>Ga0209796_10001090_pt1 | contig 12416 bp, 8 predicted proteins | sample AgamicOrSfrz_FD_187167 | JGI IMG/M metagenome (GOLD analysis project Ga0209796, IMG submission 187167) | Agave microbial communities from Guanajuato, Mexico - Or.Sf.rz (SPAdes) (version 2) | ecosystem: Host-associated > Plants > Phyllosphere > Phylloplane/Leaf | place: Guanajuato, Mexico...
GCAGCTTTAAGCTTTGAGATAAGCTGATAATCGCCTGCGCAATTTCACTGTTGCTGTAATCTTCTTGAATATCCTGGATAAAAGACCGGTCGATTTTCAAACAATCGATTGGTAATTTTTTTAAATAGCTCAATGAAGAATATCCGGTTCCAAAATCATCGATAGAAATTGATATACCATATTTCTTTAGCAGATGTAAAGCTTTAATCGTTTCTTCCGCGTTCATCAGCAATGTACTTTCCGTAATTTCCATTTCAAACCATGTGGGATCAAATCTATGGAGCGAAAGAAATTGCTGTATTTCATTAACCAACACAATTGGATCTTGAAACTGCCGCGGAGAAAAGTTAACCGCTAGCGTCATTTTTTCGTTTCGTTCCTTGTTCCATTTGCTGACTTGAGAACAAGCTTTTCTCATGACAACTTCCCATAGAGACTGAATCAAACCAGCTTCTTCTGCTATAGGGATAAATACTTCCGGAGAAACAAATCCAAGCTCTGCGTCATTCCAGCGAACTAATGCTTCTACTCCGGTGATTACATTGCGATGCGCTTCTATTTTCGGCTGATAGTAAACGTCAATGTCACCTTTTTGAATTGCTTTTCGCAAGCGCGTTTCGATGTGAACTTTCTCAGCTTGTTTTTGATTTAACGAATCATGATAAATACTTACTTTGCTGCCGCCTTGTCTTTTTGAAGCATACATGGCGACATCTGCATACGTAATAAGCGTGTCCAAATTCGTAGAGTGCTCCGGATAAAAGCTTAGCCCGCTGCTGATACTGACGAAAACTTCATCATTGTCAATGTAGCAGGGCTGTTGAACATACGCAATGATCTTCTCAGTGATACATTTAACTTCTTCCGGTGTAAAATCACTGAATAAAATGACAAACTCGTCTCCTCCTTGCCTTGTAAGAAAGCTGTTAGCAGGAGGCAGACATTCTTTAATACGGTTGGCTATCAGCTGTATAAGCTGATCTCCTTTTGAATGCCCTAGCGTATCATTAATATCTTTAAACCGGTCTATATCCATAAATAACACGGCTACGTGACGAATGGACTTTTCCTTCGACTCAATTAAGCGCCTGTTTAATTCTTCTTTAAAATATCTTCTGTTTGGCAACCCTGTCAAAAAGTCGTGGTACGCATGGTACTCACTTTCTTCCTGACTTTTCTTTAAATCGTCCACATATGTTTTTAAAAAGTGAGAAAGGTGGTTGATGTTTGCTACAAGTCCTCCCAGCTCATCTTTTCTTCTTACATTCAGCACCTTGCCAAAATTGCCTTTGGCGATTTGATTTACGTGTTCCATAATATGTTTAATCGGCCGCGTAATGGATGTAGAGAAGACAAAGCTGATAATAAGGACAATAAAGATAAACGGAAGAGACAGCAGTAAATGTTTGATTAATTCTTGCTTCAGCTCTTTTTCAATAAGCCCGTAGTCATACACTACGCCTATCACGTAAGCTGGAGAGTTTTTTTCTTTAATCGGTACCAATGTTTTTAATACTTTTTTATGGTTGATTTCAGCAGTATAGCTTTGTGATTTCCCCGTTTTTAAGGCCTTTTGAATAGACTTTTTATCACGTTCGGTATTTCGATACGTGTAGGTACCGTACCAAATCGGCTGATCTTTTATTCTAATATATTTATTGCCGTTTAAATATACGTTTTGATTTCTTTTTCCGAAATTTTTCGGGTTAAAAGCCGTTAGTTCAAGAACGCCTTCAAGATTTTCTGTAAAACGGTCCATCACGTTCGTAGGGCCAAACTTTTTTTCAAAATCGAGGACGTGCTGATCCCGAAAATAAGGATCAATAATATAATTAGTAGACCCGTCGTAATAATAGCCCCATTTGTCAATGTGATTAGGGTTACTAGATGCTACTTCAATCGGCCCGCTCCAATAGTGAGGTAAAGTCAATCCTTTTGTTGTCGTGACCGGCTGCTGAGAAAGCAGCTGCTGAAAAGATGTATACCAATAGCCCCACTCTTTTGTAGACATATTGATTTCCTTAGGGTCAGAAGATTTTACCCCTATAATATCACCTTCTACGGGTGCTAATAATGTAATGTGAGATATCATCAGTTTTTTAGCCAGTTGTTTTAACTGGTCGTTGCTGATGTCATGATAATCAGCAGGCAAAGACTGTTGAATCGCAATTGAAGCCGTTCGTAATTCTTGTCCCATTCGATCTTCCATATAGGAAGCACTATTTTTGGAATTTTCGACTTCGTACGCAATTTCTTCTGTGACCAGCGTGATTTCCCTTTGGTTAAACTCTGTTAATCTATTTTTTGATCGAATGTAGTGCAAGGTGTTATTCGCTAGTAGAATACACAATACCAGCAAAGTAAAGAATACGGACAACTTTTTCTTTATCGACACTAGTGATGGCCTCCTGTTTAAAGAACTGATCCGACAGTTTTAAAACTCGCCTGTATGCTCTAGCTTTACATCGGATACTATTCTTCAATTTCCACAAAAAAAGAATGAACTCATACAAAAAACCAACCGCTTTGGTTGGCTCTATTCTTAACTAATTATAAAACATATTAAATACATACTTTTATTTACATGGGTAGAACAAATTTGTATTACTATAATATTTTAACTGCTTTTGTGAAAATATCAAAGGGGGAAAATTTAACTTTCTTTATTCCTGCCTCTATTTCTTAAACTTCTCCAAAATTCGATGATACCAATAGATTCCCACGCCTGTTAATAAAATAATCGTTCCCCACTGATGAGGTAAAAACTTCAGCAGCCATATGGACATTATAACAGTCGCTACCGTTAAGTTACTCAGCCACTGTTCTCGGCTTAGCTTTTTCTTATTTACTACCACCGCTATATAACCAAGGGGCGGCGCAAAAAAGCACAGCAGCAGCAGAAATTTTTCTGAACGGTGCCAAGGCTGTTTATTCATTTTTTTCACTTTTTCTATTTAAAATAAACTGATAGCCAAACGTCACAACGATCCCTGTCCAAAACATAGAAGATGACAACACTAACTCGGCACCACTATAAGAATACATCAACGTATTCACAAACAGCAGGAGTAAAAGTATATAGAAACCTGCCGACACAGCTTTATTCCAATTTTGATGCTCACGTTTAGAAGCATCCTTAAAAAACTTCATCGAAACTCTCCTTTTACATCTCATCCATCACTTGTCCATTTAGGGGTTCTATCTTTATGTTAGCATATTGGGTAGTTTTGGAAAATACATAAAGGAAATTTTATGGAAAATCCACAACCAGCAACAATAGAACTACAAAAAGATAATAAATGTAAATAAATAATTCTTTTTAACTATTATTTTACATACAAAACGTCCATATTAGTATACAATAATCTCAAAATATGTTTTTTAAGGAGATAAAAGGATGACAGCAACTCATAATCAGCTACCAAACGCTTTTCACCGTATGCCACACGATCAAAACACATTTCATTTTCTTGATGAAAAAGTAACGCTTCTTGTATCAGGTGAAGATACAAACGGAGCTTACGCCGTAGCGCACGTAGTGAAACCAGCAAACCAAGGTCCCCCGCTTCACCTACACGAACATGAAGACGAAACGTTTTACATAAAGCGCGGCTCAATGATTTTTTACATAGGAGAAGAAATAATTGAAGCAAAAACGGGCGATTATGTTTTTGCTCCTAAAGGTATTCAGCATCGCTTTATGACCGGACCAGAAGAAACAGAATTTATCCTTACTGCTTCTCCTGCAGGCTTTGATTCATTTGTTAAAGAACTAGGTACTTCCGTTCCTGAAAATGCTCCGCTGCCGCAAGTCGGACCACCTACTGAAGAAGAAATTATCGGTTTAGTTACCGTCTCTAAAAAATACGGCATTACCTACCCTGAAATTGAAAAAGCACTGAATAAAAAATAAACCCTATACATAAAGATCTGCTCTTTGCCGGGCAGGTCTTTTTTCTATTTTATCCCTCTTCGCTCATGGAATAATTTAACACACCCTTGTCCACACTATACTTATCTGTTTTTTATAAATACGTGCCATTTTTATAGATAGGAGGAAAGCCAATTGAATGCAGAAAGCAAGCGTTTGACTTCGCCTGAAATAACGAGTTTATGCGCGCAGTATTACCAGGATACGCTGGCGGCTTGCGTAGCGAAACACGTTCTAGCAACGGTAACGGATGCCGAGATTCGGTCGCTGTTTGCCTTTTCTCTGGAGTTATCAAAAAAGCATATTAAGCTGCTTACTGCCATTTTTCATGCCGAGCATTTTTCATGCCGAACGGATTTACAAATGAAGATGTGGATTTGCACGCACCTCCGCTTTTTACAGACTCGTTTTGGCTGAAGTATCTTCATGACATGACGATTCACGGCTTGTCAGGGTATGGCATTTCATTTAGCGTTTCGGTTTGCCGAGATCTTCGAGATTATTATCATCAGTGCAATTTAGATGCGATGGAGATCTATAATCGGTCGCTCGATCTGCTTTTAGCAAAAAATCTTTATGTACCCGCTCCTTATTTTTTAAATCCGAAAAAACAAGAGCCCATCACAGATTTGACTTACGCTCTTGATTTTGTCGGCAAGCAGCGTTTTTTAAACGCAACGGAAGCCGGGAATATTTATTTTAATTTACGCAAAAGCATGGCAACCAAAGCGCTTTTAATTGCCTTTAAACAAGTCAGCAAACGAAAAGACGTGCGGAAAGTCATGGAGACGGGGCTTGATGTGGCCCACAAGCATATTGAGCTTTATTCTTCCATTATGCACGAGGAAAACCTTCATACGCCTCCGCTTTTGGATAATGAAATCACAACGTCTACGCACGCGCCTTTTTCAGAAAAGCTGATGACGTTTCACGCAGGCGCAATGTTTAAAGTAGCCATTACCTATTACGCAACGGCAATGACTACCAGCATGAGGCTCGATATTGTCGGGCACTGTGAAGCGTGTATTTTACGAGACTTAAAAGTAGCGGGGCGCTGCAGCGAAGTAATGATTAAAAACGGCTGGATTGAAAAGCCGCCTGAAGCAAGCGACCGCAAGCAAATGTAAGTTTTTTCATGATAAGTCTTGACCTGAAACGCGTTTCATACTTTATGCTGTATTTATTCCCATCAGCCGGCGTGACACGAACGGTGGCGTTACGGCTGATATGTTATCCATAAAAAAATCCGGTATGTTCACCGGATTTTTTAGTATGCTTACATATTCATTTCTTTTTTATACGCCACGTACGAATACAGATAAGGAATCGCCACGCACAGAACGATACTACCCCACATGATAACGGACTTGTATCCATCAGGTAAAAAAGCGCTAATAAGAATTAACAGTCCGCCGATAAAAAAGATCTTTCCAGATAAACGATGCGTCTTTTTCCATACGTTTTCATTGCTCAATGTCCACGGTGTACGAATGCCCATAAAATAGTTCGAGCGCACGCGCTGCAAGTAGTTTCCGATAATGATAAAAACGAGTCCAGCCATAATCGGAGCAATGTACGACATCGGCACGTTATAGCCCAGCCCCTGTAAAATAGTGCTCATATTTACAAAAAAGAATAATAGCAGTACGGCATTTAACAGGATGTTATACGTTTTTGAAAAGTACTTATAATTTTCTTTGCGCGGGTCAATTCGCGGAACAAATGCGATGATAAAATAAATAAGTACCATGATGCCTACCGTTAAGATCATTGCATTGATCTTCGTTGCAAATCCGTCTGCTTCTCCATTTGCTCCCCAGTGGATGGGCATCGTAGCTGGAAGATGCGGCAGTGCAATCAGCCATGCAACCAGTGTTAAAAGGGTAATGCCTAAAGGAAATACGTGCTTTTTCATTTAACTCTCTCCTTTCTGAAAGCTGAAAAACCAGCCGATTAAATCTTGAAAAACGGTTGTATTTAACGAATAAATCACAAACTGCCCTCTTTTTTCATCTTGAACGAGGTCCGCTTGCTTCAAGATTTTTAAATGATTTGAGATGCTTGGTTTGGTCATATTAAAATACTCGGAAATTTCTCCTGCGGTTAAATCCCGCTCTTTTAGCAGCTCTAAAATCTTTCTGCGAGTGGGATCCGCTAAGGCTTTAAACGTTTCATTCAATTGAAGTTCATCTCCATGATATTTAATTGTTTAGATAATTATCTAAATATTAAACTATAAAGTATACTATGTCAATATTTTGAAAAGAGAACACTGCATTTGACTCATTTTTTTGTTACTTCAAAGCAGTCCATGCATACAAGCTGCGCTTCTTGATGTAGAAAAGCTTTAATTTCGGTCATGCCTCTTTTACTTAGATACTTCATCCGCATCCATACTTCTTCATTCGGCTGAATTTCTTTTTGACAAACAGAACATCGCTCTTTTATTCCGAACATACTATCCCTCCGTCCCTTTGTATAACTATACGTTTTACTAGCCAAAAGGTTTCATAAAAAAGAGGCTAGGACGTAATCAAATCAATTCCAGCTAAAGACAAGCAAATGAAAGAATGAGCTACAAACATGAAATCTACGTTCAATCTACTAATAAAAAAATCCGAACGATTCATCGTTCGGATTTTTTCACCTAACATACTTATGTTCTAGCCTCTTTTAAACATTATAGCGGCGTTACGTTTTCCTGCTGTTTTTGCTGTATTCTCTGTTTTTTCGATTTTCTGAAATGAAGCAGTTCATATACAACCGGAATGACTACAAGCGTAAGAAGAGTCGCAACGGCCAATCCTCCGATTACAACGACTGCTAGACTTTGAGAAACGAGGCTTCCGCTTTCGCTTTGTTTAAATAAAAGCGGCAGCATCGCACAAATCGTAGCAGCAGACGTCATAACAATTGGACGCATACGCGTAGCGGCTGCTTCGACAATCGCATCGCGCATAATCATTTTCTTTTCATTTTGCTTCACGCGGTCCAATAGTACAATGGCATTCGTTACAACAATACCAATCAGCATCAGTGCTCCAAGTAAAGCCGTTACGTCTACTGGAATGCGGCTAATTAATAATCCTAAAACGGCACCGATTGCTGCAAGCGGAAGCGAAAATAAAATCGCAAACGGTGTGCGGATTGTTTTGAACGTAATCACCATTATTAAGAACACAATGCCAATTGACACAAGCATTGTAATGAACAAGTCAGAGAAGTCTTCTCCTTGCTGAGTGCTTGCTCCTCCAATTACAACGTCAACATCTTTTGAAATCGACAGCCCTTTATTCTTACCGTCTCCAAAAATTGTTGTTTGAATGTCTTTATTAATCTCTGAAAGCTTTTCTGGATTGACATCCGCTGTTACTTGAATATACGGGTCTCCATTTTTATGAAACTGATTGGTTGGCTTTTCAGCTTGCGTTAGTGAAGCCACTTTTGAAACAGGTGACGGTCCTGTCTCTGTCATAATAGAAATATCTTTTAACTCTTTTGGTGATGTTGGATTTAAGACAGATTCAAGAAGTACGTTTGCTTGCTTGCCTTCTAAATCTATCGCTCCAATCGGCGTTTTGTTCAGCATAACACCAAGCTGCTGTGCTACTTGCTGCGTATTCGCTTTTGTTGGATCTACGTCTAGAGAGTAAATCGTTTTCTTTTCGTCTTGATTCGTAGAAACTTTGTCTACTCCTTTTATATCGCTGATTTCTTTCTTAATGCTGCTTGCCGTTTTTTCTAACTTGTTCATGTCGTTTCCAATTACATCAACGGTAATGGAAGTAGTGGAAGCTCCCATTAGTGAAGCAGCACTTACGCTAAGATCCCCTCCGTCATAAAGTTTCTTTTGATTTTGGATTCGTTTCATTAGCGAATCAGTGTTTCCACTGTCTTTTACGATAATCGTATACGTAGCTTCAGTAGGCGAACCAACGTCTCCCCACTTGGCTCCTTCATCCGTATTACCAAGCTGCATATATACCTCTTTTACTTCTTTTTGAGCTAAAATATAGCGTTCAAGCTGCAGTGATTTTTCTTCTACGGTTTTAATTGGCGTGTTGTTTGGATAGCTTAACGTTGTGCCTACAAAGTCAGATGAAGAGTTATCAACCGCTCCTTTAGGCATCATTGTGTACGCGCCAATAGATCCGACAAATAAAAGAAGCGAAAGCAGCAGTACAACCCATTTATGATTAAGCGACCACGTAATGACCTTTGTAAAACGAACCGGCTGCTTGTGCTTACGAAGTTTTTCATTTTTTAATAATCCCGCACTCATTAACGGTACAACCGTAAGTGCCACAATTAATGAAGACAGCAGTGAATACGTCAGCGTGAGAGCAAACGGAAGCATAAAGTCCTGAAGCCCTCCGTTTACAAGGCCGATTGGTAAAAAGACAGCTACTGTCGTTAACGTAGAAGCGGTAATAGCAGAGCCCACTTCTTTTGTCGCATCAATAATTAAACCAAGCGAAAACTCTTCTTTTTGCATTTTCCGGAAGATGTTTTCAATAACAACGATACTATCATCTACCAACCTACCAATCGCTACCGCTACTCCTCCAAGCGTTAAAATATTAAGCGTGACGCCTGATTTGGATAATAAAAAAAGCGTAAAGCAAAGCGATAACGGAATGGATACAATTGTAATAAACGTAGAACGAACGCTGCGTAAAAACAGCATAATTACAATAGTCGCAAAAAGTGCGCCTAGCAACACTTCTTTCATCATTGAATGAACAGAGTTTTGTACGCTGTCTCCTGTTGCAAAAAATACAGAAGCATTTACATTGTTATAGTCTTTGTTAATTTGCTGAGACAGTTTTTTTACTTCTTTTGTAATGCTAACGGCGTTTGAGTGACTGTCTTTTGTCACAATAAGTAAAAGTGCATCTTTTCCGTTAATATGCGTCACGACGCCTTCAGGCTTTTTCACCTCTACTTTTGCAAGGTCCCCTAGCGTTACATTCGGTGCAACCGGCAGCTTTTTCACTTTGTCCAAGCTGTCAATTTTACCTGTTACGTTGATGTTGCTCGACTTGTTATTAATGACTTTTTCTCCAACTGCAAGCGACGTGTTTTTTCCTTCTAACACGCTGATGACTTTATCAATAGTCACGTTCTTTTGTGACAATTTTTTATTATCAACTTTAATAGACACGTAGGAATCCGCTGTTCCATACGTTTGAACACTCGCAATGCCTTTAACGTCTTTATATTTAGGGATCAGTTTTTTCTCTGCAAGATCCAGATTGTCTCTTGTTAATCCTTCTTTAAATGTGAGTGAAATATCTGCGATGGGAATCATAGAGGTATTTAATTGAATAACGTTAGGCTTTGATACGCTGGCTGGAAGCTGCACCGAAGACAGCGCTTCTTGGACGTTTGTTTTTGCTTCTTTCATATCCGTTTTGGATTCAAATGAAATATCGATTTTGGAATAGCCGTCTCCCGTCGTCGAATACACGTTGCTTTTTCCTTTAACACCGGCTACCGCTTCTTCAATCGGTGACGTCACTTGTTTTTCCATGGAGTCCGCATCCGTTCCTTGCCCCATAACCACTACTGACACTTGAGGCTGATCAGCGGTCGGCAGGAATTCCATTGGAAGTGTAAAATAACTAATGACTCCTAAAGCTAAAATTAAAATAGACATAATGGTGATAGCCGCTTTATTTTTGAACGACCATTTGGTGAGCCATGACATGAAATATCCCCTTTCACTTTTTCGTACAAACTCAGTCAAACATTTCTAAAATATGCTAAATAACTACTAAATTATACCTAATATCTCTTACCATTTAAAGACTTATTTTTGTAAAAAGTCCCATTATTTGAACAAAATCGTTTATGTGTATGCGTTTGATTATATAAACAGCTCCTTTACAGCACAAAAAAAGACGCCGATACCCGGCGTCCCACATGTAGTAAGTGAAAGAAAAAGAAGAATATGCCTACAATTTCTCAGGCAATTCTATGACCTTATTTGGTTTCTTCCCGTTTTTTTATGAAATAAACATATTTAGCATAAATTCCCTCAACTAGCAGCTCGGCTGTGCTTTGCTTCCGTATCGTTTTGAATTTTTAAGGAAGTTAATAACGCCACGATGCTTCCGGCAAAGCCAAATAAAAACAAGTGATGAATGCCCGCCATAAAGCTTCCGCCTGAAGTCAGCAAAGCACCCATAATGGTAACGCCGATTGCTGTTCCCATGTTTCTGCAAAACATAAAAAATGACGTTGAAATACCTCTTTCATGTCCGCCTACTAATTGCTGTACACCAATGACGCCAACCGTAGAAAGAAGTCCAAACGATAGTCCTTGTACAATCATGACGCAAAACACATAAAAGAAACCGTGACTTTCATTTAGCATAAGCAGCAGTGTTCCTGAGCCGACCAGCAGCACATTTCCAATTAACAATAGCTTTCTGTAGCCGTGTTTTAAAATCCATTTACCCGCCGGCACGGACACAGACATCCATCCAACAGCTGTTCCTAACAGCGCAACTCCGCTCATAAACAGTGACAGATGCGCTACTCGCTGTAAAAATAACGGAATGTAGCTTGACGTTCCGAATAAAGCCACTGTCCCAATAAACGCATTGATATTAATCCATGACAGCGTTTTGTTTTGGAACATAGACAGCGGTACAATCGGAGAAGCATGTTTTCGTTCATGGAGATAAAAAATCACTAATAAAATAAGTCCCGCTACTGCATACACAACTCGGTTTTGTTCCACTACCGTAACGAGCAGAAGCGACGTAACGCCCGCTCCAAACAAAATGGCACCGATGTAATCGACTTTTGCTCTTTTCGGCTCATAGCTTTCCTGATATGGCATTAACGCTAGAAACGAGACGATACATACCGGTAAATTAATAAAGAAAATCCATCTCCACGTTAAATAATCCACAAAAAAAGCGCCTAAAAGCGGAGCTAACACAGCTGATAATCCCCACATCGTTGTAAAGAGCGCCTGAATTTTCCCTCGTTTCTCTACAGGAAATAAGTCTCCGGCAATAATAGCGGGAAAGGCCACCATAAACCCGGCTCCTATTCCTTGAACCGCACGGAAAAGAACAAGCTGAATCATCGTATTTGCCACGCCGCAAAGCATCGAACCAATTAAAAAAGCAATAATTCCAAACCCAAATACTTTTTTGCGGCCAAATAAATCCGATAATCTCCCCGCTACCGGAGATAAAATCGTGCTTGCAATCATGTACGAAGCAAACGACCACGCGTACAAATCAAACCTTCCAAGCTCTTTTGCAATAACGGGCATCGTCGTATTCATTATCGTTGAATCAAGCGAAGCCACTAGCATTGCCAGCACAATACTAACCATTACGGACGTTCTGCTTTTCATGTAACAATCTCCTTATCTCTATAATCTGAGCGTCTAGTGTACTCCTCCTTGCCGTTTGTTGTCTATACTTATGCATACAAAATGCTAAAAAGCTTCTCACTTTACTATGAGAAGCTTTTTACCCCCTTATTCACATATCTTCTTGGACCTTTTCTTGATCAGACAGTTCTTTGTTTCGAGCCATAACCGCAAATCCAGCCATTACAATGATGCTGCTTGAAATTCCGTACAGGATTGGCGTAGTAGAAGAAAGTCCTTCAATCAATAGACCTCCAAGTACTACTAGCGTACTGACAATAATCGCTGAAACTCCTGCTTTTGGATGAATGTCTTTCCAAAACAGCGACACAACAAACGGAACAAAAATCGCTCCTGATAAAATGGCATACGCAACGTCTAAAGCAACAAGCACGTCTTGAATCCAAAGAGCAAAAATAATAGCAAGCACGCCGACAATAAGTGTATTCACACGGGTTAAAATTAAATAATTTTTCTCTGAAATATTTTTAAGCCACACTTTTTTAATAATATCATTACTAATCAGCGTAGAAGACGCAAGCAGCGTTCCTGAAGCAGTTGACATCAGCGCCGAACACACGCCCGCCAGTACTAAACCTAATAACCCTTGAGGCAGGATTTGAACTGCAAGCGTCGCAAATATGCTTTGACTGCTTTCTGCGTTTGGCAGCAGCAAATATGCACACATTCCAATTACACTTCCGGCAATCGCGTAGGCAATGCTGTACACGCCTGCAAAAATAGAGCCGTTTCGCGCAATTTTTTCTGTTCGCGCCGTAAATACCCGCTGCCAAATATCTTGAGATACTGCCATACCAAGCGTATATAGAAGGAAATACTGAAAGATTTGACCGTATCCAATGGAGGAAAAATCAAAATAAGATGATGGCAAATCTCCGGCAAGCGCTTTGAAACCTCCTGCTTCTGATACGCTCATTGGAAGCATAAATCCAAAAATCGCCACCGTCATCACAACAAACTGAATAATATCAGTGACCGTTACGCTCCACATTCCGCCTAAAATCGTGTAGAACAAAACAATCGAACCGCCAATTAACATTGATGCCGTCATGTTCCAGCCAAGCAGCG
>Ga0209796_10001092_pt1 | contig 12414 bp, 13 predicted proteins | sample AgamicOrSfrz_FD_187167 | JGI IMG/M metagenome (GOLD analysis project Ga0209796, IMG submission 187167) | Agave microbial communities from Guanajuato, Mexico - Or.Sf.rz (SPAdes) (version 2) | ecosystem: Host-associated > Plants > Phyllosphere > Phylloplane/Leaf | place: Guanajuato, Mexico...
TATTTATTACCGGTCAGAATTGGACCATAACGGAATTTCGGTCTATACCGGCACAATAATATCAGATTGGGGAGGAAGATCAGAATTAGAGATTGATAGAAAAGCAAGGATATGGGCTCGTGTGATGAATCTTTTTTATGCCTTTATAGCAATGAAAGTGGTTGAGTAATTGGAAAGTTTTTCAGTTCTTTGATCCTATCCCAATCCGCTCACAAATGCTTCTCTTGCGCTTGCCTGAAAAGGGGATACCGGACTTGATAATCAATTCAAAGAAATGGCCAAACGCTTTCTTCATAGATGAGATGAAGGCATCCGCCGATCAGACGATTTTCACGTCTTCGAACTGCTAGCTTCAGAATGTGGAAGAAAATTGACTCAAGAAAGATAAGCCTTAAGAAGATGGGTTCTGTCACATCCTTTTGCTTCCCTTACTTGGAATGTGGGAGCTAGGTAAGCGAAGGCTTATCTTCAAATATTGTAGCGCAGGGACTGACCTTTTGTACGGAGCTTATGAGAAAACTCATTGCCGAAGTACTTCCTCTCCCACAACCAACCATACCTTCTTTTCGGCCCTAAAGAAGATATTTGAAACTTTTTGTCTAGAAACATTCTATAATAAAAAATACATATATAATAAAGGGAAAAAGAAGACATGAGATCAAGTGAGAACTCAATAATATTCTTCCTCTTATTTAAAGAAATAAGAAAGATTTTCTTTATTGAAAAGAAGAACAATACGAGTGAGAACGAACGAGCTACTCGTCAGATTCGAACTGACACAGGCGAAGAAGATCAAAATAGCCCTATCTTCCATCAACAAGGAGTAGCTTTGGTAACGCAGTTCGGTTAGCTGGCATGCCGCCTTCCTACGTCTGCTGGCTCACCTCTTTAAAGAGTCCTCTATCCCGCCCCCCCTAGCCACCTACCTACTCGTGCTCGTAGCTCGATCGGAGGTCTTCAGTGTGGTCCTAAGGAAAAACAGAAGTCGTCCTCAATAAGTGCAAGTGAATTGCTCAGTAGTGCTTCGCCACTACCGTAGCTGGCGGAAATAGCTTAATGGTAGAGCATAGCCTTGCCAAGGCTGAGGTTGAGGGTTCAAGTCCCTCCTTCCGCTCCTGGCTTCGTCGTTTAGTGGTAAGGAGTGGAGTAGGCGGCGAGTAGAGTGCATAAGAGCACTTTACTTGTCAGAGTTAGAGAGAGAGGCGAGCAGCAAGCAGAACAAAGTCGCGGTTCTGGAAGAAAACCTACTCAACATAACAAGTGGCCTTTCAGCCGTTGCGCGCTAGCGCGCTTCTGTTTTTCAGCGGGCTTCTTCGTCTATCCGTTGAGTAGAGGCTAGTTGTAGCTAGCTAGCGCAAACGCGTTTTCTATTTATTTCAAATTATTAGTAAGAAGAAATAGGCTGCTAGTTGTGTACTAGTGAATAAGAAAAGCAGATTGATCTTACTAATGACGGATAGAGATGGAGGCAATTCCATTTTCGGTGCCTCGCCCTTGTCTCCTTCGCCGGAGACTTCAAATGATAGGAATCCTATCGATAAATAAGAGGCATAAGCATCGCCTCTCGATCCAATCCATCTTCCCTTTCCCCCCCTTCACGAGATGGAATTCCGGAACCTAAACAACTCAGTTGAGAGCTCCGTGACCGGTTCAAGGGAAGGTCCACCAATAATTGACTCAGGTTCCCCCGAGCCCCCTTATCTCTTTCTTGATCCCTCATTCTAAAAATCCGCTGTTACTGAATCATTAAAGGCATAGACTTGGAACTTCTTTGTCTTATTTTCGCAGGTGTTCGTCAACGATCAAAGCCGCTGAACGGCAGACTCGAGTTGAGAAAGAGGGCTAGGCCCAGGAGTGCTTTCAGGGACTGGAGAAGAGGGGTAGAAACTAGAGCTAAGGGCAGATCGAAGGGTTGTCCATTGGGATTGGGCATGGACGAGCCTCGACCAGCATTGATGAAAAAATGAAAAAAAAAACTTCTCCCATCGCATCATTAACCGGTGTAGGATTAAAGATCAGGTCAAGGGAGCCTCCGGCTTCGACTAATCAGTGATCCCTGAGCCTACCTAACACGCCCCTGAAATAGGGGATTGGTTGATCGGAAAGCTCAGGCAGGAATAGGGCATTCCATACAAATCTTTCTGATCCGCTAGCTGGTGGTCTTCTCAAATCTTTTCATCGAATCGGGTGAATTCTAAGGTTCCTTATTCCGGTTGTAAAGCTCCAGAAGGGGGAGAATGGGCACAGCCCCACCAGCAGCCCAGCCCGTCCGACCCGAAAGGAATTGAAAATGAAAGAACAATCTGTGTACACTATATATGGAGTAGAATGACTATCCTCAATCTCCTCTTCTCGCACTTCCTCCCCCCCCTTCCTTTTTCGCCTAAGGTGATGAGCCCATGCGAATCTTTTGAAGTATTGTTTATTATGATTGATCTGTAGTTCAAGGGCACTCTTCAACATCTGTTTCCTACTTTTTTTTGAGATGGGACCAAACGTAGAGTCCCTTAGGTCGGCCGGGAAGGGATTTTTTCTATGGATTTTTACTCTCTTTTGGCGCGTCGCGACTATTGCAGGTTCTTCTCTTTCCCCCGAGGGAAAGCCCTTTCCAGTCCAGATGGAGTAGTGCATTTATGTTTTGAAAGCCTACCCTAATAGGAGTTCCTATCTCTACTGTCTATCCAACCCGATCTTATTCGTGGTGGAGTGCTTCGAGTAGGACCCGATCCCATCCCTGCAGTCAAACTCCTTCCTGACCCGGCGTTCAAGCCTGACAAGCTGGAATGCCTTTCGTTAGGAGACTGCCCGAGGCAATGAAATTGAAGTGGGATGTGGAATGTGATTGGTGATGGATGGTGGTTATGAAATAGGTTCGGGATCATCTCGCATGACGATCTGTATCCGCATGACGTTCTGCTGTTGAAGCGGGAGGGAACTTCAGAATGAGGTTTGTTTCATTGAAAAAGAAATGCTTTTCCATGATCGACACGAGTTTTAGACAGCGTCTTGAACTCCGGGACCGCACTCTGTATGTCGGCCTCAAGTTCCTCGGCTAGGCAACTACTAATCCTTCTTCTCGTTATTCTCGCCTTTCTTCTAAAAGAGTGTTTTTTTGCCTTCGGCTATTACTTTAATACAAGGCTTGGCCCAACATTGGATTTGTTTGAAAAGAACCAAGGATGGCGTTCATTCAATCAAATCTTTTATGCTAAAAAAACGAAGATAATTACTGTCTTTGGAAAGGAAAGAGTTGTTCCCCGCATTCTTTCCTTTCTACTGGTTTTTGAAAGCTATCAATCTCCTCTTCCCCCATATTTTTTATCCTTCTCGCATCGGTTCTGCATCAGATGATGAACCCATGCGAAAACTTTCTCTTTTCTTTTCGCTCGATAGGTAGGCGTCACGATTGAGTCGAAAGCCTACCAAGGCATAAAGGTGGAGATTTGAGCGAGAGCCCGAACGAACGGGGGACGCTATAACATGAAGATCGAAAGCTCCACTGTTCTTCATAGTGAAAAAGACTTTTCCAAATTCGATCAAATCGATCGAGAATCTCATCATCTGTTAGGTGGGCTAACCGACCGACCGAGTTGGGCTGAGCGTCCATGTCACAGAACCCTTCTGACGCCAAAATCCCATTTTTGATCGAATCGGAGCGGATCCAATTCATTGGCGAGAAATCGATAGTTTTAACACTCAGAAAAAACAACGAAAAAAAAAAGAATAAATCAAAGTAACTAAGACAAGAGCTAAGTAAGCAAGCTTCAAGGAGAGGTGCAAAAAGGCAAGGGGCTCCCCATCTCGTCGAAGATTGTGTCCGGGATCTGGTAATCTAAGCTTTGCTTCTTCTGGTCGGCTCGTATTAGCCTGTGCTTTATTACAGCTATCGCTATCTCGTTCTTTTAGTCTTCTTTTTAATTAACGGTACTTGAATCTTAAGTCGCGGTCATGTCTTGCCCTCCTGACGTATAGTGACCGGTTTCATGTTTTCCCCGAATTTTATCAGTTCCAGGCTCAAGTGCCTCTTCATCCATCTTCATTCCAAAGGCGAACATCTCAATACTGTAACTGCTATGGTTTACAGTCAATAGTTCTTAACCAACTCTTTCTCGCCGAGCTTTAAAAAGGTTTAAGAGAGAATAGGGAGTAAGGGGGACCTTCGCTTCATTAGAAATTGGACCCGGACTCCCTTTTTTCTTCTCCTGCGGAGCTCTGAGAAAGTCACCGGCGGCAGGTTAGGACAGTTCTCTTGCTGCTGATTTGGCCCTGCGCTGATTCAGGAGCTTCTTCTTTAGTGACGGTTATGAAATAATAAGAAAATCAAAAGAAAGAAGGGGGTGGACGAGAACAAGAAGCGTTCGCCAACTTTGAACTTTGATAGGCATAGCATTGCAAGCAAATAGAGCAGAGAGCTTACCGTTTGTTTCTATTAGAGTCGCTTTTCAGTTGTAGTCGGTCCTAAAGGGAGAATGAAGCTACTTAGAAGCTATATCCTCGCGTCCTTGCACGGAATTTCTTTGTCCAATCCCTGCTTTTCCCTTCCTCCTCCCCCCGTTCTATCGTCCAAAACAGGCCGTATGGAGTATAGCCAAGTGGTAAGGCATCGGTTTTTGGTACCGGCATGCAAAGGTTCGAATCCTTTTACTCCAGATTATGAACACCCGATCTCCTCTGTCAAGAACGAGCTGACGACTACAGGGGAAGCAGTTTCCAAGCCAGAAACCCGAGCCCAGCTTGTAGCAAGCCAAAAGTCATCCTTTTTTCGTCAGTCTTTGCTAAGAGAAGAGTTGTTGAAAGCAGGGAAGGAAGCATCCCCAGCTACCTCTCGGCAGTCGGGTAGACTAAAAAAGGAGAAATATCCTCTTTCAGGAGACAACAAGCAGAGAGAAGCTTTGAACTTGCACAAAGAACGTGAGGAAAGGCACTGCCGCTGACTAAAATGATAGGCGCATGGGGACAGACTCGTACTTATAACCTTAAGAAACCATTGGCAAAGACAGACGGCAATGGTCCCACACAACTGTTGGGTGGTTAGGGCATCCTATCTTTAGAGATAAGGAAGTGCATGAGATAAAGAAGTTTCAGTAAGAACTAGCACTATATTCACATATCTTTCTCCTCAGAAAGTCTTTCATACATGCACTTGACACCGGGGCATTATCCCATCATTCCGAATGACGATGATTTGATCATTTATTTATTTTTCACAGCAGAGCTAGCCGGTTGCTCGTGACGAATACCTTACCTGCGCCTAAACCTCCAGCCAGATTGGACCAAGTGCTTCCAGTAGAATTCTGTGAGAAGATGGCCAAAACCGTTCAATGGCTTAACTGGGTAGAGCGTATGGAGAGTGATGACAAGATTGTGGAGATTTTCCAGAATGTTGGCATCTACGAAGACCTTTTACTTCGGCTGTGGGTTGATTCCATTCCTTCTGTCATGGACGTGTCCTCGTTGACTAGCTTGCCATCCTACGGACTGGATGTGACTGTGGATATGTTGACTACTTCGAGTGATGTGAAATTGAATGCGGATAATGTACATATCTCTTTCGACTCCTACGCTCGTAGGGAGATGGGGGAAAGGTGAGATAAGAGGTCAGGATTCGTCACCTTTCTTCTTTGGTTTCAATCCAATATGATGACTAAGGAATACAGCCATATTGCCATAGCTTTGGCCTCAGGCCCTATCTTAGCTCTCGCCCCTTTTGTCCTTTCTCACCTTTACAGAAGCATCCATGATCTTGTTTGTGACCAAAAACCTTTCCTGACCTTAACAGATCTCGAATTTCACATTCTCGTCACGCTTGATAATTCACGATTTTATGTTCTCGTCGATTCTTCCCCTCGTTCCTTTTCTCTTGGGCATCTCAATGTTCATGCAATGCATTCTTTTCGATGAAGTACCTTAACCTTAGTATAGTACACTGAACACCAACCCAATCTCGATAAAAGAAAACTGCAAGCAACAGAACGCTTTTTTTCTTTTTCTTTCTTGTTGATAGCTTCTCCTTACTGATCACTTACTTACAGTCCTAATTCATAATTTCTGGACAAGATTGTATTGGCAGTACCGGAACATGCCGCGTTGAGCTTGGTTCCGAGATTCGTTTCTACTGGAGTACATCAGTGATTTCGAGCCTTACTTACGTCATTTTCTTATAGGCTATATATTGCCTCGTTTCCGCCGCTTAATGTGACGGTAGCTCACCCGGGGGCGTGGGACAGCCCCGCAGGGAACTAAAAAAGAATATCCCTAGCTAGCGCGAGGTGCCATAATGAAGGGAAGCGAATCTTCGTTGGGCTGATTCTAAACTAAGGGCATATCATCTTATGAAGGAAGGGAAGGTGAAATGGGGGTAAGGGCAAAAAAGCTAACAAAAGAAGAAAGAGCATCAGTCATGTCAGATAAAGGAAGTCTGTAATTACATAAGGAGGAGCTGAAAGCTGCTTCCCTTCTTCTGGAATCCCGACGACAGAAAATGAGTCAAGTACAAAACAAAGTATGTATGGAAGGAAAGTCCCAGGAAGCAAGAGAAAGAGCTGTCTTTGTCAAAGCTGCTAACCAACCAACTAACGTTCTGAGGGAAAAGACGAAGAGGACTCATCTTCTTTCTAAGGCCGGTTTCAGGCAAGGAAGTCCCACTATCGAATAAAAGAGGAACGAGCCACTATTACTGTTTGATCCGTTCCTATGAATAAAAGTAAAATCCGAATCCGCTTTTCATTGGCTTTGTCTCCGCTATTGGACGATGAGAGGAGTTCTTCCCTTATCTTCTATGTTCAGGTAAGAGAGATGACTGAGATGGGAAGAAAGGGAGTTGGAAAAGCACGGCATTATCAGAAGGATCACCTTCAGACAGGGGATGGAGTCTCGGATAACATTCGATTAGGGCAAGCAGGTCTGTTAAAGTAAAAGCTTTGGACTGATAGCCATAGACTTGAGATGAAGAGTTCCGCCCGTTTGGAATGGAGTCTCGGGCTGAATGCCCGAAAAAGCAAAGTCAAAGACTGGATGACTGTCTGAAACAACCAAACTTGACGCATTTTAGGTGTTGTTAAGGAGCAACAAGCCGCTTGAACGAAAGGGGAAGCAGCGTACCAAACCAAAGAGGGAGGAAAGCGACGGGTAAGGCTTCATTTCCGAGTCCGGGTTGGGAAGAGAGCCAGAGCGGGAGAAGATGAGCCTACCACACTTCAAAGGGAAGGGCTTTTTATCATTAGGGAGCTCTCTTCTTTCTTATAGTTACGACAGGTAGGGATCAGAGTTCGTGAGAAGCGGGAAGGAAAGCCCAACTACTTCACAGAGGCCCCGGATATATCTCAGTTCTTAGCCTTTGAAGGCCGGGGGGCTCGTGGCGAAATGATTGAAGGGCCGGGTTGATATTCAATAGTTGACTAAGAGTCAATTATCACGATGCTCGTACAAACTATATCTCAGCTTCTAATACTAACCTTCCTCAATCGAATTAAATCCATTCTTCTATCACAGCTACTTTCCTCTATCTGGCTTTTACAAAATTGTCAAGTGAACTTGAACTCCCGTTTTGGAGTTTCTGCAAGTGATGTTCGAGATCGCCTCTGTGTGGTTCACCCTAAGTAGCTAACCGAATCGGAACTGACTGAAAGGACTGAAAAGAGGATATAACTGTTTAGAGCCAGAACACGTCATGGAGAATAGGCTGCAAGAAAATAGGTTATTGTCTCTTTTCAGAGTATCATCCATGGCGAATGGTATCGTATATAAGAGAAGGGCCGCTTTGAGGAAGGATCTCTCTATCTAATACGAAATCTCATAAGAGAAGAAAGGTTTCCAAGTAGTACGCCCGGAAATCTTTCTTCTACCACTTCGGGAACGACAGAAAGAGAGAGGTCCAATCCCGGATTGAATCCCTTTTTTTTCGGTATGCCGCGGAGCGAGCAAGGAGCGAAATAAGAGTGTTCGAAGTTCTGCGTGATGCTGTCGACATGCAAGTAGAACGCTGTCGGAAGACGGAGTAAGTCAGTCAGTGCCTCATTCAGTCCCCTGCCCTACATTGGTCAACAACCAGGCAAAGTTAAAGTAATTAATATTCTTCACTAATCCTCGGGGCTTGACGGAGTTAAGCTATCTGTATGGAGGGAGTTAGTTTTATTGTAAAAATGAATCATGCCTCAACTAGATAAATTTACGTATTTTACACAATTCTTCTGGTCATGCCTCTTCTTCTTTACTTTCTATATTTTAATATGCAATGATAGAGATGGAGTACTTGGGATCAGCAGAATTTTAAAACTACGAAACCAACTGCTTTCACACCGGGGGAACAACATCCAAAGCAAGGACCCCAACAGTTTGGAAGATATCTTGAGAAAAGGGTTTAACACAGGTGTATCCTATATGTACTCTAGTTTATTCGAAGTATCCCAATGGTGTAAGTCCGTCGACTTATTGGGTTCAAGGAATAAAATCACTTTGATCTCTTGTTTCGGAGAAATAAGTGGCTCACGAGGAATGGAAAGAAACATATTCTATTTGATCTCGAAGTCTTCATATAGCACTTTTTCCAATCATGGATGGGGGATCACTTGTAAGAATGACATAATGCTAATCCATGTTCTACACGGCCAAAGTTTAATCTCACAATGCGAATAATTATAGAAAAAGGCATATTTTCCCAATTCCTTATGATTCTGCCTTTTGTACTAATTTTTAGTATTGTTTATTTTCGCTATTTCGTTATACCAAAGAACCCAACCGTTTGTTGGGTTGTTAACCGTGTTCCGTTGGAATTCTTCTTTTACTTTTTCTTTATATTAAATTCTATTATTTTAAATATGGACGTGGCTTTGGCTTGCCACAATCCAGATCCAGGGTACTCAACTAACCCCGCGGACTATATTCAACCGCAAGTCAACGAGGAGGAGGGGGTCCCGGTCCCCCCTATACCTCCGGACATTCCTGTATTGGAGCAGCCCTTAATTCACGATGAACTAAGACGGGTCCAACTTTCGTCTAGACTAGGTCCGCATTCGATCGTGCGGGAGTTTAACCTGAGGACTCTCGTTGACATCGTCTATCAACAGGCGGAGGTAGAAAAAAAGATAGAGGCTGCCCTTGTTCGCGACGGGATTCCTGCAATGCGAGTTTTAACTGAATTGAACCGCTTAAGGGGAGTTCTTTTTTATCCCCGAGGGACCCCCCTTTCGCCAGCCACTTTAGCTCGTTATATACAACAAATTGCCCAAAGTGGCACCCGTCAAAGCATTCCTTACCGACGGGTCATAAGGGCAATTCAAAACCAGGAATTGTTCATTGATTTAATATTTTTTTTTAATAATAATAATCAAAATAATAATAATCAAAATAATAATAATCAAAATAATAATAATCAATAAAAGGCGTATATGTTGTTCAGGCCGATTAGAAGGCGCTTCCAATACTTGCTTGCTGAAAATCAAAGATTGTTGGTCCATTTTTTTCCCACGTAGTTCGTCGGTCAAACCAACGATTTTCTTCTCAAAGTAATAGAGAGATCTTTTTCTAGTTAGACTTCTATCAATGCAATGAAAGAACCATCCCTTCCTATTTTTTGTCCTGTCAGATAGAAAGAAGATTATACCCCATTCAGTCCTTCTTTACCACTTTAGGGGGTGGGGGTGAAGGGGGGGGTTTACATACAACTGAGGCAAAGTGGTTTATGATTGAATCTCAAAGGCATTCTTTTCATTTGGTAGATCCAAGTCCATGGCCTATTTCGGGTTCACTCGGAGCTTTGGCAACCACCGTAGGAGGTGTGATGTACATGCACTCATTTCAAGGGGGTGCAACACTTCTAAGTTTGGGCCTTCTTTTTATCCTATATACCATGTTTGTATGGTGGCGTGATGTTCTACGCGAATCCACGTTAGAAGGACATCATACCAAAGTCGTACAATTAGGACTTCGATATGGTTTTATTTTGTTCATCGTATCGGAGGTTATGTTCTTTTTTGCTTTTTTTTGGGCTTCTTCTCATTCTTCTTTGGCACCTGCGGTAGAGATCGGAGGTATTTGGCCCCCAAAAGGGATTGGGGTTTTAGATCCTCGGGAAATCCCTTTTCTTAATACCCTTATTCTTCTTTCATCCGGAGCTGCCGTAACTTGGGCTCATCATGCTATACTCGCGGGGAAGCAAAAACGAGCAGTTTACGCTTTAGTAGCTACCGTTTTACTGGCTTGCGTATTCACTGGCTTTCAAGGAATGGAATATTATCAAGCACCCTTCACTATTTCGGATAGTATTTATGGTTCTACCTTTTTCTTAGCAACTGGCTTTCATGGTTTTCATGTGATTATAGGTACTCTTTTCTTGATCATATGTGGTATTCGCCAATATTTTGGTCATCTGACCAAGGAGCATCACGTTGGCTTTGAAGCAGCTGCATGGTACTGGCATTTTGTAGACGTGGTTTGGTTATTCTTATTTGTCTCTATCTATTGGTGGGGAGGTATATGAAGGAACGAATCAGTGGATTGAAGAATGAAAGCTCGAAGACAAAGAGAATCGGGCTTTTCCAAAGAATTACTGCAGCTTTCCCACTCCCTTTGATTATCATATACAAAAAAGTCTCTTCCACTTTCCTACCAAATCTCTCTGTATTCTGGCACATAAATTCAGGAATCGAAGAGATTATGGCAGATCATGTTCACCAAGAAATGACCCGAAATTTGATCTTGGTCTATTTGAGATTGTTTTTTTTAATTGTAATCAAAGATGTTTTCTTGTCTCTCGTTTCTTTTCTGAACAAATCGAAGAACCTAATGGATCGAACTCATCCTTGGCTGCTACGAAACATATCGGCCTGACGAGATAGAGGTGAGCAGCAAGCAGAACAAAGTCGCGGAGCTTATTTATGAAGCTGCGCACCGGCTGAAGGAAGGTAGCTTAGACTACCAACCGTTTAAAGGGGCTTGAATTTACCTTATTTTTGGAAAGGCTTTTTTTTTTATAGATTAAGAAAAGGGAGGAGAGTGGAAGACCAAAGAGCCCAAACTCATATCATACCAAGAACTTGCCATTGACCGGCTAAAGCGCTTTAGGGTTAATCGAGGATATGTAGATTTTTTCCTATAGATATAGGATGCCTTATGTCAAATAACCATCCATTTGAATTATGGCTTGGTCGAGTGAGCTTTCGCTTTCTTTAAATTGTTAGGCTATGAAGTGAATTTATTTTCTTAAAAAAAAAATAAATAAAAGAGATGCGCTCAAAAGATTTGAAAGTGACACCTGATGAGTTGTTTCCCACCGAGAGGCATTTTTTAACCACCTTGAGTGAAGTTTACGTAGTAATTGGATAAAAGAGTGATTGAAGTACGTTCACTGGTACTGGAATGTAGCACACTCGCCTGATGTACACTTAGAAGACTTCTTCAAAGCTCCCTTTTATGAAAAACTTACTGGAAGTCCAAACTCGAGAAGAAAGAGCTTTCCCGATTTGGTCTTATGCGGAAGTGTTTTGATATGGTAGCTGAGAAGGGTGTTACTTGGAACCCTCTGTGCTTACAAGAACATCTTCCCAGGTGGGAGTGTTACGTCGTATTTTCTCCGCTAATTCTTTGAAGGTTGATCAGGGCATTTCGATATTGTATATCCAGCGATTTCTCGTTTTTTAATTCCTGGATATAATCTCGTCGAGCCCTACCCTGTCCTTCTGAAGTACCAGGCAGCTGAAGGTTCTCTTCCGAATTCAGCAGAATGAAAGACGGATCCCCAAAGGGTCCCGGTGGTGTACTGGACCCCCCAGACATTCCTCCCGAAGCAGATGGTGCGAATTGAGAAATGGCACGACTAAGATCGTCCATAAATAGATACCCGAGTTAAAAGAAGAACTTGGACAAAACAAGAAGACAAACGATTTGACCAATAATTACGAAATAGATTCGTACGCCTTTTCTTTTGGAACATTCTTCACAAGTGTGAAAGAACCCCAAAAAAGGATAATTGCACTAGACAAAAGAACACGCAGATATAGAGTTCTACATATAGAATAGAACATGAAACTACAGGGGTAAGGTTTGTTCGCGGAGCGGCATACCAGAAAAATGAGACCCATGAAGCCGACCATTAATGACTAGTTCGAACCCCAGGAGCGAAAAGCCACAAGACTTCAAGGAGAGGTATGAAATCACGCAAAAGACTTCAAGGAGAGGCTGCGAAGCAGCTCGACCATCGTACGAGGTATGAAATCACGCAAAAGACTTCAAGGAGAGGCCTAGAAGCTTAACACCTATTGAGGTACGAAGTTCGCAAAAGACTTCCTTGAGAGGCTGCGAAGCCACCACCGGGAGAGGCACGAAGTTCTCGACTGAAAGGAGAGGAAAGAACTTGTATTACTTTGATTCATTAACTGTAAATCTGGCAATTCCTACCAGGGTGGTGGGTCAGAGCAG
>Ga0209796_10001095_pt1 | contig 12374 bp, 10 predicted proteins | sample AgamicOrSfrz_FD_187167 | JGI IMG/M metagenome (GOLD analysis project Ga0209796, IMG submission 187167) | Agave microbial communities from Guanajuato, Mexico - Or.Sf.rz (SPAdes) (version 2) | ecosystem: Host-associated > Plants > Phyllosphere > Phylloplane/Leaf | place: Guanajuato, Mexico...
ATAGCCGCATTCCATCCGTGAATACGCTGCCGGCGTCGGCGTGCTTTCTTTTCGCATTGCTGCGTCCTTCATTCTTTCCTTTCGTTACCTCTTTTGAAACTACGCAGTGTATTTCGGCGCATTCGCTTAAGGCCGCTCGTTTCCGTGATGCTGTGTACCGCCGGCTATGCACCGCTTGCCTGTCATGCGCAATTGAGCGGCGCGGCTGCGCAAGCCGAATCGGTCGACGGCGTATGGGGCCTGCGGCTCGCGCCGCAGTTGACGGAGCAGCCTATGCGCGCGGGAGATCAGCCATCCGTATCGGCGATTGCCGATTCCATCACGGCCACAGCCGACACGGATGTGTCGCTCAAGGGACACGCGCAGTTGCGGCGCGGCGTGTCCATCGTGAAGGGCGACGCATTGCATTACGACGTGGATACCGATAAGGCCGATGCCTATGGCAACGTACAACTCGTTCAGAATGGCAACGTGTTCGACGGCCCGGACGCGCATGTTTACCTGGCAGCGAATGAAGGCTATATCAGCGTGCCCAAATACCGGTTCCATCTCACTGGAGGTTGGGGCAGTGCGCGACGCGTCGATCTTCTGGATAAGGAGCGCTCGGTCGTGCATCACGGCACGTACAGCGCGTGTCAATGCGAGTCGGACCCGGCCTGGTACGTGAAGGCATCGGAGTTCGACATGGATACCGGCATTGACGAGGGCATCGCGCATAACGGCGTGCTGTTCTTTCAGGGCGTGCCGCTGCTTGCGAGTCCGTGGCTATCGTTTCCACTGTCGGGCGCGCGGCGCAGCGGCCTGTTGCCGCCGACTTTCTCGATGAGTTCCACTAATGGCGTCGACGTGGCGCTGCCGTATTACTTCAACCTTGCACCGAACTACGATCTCACGCTGACGCCACGCATCATGACGCGCAGAGGCGCAATGCTGACAGCCGATTACCGTTATTTGCGGCCCAACGATTCCGGTTCGATTTCAGTTGCCTGGCTGCCGCACGATGCAATAACCAACACAGAGCGCTATTCGATTGCGTTGAAAGAGAACTGGGATTTCGGCTCGGGATTCGGCGCATACGTCAATTACAACCGCGTCTCCGACTCCACGGTCGTGACCGATCTCGCGTCGGGCATTGCATTTCCGTCCGGCTCGACCACGCTGTATCAGCAGGAAGCGGGGCTGACCTATTCGAATGGACCGTGGACCGTATTGGCGCGCGAGCAGCGCTGGCAGTCATTTTCCAGCGACTCGACTTACAACCGCGAGCCGCAAGTCAATGTTCGCTACGCGCGCTACAACGTGGGCGGTTTTGATTTTGGCGCCGAGGCAGATGCGACGCGCTTCACCATCTCGTCGTCGGATATGACGCAAGGCAATCGCTTCGTTTTCAATCCGTATGTGAGCTATCCGATCGAGCGTCCGGGCTGGTTCATTACACCGAAGCTGGCGTGGCATTTCGCTGCGTATGATCTGACGTCGATCGGCTCCGACGTGCCCGCGGGCGAGCCCAAATCGTTCGGCGTAAACGTGCCGACGTTCAGCCTCGATTCCGGCATGCGTTTCGAGCGAAGCGTGCGGCTGTTCGGGCAGTCATACATACAGACGCTCGAACCGCGCCTCTTCTATGTGTACACGCCTTATCGCAATCAGTCGTATGTGCCGCTATTCGACACGGCCGCCGCGGATTTCGGACTCGCCGAATTGTTCATGGAGAACAGCTTTGTCGGTAATGACAGGGTGTCCGATGCGAATCGCGCGACGGCGGCATTAACCACGCGCTTCATCGACCCCTCAAGCGGAGATGAGCGCGCGCGCTTTGTTCTCGCGCAGCAATATGACTTTCGCACGCCGCGCGTGACGTTGCAGTCCACCGACAATATCAGCACGGTGGCGCGGACCGGCATTATTCTCGGCGCCTCATACAAGGTGGGGTCCAATCTCAGCGCGGAGCAGGCTGTCGAGTACAGTCAGGCCAATCATTACCTCACGCATGCGGAGGCCGGATTTGGCTGGGCGCCTGGCGCGCACGAGGTGTTGAATATGGCGTACCGCTACACGCGAGCCAATAGTACGCTCGACTATCAGCCGGTCAATCAGTTCATTGTCTCCGGGCAATGGCCGCTTGCGCGCAATGTCGTCAGCGTTGCGCGTGTCAATTACGACATGAGTGCGCATCGGCTGATTGCCGGCTTGCTTGGGATTCAATACGACGCTAACTGCTGGTCCCTCGGTGTCGCATTCGAAAAGTACACCAATGCGACGAGTTCGGCCACATCGCCGAGTACTGGAACCCGCATGCTGATGCAGCTTCAGTTGAAGGGCTTTTCGCAGGTCGATAACGGTTTGCTCAATCAGTTTCGCGCCAATGTGCCCGGCTATACGCCCGCGTCGACGGTGGAAGAACCGGTGTCGCGCTTCAGCGATTATCAATAGCGTCTATCGCGGCGTGTGGATATCGGCGCTGGCGTCGTCGCACGAAAACTGCTCGGCCTCCGCGAGTATCCATTGCCTGAAGCCGAGTAGTTCCGGCCGACGTTCGCCATTCTCCGCACTGACGAGCCAATACGCGCCCGCCGAGTCAATCGTGTCGAAAGCCGCTTCAACGAGCGCGCCGCTCTCGAGGTCGCAATCCACCAACGGCTTGCGGCCGAGTGCAACGCCGAGTCCCATGCTCGCGGCTTCGAAAGCGAGCTGGATGGTATCGACATGCAAGCCGTCGTCGGGATCGAGCTTCTCTGCGCCGGTCGCTTCGAGCCACGTCTGCCAGTCTTCGCTCGCGGCGTTCACGTGAATCAACGTGGCTTTCTCTAATGACGGCGCGCCATGCTCGTCGCGCAGCGACTCGAGATAAGCGGGGCTGCAAACGGGGACGAGTTGTTCTCCAAAGAGCCGCGTCCATGCGGTGCCCGCAACCGGTGCGCGGCTCAAGCGGATTGCGAAATCGAATCCATCCACGGGAAAACCGACCTGACGATGCGATGTGTCGACCGTCACGTTGGCATTCGGCCAACGCGCCTTGAAATGCTGCAAGCGCGGCAATAGCCAGCGCGATGCAAACGTCGGCGCGCAACTCAACGCAATCGGCCGATTCGCGCGATGATTCGGCAGACGCTGCGTGCCGATCGCAATTAGCGAGAACGCCTCTGAAACATATGACAGATAGTCGGCGCCGGTCGCGGTCAGTGATATGCCGCGCGGCTCGCGCACGAACAGTTCGACGCCGAGCGCTTCTTCGAGACCGACAATGCCGTGACTGACGGCACTCGGCGTCACATTCAATTCCGCGGCGGCGAGCTTGAAACTTTGATGCCTGCCCGCCGCTTCGAAAAAACGGAGCGCGGGCAAAGGCGGCAGACGTAGCGGCATGTTGCATCCCCATATGACGGCGCAACGCCCGCGAGGCCGCGTGCGTGCCGTTTCGCGACAGCATACCGCGACGTGGCGATTGTTTTGCCGCGGTTTTCATTGCAGTGCGGAAAGAAGTTCTTGCGCACTGTGCGATAAATTGTTTGCACGCGTTGTCGATACTCGGTGGATTCGATCGTCGTCTGCATATGGGCGGCGCGCCTTTAGCCCTTTAGCCCTTTAGCCGCTCACTTGTCCTTTCTCATCGACAGGAGATGCCAGATGACTGAACTTAACCAGGCTTCATCGACGCTCAAACCGGCCCGCGAACTGGCCGACTTGCCGCGCCGTTTTCCCGGCGAAAGCGCCGAATATCGGCGTGCACGCAACGAATTACTCGCTGAAGAAATCGAACTGCGCCGCCATATCGAACGCGTCGCCGCGCAGCGCCGCGCGTTGCCGCTCGGCGGCGCGGTGCCGGAGGATTATCGTTTCGAAGGAGAGTCCGGACCCGTCACGTTGTCCCAAATGTTCGGCACTCACGACACACTCGTCACCTATAACTGGATGTTCGGTCCACAGCGCGAGCGGCCTTGCCCAATGTGCACTTCGCTGCTGAGTGCGTATGACGGCGAAATGCCCGACATTCTGCAGCGCGTCGCATTTGCGGTGATCGCGCGTTCGCCGATAGAGAAACTCGCCGCCTTCAAGAAAGAGCGCGGCTGGCGCCATTTGCGGCTGTATTCGTCGGCGGGCAATACATTCAATCGCGACTATGCGGGAGAAGATCCGGACGGCGACGACGTGCCCGCATTCAACGTGTTCACGAGAACCAATGGGACGGTGCGTCACTTCTGGGCCGCGGAAATGGGTCCGTGGACCGCGGATCCTGGCCAGGACCCGCGAGGCGCGCCCGACGTAATGCCGATCTGGACCGTGCTCGATATGACGCCAGGCGGCCGGGGCAGCGACTGGTATCCGAAGCTGCAATACGACAATGCACCGCGTTAGCGCGGCGCGCGGCAAGGGCGATTAGCTCGCTGCGTCGTTTGCCTGACTTTGCGCGAGCGCGGCTTGCAGATAGCCTGACACGGCGCCCGAACGCATGGGCGGACTGAACAGGTAGCCTTGCACCGCGCGAGCGCCCAATGCCTTGACGACTTCCGCTTGCGACGAAGTCTCGAGCCCCTCGACCACACATTCGAGCCCGAGGTTCTTGCACAGATCCAGTACCGATTTGACGATCTTCTTCGATGCGCTATTCGAATCGACGTCGGTCATGAAACTGCGGTCGATCTTGATCGAATCGAAAGGAAGACGGTGCACGTAACTGAGGCTCGAATAGCCGGTGCCGAAATCGTCGAGCGAAACGCGGCAGCCTGCCTGCTTGATCATCGTGAGCGCGGAGCGGGCCTGCTCGAAGTCGCGCGTGACCGCCGTTTCCGTGATCTCAAACGACACGCGATGCGGCGGCACGCCGCTTGCCGAAACAATGTCGATAAGACGGCGCGCGCGTGCCGACGTCGAAATATCGATCGCGGAAAGATTGAACGACAGATAGAGTTCGGCTGGCCAATGCGGAACTTCGGCGAGTGCTTTATGCAGCAGTACTTCCGTAATCCGCAGAATGATTTCGGTGCGCTCCGCGATGCGGATGAACTCTTCCGGCTTGACGGCGCCGAGCCGCGGATTGTGCCATCGGCCGAGTGCTTCGAGTCCGATTGTCCGTCTCGTCACGACGTCGGAGATCGGCTGAAACTCCAGAAAGAGTTCGGACTCGAGTTCCGCATGACGCAATTCCTGCGTGACGAGACTCGAACGCCGAATGCGCGTTTCGTGTTCCGTGGAAAAGATCACGGCTGTGCCGCGGCGGCCTTCCTTGCCGACGTAAAGCGCTGCATCCGCACGCTCGAACACTTGAGTAACGGTGTTGCCCGCGTCGGGAAATGCGGCCCAGCCGATCGTGCCCGACAGTTCCGCGATATTGCCCGCGACGCGATACGGCTGACTGAGCGCGTCGCAAATGCGCTGGCCCAATTCGAGCAGCGCATCGTTCGATTGCCGGTCTTGCGCGAGTACTCCGAATTCGTCGCCACCGAGCCGCGCGAAGAATATGCCGGGCTCGGCAAGCGCAAGCAGACGCACGCCGACTTCCTGCAGCACGAGATCGCCGCTCGGGTGACCGTAGATGTCGTTGACCTGCTTGAAGCCGTCGAGATCGATAAGGCCCACATTAAAGCCGCCGCCAGTGGCGAGCGCCTGCTCGGACAGCGCGCGCAGCGAGGCGAAAAAGCTGCGGCGATTGGGCAGGTCGGTCAGGCTGTCGATGCTTGCGAGTCGAAAGTTCTCGTCGCTGAGTCGTTGAGTCTTCTCCTGACTCGCCTGCAAATCGCGCTGCGTGTGCACGACTCCCGCAAACGAGCGGTAATACAGTTCGATGATGAACGCGAGTGCGAGTCCGATAAGCGTCATGTCGATCGCCATCGCGATGAAAACCGGCGAGCCGGTGAAGACGAGGAACGTCGCAAAACTCAGGATAACGATCGATAGCAGCAGCAACGCGGCCACGCGCAAATGCATCAGGCAGAACACGCAGCCTACTACTGTCGTCGCCATATAGAAGGCGACGTGCGCCTGTTCATACGGCGTGCCGTAGGGCAGCAGCATCAGCGACCAGGCAGTGAATGCAATGCCGAAGATGCCCGCTACCCAGATGAGCCGGCGCAATTCGGGTACGGCTTTCTCGTGAGTCAGTACCAGGTTGCGGCCACGCCACCATCGCATGCAGCGTACGACACACAGCGTGCAAAGCGCGCCGGGAATGTAGATGGACATCCACGCCGGCGCGCTATGCAAATGCGTGAACGTGACGGCCATCGTATTGACGATCAGGATGAAGTAGAGAAGGGGAATCTGACGGCCGAACGCCTGGACCTGCGAACGCACGAGCTCGGGGTCTCCTTCCGCAACCGACAACGCTTCTCGCAATCTGGTTATTGCAACCATTCCTGTCCTTTAACATTTGCGCCGCATACGCAGCTTGGTATATCGGCAGGGGCCGGTCGGACCTTGAGCGCAGTCGATGCGAGCTTCAGTTCGTGAGACGGTAAGAACGACCTGCGTGTTGCGAAAGGGGCGTTTATTCGCGCGTCGTTCGAGTAACTTTGACCTTGGGATTGCGGCTCAAAGCGTGGGACAGGACAGCACGCGCAAGGGTCCAAGCGTCGTACCGGGTTCGCCGTGCGTGGCGGGGCTGCCTTGCGGCGGCGTCGAAACGAGGCGCACGGCGTCCTCACCGGCATTCGCCAGAACATACTTTTCGGCGCTGTTTTCGGGCTGCCAGTAAGCGCGAAACATGCCGTTTTCGCCGAATACGAGCAGCTTGCCATGCACCGTTTTCATTCCGCTGATGAGATCCACGGGCTCGCCGTCGCGCACCTGAAAAGCTTGCGGCGTGGCCGAATGAGTGGCGCTTGCGAGCGTTGCGCAGCCGTTTTCATCGGCTGAAGCAGTGCCGCCGACGAGCGCGCCGAGCAGTGCACATGTTGCAATATGGCGAAATTTCATCTTTTTCTTTCTCCCGATTGCTGGCTTGTCGGCGCGTCGCAAGGCGAATGCCTCTGCTCGCGGGCGGCACCATAACATAGTAAAAAATCGCTGGGCGATTGCGACAGGCCGCGCTAAAGCACTGAAATTGCAACGGATTGTGATTCGACGCGTTCGCTGGTACGGCGCGAGAAACGCGTAAGCGCACGATTCTTATGGCACTTTGCCGAAGAAAATCGTCAAATCCCCAGTGGGCGGGTGAAACAAGGCTTACACGCGGGGTTTGCGCGAATGCGCGCCTATGCGTTAGTGTGTCGGTCCCGGCGCGACAGATGTAGCGCCGTTTCCATGATTACCATACGGGAAGTGCTATGAACAAACAGGAACTGATTGATGCAGTCGCCGCAGCGACGGGCGAAAGCAAAGCGGCCACGGGCCAAACCATCGACGCTATCGTTGAAGCGGTGACCAAAGCCGTGGTCGGTGGCGATACGGTGCAACTGGTCGGTTTCGGTTCTTTCTCGACTGGCGCGCGTGCAGCACGCGTGGGCCGCAATCCGTCGACGGGCGCCGAGATCCAGATCGCCGCAGCCAAGACGGTGAAGTTCACCGCAGGCAAGGCGTTCAAGGAAGCAGTCAACGCGTCGTAATGCAACGCGCTTCACACTGGAGCGTCCGCCATGCGCCGTCATGGCGCTGCGAGCGACGCCTCGAGTGTGAAGAATCGCGCGCTGCGCAGCCCCGATAGACGAACGCGTCGGCGGATGGCGCGGCGCGTGTGCGCCGGCTTTCGTCGAGCGCGCTCGACGCAGCGAGGCTGCGTCTGCAATCAGCTCGCGCGGCGCTTGCGCGTCGCTTCGGCGAGCGTCTCCAGCACCGGTTCCGTGTGCGCCCAGCTTACGCATGCATCGGTAATGGACACGCCGTAACGCAGCGGCTCGCCGGCCTTCAGATCCTGACGGCCTTCCTCCAGATGACTTTCAAGCATGACGCCGATAATGCGGCGCTCGTGTGCGGACAGTTGTTGCGCGAGATCCTGAACCACATCCAGTTGACGCAAATGCGATTTGCCGGAGTTCGCGTGCGAGCAGTCGATCATCACCTGTTCACGCAGCCCCGCTGATTTAAGCGCTGCACAGGTTGCCGCCACTGAAGCGCTGTCATAGTTCGGCCCTTTCTTGCCGCCGCGCAGAATCACGTGAGCGTCGTCGTTGCCGCGCGTTTCGAAGATCGCAGCCATGCCCATCTTCGTCATGCCCATGAACGCGTGGCTTGCGCGCGCGGCGACGATTGCGTCGGCGGCAATCTGCACACCGCCGTCGGTGCCGTTCTTGAAACCGATCGGGCAACTCAGGCCCGAAGCCAGTTGCCGATGACTCTGACTTTCCGTTGTGCGCGCACCGATTGCGCCCCAGGCGATCAGATCGGCAATGTACTGCGGGCTCAGCAGGTCGAGAAATTCCGTTGCGGTAGGCAAGCCGAGTCCGTTGATGTCGAGCAGCAATTGCCGCGCGAGACGCAGGCCCTCATTGATGCGGAAACTGCCGTCCAGGCGCGGATCGTTGATATAGCCTTTCCAGCCGACGGTAGTGCGCGGCTTCTCGAAGTACACGCGCATGATGATCAGCAGGTCGTCTTTGTACGCATCCGCGGCGGCTTTTAGCTTCTGCGCGTAGTCGATTGCCTGGTCGTGATCGTGAATCGAGCAGGGCCCGACGATCATCACGAGGCGGTCGTCGCGCCCGTGCAGAATGTCGGCGATTTCCACGCGGGTTTTTTCCACCAGCGATTGCACCGTGGGCGGCACGGGAAGTTCGTCCTGCAGCAGCGCGGGCGAAATGAGCGGACGTACCGCGCCGATGCGAACGTCGTCGATGCGGGTGGTGTCCTGGGTGGCGTCGGCCGAGCCGACTTCCTGGTCGTGCAGAGGATTGTCGATGGCGCTCAAGGTATTCTCCCGGACTTGTCGATGTGAGCTGGCCTTGCGGCCTTGAATGTGGGTGTCGTTGCGCGGTGGGTCGCGCGCAATTCGCTGCCGGGATTATGACATTCGCGCGCCACCGCGGACACCGCGCGGCTCGAGGGTGCGCGCGAAGTGAGCGAGAACTGAGCGATAAGTGAGCGAGAAGTGAGCAAAAGCCGCTCGAAAGCGTTGCTTAAAGCCGCTCGATCAGCGCCTTTGCAGCGGCCGGATTGCGTTCCTTGAAACCGCTGATCACGTAGAGATACACATCGCGTGCGGCTGCTTTCGCGGGCGGCGCGCCACAGGTTTCCAGATCGCCGGGCGTGGTACCCGCCGCCAGTTGGCGCGCGCGTTCGGCCCATGCGTCGAGCGCTTTCGCCGGATAACCGCTGGCCTCTTTGTCGGTTGTGCCCATGATGCGCGCGTACACGAACGGCGCGGTGATGTCGGCGATCTGCGGATATTCACTGTCGCCGGCCAGCACCACCGCGACCTTGTATTTGCGTGCCAGCGCAATGAATTCGGGTGTCCTGAAGCTCTCGTTGCGCACTTCGATTGCATGCCTGAGCTTGATTCCTTCGATGCTCGCGGGCAGCAGCTTCAGGAAAGCCTCGAAATCTTCGCCGTCGAATTTCTTGGTCGGCGCAAACTGCCAGTTGACGGGGCCGAGCTTCTGTTTGAGCAGCAGCACGCCGCTCGCGAAGAAACGCTCGATGGTCTCGCCGGCATCCGCGAGTACTTTTCGATTGGTCGCGTAGCGCGGCGCCTTCAGCGAAAAGACGAAATCATCCGGCGTTTCCTGATACCACTTTTCATAGCTCTCCGGCTTTTGCAAGCCGTAGAACGTCCCATTGATTTCGATGGTCGACAACTGGCGGCTCGCGTATTCTAGCTCGCGCTTTTGCGTTAGATCTTCGGGATAAAACACCCCGCGCCATGGGGCATAGGTCCAGCCACCAATGCCCACCCGGATTCGCGGTTTCGTGCGCGTTGCCATATGCGGTTCCTCGTTGTTCTGGTTTGCCTCGCGGCGCCCCGGTGTCGATTCGAGCGCTGACAGCCCTACGTTGCGTCAGGCAGTAGCTTACTCGATCGTGCGTCGCGTGTAAGGAAGGGGCGGGGCATTCATCAAAACGGGGGTTATCGAGGAAGCATCCGGTAAAGCCGATGTTCCGGTAAAGTCGCAACGAGTTGCCAGCCAGCGAGTGTTTCAGACAGGCGCCGTTGCGGATCGAACACTGCCAGGTACACCTCAGTGAATCGGGTTGGCAAGTCCGGAAATGTTTTTTGCAAGTCTGCTGCCCACGCGCGCAGCATATCGTCGTTTGCGCGGAATGCCTTATCGCCGTTTTCAATGTCGTCCTGGAACTTCCTCAACGCGGCGTTTTTGGTGCGGTAAAGCACCGGCTGTTGACCCGCCTTCAAATAGAGATCCGGTACGAGAACACGATCGAGCGTGGCGAGCGCGACGACTTTATCCAGATACGGATTCCACCGGTCGGGCGCCGTTCTTGGCGACGGGTACGTCGTATCCTGTTTGTACTGGAACAGAACAGAGCCTGATTTCAAGGACGAAAACGTAGCCCTGTATGCCTGAATGGCAGGCTTCGCCGCACGCCAGTCGGCAGTTACCGTCGCAATGCGGAACAGGAAGACGATAGTGAGCGCCACCGCGCCGGCACGTTGCAGACGCGGTCTCGAAGCCCGCACATCCACCAGTGCAGTCAGCAGGAACGCGAAGCTCAGCGCACATCGCTCGACAACGCCATAAGAAGCAAATGCGGAGAATGGCGCGAATAGGGCCACCAGCGGAAGCGCGATGACGGTTATCCGGCACTCAGGCTGACACGTCCACCACCTCAGTAGAAAGCCCACGGCTAACGTCAGGCCGAGGCTTGCCAGAATTGCAATGTCGGCGGGAGGATTACCGATTGCGAACACATCGAGCCAGCGGCTCACTTTGGCGAATAGATGAATGAAACCGAAGTCGACGGAACCGCGAAGCCCGCCGGTACTGCTGTGCGCCAGCAATACCACGGGAAGTATCAACGGAACCAGGGTTGCGCTCGCATGCCTGAACATCGACCGGATGCGGAATTTGTCTTCCTGTAGCAGACAGCCAAGCTCCCATGTTCCCGTGACCAGTGCAAAGACGGCCAAAGGAAACAGATGGCAAAAATAGATGAGAAGCGCGCTGCAAGACGAGACTGCGATTCGAGCGACCGTGGACCGGCGTAGCGTGACATGCAACGCTATGGCCCATAAACAAAGGCCGATTCCGAACAGAAAGTTGTCGTAGCCGCGAATCAGAATCCAGTTGTAGAGCAGCAGAAAACTGGTCAATGGGAACCATGACCAGCGGCCGTTTAGCGCACGGCTGAGGATCAGGCATCCCGAGCTGATCAACGCAAGTTCGACAACGATAAAGAGCCACGCAGCCCATTCCACCGGCATGAGCTTCGCGATCCACGGGACCGTCAGGTCCATCGCAAGATCGGGTAAAGGGTCCCACCGAACTACAAAGTCGCCGGCGTAGGAAACCGGATGCGCAAGAATGTCTATCCTGACGATATTATAAAAGTGCTGCCCCAACGGAGGTATCGACGAAACGAAGAGCGGCAATGAGGCCACGAGAGTGGCGATTAGCCAGACGGCCCACAGAGTCAACGGCCTGCCGCTCTGCACGGGTCCTCTTTGTGCAGTCATCAAATCCCCTTTCAGGTTGTTAAAGCGCTTTGCGTCGTGCGGGTAACGAACGAATCAAACAACCTTGAGGATCGAAGTCGCGAAAGTTCTAATCTCATCGAACTGGGTAACAAGTTCCAGGCACAACACGAATCCAAGCATCGCCGATAGTCCGGGGTAGCGCTCGATCCAACGCAATATAGGAGTTGCGTAAAGCGGTCTCACGGAATCGCGCGTCATGACATAGGTAATGACGATGCCGATCGCGGCGCCTGCCAACAGGTCCGTCGGATAGTGGAAGCCGAGGTAGGCGCGCGGAATGCAAATGAAAATGGCGACGTAGAGAAGCGCGAGAATGCCGATGCGGCGCGAGACGACAAAGAGTCCTACTGCGACCGACATCCACAGCATTGCGTGATCGCTAGGAAAGGAACTCCACGTTGACAACATGCTTTCGCTTTGCGGGACAAATGGGAAATGAAGGTTTAGCTCGGGTGAAAAGGCGGGGCGCATACGGAAGGGTAAAAAATGCGCGAGAAGCCTTCCTGCAAGAAGGGCCAACAGGCCACTCACGGCCGTTGCAATGACGACTTCACGCCTCCATTGCCGACGCTCCGCCGATTGAAACCATATCCACCACAAAGCCGGGATCAGAACCAGACCTTTGAAGGTGTACATGTTGGCAATGGCTTGCACCGCATGATTGCAGAGCGCACAGGAATTGAATCCGCTAAGGAACGTCTCGATGCTCGTATCGAAGCTGTTCATTTTTCGCGTAGACAGTAAGGTTCGTACTGGGACCGGACGGCAACCCTCCGTCTTGCGGAGGGGTTCG
>Ga0209796_10001097_pt1 | contig 12362 bp, 16 predicted proteins | sample AgamicOrSfrz_FD_187167 | JGI IMG/M metagenome (GOLD analysis project Ga0209796, IMG submission 187167) | Agave microbial communities from Guanajuato, Mexico - Or.Sf.rz (SPAdes) (version 2) | ecosystem: Host-associated > Plants > Phyllosphere > Phylloplane/Leaf | place: Guanajuato, Mexico...
ATTCGATTCGACGGCCTCGCAATTGGCGACGCAGGCGTGATTGAGACAGCGCGCGCTCTTTTCATCAGTACCTGTTGCAGTGAATGCCGAGCGTACGCTCATTGGTGTGGCCCGGCGCCGACCTGACAGCGGTTGAAGCCTGGTAGAATCGTCCATCGTAACCAACGAAACTTCAACGAAATGGAACGCTTAAGGACCTGCTTGTGCAGAAGGAGCAGCTGGAGACGCTGATCGCCGGGGCGCATAAGAAAGAGGCCGCAGCGGCGCTCGAACGGGTGCGCGAGGCCGTCGCGGAGTTCGGCTTCACGCCGGATGACGTTTTCGCCAAGCGTCGCAAAGACGCCGGCGTGCCGGTTGCGCCGAAGTATCGCAATCCCGAGACCGGCGAGACGTGGAGCGGGCGCGGCCGGGCACCCCACTGGATCAAGGATCAGGACCTCGGACGCTTCCGCATCACCGAATGAGTGGCGCTCAACACGGTATTACGGAGGCTCCGGATCTATCTCGCGGAGTTCGACGTTTTCCGCGTCGATGCACTCGACTACCACGGTCGCTCGCTCCAGCGCATGTGCGCGGATACCGGATTCGCAGGCATCTACCCGCTCGATGCACTGGTGCGGCCGGACCTGTCACCCCGGGAAAAAGCTGCGTGAACCTATCGCTCCAATCTGGCAGCGATCCGCCGCGCGGACATCGTCATGGCCAACGTGGCAGATTTTTGCGGCGGGGGGAGCCTGACAGCGGCACCGCGTTCGAGATTGGATTTGCGGCTGCGCCCGATAAGCCCATCTGGCTTATCGAGAGGATGTAGCCGCGTTGCGCGAGCGTGTGCCAAGGACGCTCCACCGTGCAGCACAAGGCGATGTTCGACCGGCTCCTGCGCCATCTGGCACCCGCGGCGTGGCACTCGTGACGTTTGGGCTCGAGCACCTTGAGTCATTTTTTGACGACGTCCAAAACCGCTGTGCGCCACGGACGACCACGCGCCTGTGTTACGTCAAGCTCATCGACCGACTGTGACGCCGTCTGGTCGGCGTCGGACCACGTCATAGCACTTGAAAATCGAAAGTCGGTTCCGCCCCATCTTGCGGTCCCTGCCCAACCCCGCCTCGTAACGCCGAGTGAAGGGTATGAAAGTTGTGGCTATCCGACCCTTCGTTTCTGGACATTCGGGAAGAGGGCGGGAAACATGCGTTTTCACACCCTCGCCACGGATTGTGCGCAGAAGCCTGACAGGCTAAAGCACACTAGCCGTTCACGTTCAGCTGCCGGGCGCGGCACGCGGCCGTCGTACGGTGGTTTCAGCAGTTCTCGCGAGCAGCTGTAATCGTGCTGTTACCGCGGTGGCCGAATTCCCGATACCTGAACTCGTGAAGCTCTGGCGGAACACCGTCACCCGGACGGCGAGGACACTGCATTCGAAACTAGCTTGCTTGAACATGGTTGTGCTCCTTGCGCTGTGGAAAGCCATAGCGTGTCGTCACGACCGGCCGTGCAAAGGGTTTTTCTTCGAGTCAAGCGAAAAAGTCCGAACCGCCCGCGGAACCCCCCTTTACAAAATGGTCGATTCGACCTGACAATGCGACACATCGAATCGATAGGTCGAAATGTCTAGGTGGCAATATGGAAGGAACGGAACCGATTAAATCGTCGGAAGCCCGCACCGGGCTGGCCAAGCTGGTGCGGCAAGTTCTCGAGACGCGCCAGGATGTGCTGATCGAGCAGAATGGCGAGGTCGTCGCGAAACTGACCGTCACGCAACCCGCCAGTTACGTCGCCCTTGTCCGCCTGAAGGTGCCTGAGGCGCGCGAGGGGTGGTCGAAGCTGCTCGAGTCCGTCATCCGCGGCGCGAAGTGGTTCTTCGTGCTCAAGCTCGATCCGGAGACGAAGGTGTACCTCGTTCGTCACGACGCATACAAGAACGAATTCTCCGAACGTTACGCCGCCGAAGCCCGCAAGGTGCGCCATAAACAGGACGTCTCGAAGGCCGCCGATGCGTTGCGGGACGTCGAATCCGCGATGGCGGAGCTGCGCGAGTCGATGGTCGGCCGCATCGACGGGGTGGAACAGAAAATTGCCTGTCTGTTCGCGTTGGTGAACCGTGGCGGTGATCTGCTGGCGACGCCTGAATCGGGCATCGTGCCGCTCCGGCGGGCAGACGATCTGGACCACTTCTAAAAGTTAAGCGAGTGTCACAATGATTGAACATGTCAGCGAGGCGCTGATGGAAGCGCTCTTTCCGGCGGGTGCCGGTGGCCAGGGTGTCTTGCGCGTGGCCGGGCCCATCGCCGTGGACGCGACCATCGAGGCCAGCGGCATCGACTTCGATGGGACACGCCACCTGATTTTCTTCGCGGACGTGCTGGCGTATGCCGGCAACGACGAGCAGTTCGTGCGGGAGACATCGGCGACGTGGAACAATGGTTTCGTGCCGGCGGAGCACTCGCGGATCGTGAAGTTTTTCCGCGCCGAAGCCGACCGGGAAACGATGTTCTATCCTTCCGAATGGCCGCTCCCCGACCCGGCCATGATATGGCAGTTCAGTGAGGCGCTCGGGATGGCGCTGGTCGCGCACGCCGACGCTTTGCCGGCGACGTCGCAATACTTCTACATGCCACAGACGGGCAAACTGGACGCACTATATAATAGGCTCGCAAGGAAATTCGAACGCGGTGAAATGGGTGCAAAGTTTCGCTGCGTGACGCGGCCAGCATCAGACGAAGGAGGTTTCTATGGCTTTGAACGCATCTAGCAAGCTGCGCCCGAAGGTGGTGGCACTGCAGAAGCGCGGGGTCGCCGTGATCCTTCAGCGTACGGAGGCAGCGGCCGAGAACGGCGCGTTGACGGAGAAGAAGGCTCGTGAGACGTATAGCGCGACTGTGCGGGTGCGGACACGACGGACTGCGGCCTCGGAATCATAGCGGTCTGCCCCTTTTTTTCCGCTTGCGACGAGACGCCACCCACAGGTGGCGTTTTTGTTTTCAGACGGCCGACAGCGTTGCTTTGATTAACAAGAAGAGTTACTGAGAGGTCGCACGTGGCGCTGCATCTGCGGATCTTACTTTGGACACCAATATCCTGACCCCCTTCAGGACTCGCTTGCCGTGCTCAGGCCGAACCTGGCGCATGTCATGGAGATGTGCAACCGTAGACCGTAATAAAAACGTCAACGCCCCGGTCTAGCACTGACGCGGCATGGCGCGCACGGGTTGACACTTTTATATCCCGTTGAACCGCAATAAAAGCGTCAATTCGCGTATGTCCGCATTAAATTCGTCAATTCGCGTCGCGAAGACCAGGTTGCGCGCCATGCTATTGATCTGGCAGGAAGTAATCGCTTGTAGCGGCGGAGAGTCAGCAAAGCGACGGAGCGAATCGCCTGAAGCCTGTTTGGGCTGAAAACGCCGCTGTTGCGATAAGAACAGTTATCGCGCCAGTCGTGTTTTTGCCAACATCTGCTGCGGCTCGCGACTCTGAATGGCGGGTGTGGAGCGGCTCGAAAGGCCCAGTACGACCCTTCGCAGCCGCTCGACGGTCGGCACTCGCTAAGTCTGTTCACTGAGGTCTAACGGCCGCTCAACGACATAACGTATGCCAGGTTTCCGGCCTTCGTTTGTCCGGCCCCACCCTAAACTTCGCCGTAGTCGACGAGCCATTGAGGTCACCGTGAGCAACACGGCACTCCCCCTCCCGGACTCCTAGGCGGCGTACTGATGGTGGACATTAACAACATCGGTCATTCAACTCGATGGCTACCGAAGTTGGTCGCTGTCGTCGCCCACAGACGCCGTAGACGGCGAGAAGAAAATCGCCATCCAGATCGTATTGACCGAGCCGGACCAGATGTTGCTTTGTGGCGATCTTTTTGGCGCGGTATCAGAGACGATTCCGTCCCCGCCGCCTCGGCCAAGTTCAGGGGAATCACTGGAAGTGAATTTCTTGCATGAATTTTTCGCCCATAAGCTCCCGAATCGGGCTGCGGTAGGACAATGTCTCTTCTATCACCGCTTCGTCACCGACATATTGCTCGTTCAATCGATCTAGTTTTTCGCGCAATCCGTCAATTGCCGCCCAGTTCTTATACTCCACCATAAACATGAAGTCCCAGTCATCTTTTCCAAACGCCAACCCGTTGAGAGTCTTATAAGACACTATAAGGCCATCGGAAATGGCTTGGTCCAGTACCTGTTTTCGTTTGGGGCCCACATCGCCCAAATAGCGCTCTCCCTGACCAGGAGCAACTTTGACGAACGAAACTCTCCATACCGATCCTTCTTGGAATGTTTGCGACATTTCCTGCTCCATTGGTTAAGTACAGACCTCGGAATCCGTGCTTCCATCACTGCACACTGAAGAGTTGAAGAAGAAGTTTTGGGTAAGACGTCCGTTCTCTGGGGCATCGCCCCAAGAACATGTGTGGCTATGGAATTGGAAGCCCCTAAATAGAACGAGCCGATTGAAACGCATCGACACAAGAGAGATCACGTCCCACGCCTCCATATTCTGAGTGTCCTTCCCGACGGTTTGCGCCTCTAAGTCCTCTATCTGTTTCCAGCTTGATGCGGACTGGTATCCCGCTTCCAAACCGACCATCCCAGTGGCTCTATGTCGATAGAATGCCGTGCCGCCCTGGCACTGGTCAGGCAGGTTCAAATACACTATTGCGGTCCAGTCGGATTGCGAGTCGGTGTGTATTGTAAGGCGGGATGCGGTATGGGCGTACATCAGCCTGAACCGCCCGAATGTGGACGACTTCTCGTCTATCTGCAGCCTTTCTCCGATTAATCTTTCAAACGCAGTTTTGATTGCGTTGGCCGGAAAACAATCCTCGCTTTGAAATCCTGGATAGTTGAAGGCTCTAACATCTGAATAATTGCACCGGAGCGCGTGTTCACGCACCCGTAGTGGGTCCTGATAGAAGTCATCGACAACGATCAGGTTCTTCATCATTGGCTCCGCTCGCGGAAGAAGAAAAGTTGCGTTAGTCGTCCGTTCTGAGGCGTCTCGCCAAAGTAAGAGTCTGCTGCATGGAAAAGGTGCCCGCCACGAAAAAGGACTAGTCGATTGAAGCGCATGTCTATTTTGATGTCGGATTCCCACGCGTTGAAATTCTTCCCGTCTTTTACTAATACGTCTTCTTCGAACGATCGCTTAGTGGGATATGAGAGTCGTTCTAGTTCCGAGTCAGTCGGGAAGCGATTCAACTGTGTCCGTTTGTGGTAAAAGAGCGTCGTGCCGCCTTGAGCGTCTCTGTCTAATGTCAAGTAGACTATGCCGGTCCAGTCACATGAGTCGACGTGTACCACTTTCTTCTCCCTGTCCGCGTCAAGTGCAAGCGCGAATGCGCCAAACGAACGTCGATGTGGCTCAGGATCCACGTTGCCTCCAATGAGACTTCCTAGCTTCTCAACAAGTTGGCGCGAATAGAAACACCGCTTACTTTCCGTCCCCGGGAATTCGTTACTTAAACTCGACGGGTCGATCCAATCGCAAGCCAAAGCCACTTCTCGCACCTTTTGAGGATCCTTGTAAAAGCCATCGATAACTAAAACGTTCTTCATCACGTCGTCTCCGCAGCAAGGCGCTCGATTGCCGGCCTAAAGGCGAAGATTTTCGACCGATACATGTTTTTCCAGTTAATTAGAATCGAGAAAGCCTGTGGCAAGCAGAATTCAACAAATGTTTGTCTCGCCTTAGATTGAGCGTTGGACAGGAACTCAAGCGACCAATCCAAAAACCAATCTGCTGAAAGGTCGTTGTTGTTGATTTCGCCGGCAAGCAATATCGGGATAAGCGGAAACAGCTCATGTTCGTCTGCCGCCAGGCGATCGAGTAATCGGACGCATACCGGCCAATTATCAAGGAGTTTCAAAATGTCCGAAGGGGACTCAATACGAAAATCCGGGTATGCCAACGCGTCAATTTGCGGGACGATGCTGGCCCACCGACGACGCATCTCTCGATCTATCGCCTCGTGGAACGTCATTTCTGGATTGAACCTGACGCATGAACGAGCGACAATTGGAAGGGACTTTAAACGTATTTGCATCAGGTCAATCGCAAGCCGGTCGGATAGCTTGAGCCCGGAAGGGTAGGCTCGATTCAGATGCGCCTCTAAGCGGGGGAACGTTGGTCCGCCTACTATGAGTGTTGCATTCCTTCGGTAAGGAAGATATCGCACGACTTTCCATCGGGCCCATAAAATCTGAGCCAGGAAGGCTTGTGCAGAATTCCCCTCGAATGGCCGGAGGTGCATGGGAACGCCGTATGCGTTGAATACCAAGTGTCCACCGCTCTCTAGTCTCTGCGCCAGAAGCTCATGAAATTCCTCTGCAAATACGATCGGGGAATATCTGTCTCGGGTATAAAGATCTACAACGATAACGTCATACTTTTCCTGGTTCTGATCTAAATAGCGTTGTGCGTCGGCCTGAACGATGCAAAACTTTAGTTTCGGAAAGTTGTGTGCATAGATAGTTCTGCAACCATTTATACTTTCGCTGTCTACATCGACGCAAACTAGGCGATCAACTTGGTTGGAGCAGAGTATCGGTCTTATTGCTGCGCCGTCTCCGAGTCCCAACATTAGTACTTTTGATAATCCCGTCGCACCGCCTAGGAACGGCACGCAGCCAAGCTCGTCCCAATACTGACCGCAAAAGATGCGGTCAAACTCGATATGCGAATTGTCGCCACGAATCGCCTGAGTTCGGTTTGAGTAGTACATCTCAATTAAGCAGCGACTGCGAATATCTTCTCGATCTCCTCCAGTTCATTTTCCTCGATATCTTCAAATGGCACAAAAACCATCATATTATTCGAGGACCAGCGCAAACCAGCTCGCTCCTCTTCGATGAAAGGTAATGGGGCGTTTTGGGCTCGCGAGTCATTCATGATCGTATACCTCGATGAAAGAGCGCACTTGGAAAATGGCTGCTGCTGGAGAAGCATTCGACCGCATCCCTGGTCCTGCAGAAAGAAGTCTAGGAAATTAAGGGGCGAACGGAAATCCTTTTTTGTGCGGGTAAACGCCACCTGCACCTAATGACTCTCGTGACTCGCCTCGATGGCCGTCGAAAATCATTGTTATGCAACAGGCGGCTCCTAGCGATGTCGTCTCAGGAAGCGCAGCGGTCAGTCGACTGTCCAGAGGTGGGCGCCAATGAACGTCGCCTGTGGCCGCACTCTGCCGCATGGTGCGTTGTTTAACCGTCTCGCCGGTGACATTTTTTATCCGCGCCGATCAAGCCCTTGCCCAGCAAGCCTTCACGGTGCTATTGACTCCGGCGGTCGCGGGTTGACACTTTCGTTGCCGCAAGGTTGACAGAATTAATACGTTCTACGTTTGCGCTAGTGAAGTTCCCTCGGTGAGGCAGATCAATCACGAGTGGTCGCGTCGTTCGACGCCGGAACGTCCGGACCAACCCGTGAAGTCTCGGCCGGCTCGTTGTTTTGAGAGAACGAAGACACGTCCAAGATTGCCCGCCGAATCGCCCTGTAGTCGTCGGGAGGCACGTCGACAAACCCACCGTCTATCTCGTCGACTTCACCTGCAGGAAGCAACCCCCCCGGCTCTCGAACAGTGGTCAACAGATCGACGTAGCACCCGTAGTCGATTTTGTACGCGTCGTAACGGACACCCGGCTGTTCGGGGGCAGATATGTTCTTCTTCAACAGATGCAGCACCCGGGCGTCAAAAAGCGCGTCGATCAAAGGGTCTCGAGTCGCACTCAGCAGAAGGAAAGCCCTCGCTCGCCGATGGGCAATGACCTCATCAATAATCCAGTGAAGGAGCGTCCTCGCGTTCGCGTTTGATGAGACCGCAGATTCCTTGTCACGTTGATACCAAGTCTTGGCGGCAGCGCGGGCGTTGCCAACAGAGATCGAGCTAGTGCCAGCCTTTTGCGCACAAATCGCGATTAGGTTGATCGCGTCGCGGGGCACGCCTTCCGCCGCACGCGCCACTTCTTCCAATGCGTTGCGCTGAGTGAATGCTAGTCGTACGAAAGCTTCTTCGTCCGATGCGGATGACTGCTCGCCGCTCTCCTCTAGCGCTGAGCGATAGTGATTGAAGATAAGCTTTCTAAAAAAGGACACTGATCGTGACGAGTCGTTGTCGAACACCATGAAATCGTCTAGGTTCAAGTCAGCGGTCATATCCGCACCAACTTCAATGCCGATGTAATCTCCGCGCAGCGCACTAATCCCGAACTGGCTTCGCTGTTCAATTGCCGCGATCTTAACTGAGACTCCCCGGACGGGGAGCATGCAACGGCGAATGAGATCGGCGAGAAACGGTTGTAAGTCGAGGGGGACGGCGCTCCACTCATCGAGCAGAATCCAAATCCTGTGTGGCGCGATGGTCGCAGCGATCTTGGAGAGAGCCTGATCGATGGATCCGAACCTGACGCGATGCCGCACCTCTCCACTCGATGTGGTCTTGCGTTGCTCCGATGCGCCGACTTCGGCTTTATCGCTGATGGTGGCCGCCCCGCTGAAGGTCTTGAGGGAGGCCGAGAGGCTCATCGATGTCGCGCGCTCGTCCTTTTCCGATCGGCTGACTTGCGTCTCCTCCGCGACAGTGCCGGAAACAAGGGTTTCGGTTGATGCGTCGATGAATGCGTCAAGCTGTTCTCCAACGACGCCCAAGTTAAGCCGCCCAGAATTATCAACGGCATATTCGAAAAGTCGGTCATGGATAACGGCGAGCGTATCACGAAGTAGACGGGTCGCTCTCTCACTCAGCGGTATGGAATCGTCGCCAAAAATCCCCACCGAGGAACCGATCGTCCGCATGTCGACGTAGACTGGCAAGTCGCCTTCTTCGCGTTTTTTTTCAGAAAGGTAAACCAATGCATGCGTTTTGCCGGTCCCTCGACGACCATAGATAATTTGATGGTCTCGCGAGGTGAGCAGCGCTCCCAACATACCGGTGTCGACGAAGGTTTCCACCAACGTTTGAGGGTCTGCCATTTCGGCTCGCTTCGTCAGACGCAACAAAGCAAGATTAATCGCTTCGGTCATTTTCAGCCTTCGGGTATTTAGATGACAAGATGCCGCGGGCAATTATGCACTGCGCAAGGGGGGACGCGGCTACGGTTTTCCGGCTGACGTTTGAGTCATGCGGGAACGAAATAGGGATGGCCACCGTTCGGAAACTCGGTCCATTCGATTTCGTTGGTGTATTCTGCACACCTTACGAAGAGAGGATTAGCCCCGTGTGCGTTGTGAATCTCCAGCGCCTGTTCCGGAAGAACTCCTCGCGGAAACAGGTGCTCCACCAAGCGCGCTTCATAGTCCCCACGCACAACGACTATGCGCATCCCGGCGTGAGCGTACCCGGCTAACGGTCTGCCACCTCGTACGTGAATCCTGGCCATGTTCGCGCTCTCCATTTTTCCGATTTCCGGTCGTTTAAGCGACAGCCTGTTTTTGGATGGAACGAGTCGTATCTGAACTCCAACAGATGCCAAGAGTCATGGCGGACTGAAGCACGCGGTGAACGCCGCGAGCTTACGCCGACGAATCGTTGTCGATGTGGCGTCTGCATCCGCGTACCTCGGACGACATCATGAGCAGGCGGCGCTTTCGCTCGCCTAAGGGTGGGTGTGTATCGAAGACGCCGACCGCAGTGCCGGGATCGGTGAGCAGGCTCAGCGCGGAGATCATGGCCTCTGGAGAGGTCATCTCGGCCGCGCCAGCGTCGGCGGCAAATTCCCTCTCACGGCTATAACTGCAGAAAACCTGGCGCAGGACGTAATCAAGCACAACAAAGGTCACGACGCATAGCCCGGCCTTCAAGGCGATAGGCGCTAGACCTCGCGTGAGCGAGCCGAGGAAACTGAAGGCCTCCGTCGATCCACTGAGCAGCGCGATGGCGACGAATCCGGCGAACACGATCAGTCCGACGGGAACCGCCGCCTGTCGCACAATTCGCCGCGACAACTCGGCAAACAGCCAAGGATATACCTTCAACGCGTGATTGAATGCAAGGATATAGGCCTTGTTTCTCGTGTCTCCGTGCCGGAGATGCGCGACCTCGTGCGCTGCGATCGCGAGCAGCTGTTCTTGCGATGCCTTTTCTATCAGATTCGTGGAAAAGCCGATCAGCGCTTTGTTACCGAATACGGAGGAAATCGCAAATGCATTAAGATCGCTTGAGGCGTACTGCCCGATCTTCACGTCGTAGTCCAGATCGATCAGCAGTGGCGCGACTAATTCACGCACGCTCTTGACCTCCCGAAGCGAACGGTTGCTTGCCTCTTCCTCATTAATGTTCAAAAGGTACTTAGTGGTCGCCAGCACGGGAAGCGCCAGAAACGCGAATATGATAGCGGCGAAGGAAGCAGCGGCGCTGGGCGGAAGCGAAAATTCCTGTCGCACCATCAGAAGCACCGTAGACGCCACAAATAGAATAAACAGGGCCGCCAGCATGTTTCTTGCAAATTTCGGGTAGACGTTTATGCGGTTCATGTGGGTTTCGGAGGACGTGTCTAAGGTTAACTGCGGTTAACGGCCGGCATACTGAAAACTTTATGTGAGAACGTGGGTGACCGGACGGTCTACTCGCATGCGCTCGGCGCGTCGAAGCCAGAGTGATTGCTGCCCCGCAGCGGTCGCCATCGTCATTGAGATGTCGCGGCCCTGATACCGTAGAGAGCGAACCGACAATGGACAAAGGTCGTGAAGTTCGGGCCATCCTATGTTTCGTAGCGGCGGTCGGCGGGATCGAAGCCGGGTTAATCTTGTTCGATTTTTATCGCGAAACTTTGGACGGATCAATTCAACAGGTGTTTGTGCTAGACCGTTTTCGAAAGCTTAGGATCGCCACAAAGCTTATGAAATGCGCCGAAGCCGAACTTAAGAAGTTGGGCGCCACGCGTGCGCGACTTAATCCGCACGCGCTCGGGCGAGAGCGCGGCGACCCCGACACACCGACGCTGATCCGCTGGTACTCGAGCCTAGGGTTCATCGCCGACGAGACAACGATCACGATGACGAAGGTTCTCTAGCACTGGGAGGACGGGTACGCACATGGGATGGGCGGCTGCTCGGGCAGGGCCCGAGAGGAAGTGTTTCATGCTGCCGGAGGAAGCCTGTCATGCCTAAGCGCATCACCAAACGGCTCCGGACATCCTACTTCGGCACCGCACCCGACTCTTCGTAGCAACGCATTGCCGCTTGCAGGGGGGTGGCGCCCATCCAGTGTTGCCCGTCGCCGGATTTGACACCGCCGGTAGTCACGTTGCCGACACATGCTATGAATTGGTTGCCTAGCTCTGCATCGGCAATGTGCCCGACGACGATTCCCAGTTGTTTCAGGTCGTCCAAGGTCATTTTTTCGCCCCTCATGTTTGGTCTGCAGTCAGACTGCTCGCGGGTATCAGACCGCTCCGATGAGCGGCATGTTGCGGCCAACGGGTCATATATACTGTACGTTTGTACAGTATATACCCGTGTCGGCGGCAATGAGTGGCCGCCGCTCCGCCGCGCGGCCGCTGGCCGTCGCTATTTCACACTGCTCACGACTGCTTGAGGGATCGATTATTGGAAGCGATCGAAGAAGCCATACTTCACATCGGTTCGCTCGATCTTTGCAAACTGACCGATATAAAGGTCAACCCGGCTAAACGGGGGCTTGATAATTACGCCGTCTCGACTGGCCAATGGCAGGCTGACTTCTATCCACATGTCGGGACGGACGAACATAGGCGTATAGAAGCGCTCTGCTCCGCCGGGCGACAGCTGGCGACGCGTTACGCGGTCGTTTTCATTAAGAATGTAAGCCACCGGCTCACGCGCCCGCGATGAATAGTGGAGCACGAGCACCGGACGACAGAAATACCATGTGACGAGCAGCGGCGCGCCGACTGCCGCGGTCCATTTCAGCCATTTCCAACGCATCGTTCAAATCCCCACGCTCGTGCGGCTCCGACCCGCGAGGACCGTCGTCGACTCGCGTCGCGTGGGCTGTCGCGCGCATAACCCCAGGCGCCGGCTACGGCTCACTTGGACGCGCATCTGTTGAAGAACATTTCCACGCTAGTCAACCTTAACGGACGCTGATCCTTCACGAAGCTGATGGAAAGGCGGGTTAGCATCTGCGACGCCACGCACGGCCCGGCTGGCAAATCGTAATTGACTTCCTGCACGCACTCGTTTTCTGGAAAGCGCTTTCGGGTGCGCAAGTTGTTCACTGTCGCCGCGGCGCCCTTCAGTTGCCCTTTCATATAGGTGAAGTCCGGCTGCTCGAACGAGAAGCCTGCGAACAGTTCCCTGTAATCAGTGAACACGCTCAAAAGCCACGCGATCTTCTCTCGCGCCGGCCTGTGGTTGTCTCGCAGTTCTCTGCCTGATGGGGC
>Ga0209796_10001098_pt1 | contig 12361 bp, 10 predicted proteins | sample AgamicOrSfrz_FD_187167 | JGI IMG/M metagenome (GOLD analysis project Ga0209796, IMG submission 187167) | Agave microbial communities from Guanajuato, Mexico - Or.Sf.rz (SPAdes) (version 2) | ecosystem: Host-associated > Plants > Phyllosphere > Phylloplane/Leaf | place: Guanajuato, Mexico...
ACTTGCAAATCGTGGTATAGAAATAAGCAAAAGCTTCATCGGCAAAATAGACCGATTCTTTATTCCAATACTTTGCATTGTACTCACCTGGTTTTACTTCTATATAATGAACATCTTAGACTTTGTCCACATCTGTTATCATTTCAAAAGGAGATTCCATAGAAACACCTCTTTTTTTTTATGACATTAGTATGTCCTTTTTCACAAAAATCTCACACGCTCTTTTAAACAGAACATATTGGGTTTTAAAGTTGTATTTGAAAAGAGTTTTGCACTCAATAAAATTGATAATCTCAGGTGTTTCCAAATTCCGCAAAAATGCTTGAAAAAGTTCGTTAAAAAACAGAAAATGGGTTTATTTTATATTGATTAATTTTCATAGTTGTTTATAAGAATTTTTCATATTTCCTCTAATAACGCTTTTAAATTAGAATATTCAGTTATTTTAATTTATTTTGCAAGCGATTTCATTTATAATGAGAATTAGGTTGGATAGCAAGCGTGGCTGTCACTGTATATGGCGTAGGCGGGGCCAATACAAGATAAAAATAACTTATCATATACGATATTTTGTATGTATAAGAGATTACTAGTTGGGCAATAATGAAAAATAGGAACTTACATAAAGGAGGTCAAACTATTGAGGGAATATAAAGAGGTTTTCTCTACGTTTATTAATGAAGAACGATTTGACTTACATTCATACCTTACTTATCTATTTATTAATGAATGTCAGGAGGATGTAGTAAATCAGCTGGAACAGGAACATGTAAATCAATAAATTGATAAGTATGAAAAGCTGAAAGGATAACTAATAATGAATAGAAAAATTTTGTAGGTGACTTGATCTTTCTTAACAGAAAGAATAAGTCGCCTATTGGTGTTTCTTCTAAATATTCACTATGGCTGAAAAAACTAATATTTATACTCCTTATCATCTACTATTCTATCTTCTTCTTCTCTTTGAATAAATTATTAAAAAGATAATTATAAAATATAAAATTTATAATAATTTACGTTTAATAAGATTTAAATTAAGTAATTTTTAAATGAATTAAATATTAAATTATCTTTATGTTTAGGAGTAAATGTACAAACTCTATTATGTAAAACAAAGTTTTATCACTTACTTTAGATGACGACAAATATGATCTTTTTCTACAAAGTATATACATGATAAAACTATTTTCACTAAAGTATTTTACCATTTACTTTTATGAATAATGTAAAAACAACTATTATCTATATTCTGAAGTTAAAAGGTATTAAATATTCATTTAACAAGTTATTTTAAAATTATCTAACGTTTATTATTTTTATTTTGATGTTCGTTTTGATAGGGATACGTGCCTTAAGGCATACAAGTAGAATTGATCTTTAACTCTTTTACTCAATAATTCCTTTACAATTTAATTTTTTAACTATTTAAGACAAGTTAACCGAAAAAGGTTAAATTATCCATATCTATCTTATATACTAAAAATTAACCAATACACAATAAGAAGGAGGAAGAAATCCTATGATAAGCATAAAAAAAGTTGCTTGTTCTCATTATGGAATAAGAATGGACGTTTTTAATTAGCTTTAATCATATGCAGTCCAAAGGATACCTCATTTGCCCTTATTGTGGCGATATCGAAATCTCTCCTGAATGCCAAGAAGGAAAATCAAGGTTTGTCGCAGAAGTGAATGGAAATAAATTGTGCACATGGTTACCTTTATAAAAAGAGATAAAAAATTAGTCACACTAAAAGGATAAATTACTTTTAGTGTGACTTTTTTAAATTGAGCTTCCACCCAAATTTTTTCAAAACAGCTTTTTTATTTCGATATTTGATTCTATATATTATATAGTAGAAACTCATCATAAAATAAACACCTAGATTTGTAATTAATTTTTAACATATAACGGGAAAACATAGTTAATGTTTGATAGGGTATATAAAAGAACATTTTTTTTCTTCTGTTAAATGTTCTAAAAGTCTATTTTGAACTTCGTTAATATTTATTGTTTCTAGAATTGGAATGATATCAAAAAAATCTAAACCGTTAACTAAATAACCAGCTACATTTCGACAAAGTTTACTTGGTGAATCAAACAATTCTAATACTCTACCAATAATCTTATAACGAGCTCTTTGAAAATTTAACTCATCTAACCCATAGTCCTTGATTTTCTGGACAGTTTTATCCCATTCATTAATTATTAGATCAGGTCTTTTAGAAACGCCACCTAATGCTGAGTAGGCATAAGAAGGGTTAGCTTCATACGACCAAAAAAAGTCTTTTCCAATTAATTTTTCGTTATATAAGTTTTGATATAGAAGAGAGCTTTTTCCAGAAATTAATTCTAATCCTACCTTAGTTAAGTAATCATGTTTTAACAATTTGCTCTTCATTAAAGATTCTATACTGTCTCTGTATCCCCAAAAAAGTTGAGGTTGTGAAATAGGCATCTTTATTTCTAAAAAAGGACTTCCTATAGTAGTTTTATTATCTATTTCTTTTATGGTTACTGATTTTTTATCCTGATGAATATTTACATTTTGAACTACATTAAAAATAACTTCAGGTTCAATATCTCCAATTACTATCAACTTCATATTTTCAGTTCGATAATATGCTTTATAAAATAGCTCAAGGTTAGTTTCATTTATTTGGGCGATACTCGATATTGTACCTAACACGGGAGTGCTCAGAGAATGACGCTCGCCATAAAACTGTTTTAACAAATTAAAAAAACCATTGTTACGTGCGTTATCAGTGGACATTCGAATTTCTTGTTCAATAACCTTTCTTTCCTTATCTATAATTTTTTTCGAAAAAGATAAATTATTGACAAATTCAAGTAACGTCTTTAAATTTCTAGGTATTTCTTCAGTACAAGAAACCGTATAAGAAGTTATATCAAATGTGGTAAATGCATTAATAGAGGCTCCACTCGAAGCAAATTGATTTAAGATATCTTCTCCATCTTTTTTGTAAAACATAATGTGCTCTAAAAAATGTGCTATCCCCTTAGGAACAATCTGAACTTTAGAACCTGTTTGCAATTGTAAGTCACTGTTAATTGAACCACATTTCACTAACAACATCATATACACTTCATTAAATCCTGTTTTTTGTATTACATTGATATCTAAATTATTAATATTAATTGAGTTAACAGAAGGTGTAATTATCATCTTTGCTCTCTCCCTTATTACCTAACAGATATAATGTACAACCTTCTAACTTTTGAGCTACACTTATAATTTCATCCAGAGTAACTTTTTGTACAGCTAAAAGCATTTCTTCCATAGTACGAACTCGTCCACTTACTATACCATTTTGATGAAAGTCTATTAAACTTGCAACAGAATCTAATGATAACTTATATATGTTACACAGCCCTTTGATCGTGAGCTCTATCTCTTCTTCTGATATTACACCCTTTTTAATTAACTCTATCTGTTCTGTAATAATAATATTTGACTTCTCTAATGTATCCGGCTTAATGCTAGATTGTATATACATTATTCCTTTTAGTGCGTCTAACGAGCTTGATACAAAATATGCAAGTCCATATTCCTTTCTTAAATTAACAAAAAGTTTTGAATGGGGAAACCCACCCAAAATTCTATTACAGAGAACAAGTGCAGGATAATCATCGCTTGAAAATACTACCCCTCCTGTACCATATCCAACATTCACTAATAACTGACTTAAGGAGAATTTTTCGTAAGTGTGATTCTTTTCAGATATCCGTAAAGGAGAAGGAGGTTCCAATTTAAACTCTTTATTTGACTCATTTAGTTTGTTAATTTCTTTTTCAAACCTTAATATTAATTCATCTACTACACAGTTTGGTTCTATATTACCCACGACATAAATATGTAAAGGTGAGCTTTGAATAATTTGGTTATAGAGCTCAAATAATGTTTTTGACGTCCATCTATCGATATCCTGTAGATAACCTAAATGTGGAAGACTGTACAATTGTCCCTCTGTTATCTTACTTAAACATCGTTCGAGTGAATAAGTAACTTTATTATTTAATCTGTTAATTATACGATTAAAATGCTGTTGTTTTTCATTTTCAACAGAATTAGCTGAAAAAGTCGGCGTAAATAAAACGTCAGATAAGATAGCAATAATCTCGCTTACCACCGATTTTTCATGATAAACGTTAAATGGGTTTGGGAAGGTAGCTGAAAGGCCCAGTATTTGCTTTTCCCCTTTCTTTTCAATTGATGCTTGTAGCTTGGCACCGTATAACCTATCTAGGGTCAACTGTAGACTTTGATTGTTTAAATAACTATTAGATCCCTGTAACAAAATATGAGGTATCATAGCAGCCCCTGTAACTATTTCCTCATTGAGATCTAAATATACACGTACAGCAATTGTAGTTAATACGTATTTTTTAGTTGGTAGAACATGTATTGCCATTGGGCCTTTCTCAAAAGTCTGAAACTGTTTCATGACATGGTCTCCTTCTCATTTAGCTTAAGTCGACGACCATTAACAAACCATCCTATAATCCAAACAATACTTAGGATTGTAAAAGGTAATGCAGATAGCCATAAAAGACTTCGAACATTCACAAAATGGTTAAGCTGAGGTAAAACACCCGTTAAGGTAATAAATAAAATTCCATCCAATGCATCTGCTAAAGCTATGACCTTTCCTCGATTAATACTAGAAGTAAGCTGCAATTCTACCTCTAAGAGATTAGAAGGTAAAAATAGAGCAACCCAAATCATTAAATAACATATTGGTCCGAATATAATAGGTGATAGTGAAAGTCCTATAGTACATAAAGACATTATTAATAAAGGAATCGCATAACCATAAGGTACTCGTTGTAGCCTAATAAAGTTAGCTCTCCAGGAAACTGTAAAGTAAGAGCCTAATAACATTCCTATTGATGCAATTAATCTATAAAGTCCATAATACTTTTCTCCATTATCTACAGTTGTATTTAAAAGTGGTACAAGTAGAACATCGGTAAGGCTCAAACATCCCCAAACCAAGAATGATCCAAAAACTAAATATTTCAGTGTGTGATGCCCCCATAAATAAGAAAAACTTGCAGCTAATCCTTTTTTATTTAATAACCTCTGTTCTTCATTAGAAGAAGACTCCTCTTCTAAATTATCTTCGTCTACATTTTCTGTTGGCAATGAAATCCACGCTATAATTCCTGCAATGAAAAAGGTAAGTGCATTGAATGCTAGTAGCCACACAACCCCATCAGTTAGCAACCCTACTGCAGCAAAAAGAGCTCCAATAATTCTTGCCAATCCATTTAAAACCCCCATAAACCCGTTGGCAAGTGGTAATTGATCCTTTTTAACAAGTCCTGGTATACTAGCCAATAGAGCCGGACGATAGGGTAAATCCACAATTCCCATTAAGAGGGACATGATTAAAATTATTGATGTGTTTTCAGAATTTATGGCCATTAAAGAACTAAATATACCCAGAAGAATGTTTATTATGGTAGTAATATATCGACGTGAATAACGATCAGCAATACTACCAGCGAGTGAAAACAAAACAAATTGAGGTGCAAAGCGAATAAGTAGAAATGCGCTATAGACTATTATTGATTGAGTTAATGTAAAGACATAAGCAGCCAAAGCTATTCCTTGAGCCATATTTCCTAGTGAAGAAATGGATTCTGAAACGCTGACTAACGCAAAGTTTCTTTGCTTGAAAAGAGGTTTAAATTTAGTAAATGGTAATTTAAGCGACAACAAAAAACCCCCTCAAAAAACTAATAGTTCATTTCATGTTTGAGAAATGTTAACTAGTAAGATTTTGTTTCATCTCTTTTATTAATGACATACCGTCGGAAGTTAGATTAGCATTTTCAGTTATAATTAATAGTCCCTTTTCTAATTCTTCAGTTATTCTATCTATTTCTTTTAATGCAATAGTTTTAAAAGGACTGTTGTCCTTAGTTAAAAAACGATAAAATCTTAAAAGACGAGAATGTACGAAGCATCCATGATAAATACCATAAAGGGGCCTCAATTCGTCACGCCATGGTGAAGGATAGATAGCCTTCATATCGTCAATTAAATGTGGACGAGCACACATCAAAGTATTTAGCCTAATATGACTCGCTTCATGAATAAGCCATTCTGCAGCATTAATCAAAGGTCGGTTCAAATGGGAGGCAAAAATAACACCATGTACACGAAAATCTGAAAAGAAAGGCAACCCTGGTGGTTTAAAAAATATAATATGTTTTACATTTTCTTTTATTTCAGTATGCATTTCTGGCCAACAGGTCTCCACCAACTCTAATGCTTCAGTAAAAAGTATAGAAATATCCTCTGATATCTCCTCGACTAATTCCATTTTATCCATCCGCAACTCAGATGGCGTAATTATATCTAGGTAACTACTAGTCCATAAAGTTTGATTACAAAGAAAAGGATAATAATCTATCGTATTCGCTAATTCCCTACTTTTCCATGACTTACAGAACGTATCATTTGTTATAAAGAGGGTATCTTCCTTAATAGATATGTTAACTGCTGATACCCCTGGAAAATCGACATTGAGTTTTTTCTTATTATACAAATTTAAATTGTTAACTAGTTTGTCACTTATTAAGCAAGAGAAAGGAGGAATTTCAGGAACTATATTGAATTTCAACCAAATATTTATGCATAGATAAATGAACCCTTTAAATCTCCATTCATCCTGCTTTTCAGAATTTTTTTCTAATACTGTTTTCGCATTCTCAATCCATAGATATACTGCTGGATGGTTTAAAATAATATCTCTACCCCTCGTATCAAGGTCGGTTAAAGATTTAAGTGTATCGGATAACCAAGGCACGTCATACTTTTCATTTGATTGGTTAATTAACTCCAATGCTTTATAATTTCTCAATGCTAAAAGTTGCCGATGCAAATCTTGTGTTACTTGTTTTGATTGAGGTTCTAAATATTGAGATTGCTCAAGGTTAATCACTTTTTCCCCTCCCAAATTTTAAACAGATAAAGCTTTTAAACGTTCAGTAACTTTTTTTACCGTATTGCAATAAACATCTAATGGTGTATTCTTTCCCAGTTCCACAGTGATTCCTCTTATTCCAGGGAATCGTTCCAAACAAGTTTTTAACTGATCCCAACGGTCGTCGAAAGTAATATTACGCCTTTTTGATACACCATCTGCCCCGATATGCAGTTCACATACCTGTGCTCCATCCAGAAAATCTAGAATTTTTTCGAAAGAAACATTAAAGGCATTTGCCGTTGCAAATGTATGTGGAATATCAAGAATGATTGGTACACCAGCTTCCATTGAAATATTTCTCAATAATTTATAATCTTCAAATACGTCTTGCCCACCCCATGCGTGATAACGTGGACCTAACTCAATCACAAAAGGTACCCCAAATTCTTCTTGATAATTCCTAATTCTTTCTACGATCCTCGCTTGTAGTCCATCTTCATGAATAGGGGCTAGTATATAACCAAATTGTACTCCGGTGGTAGTACCTAAAATAGATAAGTGCTCACCAATCCATTTGGCATTGAGTGTTTTGGCTTGATAAAATACATCCTTAATAAGTTTGCTTGTAGGCGAACAAAGGTCTGCAAGTGGTAATGTACTGCAATGAGCAATTTTAGGAAAATTCTCTGGTACATTCTTAATCGATGTTGGTAAATGTACTTCTAAATAATTATGATTGGGATCCAATTCATTCTTGATAAAATCAATATATTCTGGACTATCTACCCAAGCAACCCCAACCCCCAAAAATTTATCCTCAATTTTAAGATTATTTTCGAGTTTCATAGAATTTAGCCCCTTTTTTATAAAGTTTCAAATGTCAATTTTCAATTTGTTTATGTCACACCAGAGTGCGAATGAAAATAAATACCATAGTGAGCTTGCTGAATCATACAAATAAGCCGAAGGTTTATTTACTAATAGTGATGATTCATCCTGAAAAAATCCTTTTAGATGATCCTGATTAATAAATTCACTAAATTGTCCTTCAGATAGCAAGTCATATATACTATTCGCTAACTCCCCATGTTTAGCCCACACAAATACTGGATGTGGAAAACCACACTTTGGGCGATTTAGTATTTCAGTTGGTATTCGATTAATACCAAGACTCCGAAAAACATTTTTCTCTGTATCAGGTGGGGCAGATAAGGCAGTATTTATAAACTCTTGATCTAATAAGGGTACTCTACACTCTACTGAGGAAGCCATTGTTCCTAAATCCACCCTTGGTAATGCATCAGCCTCTAAGTGAAACAGCCCAAATAACCTAATTGATTCGGGAAGACTAAACCCTTGCTGTTGAAAATTTTCTATCAAACCTTTACGTTTTAAAAAACTCTTACGTTGAACTTTATCCCAAAGCAACGGATCAATTCGAATAAAGTTGGGCATTGTTGCTGGACGCATCCATTGATCAAAATGATTTATTGTTTCAGAGTGCAACCACTCATAACTCCCAAATATTTCATCACTTCCAGTACCTGTTACCACTATTCTAATATTTTTTTTGGCTGCTGCTGCCCCTAGCTCATGGTATGCCACAATTGTAGGATCCATTGAAAAACCGTCTTGTCGAGAAAGAGCAGCAGGTAATACTTCCATGAAACGTTTTTCAGTTAGCTCTAATTCATGTAGTGGTACAGATAAGTTTTTACAAACATGTCTACTAAATGGTATTTCTGAGTAAGAGTATGCCCCTGTTTGTTCATATCTTAATGAAAATGCTTCTATATCTGCTCCTTGATGTACTAATTCTGCCAAAACTGTACTTGAATCCACTCCCCCAGATAAAAACATCCCCATTTTTTGATTGAATTCTATATTACTTTTTATTGCAGTTATAAACTTTTCCTCAAGTTCATTAAGCGAACCCGACGGATTAGGAATATGTTCAAAAAGATGGAGACATTTTGGTTTCATTCTTGCATTAAATGCAAGGACCTCGCCAGGAGATATTTTTTTAATAGAATTAATTAAAGTTTCTGGTTCAAGTAAAGTGTCCCGATACATCATATACTCCACCACTTTATGCGATGAAATAGTAAGTGAGTCTTTTAAATTACGAAGCATTCCACAAATTGTTTGGAACTCAGAGGCGTAGATAAATGATCCAGCTTTTGTTTGCGCCCAATACAGTGGCTTGATACCTGGAAAATCCCTAGTTAAATACAATGTTTTTGTTAGGGTATCCCATGCAGCTATTGCAAACATTCCCTGTAATTTTGTTAAGACACTCCAACCTTTTGCATCCAGAGCTGTTGCTATTGTCTCTGTATCACTTTCAGTTCGCCAAGAGTAATCCCTACCCAGCATTGTTCTTAAGGAATCGTGATTATTCAGTTCTCCATTGAAGGTTATAATCCATCGTCCAGTGAAGGATACAAATGGCTGGTGGGCTTTTTCACGTTTATCACGTATAGACAAACGAACGGCCCCTAAAACAGCTTCTCCATCCTCCTTAGTTTCTAGGTTATCTGGACCCCTATGTATCATTTTATGTAAAGCTTCCAGTACAACTGGAAGCCCTTCTCTTTCATTTCCTAAAAACCCAGCGATTCCACACATGAAATAACCCATCCTATCTGTCATTAATATACACATGAGCAATGCATAACGCGCTTGTAGTGAAGTGATTCCTATTTCATTTTCAGGTTTTTAAGAGAATATAAATTAGTAACTTTAATTATCTACTCGTGGTCCCAATAACGGCCCTATAATTGCATCTGATAAGCCACCGTTTGTATCTGCCTCAAAAAATCCAGGAGCTACTAGCTCCTGTAATTCATTTAATGTTAGTTCTTTTTCGTTTTTATCTTTTTCCATGTTCAACACTCCCCATTAATGTATTTCACTACAGGCGCGTTATGCAGTACTCACGAATGTTTTAGAGGCTTACTCTCCAACTCACTTGGATTCTCACACAGGACTCTAAGTCCTAAAGCTGTATTTAATATTTTCCTTTCCCTCTCCTTAAGACTTCCTATTTCACGTCCGTTAGAAAAGGATTGAAGAAACATAAAAATCTCTTCTGTTAGACGAAAATTACGTCCAGTAGGAGAAATCATGTAATAGACGTCAGATGGGGATTCAAGTATTTCTTTCCCCTCCAAAATATTAAGTACATCGTTTTTTACAGACATTAAGGTAGCCGCAGGAGATATATATAATTTATCTTCCATACCAGATGGTTGTTTACTAGGTAGATGGTACGCAGCTTTAAAAATTGCGTATTCCAATTCCGCAAGCTCAAGAACTTTTTTTAATAACACTTCACTTTGTGAACGTAAAAAATAAATGAATGGTGTTGCTTTTTCAATACCACGTCCATAGCCTAATGGATGAGGTAAACTATATTCCGCCTCCCAAAGAAAATTACTAGAGAGGAACTTTTGAAAAATTACATCGTCTACAAACTCCTCAGTATCTCCTAAATACAAAAACGTTTTTTGATATATCGGTTTTACTTGTGCTAAAATTTGTAGCCAGCGCCCTCGACGTTCAGCATGAAGAGCTGCTATGTTTACATCAAGTAAGCTCTCATCTCCGATTAATTTAACCATTTGCTGAAAAGGTCCATCCTTTATCTCTGGACTCCAACAAGGATCAATACTCATTCTAATAAGCAAATCCTGCTTCGCTATAGGCTTATATACGGTATCCATTTAATCACGTCCTTTAAGTCGTTAATAATAATAGATCCTTCTCTATTTGTTCATTACTAGAAAGTCTATCAGTCATCACAAGTAATCTTTTTTCAGGATCTTGTAGTCTATCCCAAAGATCCCATACCATCCCATCAACTTGTTCACAAGCACAAGGAATTGTTGCATTTTTTGAATTTCTTATGGCACTAGCCCAACATAAATCAATAGAAATATTTCCATCTAACTTATTTAATATCTCTGTTTTATAAACATCTCCCCAATTATGAATATCAGATGCTAGAATTCCTAGATCTATTGAAATTGGGATATCAAAAGAAGAAAGAGCTCCAATCAGTTCATCATAAAATGTCATTGGGGGCAGTCCTAATTGCCTTACTGGGTGAAGAGTAATTGGGATATTTATATTTTTGTGGTTTACAGACAACCATTCTTTTAACTCATCAACAGCTGAATTCCAATCATATTGAACCCCTCCAGGGTCCATATAATTGTTTGATACCCCCCAGTAACCTAGTTTTAAAATTATACTTTTAGCTTGAAATTTCTCTATTTCCTTTAAATAATCATCCGTAAAAGCTTGATTAGAGGACACTGGAAGAAGTAAATTTGTTTGTATTCCAAACTCTTCATTCAAAACTTGAATTGCTTCCTTTGCACGACTTGTAAACGTATTACTAAGTAAAACTGAATCAATATCATAATTTCCAATTAATCTAGCCTGCTCCAAGACTACTGAAGAATCTTCCAAATAGACAATCTTTTCTTTTATTTTTTTCAACTAGATTCCTCCGAATCATCAAAGGTTCAAGTATTTTTAAATTTTCACATTTTTCAGTATATTATAAGTTTTTTTATATTACAAAATATTTTTTACATTTTTTATCCTTTTTTGTATAAATGGGGAATATATTCCTATTAGTTTCTATTAAATGTAAATATTTGATATTTAAACTTATATACTATACTTTTAAAAAATGTAAAAGGATTTTTTAAGAAGCTACCGAACATATTATTTATGGTTCTGGTGCGAAAATTAAAAAATATATGCAAGTAACCTCCCAAACTTGGACATACTGATACTAGTACTCTAAAAAAAGGAGCATGATCAGTGTGGCAAATCACTCTTTATTCAAATGGAAACATTATCAGTCGGACATCATTTTATTAACGGTAAGATGGTACCTACGGTACAACCTCAGTTTTCGTGATTTGGTGGAAATGATGGAGGAACGCGGTTTATCTATGGCTCACACAACGATTATGCGTTGGGTACATCAATATGGACCTGAAATGGACAAAAGAATTCGTCGTCAACTTAAGAAAACAAACGATTCTTGGCGAGTAGATGAGACGTATATTAAAGTTAAAGGGCAATGGATGTATTTGTACCGGGCTGTTGATTCAGAAGGAAATACCATTGATTTTTATCTAAGTAAAACAAGAGACCACAAGGCTGCAAAGCGATTCTTTAAGAAAGCTTTGCGGTCTTTTCATGTTTCAATGCCTCGTGTTATAACAGTCGATAAGAATCCTGCCTATCCTATAGCGATTGAAGAGTTGAAGAACGAAAAAAAGATGCCCGTAGGCATCCAAGTAAGGAAAGTGAAGTATCTGAATAACGTAATAGAACAAGATCATCGGTTTATTAAAAAGCGAGTTCGTTCAATGTTAGGATT
>Ga0209796_10001099_pt1 | contig 12356 bp, 15 predicted proteins | sample AgamicOrSfrz_FD_187167 | JGI IMG/M metagenome (GOLD analysis project Ga0209796, IMG submission 187167) | Agave microbial communities from Guanajuato, Mexico - Or.Sf.rz (SPAdes) (version 2) | ecosystem: Host-associated > Plants > Phyllosphere > Phylloplane/Leaf | place: Guanajuato, Mexico...
AATCTCACCTTCGGCACTCTGGACGAGGCGTCTGCGCCGGGTCAGCTTGAGGTGCAGGCGCTGGATCAGGCGATGAGCACGCTGCATAAGGCGAATGCGTCATCCTTTTAAATCACTATTCAATAAAGACTAACGATTGCAGCGTGCTGTTATAGCCCTGACAAAGCGCTTGAAGTATCCCCAGGTTGGGGGTACTTTACCCTCAGGATAGGGGCAGGGAATATCATGGACGCTACTTTCATCGAGCTTGCCAGCTTTCAAAGATATCGGGCTGAGTACCTTACTGACGATCAGTTTCGGCAGTTTCAGAACATGTTACTGATGAATCCTGAAAAGGGAGATCTTATTCCTGATACAGGAGGCTTACGCAAGGTTCGCTTCAAGGACGAACGCAGAAACAAGGGAATGCGAGGCGGTATCAGGGTTATCTATTACTGGTCGCTCGGACATCGCCAGTTCATCCTGTTTACTCTCTATGACAAAAACCAAAATGATGATTTGTCCAGACAACAGCGCGAAGCTCTTGCTGAGGCGCTTAACGTAATTAAGAAAGGGCTGAGAAATGGCTGAACGCGATATCTTTAGTGAACTGATGGCAGGTATGCAGGAGCTAAAAGATCATCAGGAAGGTAAAATAACGCTTAAATCCTATAAACTTGAAAAACGCGCGCCTGCCACGATAGCACCTGAAGAGTTACGTCGCGTGCGTGAAAATCTTAATCTCTCTCAGGCTGTTTTCGCTCATTATCTCCACACAGGCGAGACGACTTATCAGAACTGGGAACAGGGGCGCGCAAAGCCTAATGCTCAGGCAGTTTTACTGATCCGCATGGTTCAGCAAAATCCCGACACGCTTAACGTACTCGCGCATCTCTGAATATAGCGCCTGCCTGATTACCTTCTGAATAAACGCTAATGCCGTCAAGCACCGTTCAATCAATGGCGGTGCTCGACCATCAAACTCCTTTTCCCTGCACCCGTCAGCGCTGATAAAAGCGGTCGCAAAATCCTTTGCTGGCGCCCAGCCGTGTCGACAGGCGGTAAGCGCTATCCTGCATGGCGCGGGCAACGTCGCTGTCGGTGCGATCCGGCGTCAGGCGTGATGAGGGTCCGGTGATGGCCAGCGCGGCGGCCAGTGAATCGCCCTCGCCGAATACCGGCAGCGAAAACGCGGCGATATGCGGGTCGCGGATGCCCGACGTATAGAGCGGCAGCGCAGGCGGTTGTACAAACAGCGGCTCGCGCAGACCCCAGTGGCGCAGCACCTGGCCGATAGCGGAGTTATCCAGCGGCAGCGAGCTGCCCGCCAGCCGCGTTTCGCGCAGGCCCTCCGACGACTCGGCGCGGAACAGGCAGAGACGCTGTCCCTCTTCGATAACGTACCAGGAGGCGCTTTCGCCGGTCGCGGCCGCCAGCGCGTGCAGCTCCGGCTGGACGATATTCGCCAGATGAAAAGATTGTTCATAGAGCTTGCCGAGATAGAGCAGACGCGGCCCAAGCGAGTAGCTGCCGTTCTCACGGCGGATCACATAATGCATTCGCTCCAGCGAATTCATCAGGCGATAGACCGTGGTTTTATGCTGGCCAGAGGCCTGCGCCAGCGCGGTCAACGTCAAGGACTCTTCGCCCGGTTTAAAGCAGTCGAGCAGCGCCAGCGCTTTCTCTACGGCCACTACGCCTTCATTTCCCATCCTGATCCTCCTGATTTTGGCGCTACGGATTGTAACCTGCAATTTGTGATTTACATCGTGTTTACATCACAAATGGATCGTTAACAGTGGCTTTGCCGGCGGCGGGCTGGCTATAGTTGTTGTATATAGTAAAACGCAGTTTTACACAGTAAAACAACAGGAGCGACTGCCATGACCGATCAGCCAACATCCCTATTAAAACGCGCCATTACGCGCGTCGAGCCCGACCTCGTCAAACGCGCCGCAGAATTTCAGGCGGCTATCCTGGCAGATGTAGCGGGACGACGCGGCACGCTGCACGGGCGAATCAAACCGCTCAACCCAGCCATGAAAGTCGCCGGACCGGCGGTAACCGTGGAAGTGCGTCCCGGCGATAACCTGGCCATCCATGCGGCGCTGGCGATAGCTAAGCCGGGCGACGTCATCGTCGTCGACGGCAAAGGGGATCTCAGCTGCGCCCTGATTGGGGAGATCATGTCTACTCAGGCACATGCCGCCGGTATCGCCGGGATTATTATCGACGGCGCGGTGCGCGATGCCGACGCGCTGGCGCAGGGCGCTTTTCCGGTCTTCTCCGCCGGGCTGAATCCCTGCGGCCCGACTAAATCCATCGCTGGGCGCGTCAATCATCCGGTATCGGTAGCGGGCGCGGCGATCCAGCCAGGAGACCTGATTATCGGCGACGCTGACGGCGTGGTGGTGCTGCCGCAAGAAGAGGTCGCGGCGCTGCTGGAGCTGGCGCAGAAAAAGCTGGATGGCGAAAATCGTCGGCTTCAGGCTATTCGTCAGGGCGATATTCGCGCGCCCTGGCTGGAAGAGGCGCTGCGCGCGGCGGGGATGCTGAATAACGGGGAGACGCTGTAATGAGCGATAAGCCCACCATCATTATTACCGGCAGCGACCTGGCGCAGGAGGCGATAGATCTGCTGCAGGGGTATCAGCTGGTCTATGCCGGCCGCCAGCCGGGCGAAGCGGATCTGATCGCCCTGTGTCAGCAGCATAATCCGCTCGCCATCATTGTGCGCTACGGCAAAATCAACGAGCGCATTATGGCGGCCGCGCCCGCGCTGCGGGTGATCGCCAAACATGGCAGCGGTATCGACGTGATCGACCAGGCTGCGGCGGCGCAGCGCGGAATTCGCGTGCTGGCCGCGCCGGGCGCCAACGCCGCCGCCGTCGCCGAGCACACCTGGGCGCTGATCCTCGCCTGCGCCAAATCGGTTATCACCCTGGATCGGCGTCTGCGCGAAGGACACTGGGATAAATCGCGGCATAAATCGCTGGAGCTGGAGGGGCGCACGCTGGGGCTGATAGGGCTTGGCGCAATCGGCGGCCGCGTGGCGAAAGCGGGCGCGGCCTTCGGCATGCAGGTCATCGCCTACGATCCCTGGGCGAAACAGCTGCCCGACGGGTGCGAAGCGGTGGAGCTGGCGACGCTGCTGCGTCGGGCCGACGTGGTGTCGCTTCACTGTCCGCTGACCGCCCAGAATCAGAGCATGATCGATCGCGCGGCGCTGGCGCAGTTCAAACCGGGCGCCATGCTGATCAACACCGCGCGCGGCGGTCTTATCGATGAAGAGGCGTTGGCGGAGGCGCTGCAGGACGGCACGCTGCGCTGCGCCGCGCTGGACAGCTTTGCGCAGGAGCCGCTGATCGCGCCGCACCGCTGGCAGCAGCTGGAAAACCTGATCCTCTCTCCCCATATCGGCGGCGTAAGCGATACCTCATACGTGAAAATGGGCTGCGCGGCGGCGCGCAATGTGCTGAGCGTGCTGCAGGAAAAGGCCGCCGAAGCGCCTTCGCCGGTATAAGCCGCAGGCAATAAAAAAGGCGCTTATCGCGCCTTTTTTTACGTCTGTCGATCGCCTATCGCGGCTGCGCTTCCGCCTCAACTCGCAGTTGAGACTTGCGGCCCATCACCAGCACGGCGATGCCGCCCGCCGCGCAGAGCAATGCCAGCGGCATCATCGCCAGCGTATGGCTGCCGGTCGCCTGATTGATCATGCCGTACACGTTTACCATCAGGCCGCCGCCGATTAAATTGGCCACGGCGCCGATAGCCGCCAGCCCGGCCGCCGCGGTCGAGGAGGACAGCCAGCCTGACGCCAGCGCCCAGAACGGCCCTTTCATCGAATAGGCGCCGATCAACACCAGCGACAGGATCACCACGCTGCCGGTGAGCGACTGGCTGATAAAGGCGGAAAGCAGGCCGCCCGCAATCAGGAACAGGGTCAGAGCGGTATGCCAGCGGCGTTCGCCGGTGCGGTCTGAACTGCGGCCCCAGACAATCATCAGCACCGATGCCAGTCCGTAAGGAATCGCGTTCACCAGGCCTGTCGTAAAGTTATCCAGCCCAAACGACTTCAACAGCTGCGGCGACCAGACACTGAGCGTGGAGCCAGCTGCGGAAGCGCCGGCGTAGATCAGCGCCATCACCCAGATATGCTTGTGGCGCAGCAGCTGCCACAGGGAAATATGACCAATGGCCTTGCGCTGGGCATTCTCGGCCGCCAGGGTCGAAGAGAGCCAGTTGCGCTGCTCGCTGGTGAGCCAGCTCGCGCTGTCCGGCCGGTTGCTCAGCACGAAGAAGGCCGCTACGCCCAGCAGCACCGCGGGAACGCCTTCAAGAATAAACAGCCAGTGCCAGCCGCGCATCCCGAACCAGCCGTCCAGCGACAGGATTGCGCCGGAAATCGGCGACCCGATAAAGTTAGCGGCCGGGATCGCCACCATAAAAGTAGCGATCACGCGCGCGCGGTACTTCGCCGGGATCCAGTAGGTGAGATAGAGGATCACGCCGGGAAAGAAACCGGCTTCTGCGGCGCCCAGCAGAAAGCGCAGCAGATAAAGCATTTCGCTGCTCTCTACAAAGGCGGTGCAGACCGACACGATGCCCCAGGTAATCATGATGCGGGAGATCCAGATCTTTGCGCCGATCTTTTGCATCGCCAGATTGCTCGGCACTTCAAACAGAAAGTAGCCGACAAAGAACAGGCTGCTCGCCAGGCCGAAAACCGCTTTCGACAGTCCCAGATCCTCATTCATTTGCAGCGATGCCATGCCGATATTGCCCCGGTCGATGATCGCAATCAGGTAACAGACGATCAAAAAGGGCAGGATCCGCCAGACGACGCGCCTGACGGTTTGCCTTTCCAGCTCTGAGGGCGCAGGTGAAGCGTGCATCTTTTCAGACATGATGTACCTCTTAACAAAAATCGTCCCCGGCAAAGTACGGCATTGCGGGAGTAGGATGTTTTACTGTGTAAAACTGTTGTGTACAGAGTACAACTCATTATCTCTGCATGTCGCTTTGCCTGCAGTGGTATGTTGCAAGGTTGAGTGAGATGTCACAAAAAGATGGCGCGATCATAACGGTTATGTGATGGCATTAAAATTATGCGCGCTCAGGCGTAGCAGGGCGGAAAGGCAGGAAGAAGGGATCTCCCCGACAGGCGTCGGGGAACAGGTTCAGCGGTAGAGCTTCAGGTTGCCCGTCAGGCGGGTGATGGCTTTTTTCGGGCCCGCCAGGCCCAGCGCCACCAGTTCGATTTGCGGACTGGCGGCGTCGCGCATGCGGGCTTCATATTCGTCATAACTTCTGCACGACTGCGCCAGCGCGCTGAACGGCATGGCAAACAACGTCTCGTCCGCCGCGCTGCGCTGATGCAGTTCGCGTAAATAGTCTCCCGACGCCAGCAGCACCGGCAGTGGGGCGGTGATCACGCCGGGAAAGAAAACGCCATCCTGGCTTTGCAGCGCCGCGCCGACCAGGTTTTCAATCGCGCGGCCAAAGCTGATGCCGACGACGCTGGCGGCATTCATCGCCAGCCCAGGTGGCAAATCTTTATCGATGATGAGGGTGCAGCGGTGAAGCTCGGCATCAAATCGCATAGGTTCCTCTGAGATAAGCAGTCTGAATAAGAAGTAAAATTATGTGCGTTTATTGCCGGTAAGTGCTTGCGAATTGCCTGGCGAAACAGGGGGCGTTAGGGCAGGATTGTTCTCCTGTTGGCTAAATACAGGTAAGGAATACCACTGATGGCGCTTGGCAAGGCAGAAATAAAAATACTGACGCAGCTGCAGCAAGAGGGGCGTATCACTAACCAGGATCTTGCGGATAAGGTCGGGATGTCGGCGTCGCCCTGCTGGCGGATGGTGCGCAAGCTGGAGAGCGACGGCGTTATTCAGGGCTATCGCGCCGTGCTGAACCGTAAAAAAATCGATCTTAACGTGATGGTCTTCGTGCGCGTGATTATCGACAGCCACAGCGAGGCGCAGGCGCGCAAATTTGAGCAGGAGGTGAGCGCGCTTGATAATGTGGTGGCCTGTTACAGCATCGGCGGCGATAGCGACTTTTTATTGCAGGTGGTCGCCGCCGATCTCGACAGCTACGCCGATTTCGCCATGGGCGTCGTGCGTCGACTGCCGGGAATTAAAGAGATGCAGAGCATGTTTGTCCTCAAGGAGATAAAAGGACTGAGCGCCTGGCCGCTGGGCAAGGCGGCGAGTTAACCCAAGCCCGCCGCTGCCTCTCCCGCTTCAGCTCTGGCTCATCCGGCGAAAGCGCGCCGCCTTGGCCCGGTTGCCGCACAGCGCCATGCTGCACCAGCGGCGGCGATGCGCTTTGGTGCGGTCGTAAAACCAGAGCGTGCAGTCGGGATGCTCGCACTCGCGCACCAGCGAGAAATCACCGTTCACCAGCAGATCGGCGGCCTGCTCCGCCACCGGGCCAAGCTGCTGCTCCGGCGTGGCCGCCGCGTAGACGCGGCGATACTCAGGCTGGCCGTCGCGGTTCAGCGCCAGTTCAAAGTGGCTGGAGGCGCTGCGCAGAAAGCGATTAAGTTCCTCCGGCTGCCAGGCTTCCTCTCTTTTTTTGCGCTCTACCGCCTGCAGAATAACGGCGCGCAGCTGACGCGCCGCCGTTAACAGAGTACCAGCGCGCGCTTTGGCTTGACCCGTGCCTGACAAACATCCCGCCGCCTCAAGCCAGCGCGCCACATCCTCGTCGCGCTGGAAAAAGTCATGCGGCTCGCCATCGACCTGCGCCACGGTGTTCAGAAAATCCAGCGCCAGATGATCGCCAATCTGCAATGGCGCGGCGGGTACGCTTTCGCTGTTTCTCTCTTTCATTTGATTCGGCTCTCCTGATAACTCCTAAAGATTACTTTACCCGGTTACCTGCCGCAACCCCGACGCACAAAAATAACCGTTAAAAATTACTTTTAATGGTTGTGGTTCTGTGTCAGGGTAAAGTGCAACCTGTAAAAAACAACTTTAACGGTTATCAGTGAGGTCAATATGATCAGTAATCCGCAATACCCTGTGCATTACCGTTATGTGGACGCCGACGGCGTGCGCCTGTTTTATCGCGAGGCAGGCAACCCTGAACTCCCGACGCTGCTGCTATTGCACGGCTATCCCAGCTCCTCGCATCAGTTTCGCGATCTTATTCCCTTGCTGAGCGACAGATTTCATCTGGTGGCGCCCGATCTGCCCGGCTTTGGTTTTACCGAAGTGCCGGACGCGCGCCATTACGTTTACAGCTTCGACGCGCTGGGCGAAACGCTCGCCGCGTTTGTCGATGCGCTAGCGCTCGAGCGCTACGCGCTTTACGTCTTCGACTATGGCGCGCCGAGCGGGCTGCGGCTGGCGCTCGCTTATCCCGACAGAGTGACCGGCCTGGTTTCGCAAAACGGCAATGCCTATCTGGAAGGGCTGGGCGACGCATGGGCGCCGATTCGCCGCTACTGGGCGCAGCCGACGCCGGAAAATCGTCAGGTGGTGCATGACAACGTGCTCAATCTGGCGGGAACCCGCTGGCAATATCTGCATGGCGTCAGCGACGAAACGTTGGTGGCGCCGGAAGGCTATATGCTCGATACGCTGCTGATGGAGCGGCCCGGCAACAAAGCGATCCAGCTGGATCTCTTCCTGGACTACGCCAGTAACCTGACGCGCTATCCGGACTTTCAGCAGTTTTTCCGTGAAAAGCAGCTGCCGACGCTGGTTATCTGGGGCAAACACGATCCTTTCTTTATTCCGCCGGGCGCGCAGGCTTACCTGCGGGATAACCCTAACGCGCAGGTAGAACTGCTCGATACGGGCCATTTCGCGCTGGAAACCCATGCGCTCTATATTGCACAGCGCATCAGGCAGGTGATCGGCGGCGAAGCGGTTTAGATGGCGGATTTGCCCGGATAGCGTATGGTTAAACTTTGGCCGCACGATTTAAAGTGAATCATCAGGGGGAAACATGGATTACGCTATCGCCAGCAATCTGGATGAGCTGAATGAACTGCTCAGCAGCGGGGAACATAAATCAGTGATTATCGGCTATGAGCTTTCCGCCGATGAGTTTTTTGGCATCGCGATGTACTGGGGCGACCGGGGCGCGAAAATCAAACGCGTCGACGGCAGTTTTCTGGTGAAGCTGGGGAAAAACGCCATTCCGCCGAATGACGAGATTTAACATCCGGCAGAGTGGATCACAGGCGGGCCGCGCTGACGGCGGCCAGCCTGCAAGTCTTACTGAATCTCCGGCCAGGCGACCGCCGGAATGCCGTTCAGCTGCGGTCGGGCGAACAGAAAACCCTGGAAATTGCTGATGCCGGCGGCCTCCAGCCACATCCACTCTTCCGGCTTCTCGACGCCTTCGGCGATAACGCTGATCTCCAGCGAGGAGCAGCATTTAAGAATCGCATGCACAATCGCCTGTTTCGGCCCGCTTTTATGCACGTCGATAATGAGATTGCGGTCGATTTTAATTTTGTCCGGCTGGAAGCGCGACAGCAGCGATAGTCCGGCGAAACCGGCGCCAAAATCATCCAGCGCGATACTGATGCCCGCCGCGCGCAGTTGCTTAACGGCGATGGTGAACTCATCAAGGCGTGAAATCACCTCGTTTTCCGTCACTTCTACCACTACCTGCTCCGGCACCAGCCCATTTTGCTTGATCTGATCCAGTAAAATCTCAACCGCGTTCGGCACCACCACCAGTGACATCGGCAGTAAGTTGACCGATAAGGTCTGGCCCTGAATATCGAGCTTTTTCGCCAGCGCGAAGGCGACGCCTTTCGATTTGATATCGGCAGCGTAAATGTCGTCGCCAGGGAACTGCGCAAAGTAGTCGGCCGGCGCGCTGCCGTCCGGCGTGCGGATCAGCGCCTCCAGCGAGACGATCTGCTGCATCAGCGGATCGATAATCGGCTGAAAGGCGAAGCTGCAGTCTGCAGCGTCCGGCGGCGCAATGGCTTTCTCCAGCGCCTCTTCCACCACAAAATGCAGGGTGTTGGTAGGGGGGATTTCGAAATAGTTGCCTTTTTCGCGCGCCTCGACGAAGGTGCGCAGGAACTGTAACGCGCGGTCGTCATAGGTCAGCTGATACTTTGATGTGCCTTTATCCAGTACCGCCTGCAGCACCGTCTCTTTGTCATATTTGCGCAGGTCGAACAGCTCCATGCCGACGTTGCCAAAGCGGCGCGACGGCGAGTAGTCATACATTAATTCAACTAAATTATGATGACGCTTATCCGCGCAGATGCGCTCATAGATGGCGCATACCGCCGCATCGGAACCCTCCAGAAGCTGGAAAAAATGGGTGCCGTCAAACAGCAAAATACCGGTTACGTCGAAGTTCTCGTTAGTTTTATTGGCGCGGGTGGCTAAATTATCCAGCGTTTTTACAGGCACGTCGTCTGATAGATGGCTGCGATAGATTATTGTTGTCAGCATGGATAATTCCAGTCTTAGCTTTTGTGAGGCACACATTAACAGAGGTCGCGCCAGTATTGTCTAGCGCTTTTTTTTAGAAATAAAAAAAACTCTGCGAGACGATGTTTTTTAAAAAACAGTTCATAAGCGATTACCCTTTATTGATAACAGCAGCAGCGCACAGGGCGTCAGCAAGCCTCGAAATGATTTTGCCCGATATTTACCGCTTCGCTTTAAATAATGACTATCGGAAAGCCAGAGGTTTTTCTTACGCTTCAGACAGGACGTTTTATGCTCAGAGAGCCGGATATCATTGAAAAAGCGTTAGCTGTCGCCGGCCTTGTTTTTCTGGCGCTGGTGATTATTGACTACTTTTGAGCGTCGTTTGACGCGTCCCGCTGCCAGTAGAGCGGCGAACCATATACCTCGACAAAATAATCGATCACCGCGCGCACGTTGAGCGGCGGATGGCGCGTATTGGGATAGATGGCCGCAATTTGCTGCGGCACGGGATTGATCCCCGCTTCATACTCCTCCAGCAGCCTGACCAGTTTGCCCGTGCGCAGATGATCGCCTGTCAGCCAGTCGGGGAAAAGCACCATCCCCATGCCGCCCAGCGCGGCGGTCAGTAAGGTTTCGGCGTTGTTCGACGACAGCAGCGGCATCACCGGATAGTGCACCCAGGGCGCGCCGTCGCGCCGGAACAGCCAGCGGTTAGCGCCCGCCGATCCGCGATAGACCAGACAGTGATGATCGCTCAGCGCATCCGGACTGGCGATAACGCCATGTCTGGCGAGATAGTCCGGCGCAGCGGCCAGATAGTAGCGCTGGCTGCCCAGCACCCGCGCGTGAAACGAAGAGTCGGTGAGCGTGCCGATGCGAAAGATAAGATCGGTCGCGGTGCGGTGCGGGTCGACGTAGTCGTCGGTCAGCGTTAGTTCGATCTCCAGTAGCGGATAGCGCGCCGACAGGCCAGCCAGCCAGGGCGCGATATGGCGCTGGCCGAAAAAAACCGGCGCATTGAGCCGAACCAGCCCTGACGGCTGAAGCGATCGCTCCTGCAGCGCCTGGCGCGCGTCGCTGAACTGACTGTCGATAGCGCGCGCATAGTCGACGAACAGCCGGCCCGCTTCGGTGGGGATCACCGCGCGCGTGTTGCGGTAGAAGAGCTGCTGCCCTAGCGCATCCTCCAGCTGGAGAATGGTGCGCGACACTACGGAGGCGGATACCCCTTCGCGCCGCGCCACCACGGAAAAGTTCTGCGCATCGTACACGCTAAGGAAAAAGCGCAGCGCGCGCAGATCAATCGAACCGGTACTGTCCATTAATGCATTTCCTGCAAAGGTGTTTGCCACACTATAGCGTTTTTCATCTTAATCGACTCTATTATGCTGTTCCGCTTCGATTTAAAGGAAGCGATTATGCAACTCATTTTTCTATTTCTGGTTATCGCCGGCGGGATGGGCCTGTCGGTAGAGGCGGGTCTGCTCGGGCCGCTGGGCCAGCAGGTCGGGGATCTCTGGGCGACGTTCAGCATTTTCGGCGTCGGCGCGGCGCTCACCTTTTTGCTGATGCTCTTTTTCAGCCCGCGCAACAGTCCGTCGTTTTTCGCCCAGCCGGGCTGGCAGCTGCTCGGCGGGATTTTAGGCCCTGGCTATGTGGTGATCCTGACGCTGGCGACGCCGGTGATTGGCATCGCCATGACGATGATCGGCATTCTCGCCGGTCAGGTATTCAAAAGCCTGGTGATTGACCACTTTGGCCTGCTGGGAACGCCGCATCGCAGAATCGATGGCAAGCGCATTATTGCGCTGGTGTTTATTGTTATCGCACTGGCGCTGGTCGCCCGAGGTTAGTATGACGATTTTTATGATCTGTTTAGCGGTAGTGGGCGGTGCGCTGCTGAGTATTCAGGCGGCGATTAACGGCCAGCTCGGCGGCAAAGTGGGCGTCTTCCGCTGCGCCTTTCTGACCTTCGCGCTGGGCGCGGTGGTGACGGCGCTGCTGATTTTCTTTTTTGAGCCGCCGCAGGCGCACAGCCTGATGGATGTGCCGAAGTGGCAGTTGCTGGGCGCGCTGTGCGGCGTTCCTTATATCGTGATTATGGTGCTGGCGGTGCAGCGCATCGGGGCGGCCGTGGCCACCGTCGCGGTGATCTTCGGCCAGCTCGCGATGAGCATGCTGATCGATAATTTCGGCTGGTTAGGCAATGCGGCGATCGCCTTTTCGCCAGGCCGGCTGGCGGCGGTGGTCTGCCTGGCGATTGCGCTGTTCTTTATCTACAGCAGCAACAAGCCGAAAAAGGCGCGCGCCTGACCGCGATGCCTGCGCGTTATGCGCAGGCATGCCTTATTGTCGCGTCTCGCATCCGGCCGGTTTTCAAATAACTGTTAAACTTACTGTTTGTGTTTAACAGGGGGAAATATGAAATTAGGTTTCGCGTGTAAATATCTGGATGCAGACGGCAAACAGCATTTCCCGTTCAAGAGCACAACCCGCACCCGTTTCCTCAGTTTGCCGCGCGATGAGCAGATTGCGCTGATCGCCAGCCTGGCCCGCCTGAATCTGACCAACCTTGCCGGCCTGCTGGAAACGCTGACTACCCAACCGGAAACCCTGCGCATGATGCGTATCGGCAGCGATCTCCTGCCGCTCTTTACCGTGCCGGAAGCGATGCCGCTCTATCGCGAGTTTCTGCCCGATCTCTATCCGCTGTTCGAGCGCTGCGGCGCGCTGGCGCGGCAGCATGGGATCCGTCTCTCTTTCCATCCGGGACAATATTCGGTGCTGGCGTCGGATAACCCCGACGTGGTGCAGCGGGCGATCGAAGATGTGGAGTACCATGCGCTCTGCGCCGTGCTGATGGGCTACGGCAAAACGTTTCAGGATTTCAAAATCAACATTCATATGAATGGCAAAAAAGGCTTTGAGGGATTTCAGCAGGCCTTCGCTCAG
>Ga0209796_10001100_pt1 | contig 12351 bp, 13 predicted proteins | sample AgamicOrSfrz_FD_187167 | JGI IMG/M metagenome (GOLD analysis project Ga0209796, IMG submission 187167) | Agave microbial communities from Guanajuato, Mexico - Or.Sf.rz (SPAdes) (version 2) | ecosystem: Host-associated > Plants > Phyllosphere > Phylloplane/Leaf | place: Guanajuato, Mexico...
TAATTAAGGATTAACAACATGAATTACTTGAAGGTGATTTTTCATGTGGTCCAACGTTATCCTCAATCTTATGAACTTCGCTATCTAATTTTGTATAGAAGAATTCCCATTCGTTTCCGTCAGGATCTGTTACCCAGAATTTATCTTGCACAGCGTAGCAACAAGTCGTATCCATTTCTTCACGAGCAAAGAAGCCCTCTTTTTCTAACCTTGTTTTATGAAAAGATATTTCTTCCTGAGTATCTACTTGGAATCCAAAATGATTAACTTGGTTTCCCTTTACCTCGTCACGTACATTTAATGTGAAGTTTAATCCTGGTTCATCTAATAAGAATTTTGCATAATCCTCTTTAACTTTTACAGGGCTAGCACCAAATACTTTTTGATAAAATTCAATGGATTGCTTTAAATTCGTTACATTAATTCCTACATGAACATATTTCATTTAAGCTTCCTCCTTGGTCTTATAGACAATATTATTTTGAATTCATTAAATTAAGAGCATGAGCAACTTTCATTCGTATCCTTTCTAAACAAGCAGCAAAGCTCTTCAGAAAGAATATGATTAACTTCCTTATCATTTAAATCGTAATAGCTCCATGTTCCTTTTGTTTCTTTAACTATGAGATTTGCATCTAATAAAATTTTCAAGTGGTATGAGAGCTTAGATTGAGACATTCCAAAGAACTCAGTTAAATCACATACGCATGTCTGCCCTCGTTGACAAAGCTCATACATAATTTCTAATCTTTTTTGATCGGCAAGAGCTTTAAATTTTTGTTCATATTGCTTAAATGTTTGCTTTACCTCGTTGACTTTTTCCACCGTCATTCTCCTTCATCAATTTTTTTTGATTTAAAATTCAAGGCTTTTGTATGCTTTTTCAAAGTTGATGTACGTGGTCTTCCCTCTTAACATAGGATCGTGATGAAAAAAGCGCTGGAAAATAAGGGTTCTTGCTTCCTTATGATTCATACCTTGAGTATTCATAACTAAATGAAAATACGATTGAAAGTACGTAACAGATAAGTTTCCAGAGTTGTTGACTCTCACTGTTATAACCCTCATTTCTTATTAATCAATTTTTTTTGATGTATTCATCATATCTGGAAAAATTATATAAATCAAGAGATTAATCAATTTTTTTTGATTAAGTCTAAAAATGTATATTTTTGTTGAATATATAACAAAATACTTATATAATTATGTCTGAAAACAAGGAGGCGAGTCAGAATGAATGTAAAAGCGCAGGTGGAAGTGGAGAAAGCAGCACAGATACTGAAGTTATTTGGAGATAAGACAAGATTGTCTATGATGAAGTTATTACAGAACAATGAGTGCTGCGTTTGTGAGTTAGTTGAAATTTATAAGGCCAGTCAACCATCTATTAGCCAACACTTACGTAAATTAAAGGATATTGAACTTGTAAGGGAAAAACGAAAAGGACAATGGATCTTCTATTCATTAAATAAAGAAAACAGCTATTATCAGTTTGTCCTTGATATACTCGAATCTCTACCGAGCGAAGATAAACGATTAGAAGAACTAGAAAAGCAAGGATTACGTATTAGTTGTTGCTAATAATAGGAGGTTTATAAAGTGGTATCAGTTATAGTAGCCTCCCTCATCTTCTTAGTGACATTGATTTTTGTCATTTGGCAACCAAAGAACTTGTCTATTGGTTGGTCAGCATGTGGAGGCGCAGTTTTAGCTCTTTTAGCAGGTGTCGTTGATTTCCATGATGTTCTTGATGTAACAGGGATCGTATGGAATGCAACGTTAACGTTTATTGCAGTTATTATTATTTCCTTAATTTTAGATGAAATTGGATTTTTTGAGTGGGCAGCTTTACATATGGCGCGTGCTGCAGGAGGCAATGGCGTTCGCATGTTCGTTTATGTATCCCTCCTTGGAGCTGTAGTAGCAGCTTTGTTTGCCAACGATGGAGCAGCCTTGATTTTAACACCTATCGTACTTGCAATGGTACGAGCACTGAAATTTGAAGATAAAATGGTATTTCCATTTATTATCGCAAGTGGATTTATTGCCGATACAACGTCTCTTCCACTTGTGGTAAGTAACTTAGTGAATATTGTATCAGCTGATTTCTTTGGTATTCGTTTTTCAGAGTTTGCTTCACGTATGATCATTCCAGATTTATTTTCACTGTTAGCAAGTATTACCGTCTTATATCTATACTTCCGTAAAAATATCCCTAAGAAATACAATCTGGACGATTTACAGAAACCAATTGATGCTATTAAAGATGAGAAAACGTTCCGGTTATCAGGAATTGTCTTAATCGTTTTAGTTCTTGGTTACTTTATTGGTGAATTCTTTGACATTCCAGTGTCTATTATCGCAGGAATTATCGCTATTTTCTTCTTAGGAATAGCAAGACAAAGCTCTGTAGTTCAAACGAAAAAAGTATTGCAAGGAGCTCCTTGGGCGATTGTTTTCTTTTCCATTGGTATGTACGTTGTTGTCTACGGATTACGTAATGTTGGGTTAACTGAAGTATTAGCAAGCCTAATTCAAGCAACTGCTGACCATGGATTGTTTGCTGCAACAATTGGTATGGGGTTTATTGCAGCCATTCTTTCATCGATTATGAACAACATGCCAACCGTTATGATTGATGCGCTAGCTATTGACGCAACTCATGCCACAGGAACAATAAAAGAAGCTTTGATTTATGCAAATGTCATTGGTTCAGACTTAGGACCAAAGATTACACCTATTGGTTCCCTTGCCACTCTCTTATGGCTTCATGTTCTTTCGACAAAAGGAGTCAAAATTTCTTGGGGAACTTACTTTAAAACAGGAATTATCTTAACCATCCCAACATTGTTTATTACGCTTGTTGGTTTATATATTTGGTTATTAATTATTTCATAACACATCATGAAGGAGATTTTACACATGTCTAAAAAAACACTTTATTTTTTATGTACAGGTAACTCTTGCCGTAGTCAAATGGCTGAAGGATGGGCAAAAAAATATCTAAATAATGATGAATGGGATGTACGTAGTGCAGGATTAGAAGCTCATGGGCTGAATCCTAACGCTGTAAAAGCAATGAAAGAAGCTGGTATTGATATTTCAAACCAAACATCTGATATCATTGATCCTGAAATTTTAAATAATGCGGATTTAGTGGTTACATTATGCGGTCATGCAGCAGATCACTGCCCAGTAACGCCTCCTCACGTGAAGCGTGAGCACTGGGGATTTGATGACCCTGCAAAAGCAGAAGGGACAGATGCAGAGAAATGGGCATTTTTCCAACGTGTACGTGACGAAATCAGTGAACGTATTCAACGTTTCGCAGAAACAGGTAAATAATTAAAAATAAAGCAGCCTATTAATGTTTAGCTTTATTTGTTGTTAGAAAATCCTTTACGTAAACTTACTTTTAATAAATTACACTTACAAAAAAAAGAACCCTTTGCTGATAGAAGCAAAGGGTTTTCAAATTTATCGGAATAGGGGGAATACGTTATTAGTCTGGACAGATTTATAGATTCATATACATATAACTTTAAAAATAAATGTTGTAACCGACTCTACTTTTAAAAAACAACCTTTAAATATGTTTTATAATTCGTTAAGTAAATACTAAATCACTTTATATATTATTAAAGTTTCAATATTTACACCAAATGACGACAAATTGTGAGTTTTTCTACAAATGATATATAAGATATACTATTTTTACAGAAAGTAAGTTTACACTTATATATATATATAGGATAAAATAAAGAAGTAAGATCTTTTAAGAGTAAATTTAAGCACGTACTTAATTGCAGATATATTTGATATTTAATTAGTATTTATTATAATTTTAAAATTATGATTAATATCATTAGTGGTAGTTAGTGATTCTTTGGTGTCTATATATATATGAATACATATATAACTCTTAATATAGAAGAAACTATCTTAATAACAGAAAGAAATATGAATAAGAACACTTAATACGTGAAAAGAGAGATTTTATGCAAGATTTCTCATTAGTACATATAGAAACAGAGATAAGGAAAAGAAAAGGGGATTTTAATAAAATCGTTTCATTAATGCTAGATAGTAAGTACTATGATGAATTAGAAGAAAGAAATGAGCATCACCAGCGAAAAAACGAAGATATGTTCAGTGATTTTAAGGATGAAGAAATGATGTACTACTATATCCACCAACGAAAGCATATTCGAAAGGACCGAGAACGAAAAGAAAAATACAAAAACCGAATACTTACGGATTTTGTTGCAGTTTTATCAGTATGTGGTAGAAAGTAATTCGTTCTTACGTCAGGATGTGGACTATTATATAGAAGAAACTAGCTTTAAAAATTTAAAACCTTGGCATATACAGAACTACCAAACATATTTAAGTACAGCGCTATTAGGAAAGGGTGGGAAACCTTATTCACCGGCAACTTTAGATGCGAAAATGACATTTCTAAAGAGTTTTATGAAATGGCTGCATGAAACGAAGTATATTCAGCATCCATTATGCAAAGAAATCCTAAGCACGTCGCTATCTGAGAAAGAAATTCCAAATTGAGATTTGTATTACCATGAAGTCAAACAGCTTCTAGATTACTACAAAGACCATCCTATTAATTATGGATTGTTAACGATGTTGGCCATGACAGGATTGCGTGTACAGGAAATAGCGAAAGCTTCGTGGGGAAATGTATATCTAGACAGTTTAAGTGGCCATTATCGACTAAGAGGAGTAGGGAAGGGTGGAAAGAAATTTGATAAGTTACTTCATCCATCGCTATATGAACGAATTCTTGCTTTTCGGGAACAACGTCTTGTCAGTACAGCATTAAATTCAAGTGATCAATGCCCATTATTTCCAACTAAAGATGGAGGATTTTATCAATATAAAAACTTAAGTAATTATATTGTGCGTATCATTGAACGCACGGAATTACCTTTTGTAAAAGAACGGAGTGACAGGATTACGCCTCATTACTTTCGTCATTTTTATGCGATTTATAGTCGGCAGCAGGGAGCAGACATTTTTTTAACTCAAAAAGAACTAGGTCACAGTGATCGTAAAACCACCGAACGTTATCTGGAGAAGGTTTTGCAGCGAGAACAAGAAATTGGGCTACTGTGGAAGGAACAAGATTTTTAACCATTACCTTATTTGCGTTTAAGATACACTTTTATAGAAAAAAACCCACTTAGTATAAATAATAAAATAGACTTTTTTCAGTAAATCATTTTAAAGAAATAAAAAACTACGAGCTATGACCTTTAAAACAAGATATTTTTTTGTAATGCTTATAATTCAATTACCTGTTCATTGTACTTTTAAGTGTTTCTGTAAGTACTATTTTTCTTGAATAAAAAAACAGTGTTATAATAGTTACTTATTATATTGTTTTTTACTATAATTAAGTATGTTAAAAGTCATATTAGTACAAATAGATTAGAAATAAATATGCAAAGGAAGATAAAACAGATTATGGAGATTTGGAAAAAAATAATTGAAGAGATGCTTGTTCGACAATCTAACAAAGTAGTGTCTATGGATTTAGAGAAGGGCACCATAAATTATTCGGATAAACTAGTAAAATATGAAGATCCAAAAGTCCTTAAAGGCAGTGAAGAAGTAACTAGAGCTTTTTTAATAAACCGACTAGTTAATGAATTGGATTATAAACCAGAATTAATTGAGATAGAAAAAAGATATAGTATTGGCAGACCAAAAACATCAAAAGCTGAGATAGATGTTATTGTCAGAGATAATGATGGAAACGCGTTTTTCTATATTGAGGCAAAAGCGCCAGAAAAATTTGAAACGGATAAAAAGCTAATTAAGGATCAATTATTTGCACTTGCTAAACAAGAAAAAAACGTAAAATACCTTGTTTATTATACTTGTGATTTACAAGATGAAAAAATAATCGATAAAGCCATTATTATAGACTATCAAAAATTTTCTGATTTTGACGACTGGGAAAATGCAGGTTCTCCTTCTACAGGTAATGAACTATCACCAGGTTACAATAAACCTAAAAAACAACTTAAGATTAAAGGTGATCCTAATTACGATTTAGAGACTAAAATAAATCGCGAATCTATTAATAGTTTGAGCACAAACTTACATAATGTTCTCTGGGGAGGAGGAGGTACTAGTGATACAGAAATTTTCTACTCCCTAGTTAATATTATACTTGCCAAGATACAAGATGAAAGTGAAAAAGAAGATGGGGAAGAATATGATTTTCAAATACATGCTTATGGTGATAATATTGAAAACCCTGAAAAGTTATTTGAAAGAATCAATGGCTTATATAGAAGGGCGTTAAAGGAAAAGTTAAATATAGAAGATCTTAAAAGAATTGAAAAATCATATGTAATACATGAAGAGAAATTCCCTTTAAACAAATTAGTATATACGGTTCAGACTTTGGAGAATTATTCATTTATTGAAGGACGAAGCTCATTAGATGGACGAGACATCTTAGGAGATTTTTTTGAAAGGATTATTCGAGATGGTTTTAAGCAAAATAAAGGTCAATTCTTTACTCCTGCCCCTATCGTAAAATTTTTAATATATGCACTAAAATTAGATGAGCTTGCAATAAATAAATTAAATAATGAATTAGAGTTGCCGTATATCATTGACCCTTCAGTAGGTGCAGGGACTTTTTTAATTGAGGCAATGAAATTAATTACAAAAGAAGTTAAGTATAAGCAAAAATCAAAAGTTAAAACTAGTTACCAAGTTAAGGAGAGATTTGACGACTTTTTTATGCCAGATCATAAAGAGAATAGATGGGCTGAAAAATTTTTATATGGAATAGATATAAACTTTGATTTAGGTACGGCGTCTAAAGTTAATATGATTTTGCATGGAGACGGTGCGTCTAATATTTTCGTTAAAGATGGTCTATTACCTTTTCGTTTTTTTAGTAAAGAAAAAACACCAAGTGCTTTACAGATTAGTTTAGAAGATGAATTGTACGAAGGAAAAGAAGTTAACGAAGAGTTTGACGTAGTTATTGGAAATCCCCCTTTTAGTGTAGATTTAGACAAAGAAACAAAGAGATATTTAGACAAAGGTTACTTATTTGGAGATAAAAAGAATAGTGAAAACCTATTTATAGAGCGATGGTACCAAATATTAAAAGAAAAAGGTCGACTAGGAGTTGTTCTACCAGAGAGTGTATTTGACACTAGTGAGAATAAATATATTAGATTATTTTTATATAAGTATTTTGATATAAAAGCAGTAATAAGTTTACCTCAAATAACGTTTGAACCTTATACCTCTACCAAAACTAGTCTATTATTTGCTCAAAAGAAAACTAAATCAGAGATTATAGAGTGGAATAATAAATGGAAAAAATATGGCGAGGAATGGACAAGTTTAAAAACACGTGTAAATAACTATATAAAAGTCTTTTTAGAGGGAAAGGACATTGGGAAATATCCTTCAATTAAAGAACATACTGAAGATGAGATTAAAACAAACATTATAAGGTATTTAAAAAATTATATTGGCCAAGAAGATGAAGAGTTAACTAACTTACAATTACTCACAAAATATAAAGAAGAAATTGAGGAAACTGGTAAATTTGATACGGATACCAAAGATGTATTTGGACATTATAATGTTTGGTGGGTCTTTAGTGAAGTGAGTAAATATATGGATAAACCTATTTTTATGGCAGAGGCTGAAAATGTAAGCTATAAGAGAACAAAAAGAGGGGAGAAAAAGATGCCGAACGACTTATACGATATCGAGGTGGCCCCCACTTTTATTAAACCAACAGAAATAATAAAACCTTATGATGAACGTATAAATTACTATGTATCCTTAATAAAAGAGTTAGAAGAAGAAAAATTAATCAAAACTACAGAAAAACAAATTAAAAAGCTAACAGATGATATTCAGGGATGTAAGAAAGAAATTGAGCTTTTAAACAAACAAAAAGAAGAAATGTTACATAATATCGATAAATATTATGTGAAAGCTCGTAAGGAATATAGAATTAAAGAAGAATACGTTGAAAGAACGGATGAAGAGTTAATAGAAGTTTTTACAAAAGGAGTATTAGCTAATTATTCTTCTGAAGATGTTCTTATAGGTAGAAAACAGAGTATTAAAATACTGGATGCAATTAGAAGTGAAGTGGATTGGGAATGAATAAGTTTACAATTAATTTATCTGAACTTAGTTCAGAGATGAGATGTAGTGTAAAGCACAATTTTTATAAAAGAGAATTAAGTGGAGCTTTGGAAGATGTACCAACTGTGCAATTAAGAAGTATGTTGGTTGCTGACCCGCAATATGGTGCAGGAGAAGCTGGAATAGATATGGAAAATGAAAATGATATTAGATACATTCGAATTACAGATATTGACGAGTTTGGCTATTTATCAGGTAATGATAAAAAAACAGCCGAGAAAATAAACTTAAAATATTTATTGAAACACCACGATTTTTTAATTGCTAGAAGTGGAAATACTGTGGGTAAATCTTTTCTATATGATAAAGAAAAGCATGAAAAAGCAATATTTGCAGGTTATTTCATAAAATTTGAAGTTAATCCCAATAAGATTAACCCAAAATTTCTCTTCTATTATACTAAAAGTCGCCTCTTTGAAACTTGGAAAAATTCAACAATTAGAGTTATGGGGCAGCCGAATATTAATGCAGAGGAATATAAGGGGATGCCTGTTCCTCTACTTCCTATTGACATACAAGATGAGATCGTTGAAAAATTGATCAAGATAGAAGCTAAGGTAATTGATTTAAAAACTCGATTATCCGATCCCTTAGAAATAATAAATAATGTTTTTGCTGAAGAATTTAAATATAGTTATAACATTTGGAAAGAATTCGGTAAAGGGATGACAGCCGGGACACAAAGATTGAATGCAAGAAAGTTAAATTGGTTCTCATTAGGGTTTGAAAACACTTCTAATAACAAAACATTTCGTTTTTCAAGTCGTTTTCACAATCCTTCTACTCGTAACCTTTATAGTATTCTTAAAGCTAGATCAACTAAAAAGTTAAAAGAAGTATTAATAGAACCAGTTAATCGAGGTGTTTTACCTAAAGTTGATATAGATGGAGATGTTTACGTAATAAAAACAGGTCAATTAAAAAATGGTAAAATTGATATTACAGAAGCTGAAACTGTTAACCAGACGTTCTTTAATACAAAATTAAGAGCTCGAACTAAAAAAGGCGATATATTAATTGCTTCAACTGGTAAGGGGTCACTGGGAAAAGTAGTATTGAACGAAGTTGAACAAGAAATGGTTGTAGATGGACACGTATCCATAGTAAGAGTGAATCAAAACCTTTATAATAATTTATTTCTTTGCTACTTTTTACAAAGTGTGTTAGGTGTATTTCAAATTGAAAGAGAATATACGGGAGCAACTAATCAAATTGAATTGTACTCCTCTGAGATCGAGAATTTAGAAATACCTAGCTTAAGTTTAGAAGAACAAGAAAGGGTAGTAAAAAAAATAAAAGTGAAAATGGATAAACAAAAAGAAATTAACGAAGAGATTAAAAAAGCTCAACATGATATAAGTAATATCTTTGAGAAATCCTTAGAGGATTTTATTAAAGAAAATTAAGATTGGATATTAGATAATAAAGAAAAAAGAAGAATTCTTATGCAATAAGAATTCTTCTTTTTTTGTAAGTGATATATTGTTTATTTAACTTTAAAATGAATTAAATAATAGAGACAACACTAATGGAAAAAATATGTTTTTTATGTCAGTTTTAGGTGTAGACTTCTACTTATTTTATCTAGTTTCTTATCAATTTCAATTGAATGCTTGTTTTTTAAAGAAGAATTAATAAGCAATCTTCGAATGTATAAGCTAAAAGAAACTACAAACAGAGCAATAAGGCCAATGAATATAACAAGGTACACTATTGAGACCAGACTGAAGCTATCTATGATACATCACCATTTTCCATTTTTTAGATAATATATCATATTATTATGATTCAAAGTTTTTATATTTGACCAGGATTTAAAAGTATTTCCTATAAGGTACATTATGTTAACTAAAGATGTATACGATATACAGCTTAAAAAGAGAAAAAACTCCTGCAGGTTGGTCAGGAGTTTTTTCTACTGATAGATGAAAATAAGTTGTAGATGCCTCACGGCTTCTTGAGTAGTTTGCTCAAGGTGTAAAATTTTATTCGTAATAGGCAAGTTACTTAATCAAGAACGAAAATATATAGTGTAGGAAGAATAATTTAGGTGATGGAATCAGTAACTCTTAACCTCCGTTTTTTTTTGCGCCTTCCTGATTTATATAGTTAAAAACAAAAAAAGACTGCTTCTTTTGATTAGAAAGAAGCAGTCTTTTATTATACATAATCCAAATGTTGATTTGATACTTTATCATATCTTGAGTAGATGGCTCAAAACGTTTTTCAAATTATTATTGTCCAGCATTTTGATTTTTCTTAGCTTCTGCTTGAGCGTTTTGTTGTTTTACTGCTTGTACATCTGTTTCACTAGCAAATTCCGTTCCAAATTTGTTAGATGCAGATGCAGCATTTTGTTGTTTTACTTTTGCAGCATTTGTTCCTGCAGAAGTTTTGTTTGATTGTTGGTTGTTATTCATTACGATCACCTCCATAAGAATTAACGTTCCCAAAGGGTTCGTAACTATTCATTCTAAAAGCTTTTAAGGAACATATGATTGCCGATAATTGTGATTATGTTAACTAAAGATGTATACCATATACAGGCTGAAAATAGAAAAAACTACCCTCTCTAATTGTTTAGTTAGTTTTTTGGGGTAGTTTTTTCTATTACACTTATATCATCAAAGGAAGAATGCCTTACGGCATCTTGAGTAGTTTGCTTTTCATTATTTGATTTATACAGTTTTCATCATATTATTTAAAATATCATAAACCAATGGGAAAGTAATAAAACCATCATCCCCTCGAAAATGTCCACCCTTTTCAACAGGATAAAATGATGAATCCAATTGTTTTGATAAATTTTGACTTAATTGAAAAGGAACAATATAGTCATCTTTTGCAGCAATAACTGCACTTGAATTAGTTGCAGAAATTATTTTTTTATAATCCAATTTTTTAAGTGTGAAAGGATTTAGTGATGAAGGTAAGGACAATAATGGTTCAGAAAAGCCAGCAACAAGAATAAAGCCTCCAAAGTTTGGTAAAGGATCTAATCGCTCTAGATAGTTCAAAAGTGTGATAGAGCCTAAGCTATGTGTTACAAAATAAGTGTTATTATCTAAATTCTTTATTTTATTAGTTAATGTTTCTAACCATTCTTCTTTCTTAGGGTCAGACGAACTTGGCATCTGAAGAACCGAAATTTGATGATCATCTGCTATTAATTTTTCTTTTAACCACGGAAACCAATGCTTGTCTGGTGAAGCTCCGTACCCATGGATAATATATACTTGTTTTCCCATTGCTACTCTCCCTTTCTTTTTATAAATGCAAAGACAGTATACTATTGACTTAAATCTATATCATAGGAGGAAAACTTGAAAAAGCCCAAAAAGACTGGGTTTTCTTCTACTTTGAAATTTTGATGTAGGTATTAGGACAATAATTATATATGGAATCTATACAAGCTTCATCTTTTCTCCCTTGGATGGAATTTGTATAGCCCTCATTATTTTCATCGTATATTTCCTCCTATAGTTCAGATACGATACCCATCAACATAATTATTTTATAGAAGTTATTGTATTGGAAAGATCCTGACATAAAGGCTGGTTATTTAAATTAACGATTTCAATAACTGCCTGTTCAGCAGACTGAAGTGCCCCCTCAAGATGGCCACTACATTGTGAATTAGTCTCTGTACCAGCAAAAATAATTTTCTTCTCCCATAGACCTTCTACCCTTGGCTGGCCATAGCTCTGGTAATCTTTAAAAGGGCTACAGTCTTCTTCAACAGCTGTTTCAGAATCATTAGACCAATCTTTATAAAAAATAGCCTTTATTTTTTTAGCCTCACTTCCAAAGAGCTTAATCAATTGGTCAGAGACCAATTTTAAAACTTTATCTTTCCCCATCTGTTGACGTATTTCTGCAGGCATTCCGAAGAAACCAAATAATGCGCCAGAGCCTTTATCAGGAGAGGCGTCATATATCTCTTGTAAAGGACCAACCGAACTCAACGCAAATCCAGAAAGTCCTGATTCTCTCCAGAAGGGACGATCATAAACTGCAACTACCTTGGCCTCATTAGCCATCCACGTAGGTTTCTTTACAATGTCATTCATAAGATTTGACGGAAGAGAAGGAGAAAATTCAATATAGTGCGCTACAAGGCGGGGGGGCAATGCTAAA
>Ga0209796_10001102_pt1 | contig 12343 bp, 10 predicted proteins | sample AgamicOrSfrz_FD_187167 | JGI IMG/M metagenome (GOLD analysis project Ga0209796, IMG submission 187167) | Agave microbial communities from Guanajuato, Mexico - Or.Sf.rz (SPAdes) (version 2) | ecosystem: Host-associated > Plants > Phyllosphere > Phylloplane/Leaf | place: Guanajuato, Mexico...
GGTCTTTTTTATCATCCATAGCCGTACGCCAAAACTCGATGGAATCAGTACCCTGGAGAGCATCGACTCTCTCGACGAGATTGATTTTGACGAATCATGAGCATCGTTCACTGTAATCGGTATGCTGCCTGCGGCACTGTCACTTTTTGCGGAAACGTGACAGTCGCCGATATCCTGTGGTGTTCACTGTAGTCAGTTTCCGTTGGCGTTCACTGTACTGAGTAACATTCACTGTAGTCAGTGGACGCGGCTAAATACGATGCCTTACCTCTCCCTGCCCTTCTTTTATTTGTTCCATAAAAACAAAGCGTTGTGTTGTTTGTTTGCGCTCACTAACCTCTGTGGCCTCTTTCTTGCTATCTTAAAAATGCTGTCTACACTGATTACAGTGAATATTATCTGGCGCAGCTCTGGGCTGCGTTTTTGCTGTTTACAGTGAACGATTCCAGAAATCTTTTTCACTGATTACAGTGAATGATATTCTTTAAATTATTGAATTTAATATTGAAATTGCTTATTCCGCCTGTGCCGGCTTTGATCTTACTGATTACAGTGAACGTTAGCGTTTCTGACACAGCGAAACGTGACAGGGTTAGCGTCCTTGCTGATTACAGTGAACATTAACGGGATAGCGACCTGCATCTGCGGGTTATTTGAGCGTTGTTACCCACTACAGTGAATCTTCTCTCTTACAGGGTAATACCCGTTGGCTAAAGATACCGCTTATCTGCTCTCTACTGACTATAGTGAACCCTTTTACCCCACCTGATATTCCTGCCACCTGTTTCCTTTTACTGACTACAGTGAATCTTTCACGCCTTCCCGAGTTAGTGCGCTTCTGCCCTGACCTTCTCGTCACAGAGCCATAACCCGAACACCGTCAGTATCGCTATTTACTGAATACAGTGAATGTTAGCCTACTTGTTCTGCCTTCTTCCCTGCCCGCTTACTGATTACAGTGAATCTTTGCCGCGTTATAGCCCTGACGCGCTGCGCCTGCCTTGTCAGACAGAAGCTTGTTACTGATTACAGTGAACCTTGGGATCCCTCACTGATTACAGTGAATGTTTAACTGATTACAGTGAACGTTGTCTCGTGAATTAGCCTAACGACCGATTTTACTGCGCAGATACTAATTACAGTGAACGTTACGACGTCATCTCGTATCGCTGCCCTCTTTTGCTGACTACAGTGAACGTTTCAGGCGCACTAACTGATTACAGTGAACGTATGATCTCGCTGAGGAGGATATATGAATGCTAAACGCACATAGTCGCTCGAGGATAAGTCCGGATACTGATTACAGTGAACGAACTGCTGATTACAGTGAACCTTTTGCCTTTCTGTTTTAACATGCCTGCTGACAAGCGCTGATTACAGTGAACCTTTAAAACAACTTCTTATCCTTGCAGCCAAATTTGGTTCCTCCTTTATTTCGGTATGTAAGATATTTTCTTGCCCGACATGCAGGATTTATGTATAAAGTCACAAATCCTACATGTGTGGAGCAAGTATGGCTAACGACGAAAAGCAGGTGCTGAAGGTCGCACAACGGTCTGAGCGAATGCTGCTAAGCCTGACAGAACAGATTCAGGCGCAGAAAGAAGAGCTGCATGAGAATACTTTTTACCAGGTTTACGCCAAAGCTGCGCTGGCCAAGCTGCCAAAGCTAACGCGCGCCAGCGTCGACTATGCCGTTAATGAGATGGAAGAAAGCGGCTATCAGTTCGACAAGCGCGCGGCGGGCAGTTCGACCAAGTACGCCATGTCGATTGAGAACATCATCGATATCTACCATCATCGCGGCGTGCCTAAATACCGCGATCGCCATCCGGAAGCCTATACGATTTTTGTCGGCAACCTTAAGGGCGGCGTCTCGAAAACCGTTTCGACTGTTTCTCTTGCCCACGCGCTGCGGGCACATCCACATCTGCTTTTTGAAGACTTGCGCATTCTGGTTATCGATCTCGATCCCCAGTCTTCCGCGACGATGTTCCTCAATCATGAGCGCTCAGTAGGCATCGTGGAAGCGACAGCCGCGCAGGCGATGCTGCAAAACGTGAGCCGCGAAGAGCTGATAAAAGAGTTTATCGTGCCGTCGATTATTCCCGGCGTCGATGTGCTGCCGGCTTCCATTGACGACGCCTTTATCGCTTCCCGCTGGGACGAGCTTTGCGCCGAACATCTCTCCGGTCAGAATGTGCATGCGGTGCTTTATGAGAACGTCATCGCCAAGCTGAAGAAAGATTATGACTTTATCTTTATCGACAGTGGCCCGCATCTGGATGCGTTTTTAAAAAATGCCATTGCGGCGTCCGATCTGCTGATGACGCCCGTGCCGCCGGCGCAGGTCGATTTCCACTCTACCCTGAAGTATCTGACGCGCCTTCCCGAACTGATCGATATCATCGAGCAATCCGGCGCGCCCTGCCGTCTGCAGGGCAATATCGGCTTTATGTCCAAGCTGTCGAATAAGGCGGATCACAAACTCTGTCACAGCCTGGCGAAAGAGATATTCGGCGGCGATATGCTGGATGCCGCTCTGCCGCGGCTTGACGGGTTTGAGCGCTGCGGCGAATCCTTTGACACCGTTATCTCAGCCAACCCTTCTACCTACGTCGGCAGCAGCGAAGCGTTAAAAAATGCGCGTTCAGCTGCGGAAGATTTTGCGAAAGCGGTTTTTGACCGTATTGAATTTATTCGCCTGAACTGAGGTCGCTATGAGTGCAAAAAGAATTACTATCGGCAGAACCTTCAGCCAGACGCCTGTGCAGGCTGAAGCATCAGCAGATATGCCAACCCAAACCTTTGTTCTCTCTACCGGCAAGCGCGCCGTGTTTCGTCTTGAGCGTATTGAAGCCAGAGAGATAGAAGAGAAAACCTTTGTGGTGATGGAAACCAACGGTCGCGATCAGGCTGGACTGACGCCCGATTCGCTGCGCGACATTATCCGTACCATTAAACTGCAGCAGTTCTTTCCGGCCATCGGCGTGAAGCGGGACGGACGCATAGAAATACTCGATGGTTCACGCCGTCGCGCTGCCGCGCTGTATTGCAAGACCGGGCTGGATATTCTGGTGTCTGAAACGGCGATCACCACCGAAGAGGCTCGTCGTCTGGCGCAGGATATTCAGACTGCGCGCGAACATAACCTGCGCGAAGTCGGCCTGCGTCTGCTGTCGTTGAAAAACGGCGGCCTGTCGCAAAAAGAGATCGCGGAAAGCCAGGGCCTGTCGCAGGCGAAAGTGACGCGAGCTTTGCAGGCGGCAAGCGTGCCCGCAGAGCTGATTTCACTTTTTCCCAACCATTCCGAACTGACCTATCCCGATTATAAGGCGCTGCTGATGGCTGCCGATAAACTCACAGAGACAGGACAGCCGATTGAACGGCTTATCGAAACCGTTTCTATGGATGTGGACAGTATCTGCGCCCGTGAAGGGCTGGCGGAAGATGAGGTGAAAAACCATATCCTTCGCCTGGTGCGCAACGGCAGTCAGACGCTGATGGAAGCGCCCGCGAAAGAGAAACCCGTCTCAGAGAATCTCTGGACCTTTGCGGATAAAGATCGCTTTGCCCGGAAAAAAATTCGCGGCCGTATGTTTAGCTACGAGTTTAACCGTCAGTCCAGAGAGCTGCAGGAAGAACTCGACAGAGTGATTGCTGACACTTTACGTAAGTATCTTGGCGACCAGTAAGCTCCTGCATCCGGGTATTCCTCTACCCGGATGTGTTTTTTAGACCCCTCTTCCTGCCTCTCTTTTCGCCAGCGTTTTTTCAACGCTAACTCGCTGTTTTATCGCTTTTTCTGGGAAAATTTCAGGCTGAAATCGCCAGAATTTCACCCTCTTGCAAAGAGTACCTGCCAGTTAAAGCTAAACATGAAACCTGAAAAACCTAAATCCTCTCCAGTGCGATTTCACTGATAAGTTATTGAATTTAATATTTTTTAATAAAGAATTTCAGGCTGAAATCGCCATGCCGGCACGACGATTAGGAGATATTGCCCTGTTAACAGGGCAATAAAGGATTACTTCTTATCAGCAGACCAGGTAGCCGCTCGCACTTCTACTTTAACCGGCAGCAGCTTAACGCGGGTAAAGGTATCAGCCAGCGTTTGCTGTTGCGAAAAAACGCTGTCAGACATGCGTTCAGCGCCATAAGGCAGACGCGTCAGCGTGGTGCGCCAGATAGCCTTATCAAGGCCGGTGGACTGCGCCAGAATCGCGGCGGCCTCATCCTGATGCTCATTTGCCCAGCGGCTCAGATTACTTAGCTCGTCCAGCACTTTTTTAGCGGTCTCTGGTTCGCTGTCGGCAAACTTTCGGCTGGCAAGATAAAAGGTGTAATGCGGGATCAGTCCTTCAGCGTTGCGTACCTGACGCGCGCCGGTGCTGGCTTCAACTTCCGCCAGATAAGGATCCCAAATCACCCAGGCATCAACCGCGCCTTTCTGAAACGCCGCGCGCGCATCGGCCGGCGGCAAATACACCGGCGTAATATCTTTATAGGTCAGCCCCGCTGCTTCAAGCGCGGCGATAAGCAGATAGTTAACGTCTGAGCCTTTATTCAGCGCTACGCGTTTACCCTTCAGGTCTTTAACGCTATGAATGGCAGATGAGGAAGGCACCACAATCGCTTCGGTTTTTGGGTTGGCTGGCGAATGCCCCAGGTAAACCAGATCGGCTTTTGCCGCCTGGGCAAACGCCGGCGGCGCATCGCCGGTTGCCGCCAGATCGATGCTGCCCACGTTCAGCCCTTCAAGCATTTGCGGCCCCGCGGGAAACTCGACCCAGCGAACGGCGATACCTTCTTTTTTAAAGGCGGCGTCCAGCGTGCCACGATATTTAAGCAGGGCGAAGATATTCGCCTTCTGATAGCCAATATTCACCTGCTCAGGCGCGGCGTAACTGGCTGCGGCCAGCGAACTCAGGGCGCAGGCCAGCATTCCCAGCATTAATCCGTTTAGTTTCATCTGTTGCTCTCCGGTTTTTTCGCCAACCTTAGCAAAAAGCTTATATAACCAATAAATAACCAATTGCATTCACTTATTCTGCGAAAGAATACTTAGCACGTTAATAATTTGTAGTAATAATGAAAGAGCATTCCGCTTAGCCTTCTGCCAGGATACGGCCCAAAAATGCCTGTCTGAGGTCCATTCACTGTATGAAGTGGTTTTCAAAAAGCGCGCTACTCTTTTCCAGCAAAACCTGCCTGGCCGCATTCTTAGCGCTCTATATCGCATTAGAACTCAACCTGGATAAACCCGCCTGGTCACTGACCACCGTTTATGTCGCATCACAGCTCTATTCCGCCTCCACCATCTCAAAATCCATTTTTCGTTTCTTAGGCACGCTGCTGGGCGGCCTTTTCGTCTTGCTGATCTATCCCGCCACGGTGCAGGATCCGATGCTGTTTAGCCTCTGCATCTCGCTGTGGGTTGCGCTCTGTCTCTATCTGTCGCTGCACGACCGCACGCCCAAAAGCTACGTCTTTATGCTGGCGGGATACAGCGCGGCGATTATGGGCTTTCCTGACGTAACCGCGCCGGCCGACATCACCTATACGGTTATCTCGCGCGTGGAAGAGATCAGCGTGGCTATCCTCTGCAGCAGCCTGGTGCACCGGCTTATTATGCCGGTCTCAATGAGCAGCATGCTGGAGCAGAGCGTCAGCAACTGGTATCAGAACGCCAGAAAGCTCTGCGCCGAGCTGATTACAGTGATGCCTAAAGAGAAGTCGCTGGAGCGCGAAGATATTCTTATTCAGATGGCGAACTATCCGCTGAACGTTGAAACCCTGATTACCCACTGCGTTTATGAAGGCGAAGCGGCACGGCGGCTAATCCGGCTGGTCAGCGTCCAGTATCAGCACCTCTCTTATTTGATTCCCACGCTTACGGCGATTGAGGCGCGGCTCAGCCTGCTGGCGGAACAGCAGGTTCGCTTTCCAGAGCATGTCGCGCAGACGTTTCAGCAATTTTTGCACTGGCTGAACAGCGCCGAGCACGGGGCCGAAACCCAGGCGATTAAGGAGAAGCTGACGGTAGCGCAGCAGCAGCTGAAGGCGGAGTGGGAAAACGGCGAACTGCCGGTTGAGGAGAGCATCCTGCTCGCCGGCCTGCTGGAAAGGCTGCTGAATTTTGTACGTATCGCCGAGGCCTACCAGACGGTGGGCGAACGCGTCAGCGATCTGACGCCGAGCGCAAAACCTGGCAAGATAGCGCGCAGCCACAAGCACGTCGATAAAGGCATGCTGCTACTCTCCTGCCTGACCGCCTTTCTTGCTACTTTCCTGACCTGTCTGTTCTGGATCGGCAGCGGCTGGGTCGATGGCGCCACCGCCCCGATGATGGCGGCCGTTCTCTGCTCTTTCTTTGCTGCGATGGATAGCCCGCTCGCGCCGATGAAGATTTTCCTCAAGGGCGTGGTGTTGGCGATCGTTATCAGCATGCTGTACACCACCTTGCTGATACCGGAAGCGACCTCCTTTGAAGCGCTGGTGCTCTGCCTGGCGCCGGGGCTGATGGCGTTAGGGCTGGTAATTGCAAATCCAGCTACCAACCTGATCGGCCTGATTGTCGCGACGCAAATCCCTGGTCTGATCGGGATGAGCCATCACTTCAAACCCAATCTGCTGCTTATAGTGAATGCCTCGCTCTCAACCCTCACCGGTATTGCCGCGGCGGTCATTGTCACTGCGGTTATCCGCAACAAGCGACCTGCCTGGACCGCCAAACGCGCGCTGCGCAAAGGGTTGAAGGAGCTGCTGCAGTTTATCAACGCGGTTGAACTTAACAGCGCTTCGCTGCTGATGCGTCAGCAGTTTGTCGCGCGCACGCTGGATAAGGTCAACGTTATCCTTCCTCGCAAGCGTATCGACAATGATGCCGAGCTGGCGGTGGGCGGCAATCTGATTACTGAAGCCTGGCTGGGCGCGAACTGCTATGACTTCTATGTGCGTCATCAGCCGCTGTTGGCCGAGCAGCAGATTAGCAGCGACCCGTTGTTCGGCGAGCTGCGCCTGTTTCTTAAAAGCCGTATCAGGTTATTACAGACTCAACCGCATCAGGCGCTGCTGGACGAGCTGAACACGCTGGTGCTGGCGCTGGAAACGCTGGCGCAGCGCGACAGTCGCTTTTACGCGCCGCTGTTGTATCTGTTCAATGTGCGGCTCTCGCTGTTTCCTCAGGCTCGCTGGCCGCAGCAGGCGTAATTCATTCCTCGAAAAACAGACACAGCCACATCAGTGGCTGTTTTTTTGCCTTTAAGAGCGGAGCACTGCAATAAAGCCGCGCCAGCGCGGCCCGTTATCAGGCATGCTGTAGACAATAACTATCTGTGGAAGCGAGGCGCAATATGAAGACGATCGGCTTAATCGGCGGCATGTCATGGGAATCGACAGCGCTTTATTACCGCATCCTGAATGAAGAGATAAAATACGCTCTGGGCGGCCTGCATTCGGCGCGCGTGGTGCTTTATAGCCTGGACTTCGACGAGATTGAAAAGCTGCAAAGCGCAGGACAATGGGACGAAGCTGGCCTGCTGCTGGCGCAAGCTGCGCGGGCGCTATCGCGAGCGGGCGCCGACTTTCTGGTGCTGGCGACCAACACCATGCACAAAGTCGCGCCGCAAATCGAGCAGGCCGTCACTATCCCTTTGCTGCATATCGCCGACGCGACAGCGCAACGCATTCATGAAAAGGGATTAAAAAAGGTCGGGCTGCTTGCCACGCGCTTTACCATGGAAGAGGCTTTTTACCGTGGGCGGCTGGCGGAGAAATGGGGTCTGGAGGTGATAACGCCTGATCAGGAAGATCGCGACTTTGTCCATCAGGTTATCTATCAGGAGTTGTGTCAGGGGAGGATCAATCCTGAATCGCGGGCGCGGTTTCGCCAGATAATGACCCTGCTTGTCGCGCAGGGCGTTGAAGGGATTATCCTCGGCTGCACCGAGATCACCATGCTGGTTACAGTGGAGGATGCCAGCGTGCCCCTGTTCGATACTACGCAGATTCATGCGCAATACGCTGTTCACCAGGCGCTGCAGAAAGAGTGATCAAGATCGCACTTTTTGTTAGGATGGTAATAGTAACTGACGTTACTATAACACCCATCGAAGGCACGTTGCCTCGCACTAACAAAAGAAGGATTTTGACCATGAAAACTGTAAAAACTCTCGCTATTGCTACCGTCGCCGCACTTTCCATGCTCTCATTCGGCAGCTTTGCCGCACAAAGCATCTCTGCGCACGGCAGCACGCTGGACAGCGCTGAAGCCCATATCGCCGCGAAAGCGCAGGCTGAAGGCGCTTCAGGCTATAAAATTACCAGCGCCCGCGCCGACAACGGCGTCTATATGACCGCTGAACTCTATAAATAACGGATGGTCGTACAGGGATGTGCCAGAAAAGGCTGCCGCAAGGCAGCCTTTTTTGTTGTCCTGATTCAACCGCAGGCGCGACGTTAATAAGGCGAGCGGGTAGGGCGCACCACAATCTCGCTGACGTCGACATCGTCAGGCTGCTCAATGGCGAAGCGGACGGCGCGTCCAATGGCGGCCGGCTGGAGCGCGATAGATCGATAATCGTCCATCAGCGCGGCGGCGTCGGGATCGGTGATGGTGGAAGCGAGTTCGCTTTCCACGACGCCAGGGTGAATACAGGTTACGCGCAGCTGCGTATTCTCCTGACGCAAACCGTCTGAGATAGCCCGCACGGCAAACTTGGTCGCGCAGTAAACGGCGGCGGTGGGCGAGACGCTCAGCGCGCCGATCGAGGCGATATTGATGATATGGCCTGCTTCGCGCGCCAGCATCGGCGGCAGCACGGCGGCGATGCCGTACAGCACCCCTTTAATATTGACGTCAATCATCTGGTCCCACTCATCCACCTTCAGCGACGCCAGCGGCGACAGCGGCATCACGCCCGCATTGTTGATCATCACGTCGATACGTCCCCATTTTTCCAGCGCAACCTCGGCAAACTGCTGCACGGATGCGCGCGACGTGACGTCCAGCGCGGCGACGGCCACCTCTGCGCCTTGCTGCTCAAGCTCCGCCGCCAGCGCCTGTAAACGATCGACGCGGCGTGCGCCCAGTAGCAGCGTCGCGCCGCCCGCCGCCAGCTCGCGTGCGATGCCTGCGCCTATGCCGCTTGAAGCGCCGGTGATTAATATCACTTTATTACCCATGATTTCGCTCCTGTCGTTAAGTGTCTGGCGATCTTATGCCCGCTGCTTTATAAAGAGAATCCATCCATTCCTTACGTAACTGGTAACAGAGGCTAACCAATGATGCTGGACAAAAACGCGCTGGAGGTTTTCGTCACCCTGGCGCAAACGCGCAATTTTCGCGTGGCGGCAGAAAAGCTGGGCGTAACGCGGCCGGCGGTGAGTCAGGCGTTAAGGCGGCTGGAGGATCGGCTGCAGATATCGCTGATTCGCCGCACTACGCGCAGCCTTAGTCTTACCGAAGCGGGGGAAAGGCTCTATGCCGAGGCGGCGCCGGCCATCTCGCAGTTGAATCAGGCGGTGGTGGACATCAGCGCGCTGGCGGGCGAGCCGCGCGGGCTGCTGCGGCTCGCCGTTTCGTCTATTGCCGAGCGCTTTATCAACGGCGAGCTGCTGGCGTCGTTTCTTAGCCGCTATCCGCATATTGAGCTGGATATTTCAGTGACTGACGAAGAGTTCGATATCGTGGCGCAGGGCTATGACGCTGGGGTCAGGCTAGGGGAGATCATTGCGCAGGATATGATTGCGGTGCCGGTCTCGCTGCGTCAGCGGCAGATCGCCGTCGCCTCGCCCGATTATCTGGCGCGCTGCGGCACGCCGCGCCATCCTCATGAGCTGCTGCAGCACTGCTGCATCGGCTGGCGACGCGAGCCAGGCGTGGCGCCTTATCGCTGGGAGTTTGCGGAAGAGGGCAGGGAGTTCGATGTGGCGGTTAATGCGCGGCTGAATACCAATGACATGGGGGTGATGATCCGCACCGCCTGCGCAGGCGGCGGCATCGCATTCGGCATGGAGGAGACCTATCGGCCCTATATCGCGCGCGGCGAGCTGGTGCCGCTGCTGGCGGACTATCTGCCGACCTTCGCCGGATTCTATCTCTATTTCCCCAGCCGGAAAAATCTAGCGCCCAAGCTGCGGGCGCTCATCGATCATATGAAGATCTGAGCTGCGGTTCAGCGCGCCGCGACGCGCGTTACCGTGACCCCTTGTTCTTCTAACTGCGCCAGCGCCTCGGCGTTCACTCCGCTGTCCGTAATCACCTGCGTCACCTGATAGCCCGACGACAGAGGATAGGGATGGATCTGCCCGAACTTCGAGGCGTCCGTCAGCGCCCAGGTCGGCACGTTCTTCGCTAGTACCGCGTCCACCACATCGCAGCGCAGCATATTGCGGCCGGTAAAGCCGGTTTCCGCCTGCCAGCCGTCAACGCCGATAAAGGCTTTATGAAAGTGTATTTGCTGAATGCAGTAGCGCGTCAGCGGACCGACCATCGACTGGCTGCTTTTCTGCAACAGCCCGCCCGGCACGATCACGTCGCACGCCGCGTCTTTCAGCAGGTGGGCGATAAAATGGCTGACGGTAATCACCGTGATGTCGGCGCGATCGGCCAGCAGGCGCGCCAGCAGCGCATTGGTGCTGCCGCCCTCGATAAAGACCGCCTCGCCGGCGTCAATCAGGCTCGCGGCGTGACTGGCCAGCGCCTGCTTGAGTTCGTAGCGCGTATGCATACGCATGCCGACGTTATCGCTGTCCAGCGCCATGGCGGAGCCATGGACGCGGCGCAAGAAGTGGTCGCGCTCCAGCAGGTTGAGATCCTGACGGATGGTCACTTCGGAGACGCCGGTCAGCTGGGCCAGTTCAGTGACCGTGACGCTGCCGCGCGTATTAACGAGTTGAATAATCTGTTGATGACGAGCGTTCATGCGGGCCGTTTAGTGGAAAAGTGTGGCGCCAGTGTAGCAGAGAGCGGCCGCGCAGGGGACGCTGCGCGGCAATGATCAGGCCAGACCGAGCGCGCGGCGGCCGTTGTCGTTCAGATCGTCGAATGTGAAGCGATCGCGCCAGCCTGTTTCATAATCCTCAGGCGGAAAATCGGCAGGCGATCGGCCCAGCGCCAGCGCTTCGGCAACCTCCTGCGCGCAGGCGCGGTTTTTCGCGCACATTGGCGCAGCGGGAATATACATCACGTTTCCCCAGCCCTGCTGGTTTTCCACCGGCGCGACGGAATGGATGACGTCGCAGTGCCACCATACCGAATCGCCCGCTTCCAGCGGCGGAATAGAGCAGAGGCCGTTAATCAGTAGCGGATGCCACTTCTCGCTGACGGGCAGCACCTTGCCGGGCGCCACGCCGCAGAGTTCGTCGTCCGGCACGTCGTCGAGCAGCGGACGCAGCAGAATATAGGCCATCGCCTCCGGCACTGGCACCACATGCAGCAGACCCTGTCCGGCGAGCATATCCGACAGCGCGGTCCAGCCCTGGAATGTGCGAAACGCGGAGCATTTGGTGGTGTCGGGCACGTCATACTCATTCACCTCGGTGCGCCACGCCGCGTCCCAGGGATCGTAAGCCTCTATATCGCCATGGAAGACGGCGGCGAACACCTGCTGATAGGCGGGCAGCAGCCAGCGCTCCAGCGCGCCGGAATCGGTATGCGCGCCCAGCCCTTTCGAGGTGGTGCCCGGCGGACGACGGCGGATGCGGTCGGGATAAATGATACTGACGTCAGGATCGAACCACTGCTTGCCCTGTGATGAGAAACGCCACAGACGATTGAGGAAAGACTGCACCTGCGCGGTGGCGTCGCTCTGGCGCGCCTGCATCTGTGCCTGCGACCAGTAAATGGGAAAAATTTCCGGACGCGACGCTTCCAGGCTGCCGAAGAAGTTATCGCCGGGGCCGCGATACTGCGCGTCGAAATCATTCAGATCGAGATAATCCAGCAGCGACTGATCCCATGCCAGCGCCTGCTCGCGAGGAAACTGCTGCTTCACTACTACGCAGCCGCGTCGTTTAATGCGCGCCAGGGTTTCATTCGAAACCTCTCCCTGAGCGATAGCCTCGTGCGTCACAACCGGCCAGGCCGTACCGTAGCGTTGCTCTTCCTCTTTTGCTTCCGCAATCGCGCTTTCGATGCGCTGGCTGACGCGGGCGAAAAGCGCCTCGACATCGCCGATTTGCTCGCGAAGCTGCTGCTTAAACGTCCGAATTGCTACGCTGATGTCGTCGGGCAACGGCGTAGCCTGAGTATGTAGGGTCATTTTGGCCTCCGCAGGCTGGTAAGTGTTTTTCATTTGTAATAAAATTGTGTTTCGTTCGTAAGTTTAAGCAGAGCAGT
>Ga0209796_10001104_pt1 | contig 12333 bp, 5 predicted proteins | sample AgamicOrSfrz_FD_187167 | JGI IMG/M metagenome (GOLD analysis project Ga0209796, IMG submission 187167) | Agave microbial communities from Guanajuato, Mexico - Or.Sf.rz (SPAdes) (version 2) | ecosystem: Host-associated > Plants > Phyllosphere > Phylloplane/Leaf | place: Guanajuato, Mexico...
GCGACGGACGTGTCGCAAGCTCCGCACACACCGCAAACCGCGATCGTCCGCCACGAACAACTCGCGTCCCTCGCAGACCTGACAGCCGCCTGCGAGCGCATCCAGTCGAGTCTGGACATCGAGCACGGGCCGCTGTGGCGCGTCGGCCACTTCGAAACAGCGGACGAAACCCGTCTGCTGATCGCGATCCACCACCTGTCGGTGGACGGCGTTTCGTGGCGCGTGCTGCTCGAGGAACTGCAAACCGCCTACGAGCAGGCCGAACGCAACGAGCCGGTCCAACTGCACGCGGCGTCGATGCCGTGGCGCGCCTGGGTGCGCGAGCTTCATCAGTATGCCGAATCGTCGGAGCGCGTCGCTGAGCTGGCATGGTGGCAAGCGGCACTCGACTCACCCGCGCTGCGCGCGGGCCCTCTATTTGCGGCCCTCGCGCCGAAACCTCAACCGCAGAAGACGCTGCTCAAAAAGCTCTCGCCCGAGCTAACCGCCGCGCTGCTGCGCGAAGCACCGCGCGCATATCGGATGCGCGTCGACGAAGTGCTGCTTGCCGCGCTTGCGCGCGCCATCGGCGATATGCTTTCACACGACGAAGTGCTGATCGAACTCGAGGGCCACGGTCGCGAGGACGTGATCGACGGGGCCGACCTGAGCCGTACGGTCGGCTGGTTCACGACCCAATATCCGCTCTCGTTGCCGCGTGGCACAAGTTGCGCTGACGCGCTGCTACGCGTGCGCGAGCGTCTGGCGGCCGTGCCGCTGCGCGGACTCGGCTGGGGGCTGCTCGCCTGTTGCGCAGACGCCGCGAGCCGGGCCGCACTGCGCGCGTTGCCGACGCCCGAGATCGGCTTCAACTATCTTGGCCGCTTTGACCAGACGTTCGACGACGCAAGCCGCTTTGGCTTTGCCACCGAGGCGTCGGGCGACGCTATCGCGGCCCGCGCCAGCCTGCCGGATCGCGCGCTCGACATCAACAGCTGGATTGCCGGCGACTTCCTCACGCTCAACTGGGGCTACGCGCCGCAGTTCATCTCCGACGCGCTTGCGGAAAGACTGCTGGCCTCGTTCGAGTCCGCGCTTGGCGAGCTGCTGGAGCATTTGCGCGGCGCTCCGCCTCAACCGGAATTGCCCGCGTCGCGGCGAGCTGTTCCCGAGTCGCTAGAGACGCTGGCGCGGCACGATGCCGTCGCCGCGAGCTGGACGGCGCGCGCGGTCTATGAGGCAAGCCTGCCTGTGCCGCCCGCCGACGCGCTAGCCGCGTGGTTCGCGCGACGCCGACGGCAAGAGGCCGAGGTGCGCGCTGGCGCGGCGGTGTCGACGGCCGTGCCGTTGAATGCGCTTGGGGCGCCTGTCAATTTGTTCTGCCTGCACCCCGGCTATGGCATGGTCGGCGAATACCGGACGCTCGCGCAGGCGCTCAATGGTCAGGTGACGCTGATCGCGCTTCAGGCGCCCGCGGTGCGCGGCGTGCCATGGCAGGGCGAGACTTTCGAGGCGCTCGCCGCGCACTACGCCGACTGCATTCACGCGCTGCAGCCGCACGGCGACTACGCGCTGCTGGGATGGTCGTTCGGCGGCCGGCTCGCGATCGTCATTGCAGATCAGTTCGAACGGCGTGGCCTGGGGGTGTCGTTTGTCGGCATCGTCGATACCGCGACGCATCGGGACGAGGGCACCGAGTCTGCTACCGACCAGGAGGCGGCCACCGCCACCATCTCCGAAGACGGAGCGCCAGGCGCCGCCCTCGCGCTGCTCGAGCAGGCCGGGCCGTCGCTGCTCGGAGACGCCCTTGCCGCTGACGCACTCCACGCCGACCTGATGTCCCGACACCGGCTGCCGCGGGTGCGCTGCGATCTGCATGTGTGGCGCGCGCTGCGCATCGCCGATCCGCGCCGCAGGATGGGATGGGCCGATCAGACGCGGGGCCGCTTGCGTGAGTTCGAGATCGATGCGAGCCACTCGAGCATCGTCCACCATCCGCTTCTGGCTACGCAGCTTGTGCAGTGGTTCGCGCAGCGACGAGCCCAAGAGGACGCAAGGTCGGCATGACGCGGTGAAGTGGGGCGCAGGCAGGGCCACGACAGCGCCACAGCGGGGGGACAACGGCGCCTCAACGGTGCCACACTCAGCGCAGCGCTCAGTCGTCGGCGTGGTACGCAGTTCACTCTCGGCCGGCTGCGGGGGGGAGCTGGACGCGGGCACTTAACCGCCGCGCACCGTTTTCTAGTCCATGCGATGGTGGTGCCCCGCTCGTCGGCGCCCGGCGCCGGCGTGCCCCCGCACCCCCCGCACCGCGCCCCGCGCCCGCGCCACCGGCGGCTCCCGCCCGCGCCACCGGCGCTTCCGCCCCGCACCCCCGCGCCACCGGTGCCACGCGCCCCGCGCCCACGCCACCGTCCCAACGCGGCACGAAACCCGCCTCATTCGGCGAACCTATCCAACACACAGTGCCAACCATCTGTCGCCCATTCGCCACAGAAATATCCACGTTGAATGCGAACGATTATTGTTTACATTAGTATCCCGTCTTGAGAGAATCGCTGGGCACCAGCAACGGCGTCCACACGCCGAGCCTGGCTCGGGGATATAAGAATGGGGATCAAGAAGAATGAAGGTTGAGAAAGCAGGCGAATGCAGTTCTCTGCGCAAGCGCGGCTTACCGCACCCGCGCCCGATATACATTGCAATGATGTTGGGTCTGGCAAGCCTTGGCGCGCAGGCGCAGGAGACGCCGGCCGCGGCTTCCGGCACCGACGCCTCGAAGGAACTTCCCGCCGTTCAGGTGCGTAGCTCTGCTGAAGATCCGCAAGGACCCGGCGTCGGCTATGTCGCCAAACGCTCGATGACCGGGACCAAGACCGACTCCTCGTTGCTCACGAATCCGCAGAGCGTCTCCGTCATCACGCGTCAGCAGATGGACGATCAGGGCGCGCAGACCGTCGACCAGGCGCTGCGCTACACGCCAGGCGTCTACTCGCAGGACGGCACCGACATCCGCTTCGACCAGCTGTATGGCCGCGGCTTTCCACTCGACTCGTATCTGGACGGCCTGCATCTATACCAGTCGCCCCGTTTCGCGACGCCGCGCATCGACCCGTACTTCATGGAGCGCATGGAAGTGCTGCATGGCCCCGCTTCGGTGCTGTACGGGCAGGGCAGTCCGGGTGGTCTCGTCAACTACGTGAGCAAGCTGCCGATGGAGCAGCCGTACCACGAAGTGATGATGCAGATCGGCAACCACAACAACTATCAGTTGGGCTTCGACCTGAGCTGTCCCGTCGACAAGAACGGCACCGTGCTGTACCGCTTGACGGGCGTGGCCCGCACCGCAGAGACGCAGGTCAGCGAGATCAAGGACCAGCGGCTTGCCATCGCCCCGTCGGTCACGATCCGCCCGAACCGGGATACGACGTTTACGCTGCAAGGCAGTTTCCAGCGCGATCCGAACGGCGGCCTGTTCAATCCCGTGCCGGCAGGTGCGACACTGTTTAGTAACCCGAACGGTCAGCTCGGGCCGGACAAATATTTCGGCGATCCGGATCGCGACGGCATGCATCGGACGCAGTACTGGTTCGGTTACCAGTTCGACCACGCGATCAACGACAAGATCAGCGTGTCGCAGAACCTGCGCTACCTGCACATCGACCAGCATTATTACCAGACTTCGGTGACGAGCGCCCTCGGCGCCAATCAGCGCACGGTGTCCATGTGGGGCAACGTCGACAACGAGCACTACACGCAATTCCAGGTCGACACGCATGCGCAGGCCAAGCTGGCGACCGGCGAGGTACAGCACACGCTCCTGTTCGGTCTGGACTATCAGCGCTCGATGCTGGGCGACACGGAAGGCAACTCTGTCGTCGGCACGGTAGATCTGTACAACCCGAATTTCTCGGCGCTGCCCACGCAACGGGCCAACACGCGCCTCGACTATTCGCTGAGCACGGTGGGGGTGTATGCGCAGGACGAAGCGCGCTGGCGCAACTGGGTCCTGACGTTCGGCGTGCGCGAAGACTGGACGGGCGGCAATCAGCAGACAACGCTGCTCACCACCGGCAAAGGCACGACCAACCACTCGAACGATCATGCGTTCACCTGGCGCGCGGGTCTCGCCTATGAGTTCGAGAACGGCATTGCGCCGTATATCGGCTATTCCCGATCGTTCCAGCCTGTGCTCGGCGCAACGTATTCGGGCGCCCCGTTTGCGCCGACCAAGGGGAGTCAGGTCGAAGCGGGCGTGCGCTACCAGCCGAAGTGGTTCGACGGTTTCTTCTCGCTCGCCGCATTCACGCTGACGCAGGACAACGTGTCGGTGACCGATCCCAACCATCCGACCAACGCGGTCCAGACGGGTCAGATCCGCTCGCGCGGCGTGGAATTCGAAGCACACGCCAACGTCACGCCGGAGGTGAAGGTGATCGCTTCGTACACCTACCTTAACCAGGAAGTGACGAACAGCACGATGGTCAACCTTGGCAAGCGCCCGACCATCGCACCGCGCAACACGGCTTCGCTGTGGGCGGATTACACGTTCCACCACGGACCGCTGCGCAACTTCGGCGTCGGCTCGGGCGTGCGCTACATGAGCAGTTCGGCGGGCGATCTGGCCAATACCTTCACGGTGCCGGGGCGCGTGCTGGTCGACCTGGGCGCGCATTACGACATCCAGAACTGGCGCCTGTCGCTGAACCTGAACAACGTGTTCGACCGCGAGTACATCTCGTACTGCACGACAGCGGCAGTGTGCTACTGGGGCGCGACGCGTACGGTGCTCGGCACGGCTCGCTACCAATGGTGATGGCAATGCGCAAGGCTCGCGCGCAGCGCATACGGCTCACGCGGTCATGAAGACAGGCGCGCGGTTTAGCGGCAAGCGGCGCCTCGCGCTCGCCGGGCTCGGGGCGGCGACGCTCACGGCGGCGGGCGCTGCGCTCGCGCGCGCGGCGGCGGACGGCTTCGCGAGCATGTCAGTCGCCGGGCGGGCCGAAGGCGCGGGCCGCAAGCCGCCCACTCGCGTCGTGGTGCTCGACTGGCCGCTCACGGAAGTGGTGCTGTCGCTCGGGGTGGTGCCCGTGGGCGTTTCGCGTCCCGCCTGGTATGCCAGGCTCGACGGGGTGCCGCCGTTGCCGCCTTCGGTCGTCGATACGGGCCTGCTGTATCAGCCGAACTTCGAGGTGCTCGCGGCGCTTGAGCCCGAATTCATTGTGATTACGCCGTGGCATGCGCCGCTGCGCGGCTTGCTCGAACGGATCGCGCCGACGCTCACCGTGCCGCTGTTCGGTCCCGGTGTCGACGCGTATCCGGCGGTCCGGGCCGCGACTCGCGAGCTCGCCGGGGCGCTCGGCCGCCACGCCGCGGCCGATGCGCTGTTCGCGCAAGCCGATGCAAAACTCGCCGACGCGCGTATGCGTCTCGCGGGTTTTCGCGCGACGCGGCGCCCTGTCTATCTACTTCGTCCGATCGACGACCGGCACATCGCCGTATTCGGCAGAAACAGCCTCTTTGGCGGCGTGCTGCACGCGCTCGGCATTGAAAACGCCTGGCAGGGGGCCGCCGATCCTCAAGGCATGAGCGAGGCGGATCTCGGCGCGCTCGCAAAACGTGCCGATGCGCAAGCTGTGGCAATCGGCGTGGCGCCCGGTGTTGCCGCACAACTTGCGCGCAGCCCGTTGTGGGGCGCGCTGCCGTTCGTGAGGCGAAACCGCGTACAGCACATCGACCCACTTCCGGCGCTGGGCGGTGTCGTTGCGTCGATGCGTTGCGCCGACAGCCTCGCGAAAGCACTCGAAGGAGTCAGCACATGAACCGCTCGACGGCGACTCTTAGCGCCGCCGCGCCGCGCGCTTGGCGGCTGCCCGCGCTGCTGCTGATGCTGGCCGCGTGGCTCGGGTATCACACTTTGTCGGCGCGTCTGCCTGTCGCGCAATGGGCCGGCGCGCTGCTGCCGCACGCCGACGCCACGTTGCCGCAACTCGTCGTGCGCTATGGCTGGCTGCCGCGTTTTGCCATCGCGCTGATTGCCGGCGCGGCGTTATCGCTTGCCGGCGTCGTGTTCCAGCAGGTGCTGCGTAATCCGCTGGCGGAGCCGCTCACGCTCGGCGTGTCGGCGGGCGCCTATCTCGCGTTGACCATAGCCGCGGTGGTGGCGCCCGCGCTCGCCGCCGACCTGCGCTTCACGGTCGCGCTGGCGGGTGCCGCGCTCGCCATGCTCGCGGCCATGGCGATGACCTGGCGCAAGGGATTCGCCGCGGTTTCCATCGTGCTTGCGGGGATGATCGTCAATCTGTACTGCGGTGCATTATCAGTCATCCTGACTATTGTGTTCGAGCGCTCGCTCACGTCCGTGTTTATCTGGGGCGGTGGCTCGCTGGTGCAGAACGGCTGGGCCGGCGTGCTCTGGCTGCTGCCGCGCGTGCTCGCGTGCGGTTTCGCCACGGCGCTGCTGGTGCGCCCGCTCACGCTGTTTTCACTCGATGACGGCAGCGCGAGCCAGCTCGGCATGTCGCTCAAGTGGACGCGGCTCGTTGCGCTCGCCGTCGCTGTCACGTTGAGCGCGTTTGTGACGAGCGCGGTGGGCGTAATCGGCTTCATCGGGCTAGGCGGTCCGGTGCTCGCGCGCCTGATGGGCGCGCGGCGTGTGCGCGATCAGTTGCTGTGGGCGCCGCTTGTCGGCGCGCTGCTGCTTGCCATTGCCGACCAGGCCGTGCAGAGCCTGCCGGGCGTGCTGGGAGAACTGCTGCCGACGGGCGCGGCGGTCGCGCTTTGCGGCGGCCCGCTGCTGTTGTGGATGCTGCGCCGCGTGCACATCGAGGCCCCGCGTCCGGCGGCGGCCGACGCTGCGCCGCCGCGTCGCGCGCTGACAATGCCTGCGCTGCTGCTCGGCGCTCTGCTCGTCGCTGGGACGGTTGTTTCACTGGGTTTTTCGATGACGTTGCACGGCTGGCAATGGACCGACGCGCAGCAATGGAGCGACGTGTGGTTCTGGCGCGTGCCGCGTCTCGTCGCTTCGCTCGGCGCGGGCGTGATGGTGGCGCTGGCGGGGACGATCCTGCAACGGGTCACTGGCAATCCGATGGCAAGCCCCGACCTGCTCGGCGTGAGCGGCGGAGCGATGCTCGGTATGCTGGCCGCGGCGCTGCTCGCGGCGGCGCCGTCGACGCCGGTGCTCCTCGCGGGCTCGTCGGCGGGCGCGCTGACCTGTCTCGTGACGATCGTCGCGCTCGGGCGGCGCAGCAGCTTCGCGCCGGAGCACGTGCTGCTCGCGGGCATCGCCATCAGCGCGTTCTCGCAGGCGGTGGTCATGCTCGCGACCGCGAGCGGCGGCGCGTATGCCAACCTGCTGCGTCCGTTGCAGTACGGCTCGACCTATCTGATCGTGCCGGCGACGGCAATCGCCGTCAGCGTGTGCGCGGTGCTCGCCGTGAGCATCGCGTATCTGGGCGCGCGCTGGCTCGAGATTCTGCCGCTCGGCGCGAACGTTGCCAACGCGCTCGGCGTGAGCGCGCAGCGCGCGCGGCTCACGCTGCTCGTGGTGGCCGCCGTGCTGACTGCGGGCGCGACCGTCGTGATCGGCCCCATGTCGTTCGTCGGCCTGATGGCGCCGCATCTCGCGCGGCTGCTCGGCTTTCCGCGCGCACGTTCGCAGATGCTCGTGGCGGCGCTGATTGGCGGCTTGCTGATGGTGCTGTCTGACTGGCTCGGGAGGAACATGATTTTTCCGCAGCAGATGCCGGCGGGGGTAATCGCGACGCTGCTGGGCGGGCCCTATCTGATGTGGTTGTTGCGTCGCTGAAGCGGTGGCGTGGTGCGCGCTGGGGGGCCGGCGCTTGGAGGCCCTCGCTTGAGGTCGGCTCTTGTGGCCCGAGCTAGAGGCTCGCGCTTCCGGCGCGCGCGGTGCCCGAGCTGAGGGGCTGCACTTGGGGCCCGCGCTTGTGGCCCGAGCTTGAGGCTCACGCTTGGTTTCCACGCTCGAGGTCCGCGCTTATGGTTCGCGCTTATGGTTCGCGCTTATGGTCTTCAGGCCCGAGCTTCAGGCCCGAGCTTCAGGCCCGAGCTTCAGGCCCGCGCTTGAGACCCGCGCTTGGGGCCCGAGCTTGAGGCTCACGCTTCAGGCCCGCGCGTGGTGCCCCAGCTTAAGGTCCGCGCTTATGTCCCGAGCTCAAGGCTCGCGCTTCAGGCCGGCCTCGGGCCCACGCTCGGACCCGCTTCCATACGCCTTGCCGATCGTTAGAGCCAGGGGCAGGCGCCCCGGCTCCAACCGAACGCCTTTAAAACGAAAACGTCGTGTTCAGCATCACGAGCCGCGACTCTCCAACCGCGATAATCAGATTGCTGTTGCTCGACGGATAGTAGGTCTTATCGAACACGTTCTTCACGTTCAGCTGCACATGCGTCGGAATCTTGCCGAGCTTCGTGTCGTAGGCAGCGAACACATCCGCCACGACATAACCCGGCAGCGTGAAACTGTTCGCGGTATCGCCCGGCCGCTTGCTGACGAGCCGTGCGCCGCCGCCAAAACGCCATTGCCCCGGCAGATACGGCAGCATCGTGTCATAGACGGCAAAGAGGCTGCCGGTATGACGTGCCGCGTTGACGAGGCGCGTGCCGTCGTCGCGGTCCGTCGCATTCGTATAGGCATAGCTGCCGATCAGGCTCACATGCTGCGTGAGCCGTCCGGCCACATCCAGTTCGATGCCCCGCGAGCGCGCGCTGCCTACCGTTTCGGTCGTATCGCCGACGGTGACCGCCACGTTCTGCTTGTCGATCTGATAGACGGCGAGCGTGCCGGTAATGCCGTGCGCGTCGAACTTGAGGCCCGTTTCGAGCACACGCCCGCGCTCCGGCGCGAGCGGCTCGCTAACCTGGGTGGCGACGTTCGGCACGAACGACTTGCTGAAGTTCGCGTACGCGGAAAGCGCGGGCGTGAGCCGGTAGACAAGCCCGAATTGCGGCAGCCACACCTGTCCATGCGAGTGATCGGCAATCACGAACGGACGGCCCACGCCCGAGAGTTGCTGCCAGTTTTCCCAGCGCACGCCGCCGACCGCGATCAGCCTGTCGGTCAGATGAACCGTGTCCTGAGTCACAACGGAATACGTGTGCACCTTCGAGAGGCTGTCGCTTTGCGTGCGGCTCGGCGTGCCGCCGGGCGACAGCGCTCCATAGACCGTGTCGTACAGATCGAAGCCGGAGACCGCCTTGCCGCGAATCATATCGCCGCGGAAGCTGCGCTGGCGTTCGTATTCGCCGCCCACGTAGAGTTCGTGGCGCATGCCCGCGAGGTTCAAATTGCCGATCACGCCGACAGTCGCGATCTCGTCCGAATCGTTGCGTTGCAGATTCGCATCCGACGAGCGGGTCATGATGCCGGTCTTGCTGTTGAACGCCGTCGCGCGCGTGATGTACTGGTCGTAGCGATCGCGGCTCCATCCATAAGTCGCGCGCACGCGCCATTCGTCGGAAAAGCGATGTTCGATCTTCGCGCGCAGCGTTTCCTGCGCGCCCGAACTTTGTGCCCACGGTTCTTCGTAGCGCGTGTAGCGCAGCGCGTCGTCGGGGTGGCCATTGACAAGTACCGTGCCGCGGTCGAACGGCGTCGTGTAATCGACGTACTGGTAGCTCACGTCAATCGACGTATTCGCATCGTGCCACGCCAGCGACGGCGCGATGAGCGCGTCGCGCTGACGACCGAAGCTGCGCCAGTAGCGCGCCGTGTTGTACTCGCCGGTCAGGCGGAACGCCAGTGCGCCGCCTACCACCTGGCCCGGCTGGCCGATCGGCCCCGTGAGATCGAAGCCCGTGCCGCTGCCGCGATGGCTCGTGTAGTTCGCGGACAGCGAGCCGTGCAACGTGTCTTCCGGCTTGCGCGTAATCAGGTTGATCACGCCGCCCGGCTCCTGAATGCCGTAGAGCAGCGAGGCGGGGCCTTTGAGCACTTCCACGCGGTCGATCGTCGCGAGATAGTTGTGAAGCGCCGGCGAGCGCATGCCGTCGACGAGAATCGAGCCGTCGTCGTTAGAACCGAAACCGCGCTTGATGAACGCGTCGCGCGTGCCGCCCAGCGTGTTCGTCTGGGTGATGCCGCTCACGTTGCCGAGCACGTCGTCTAGCGTGCGCGCCTGCTGGTCCTGCATCACGCTGGAACTGACCACCACGACTGCCTGCGGAATATCGCTGATTTTCGTGGCGATGCCGCTCGCCGTTTCGCTGGTGCGCGGCCGATAGCCGGCGGTCGGATCGGCGAGCGCCGCGGCCTGCACGGCAACCGCCGGCAGTTCGGTCGAAGCGGCGGGCGGGGCGCTGGTGCCGTCGGCAGGCGCGGCGGCCAGCGCGGCAGGCGCAGTTGCGAGATACATCCACATCGAAATGGGCAGGCGCAGGGCGGAACGGCGAGGGTGGCCTGGCGGCGCGGAGGCTTTGACGAAGCGCATGGAAAATTCGGACGGCGCGGTATCCCACGCCACAGCAGCGGCCGGGACGGGTCGGCGCCGTCACTTATTATTAAAGATGCGAGAGAATAATGTAAATGAGAATGGTTATCAAATGAAAACTTGGTGACGCGGCGCGGAGCGAGGAGGGCAAGGCGGCTGGCTGTGCACTGTCATCAGCCGTGGCGTGGGCGTTCGGATGCTGCCTCGGGCGCGAGCAGGAGCGACCCGGTTGCTTTACACTAGCCGCCGCTCCAGCCAGCCACGTCCACGCCACGCCCGACCTCGATGCCTCCCATTCCCGCCGACTCCGACGACCTCGCCGACCCCGACGCCATTCGTGCCACGCCCGTCAGCCTGCCGAAGCAACCGGCGTTTCAGCGCTTCTGGTGCACGCGCATTCTCTCTTCGCTGTCGTTCCAGATGCTCGCGGTGGCGATGGGCTGGCATATCTACGCGCTCACGCACAGCGCGTTCGCGCTCGGCTTGGTCGGGCTCGCGCAGTTCCTGCCGATGTTTCTGCTGACGCTCGTTGTCGGCCATTTTGCGGACAGATATGACCGGCGGCGTATCGCGGCAATCTGTCAAGGCCTCGAAAGCTTAGCCGCCGTGCTGTTCGCGTGCGGCACGTTCGGCGGTTGGATCAGCGCGCCGGTGATTTACGTGCTCGCGGCATGCGTGGGCGCGGCGCGCGCTTTCGAGTCGCCGGCGGTTGCGTCGCTGCTGCCCGGTGTGGTGCCGCGCGGGCAATTGCCGAAGGCGACGGCCTGGGCGACGTCGGCGAACCAGAGCGCGCAGATCGCCGGTCCCGCGCTCGGCGGCCTGCTTTACGGCATCGGTCCGGGCGCTGCCTACCTCGCATGCACCTTGTCGTTCGCCGCCGCGGCGCTGGCTGTGTGGGGCATTCCGCTGCGCGCGAAACCGGCGAGCCGCGCGCCGGTGACGCTCAAATCGGTGTTTTCGGGCATCGCGTTCATTCGCCGCGAGCCGGTGATCCTCGGGGCGTTATCGCTCGATCTGTTCGCGGTGCTGTTCGGCGGCGCGACCGCGCTGTTGCCGGTGTTCGCACGCGACGTGCTGCATACGGGGCCGCTCGGACTTGGCCTGCTGCGCTCCGGCACCGCCATCGGCGCGCTGGCGGGCACCATCTGGCTCGCGCATTTCCCGCTGCGCAACCGGCCCGGCGCGGCGATGTTCGGCGGCGTGATCGCGTTCGGCGTGGCCACGCTCGTGTTCGGCATGTCGCATCAGTTCATTGTTTCGCTGCTGGCGCTGATGGCGCTCGGCGCGTCGGACACCATTAGCGTCGTGGTGCGTTTGTCGCTCGTGCAGTTGCGCACGCCGGACGACATGCTCGGACGCGTCAGCGCCGTCAATTCGCTTTTCATTGGGACATCGAATCAATTAGGCGAATTCGAATCGGGCGTCACCGCTGGCTGGTGGGGCGCGCGAACCGCGGTGCTGGTGGGCGGAATCGCGACGATCAGCGTCGCCTTGCTGTGGATGAAGCTGTTCCCAGAATTGAGGAACACGCGTTCGCTCGAACGCGAAGAGGAATTGGCGCCGAGTGCGTGAGCGGGTATTAGCGCTTGCGCGATTGAGCGAGCTGTGGGGCTGAGTGGTTGAGTCCTTGAGCCCTTGAGCCCTCCAGCCCTTGAGCCTTTGAGCCTTGGGCCCTTGAGCCTTGAGCGCTGGAGCTGCTGAGCGGTTGAGTGCGTGAGCGGCTCGCCGACTGATTGGCTGAGCGCGGAACGGCAGAAGGGCAGGACGCAGAAGGCAGAAGGCAGAAGGCAGAAGGCAGAAGGCAGAAGGCAGAAGGCAGAAGGCAGAAGGCAGAAGGCAGAAGGCAGAAGGGCAGACCGCTAATCGCCTGACCGGCCGCGCCACTGCACTTCTCTCATCGAATGAG
>Ga0209796_10001105_pt1 | contig 12326 bp, 16 predicted proteins | sample AgamicOrSfrz_FD_187167 | JGI IMG/M metagenome (GOLD analysis project Ga0209796, IMG submission 187167) | Agave microbial communities from Guanajuato, Mexico - Or.Sf.rz (SPAdes) (version 2) | ecosystem: Host-associated > Plants > Phyllosphere > Phylloplane/Leaf | place: Guanajuato, Mexico...
ATAGCGACATTGCTCTATTTGCAAAAGAATATGGTACAGAACGGGTTATTGCCCGCGTAGAAAGTCCTGTATTAGATGAAAAGATGAAAGAAAATAACATTGAAGTTTTTTCTGTGCTGTTATCTACCACGGCATTGCTAAAAGCTTTAATCGAATCGCCAAATATTTTAAATATCTTAACGAATCAAGAAACAGCACTTTATCAAATCAATATGCGTAACCCTAAATACGAGGGGGTGGAACTTCGTAAGTTCCCGTTTACAGGAGATGTGATTTTTGTTCGAATCTTTAGAGGCAAAGATTCCATTGTACCTCACGGCGATACGGAGCTTGAATTTGATGATCGTTTGATTGTAACGGGGTCTCGTTCGTATGTGAATGAATTGCGTATGCTTCTTGAGTATAAAATTAGATAAAGGTATCTAGATAGGTGTAGGTTTCTACCTTATTGAGTGAGGGGAAGAGGCTCGGACAAAAGTATTTTAGCTCAAATAAAAAACGAACCACTGATCAAAATGTTTGATTAGTGGTTCGTTTTTTTGTTGTTTTGAAAATAAGTTTCATCTGTTTAGCTCTCTCTAGCAGTTGATTGGAGGGCAAGACGAAGACTCCTGCGGGAAAAGCGGAACAGATGAGATCCCGCAGGAGCGCAAGCGACGAGGAGGCTCATCGGCTGCCCGCGGAAAGCGAAGTCTTGCACGGAAATCAACTGCGGTGTAACAAGCGGTTAAGCTCATGTATCCAATTTATGCGTCTTTAGATTGAATTAATTTCGTTATGTCTCAACCTCTTTTATTGTTTTTTTAACAAATTTTGAAAATGAAGGTACAGCCCTGCTTTTGGTGTTAAAAAGGCTACCGCAAAAAAATAAACAAGTTTTTCCGTGTTCAAGCATACATTTTTAAAAGAACGATAACAAGCAATTGGAGGTATGCTTCATGACTAACTCAAAATCTAAGTCAGAAGAAAACGAGCCGCTAATGTACATTATCCAGCCAAACGCTACGCAAAACCAGCGTTCTATGCAATATTATTTCAGTTCAAAACAGCAAGACAATAAAGAAATAAAGAAAGAGTATGTGTTAAAAGAAGAGCCCAGCTTTTCTTCTATTCAAGAAGTTAACGAGCCTGAGGTAGAAAAAGTGGAAGAAATTAAGCAGGAAGAAGATATAAAAATTAAGAAAGAAATTAAGCAGGAAGAAGATATAGAAATTAAGAAAGAAATTAAGCAGGAAAAAGATATAGGAATTAAAAAGGAAATTAAGCAGGAAAAAGGTGTAGAACATTCAATTGTTCCTGTGAATATACCGCAATCAGAGACTAAAAAGCCAAATAAAATGTTTCAGTCTATGACGATCAAAGAAAAAATTGAATTTCTATGCAGCTTTCCGGCTCATATGTCTCAACCTATTTGTGAAATCTTATGTCAAAACCAAAAATATATAGGAACAATTTTAGAACTCAAAGAAGGAAGTTTATACGTAAGCATCCCTCCTAATAAAGAGAAGAAAGTATTAACATTTAATGATATTCAGACCATATCCATCATTAAAATTTAAGTAACCCTAAAAGCTAACAGTGAAAAAGCATGTTAGCTTTTATTTTCATAAGCTTGTGAATGTACGGAGGAATGAAGATGACATGGATTTACCTAACGTTATTTGTCTTTGCGACGTTTCGGCTCACTCGCCTAATCGTTTTTGATAAAATTACGACTTTTATTCGTAAACCGTTTCACAAAATTGTAGAAGATCAAGATGAAGAAGGAAATAGGATAACATACTTAGAGATAAAAGGTAAAGGATTGCAGAGATGGATTGGAGAACTGCTCAGCTGTTATTGGTGCACGGGCATATGGTGTGCGGTAGGGATTTATTTTAGTTATGTAGCGGTTCCCCACATTGCTATTCCTATCATTACAATCTTAGCTATTGCAGGATGTGCTGGAATTGTAGAATCTTTTATGAAATAAATGGACGAGTTAAAAGACATATTGAACATCAATATGTCTTTTAGTTATTAAGGAAAATTTAGCACAACTTTATTTAACAAAGGAATGCCTTCTTGCCATTCTTCACTATAGAAAAAGCCTTCTAAAATAAATGAGGGCATATCAGAGGAAAGAGGAACAACTACTTGAAAAGAGTCAAATAGTAATTTGTCTTTTGGCTTTAATACTGTCTGCTTAATAGGTTTAATCCAATACTCACCCTCACGTTGAATTTTTTCGTTCCATTTTGGATGAGCGTAACGCCATTGTAAAGAAGAAGATGGAATACTAGAAGCTTCAATGCTTTTCTCATCAACAATCTTCCCGCTTAATGTGGACGAAGCGACGGGTTTCATCTTTAAGCAAAGCACAGGAGAGTGTAAAGTACTGCTCGTTTGATTTTGAATAATTACATTGCCGAATATCATCAGCTCCCTTTCATGTTGTTCTGGCAGCAGTATAGAATGTTGAAAGAAACAGAGGATATCACTCTTTTCAAACCTTTCCACGGGTTTTTCTACAATTTTTTCGATCACTTTTTCCACAATCTTTTCTTCAATAACGGGCTGTTTTCTCGAGGCTTTTTCTCGAAATGCTTCTGCAATAATTTTTTGTTCAGAAAGCTCATTTCTCAGTAAATCCAGCTCTTTTTCTAATCCTTCAATTTCTACTTCTTTTTCAGATGTAGAAAGCGTCTCAGCGTGTTTTTTCTTCCAAAACGATGTATTTTCTTTTTCTCGTTCTAAAGCTCGTTCATAGCTTTTTAATTGGTTTTGTACGTGCCGGATTTCCGATTTATAGTGAATGAGCTTTTGTTTTAATTGAGTTAAATCATCTTTAGGGGAAGGGGAGTTACGACTCATCTAGTAGTCTCCTTTCCTGCTGAGCTATGAACCAGCTTTGTAAACTAGGGCTGCTCACAGCAGTTTTATTTATATGTATGCACAAAGCTTGTAAACGATGAAAAAAGAGGAGAAATATTCTCCTCTGAGGTTATCCAGTTAATCAAAGTCACTTTCAAAGTCACTTTCGAAGTCACTTTCATCAGAATCACGATAAGGTCTTCCAGGGAAGATAGCTTCACACTGAGGTGGATATTCAATAGGTGAGAAACCGCTTGTAGAAATAACTTCGGGGCGAGGATAACAGAAGCTTCCTTCTACTTCAATCTTAACATCTTTTTCAATTTGCACACTTAGACCTAACACGAGATCGAAGCTTAGCTGCTGTAAGTGAATGTCTGATAATCTAATAGAACCATCAGTTCCTTCAAAAGAATCAAGGTGTACCACAGGTTCTGTTCCTTCAGGTGCGCAAAGATAGAATGTTTGATGGATTTTCCAAGGAATAACACTAGATTCGACATCGCTGTATTTATGATGTCCACCTAAATTAATTAGCCTAATTTTATAAAAACCGCTAATTGATAATTTTACTTCATGAAGAATAACAATTTCTCCGTCTGGTAAAACGACCTTCTTAGGTTTGCGACCACCTTGTGGTACAAGCTCAATTACATGATCGAGCGCCTCTTCATCAGAAACGTCTACCGAGTGTCCTTTACTATCAGTTAAAATAACTTCTACTTCTACATCATGGCCTAAATCTTCAAGCGCCTCTTCATCAAATAGTGAAGCGTCATTTGTAAAGATTTGTGGCAAAACCACTTGACGTCTGACCCAATCGTACACTTTAGGTACGCGGATACACAATGCTTCAAAATGTTCTCCCATTTTTAAACCTCCTAATTGTAATTGTCCTTCCTTTACGCTGTTCGTTACTAGGTATCGGACTACTATAGTGTATGAATGACTTGCTTTTATGTTCCTTAGTAAAAGCGGAATTTATAGCAATAATTTCTGGATGAAGCGAGCATAAAAAATGAAGGAAATAATAAACTCAATTACAGCATATTCATGTTAGTAAAAAGTGTTATTCATCTTTAATTGATTTTCAGAGGTTTGTACATTGTTTATAATGAAGGAGTGAGCAGCATGAGTGAGGAAAAAGTGAAACAAAAGATCTCTTCATTAAAGTCAGAACTGGCTTTTTATAAGGAAGAATATCAAAAGTTCAAGCATCAAGAATTTGAATATGAAGATATGAAAGAAGAGTTAGCTGAATTAAAGGAAAAGCATGAACAAGAAAAAAGAAAGCTGCAAGAAAAAATAGATTGGCTTAAGGCATGTGTCAATGAACAAAAATCAAAAAATGAACAGTCAATTGTACAGTATGATGATCGTGCATCAGAAACGATTCAGGAGCTACAGAGCAGGCTGGGAGAAGTGACAGAGCAAGAAAGGGTGGAAGCACCAAGAGCAAGGAAACCCAAAAGCAGCACCGATTTATTTTTGTCCATGCAGCGTAAAATGGACAAATAAGAGAGAACGTCTTTCTTTAGTCCTGAATATAATGTTATAGATAGGATGCTGTGAAAAGGAGGGAAACATGATGTATTATCATTATAATCCTAATCAATATCCTCAGCCACTGCCTTATCATCCACAACCCATTACAAAACAATCAGTGAAGGAAGGGCAGTCTATTCCTAAGCCAGTCCAGTACCCTTCTCCAAAACAAGGTGGTTGCGGCTGTGGTTCAAAGTTACCAAAGCGATAAGCAATAGAAGCATTGTCACTCCGACAATGCTTTTTTACATAGAGTGGAGAGAGGTGTAGAGATGCCGGATTTTTTCGATGAATTTGAACGTTTTTTTGAACAGCATATGATGGGAGAACATCGAAAGAGAATGAACGAAGTAGAAAAAGCAGAAAAGCAGATGGAACAGCGTGAGAGGAAACTGCAGCAAAATGTAAAAAGACTTGATGAGCAAGATGCTGAAGATCCGTTTGGACAATGAAATTTAATGTACACAGTTGAAAAGCCCATACAAAATCATTTGAGTGAACATACAGTATAGAGAGTAAAACAGAGGGGGTGTAATATTATGGGCTGCGGATTTGGCTACGGTGGTTGTGGTTACGGTGGTGGCTACGGCGGTGGTTTTGCGTTAATCGTTGTATTATTCATTCTATTAATTATTGTTGGTTGTGTTTGTTTTTACAATTAATCCCTTCTATGAATAAGGCACCGAAAAGTGCGAGTGAAGTTTCACTCGTACTTTATTTTTTTATTAAATGTAAAGGGCACCATCTAGGCACATGGTGCATACGATGAAGTATAAATAAAGGAGGTCATGCAAAATGGATAATAATATGTTTAAAAATATAGAAAAGAAAACAGGCGTTAATATGAAGGATATTTTTGAACTTGCGAATTCTGTACAAAATGCTAATTTTAAAGATGAGCAAACGGTGCGTAATATTGTGAAACGAGTAGCGCAAATTGCGAATAAGCCAATTTCAAAACAAAAAGAAGAACAAATTGTTAAGGCAATTGCAAACAATAATCAATCCATTGATTTTGCGACCATCGCTAAAATGCTAAATGAGAAAAAATAATTTAATGTTTTTATATAAAGCCCTGACATGTCAGGGCTTTTTTCTATTTATGCAATTTCATTTGTTTGAAATGCGTTAGAATCAAGATCAAACAGTTCCGGATGCTGTGCTAAGTAATTAATTTCTTTAATACGATGAGCGAGAGGGGGATGAGTTGAAGTAGCTTGAGTCAACCACATAAAAAAACCTTTTTCCTGTGAGTGCGTATGAACAAATTCCTTCTGATTTACTTTTTTATTTAGACAATGGCCAACCGCAAGTATAGTGGGTGCTTGAGTGGCAGCTTTTGCATCACCAATAGCAACGGAAGCTATGCGATCACACGTATATTCACAGGCCCTAGAGTAAGCTTTTCCTAAAAAAGGAATCCAAAGAGCAGGTAGAATAAGTGAGTGGTAGAGTGTATGCTTACGTTTGATATGAACTAATTCGTGGGCAATAATAAAAGAAAGTTCTTTTTCTTGATTATCTTCAATCATTTCAACAATGTCGGAGTATAAAACAACAAAGTGACGTCCAAAAAAACGTGTAGCAAACGCGTTTAACAAGCCGCCTGATTGAACAATATAAATATCGGGCAGCTCTAAATCCAGCTCTGAAGATAAATGTTTTGCCTGATGATAAGTGTGCGGGAACTGCTTCTCTGTCAATCTAACTCCATTATTGCGAATTTGAGCAATAGAGAAACCGTGGAGTATAAATGTAATTAAAAAACCGATTACAAGATAAATAATACCAACGAGTGAAATGATTAAAAAGAAATAGGTTAATAAGCTGATAACCATACACAGAATGAAAAAAATCTTTTCATTTTCATGAATAAGCTTTGCGTTCAATAATGGAGCCCCCTAAAATATAGTAGTACAGTACATAACGTAGTGTAACGCATCCACTTATGAATATCTACCTTTTAGTGGGGTATTTGGTTAATAATAGATGGTGGGAATATTAGTTATGGACGCTAGCATGAAGTAAGAAAAAGAGGTTGAAACATAACTACAGGAATCCAATTTAAAGACAAACAATCTGGATACATGATCTGGACTGCTTGCTCGACCGCTGTTGCTTGCCGTGCAAGACTTCGCTTTCCGCGGGCGGCCGATGAGCCCGCAGGAGTCTTCGCCTTGTCCTCCAACCAACAGCTAGAAGCACCTGCGTTCACCGTGATTATAAAAAACACGAACTATTTATCCGTTTATGATAGATAGTTCGTGTTGCAATTTAGTGAAACTAATTTTGTCCCAGCCTGTTTTTCCTTTACACTTTTTTTATAAACGACTTCAGGAATCTTGAAGGATAAGCGGTTTTACCTCTTCTAGTTTGCGGAACAGATAAGTAAAGTGAATTCTGTGCACGCGTCATTGCTACATATAAAAGGCGGCGTTCTTCTTGAAGCGGCACATCATCTCCGCCTCGATAAGCTTCGAGTGCATAATCATGAGGCAATCCGCCATCTACGCTGCTCAGTACGTATACATGCTTATATTCAAGACCCTTTGCTCGATGAATTGTGGTTAGCTGAATACTTTCATTAAATTGCTTGCTTAAAGCTTTCATCTCTGTGTTCATGGCAATCATATGATCCACATGCTCTAACAGTTCAGGTACGGTTTTAAATTTACGTGCTACAACTTTTAAATCCCGCACGTCATCCGAACCTTTTTCCATCATATTTCCTTCATTTCCGCGTTTTTTGACAAAATCATCGAATCCCATATCTTTAGAAATCGTCTCAAGTGCCAAAGAAGGAGACATTGATTTTAGCGACTTGAATAAAGGAATTACTTTCTTGAGCTTTTTTTGCTGAAACGGTTTTAAATCTTGAAGATATTCAAGTGCATCAATAAATGTACCATCATGAAGAATACTTGCTGCTTTTAAGTCATTGACTGCTGTTTTCTTTAAAAAGAGTGCGTTTACTAAATCTTGTAGCGAACTTGCGTCATTTGGATTCACGCTCAAGCGTAGAAATGAAAGTAAACTTCGAACCATTCGTCTTTTATAAAAAGAATCCGCATCTTGTTCGATTGAAAATGGCAGGTTTGACTGCGATAAACGTTCAAAGATGGCGCGTGAAGAAGCGTGAGTTCGGTACAAGACCGCGAATTCAGTTGGAGAAGCCCCTTGCTTAATTTTTTCTTTCATATCCGTTACAATCATTGTTGCTTCTTCTTCTTCGTCGTATGGAAAGAAGAATGTAGGTCGCAACTCATTATCAAACTGGGCAGCCATTTCTTTTTGTCGGCGCGCTGTATTTCGTGCAATGACTTTATTCGCGGAAGAAACGATGGCATGAGCTGAACGATAATTTTGGTTTAACGTAATAACAGTTGTATTAGCAAAATCTTTTTCAAAGTTTAAAATGAACGAAGGGTCGCTTCCGCGGAAAGCGTAAATTGATTGATCATCATCTCCTACGACACACAAGTTTTTAGAGTCTTCACTTAGCATTTTCATAATTTTATATTGAACTTTATTGATATCTTGAAATTCGTCAATTAAAAAATAGCGAAACCTTTTTTGATAACGAGTTAGTAAATCGGGATTTTGTTTTAGCATTTCATAACATCCATACAGCATGTCATCAAAATCGAATAGCTGTTTTTGCTTTTTGACTTCTTCATAACGACGATATAAAAAGTGCACATCTTGTTCCCATTTGTCCTTTGGGCGAACATCTTTCACGCCAACAAGCGTGTTTTTCCAATAGCCGATTTGCTGAAGTGCCTGATCAAACGGAAAATCTTTTTCATCCACGTGGAGCTCTCTTGCTGCTTCTTTCACAATCTGTTCTTTTTGCCAATCCCATTTTAGCAGGCGGTCCATTTGCCACGCTTGAGGATTATGATGAACAATCATACGTAAGAAAATGCTGTGAAAAGTTCCAACTAGCATTTGACGAAGATGTAAGCCGGACATCTTTGGGTATGTAGCCAATCGTTCTTTCATTTCTTTAGCTGATTTAGCCGTGAAAGTCACCAGCATAATGGATTTTGGATCAATTTGTTTTTCTTGTATCATATATGCGGTGCGAGCTGTTAATACACGCGTTTTTCCGCTGCCTGCACCGGCTAGAATAAGGAGCGGTCCTTCTGAATGTGTAACAGCTTTCCATTGGTTCGAATCTAATTCAATACCGCTCTCTTTAAATTCATTTAAATAAGGAGAGTCAGAGTGTTTAGGAACAGCTGGTTTTAAGCGAAAAGCAGGAACACTTGAAAAAGGTGCGGAAGACCTCCATGTCGCTTTCTCTTTTACAGTTGAACTTTTCTCACCAATAGCTCGTCCTTTAGGAATACGAAATCCATTGGTTTCTCTGTATTCAGCCGGATTTTCTTTTATTTGTTGCACAGCTGTTGTTTCTGATAGTATGTCTGAACACTCTTCTCTTTCATGGGGAACTTGAGCATGATAAAAGTAAGGAGAATGCTCAATCCCCAGATATAATTTAACTGGTTCTCCGCAGTGAGCACACGTTATTTCTCCTCGGAGACTAGCTTCATATAAATATTGAAATCGGTCTCTAGCCGTTATAGCAAGATTAAGTATCTGATTTTGATAAAGTGCACGTTGCAAAAAACATGGCCTCCTTTTTAAAACATGAATAATCAATAGTAAATAAGAGGGAGTTAAAGCAAGAAGCCGCTCTCGTTCTACATCGATATAGATGTGTGTATACGCACAGTTTTTGTTTTATAGTCAAAGTCTATCATATCAAAATCACCTTTTTTTAAAAAGAGCACGGATATTTTTGGAGGGATAGGATGTAAAAAAGGGTATATATTGAATAAGACATCACATATGTTCAAAAAAGGCGGTATAGATACAAGGTGCCATCTGTTTTGAACAAGTCTAAAGTAGAGGATTTAAGTAAGCTGTTTCAATGTCGATACTTCTTGAGAAAAATACTGAGGTCTGGGAGTAGAAGGTATCTTGAAAAAGAGGAGGGTTCATATGGGATATATACTGCCCGTCACGCCTTATCAATCTATTCAATATGCAAATCGCCTTCAAAAAAATAATGCTTCTTTTTCAAATCGTATTTGGCCTATTGAGAAAAAAAGCTTTGACGAAGAGTTTGAATCGCGTTCTCACTTACTGGAATTGACGCCAAGTTCAGTACAAAAGCGAAAAAAGCTTCAAGCAGCAGAGCGTTTATACAGCAAGCTAACAAATAAGGGCCTAGTGATTAATACAGGTGTCTAATACAAAAAATCGTGAACGCAGCAGAATGAATGCGCTCACGATTTTTTAACAAAGTAATGAACAAGTAAAAAACATCTTAGTAAGATTCAATAAAAAGAGTACTGCCCTGCTGCCATTCAGCATAAAGCACCTGTTTATAATCGGTAAATCCCTGTTTTTTCAACTGTGTCTTTAACCAGTCTTCATCAAAGCCTGACTGAATCAAGTTTTTCAAAAGCAAACGTCCATCACTGACGAAGGCGATAGATAAAACGGGTTCAGAAGGAGGCAGCTGTAGATCGCTTCTTGTCGGCTTAGCATAATCAGATTTTGGCAATACGCTTAGTGATCCATCTGTTTCTAAAATCGCATATTCAACTTCCCGAATGGAAAATATGTCTTTTGAACGAAGCATATGAAGAAGCTGATCGATATCCAATCGATTTTTGCTAAGTTCTTTGTACGAAATTTTCCCTTTTCGAATAATAATAGATGGCCGTCCTTCTAAAAACAAACGCAGGCGAATATTTTTTTGAGTAATAACTTCGGTGACATAAATAAGCGCTCCCCAAAAGATAACAGCAAATAAAATTTTGCCTATTCCTACTTCTGAGTCATATAGCGCATTTCCTACTAACTCTCCTAATACAAGAGCAGAGATAAAATCAAAAGTGGTAAGCTGAGTGATCGTCGCTCTGCCTAAAAATTTAGTTAAAATAAACAAGCAGATAAATCCGATAAAGAGTTCTAACGCAATTCCGATAAGTTCATCCATATTTTCACCTAATTCACATGATTAGGTATTAGTATAAGCAAAGCAAAGGTTCTTATCCTTTAAAAAAGCAAAAACACCAGGTTCAATTCCTAGTGTTTTTTACTTAGTTTCTTTACCATCTCTACATGTGGAATTCCAGCATCCATAAATTCACCTGAAACCGTTACGTAGCCTAGCTTTTTATAAAATCCTTCCGCATGCGTTTGAGCATGCAGCTTAATCTTTTCAATCTCATGCTCTGCTGCGAGCTCTTCTAACTTATCCATCAAAAGCTTTCCTACACCGTCTTTTCGATAAGAAGAAAGAACGCAGATTCGTTCTGCTTTTCCATAGTCCTCTACCATACGGAAGCGTCCTGCCCCAATTGGTGCAGTTCCTTTGTATACAACTAAATGCAGGGCTTCGGCATCGTATTCATCGATTTCTTGCTCTACATCAACCTGCTGTTCTTCTACAAATACTTTTTGACGTACGAAGTAAGCATCAGAATGATCTTGTTTGTTCGTTAGTACTTTGATGTTCACGTATCTTATCCCTTTCCAAGACGAAATGTTTCAAACACAGTCCATGTTTCATTTTCAAGCTGGTACATTAAGTGAAAGCGATCCACTGTTTCTTCATGAGCGACATCTACAAGCTTCAACTGGCTATACACATCTAAGTGCTCATCATCTGAAAGGCGTTGACCAATTGTAATATGTGGAATAAATGAATATTCAGTTGGCTGTTCGAGATTGCCTTCATGAAGTTTATTGTAAAGTGACGTCAGTTCTTGCTTTTGTTCCACTTTTAAGTAAATAACGTTATTGGCTGGTGAAAATGAGCTTACTTTCGTTACATTTAATGTAAATGGATTTGTTTCTTCGGCAATTTTACGCAAGTTAGCCGCAATTTCATCAATTTGGTCTTCTGTAGCTTCAAAGACTTCTTTTAATGTAAGATGAGGCGGAATTAATGAATAGTGAGAATCATAGCGCTTTCGATAAGAATTCGCTACATCTTGCAATTTTTTAGATGGAAAAAGTACAACGCCAAATTTCATAAAAAATCCCTCCAAAGTAAGATCATAAAATATGTATAAAGCGAGCTTATTATAACAAATTTTCAAAAAATATGATATCTTTCTACTTCAACATATATTGAAGCGACCGCTTTACGTCTTTTTGCCAGTATTTCCACGTATGATTTCCATTAAATTCTTCGTAGAAAACAGAATATCCACGCTGCTTCATTTGTTCGTGCAACAGGCGGTTAGGTTCAATAAAATTCAATATACCATCTTGCGTTGTTTTGACAGCCGTTTCTTCAGTTCCAATAACATGATACAAATCCAGAAGTGAAGGAGAAGCAAATGAGTTGACCGTTTGTAATACAGCATCGTTCACGAAAGGAGAATGCATAATTACTTTCCCGAACGTGTGAGGATACGCAATGGCCGTCAGCAGTGAAACTGTAGCAGCAAGCGAATCACCAATTAGAACACGTGATTTTCCCATTTGATATGTAGGATATGTTTTATCCAAAAATGGCACAAGTTCATGTGCTAAAAAGCGAATGTAAGCATCTACTTGATTTCCTTCTGGATGATACTTATCGCGTCTGTCTTCCACGCTTTTATATGGAATTCCAACAAAAATAGTACGATCGATTTCCGACTCGTTCATTAAATCATCAATTAAACGAGGTGTCCGTCCGTACATAACATAATCTTTTCCGTCTTGGGCAATAAGTAAGGAATACTTATAGAGCGTAGAATAGTTTGACGGCAAATAGACTAGTAACGTGACATCTTCTTGCAGTGCGTCACTATAAAAAGAAATTTCTTCTAACTTCCGCTTACTTTCTGACATGAATAATCGACTCCTATGCATTTGAATGAAAGCGTTACCTTTATTGTAACACATTTTCTAATAAC
>Ga0209796_10001107_pt1 | contig 12322 bp, 12 predicted proteins | sample AgamicOrSfrz_FD_187167 | JGI IMG/M metagenome (GOLD analysis project Ga0209796, IMG submission 187167) | Agave microbial communities from Guanajuato, Mexico - Or.Sf.rz (SPAdes) (version 2) | ecosystem: Host-associated > Plants > Phyllosphere > Phylloplane/Leaf | place: Guanajuato, Mexico...
TATAGTTTTTATTTTTATGTGCATATTATAGAACTATAGATTAGAAAAATATTAATAAGATGAATTTAATTTGGTATCAGTAATATTGAATAGTTAAGATAACAATTTATATAAAATACTTTATTTATGTATGTAGCTGTCCTGAAGATTATGATGAGAATACTTCTACTCTTTTATTTAAAGCGTTAAATTGTTTGATAATAATTACATTAAGGTTTATTATTAAAAACCTTGTTTTTGACAAATAATATATTTACTTTAAATTAAAGGAGGAAAGAAAATGAAGATTTTCCTAGTAATAATTATTGTCTTTTTATTATCCACTTTAAATCTTTTGTTAATGGATTTTTTATTAGGTTTTAGTTTCCTTGATTCATTTATGCACCTTCTAAACCCTTTTTGGGTAATGAGCAATGCTGAATATATTATGTTAGCCGGACTTTTTTTTACTGTTATTGGCCAGCAAATTTTTCTAATTATAAAAAAGAAAGAGGAAAACCGAAGCAATTCCTAGTGAATCTTTTTCTTAACATAATTCTGAATGATTGAGATGACCAACATAAACAATGGAATAACGATAAAAAAAGGAAAGTGAAGATATTTTATTGTATCACCTAAACCCTCTTCTATATGTTCGGAAAAATTAGAGGCAATTGTCATGGATAAAAAAATGAGAATGACTCCAAACGGTAAAATGAGCCTTTGATGACTTTTAAATTTAAACAACTCAGCTATTCCTAGAACAGCCCCATATAGAAAGATGGATACCTTGAAGAGAACTGTCATTAATAATGTAAACACTACAATAGCAGCCAATCTTTCAATAAAATCAAACAGGTTTACCTTTCCAATTGTCGCTAATGTAGGAAATGTAGATCTTTGCATTACATCTAAACCTAGAACGGACATATTTAAAGCAGCTGTCCAGCTTAAGATTAAACCACTTGAAATTAAAGCAGATAACCATACCTTTTTTATTAGTTTAGGCCGATTTAAATACGGTAGTAGCATGGTGAATACGAACATTTCACCAAATGGAAAAGAAATAACAGATGGGAAAGCTGTTGTTAAGATGGGCCTCCACCCATGCTCAATAACTGGCCTGATTTGATTAAAATCGAAATCTCCTGAAACAAGCACGAAGAAGTTTGCTCCTACTCCAAATAAAAGCAAAATGACAATGAATACCTCTGCGGTTCTCCCTAATACTTCGATTCCTAGGTAGATAATGTAACATATAACAAGAACAAGTGAGAGATTAATTGCAAGTAACGGGGTTTCTAGCAAAGTGGACGAAGTCAGTAAGTCTCCGAAATCACGTACATTTCTAGCTGCAATATATAAGAAGAATAAACAATATAACAAACTTATTATCCAACCAAGGTATTTACCAAATATTTTTCTAACGTACCCCGTAAGTGGGAGGTTCGGATATTGACGAAATAGCATATAGTAAACAAAAAATAAGAGTATACCTCCACCCATTCCTAAAATCACAGCAAGCCAAGCATCTTTCCTTGCAGGTATTCCATAACTTACGATTAATGCAGTCCCTAAGTCGAAAATAAACATCAGAGCAAAAAGTTGAATCACACTTACTTTTGCTTTCTCCATCTTCGGAGATTACCTCCTTTCTTTCTGGTTTTTAGATACGTCTTTTTTCCTTCATATTGGCTAATAACTTTCCAAATGCTCAATAATAGAATCTGTATAAAATCATTACTAGTTCATTTTCTTTTTAAAATGCTTACGTATGATCAAAATTAACAATAGCAATAAGGGAAGAATGATAAGTGGAATGACAGCCATGTAATTAAAAAGAAAACCTTCCTTCGTATGTTCTGAAAAACTAGAAGCCATAGAGAGAGATAAAAAGATAACAACTGTTCCTATCGGTAAAAGAATCTGACGATAATTGTGTAACTTGAATAAATCAGCTATTCCAAGGACAGCAGCATATAAATAGATGGATGCTTTAAAAAAGACGGTAATCAATAAAGTAAATACTACAATGGCATCCAGTCTTTCGATAAAATCAAATAGATTGACCTTCCCAACTGCTTTTAACAGAGGGAACGTCGAACGTTTCATTGCATCTAGACCAAGAACAGATATATTTAACAATACGGTCCAGCTTAAAATCAACCCACTTGAAATCAAAGCTGCCGGCCATACCCTTTTTGCTAATTGAGGCCGATTTAAATACGGTAATAACATCGTAAAGACTACCATTTCACCAAATGGAAAAATAATTAGGTGAGGAAAAGCTGTTGTAAAAATAGGCTTCCATCCATGTTCAAGAAATGGACGTATCTGATGAAAATCAACATCTCCAGATACAAGAACAAAAAAATTCCCTGCTGCTCCAAGTAAGAGCAAAATAACAAAAAATACTTCTGCTGATCTCCCTAATACTTCCACCCCTAGATGAATGACATAGCACATCACAAGCACAAGTGTAATATTGATTACCAACAATGGAGTTTCTGATAAGGTGGATGAAACCAATAGATCTCCAAACTCACGTACATTTCTCCCGCAAATGTACAAAAAGGTGAGACAATATAACAAACCAATAATCCACCCAATATATTTGCCAAATATCTCTCTTATATATCCAGTGAAGAGCAAATTTGGATATTGATGAAATAAAATAAAATAGACAAAAGATAAAATAACACCACCACATATTGCAAAAAGAATAGACAGCCAAGCGTCCTTTCCAGCAGATGTCCCATAACTAACGACTAGCGCTGTCCCCAACTCAAAGATAAACATAAGGGCAAAAAGTTGAATGACACTTATTTTCGCTTTTTCCATTGATCAAACAACCCCTTTCTTTGCCCCTTATGACTAGATTTGTTATTTGTTTATATAGGATTTGGTTGTCATACCTGTTCGGCGAATAATTGCCTGTATATTCACATGGACTTCTGTTTCAGGAAAGATATCTTTTTCCCATGACGTCTTTATGTTTTTCCATACACGTTTGTCTGCCATATTAACCTTTTCACCAAAATTGAAAATATCACTTTTTTGCTTTTGCGCTTTTTTTACTGTGAGTAGTACTTCCTGTTCAATCTCCTCTTCTAATTGTTCATCTAGTTGTCCAAGAACTTTTGATTTACCAAGATCCTTAGAACAATTATTTTCTAATACAGCACCTTCTGCATGAACAGTGATATAGATAACTGGTTTCTGATGTTTGATTTTTACATCAGTAGCTGACTTGGCACGTGAAATTTCGATTGCAGTGGCTTCCTTTTTCTTGCCACAGTTAAGATTCATCACAGTTCGTTTCATTTCATTTGTAATCCAAGTCACTCCTCGTGCAGCATGTCCATCTAACCAACTTTCCAACTTCCCATTTCTAAAAAGGGCCATTCCTTTTATTTCAATCTGCGTGCTTGGGGAAATTTGTTGCATATTTGTTGTAGCAATACCTTTAGTAGCTTCTCCGTCAATCTCAACCCCTGTGACCATTACACTTCCTTCTTTTAATCCTTGAATCACCTGATCCGCACGTGTACTTTTATAGGCTCCCCAGTCCTCTTCAGAAGATTTCAATGCATCCCCAATCTTTGCAGATGGGATGGCTTCTAAAGGTGTTGTGACTTCCAGAGTTTCTTTTGCTGTAGCATGCCCTCTTGCAATTAAGACTGGAAACAGTACTCGGAACTGGGCATCGCGTTCAATCATATCAAACAAATCCTCGATTCCTTCTTTCGCTACCTTTTCACCAATTACCAATACTTGAAGATGAGGAAAGAAAAGTTCTCCAGGTGCCTTTGTTGAAATCTTTCGAAGGGTCTCAGAAAGGGTGCTTCCTGTTTTAGTAAAGGTTGTCACAGGCGAAGCTTGAACTTTTCCTCCTTGTTGTCCACCAGAGACTTGTGAAGGGTTGATAATTTGAACCGTAACTTTATATCTGTTCTTTACCTTGTCACTGCCTTTATCAATGGCCATTCCTGATACGATACTCAGTTGCTGTAACTCTTCGCGGTCCCAGCACCCTGACAATAAGACTAATAATGCACAAAGTAAAAGAAGCATCAGTGGTTTATGTCTCATCGGAATCCCTCTTTGGCTCATATTGTTTCATGTCACCTTCTCTTGGTGAAGGTTCACGATTGTAGTTATCATCTGTCCTCTTCGTTTTTATCTGACTAACTAAACGAGGACGTTTAGACATAAAAGGTAAGGGAAAACGGAAAATAGAATCTTTTTGATCAGCTATAATAATGGGTGCAAAAGGTGCCAAATAAGGAATACCGAATGAACGCAAACTACACGTATGAGCCACTAGCATGATTACACCTAAACCAATTCCATAGAGTCCAAAAAAACTGGCCAAAATCATCATCCCGAATCGAAGTAAACGAGTAGCATCCGTCATCGCATAATGAGGAATGGTAAAGCTGGCGATAGCCGTGGCTGCCACAACAATCACCATCGCGCTAGAAACAATTCCAGCCGAAACAGCTGCTTCTCCTAATACAAGGGCCCCAACAATAGAAACTGCCTGACCAACGGGACGTGGCATACGAACACCGGCTTCTCGCAACACCTCGAATGTGAACTCCATCAATAATGCTTCTATAATAATTGGAAAGGGAATGTTTTGACGCTGTGCTGCCAAGTTAATTAATAACGGTGTTGGAATTAATTCCGGATGGAACGAAAGAAATGCAATAAATAACGATGGACCAAGAAGAGTGATTAAAAAAGAAATAATTCTTAATACTCGCAAGAAGCTAGCCATCGTCCAGCGTAAATAATAATCCTCCGCGGTCTGGAAAAATTGATTCCAAGTCGCAGGGACAATAAGAGGAGTAGGTGTTTCATTTACAAAAATTACGACTCTTCCTTCCAATAGATTTCCTGCCACTACATCGGGGCGTTCGGTTATAAAAACAGTTGGCCAAGGGGTCCAAGTTTCATCGGTAATCCATTCTTCAATGGTGTTCGATCCTTGAACTTCATCTACTTCTATTTTACTAAGCCTCTCTTTTATTTCTGTAAGAAGTTTGTCATTGACAACTCCTTTTACATACATCATTCCAACACCTGTTTGTGTGATTGTTCCCATTTCCGTCGTCTCCAACCAGAGATTTGGACTTTTAATTCGACGACGAATCATTGCTGTATTGGTGATAAGTGACTCTGTAAAGCTATCCCGAGGGCCTCGGACAGACGATTCTGCCACGGGCTCCGAAATGGCTCTAAGGTCCCCTCCTTGCGCGGAACAGGCTAACCCTTGATCCCATCCATCTACTAGTACAATTGTTTCTCCCGATAAAAGATGGAGAAACAGTTCATCGAAATTCATTACCTCTTCCACATTCGTAATAGTTAACATATGTTCTTTTATGTACGTCCCCAATTGGCTTGATCCATAAGGCGCTTCCTCTTCAATTATCTCTACATCATTCATCAGTCTTTCTATAATGGAGTTTCCCAGAATTTCTTTATCCGTTAATCCATTTATATAAATAGAAGCTACTTTACATAAAAAAGGTTTTCCCATCTTAAAATCACGAACCACCAAATCTCCACTGTTACCTAAAGAATCCTTTACTTTTGTTAGATTTTCAGTTAATGATGAACTAAGAGTTTCCTTATTTGTAGTCATTTCTTTTTCTTTATACCGAGGGACCATTTTTTTTGGTTTTCTGGCTTTTCTCATCAAGCGATTCCATGCGCTGTTCATATTTCCATATCCCTCCAAGTATTCTTAAATAAAGAGATTAATGCTTTTCTATAGTCACTTTATAATTTTTCCTTAATTTAACGTTATATTCATCTTTATCTCTAAAATTTTAAGTATCAAAAAAAGATATGCGGCTTACTGAAGGGTTTAGTTTTATCTATTTAAGTCTGCTCTTTTTCTTTTTATCACTTACTTACAAGCAGAAAATGATTCTTTTCCTTGATTCTAAGTTGTATCCATTCCAATACTTTTTGTAGGCGAGAGCCAAAAGCCATTTGGAATAGACCTGTCAATTGATAATCAAAGAAATGTTGTTTTCTTACTTTAAGCAATGCTTCTTCATAAGAGGAAAAATGAAGCTGCTGAAAAATTAGATATTCCATGGTCTCTTGAATAAATTCATCATCTTTCCAACAGTTCAGGGGAACATTGGCAAATTGCCAAGGTTTAAATAAACCAGGATAAACAGCTTCGATAACTTGAAAAGGAGAATGGTCAAAAATTTTAAACGCACCATTTAAATCATGATTTTTAAAAAAATGATGATTCACATGCGAGGGGATTTCTTCTAGGGATAGATTCAGTTCATTCTCAATCACATGCTTAACTGCCTTAATTGCTCGATTTCTCCCTTCTTGTCCGTACCAATACTTATGAGGAACTTGGTGAAATTCCCATGGTTTGAAGCATCCTGGATAGGCATTGTCAATAACGTCATAATAATTCCATCCATAGATTAGAGCAGGAGATCTTAAACGATGAGACCATAGAATACTTGCCTTTACCCTGACAGGGATTTCATTAACTTGGATTGACAGTCGTCCCTCAAGCAAATAACAGGTTATATATTTCATATATATTTTCCCTTCTTCACCTACGAAAAAATTATTGGGGAAACGTTTGACTTTTCCATCTAAAACATTTTTATAAATTCCAATAACATGTTCTTGACTCATTCTTTAATCCCCTTCCTGTTAGAATTTAGTGTATATATAGTATGGATAAGATGGAGATTATGATATACATAGGAAGTACAAATAAAACAATTGTTATGATAAATTCGTTCCTATTTTCAATTAATATGTAAACGAAATTTATAAGGTACTCAAGGTAACCTTTGAAAATTAGATATAAAAGAGGAGAAAATAATTTTTTTAAAAAAGAAGAATCACTATTACTTATGAAATAATAGTGATTCTTCTTTTTTGTTTCCATAACTGCCGTATGCATAGCAATTTATTTCAAATACATTCAAACTCAACACATATAACGATTAATATACTTCATGAAAACGAGCTTTAGTTATTACACCAGTTGTAGAAAAAAATACGCATTTTTCTACATAATATGAAAATGATAAAACCAATTTTAATAAAGTGAGTTTGTTATTACTTAATGATATGGTGAAAAGTGAAACTAAACATAATCAGCTTTATATAAACAGCCTCTGTTATAGTATGCACTCCTCAGCCCTTAAAAGTATTAAAAATAGAAATTAGGATAGGATGAATAAATAGACCAAGTGTATTTTAGCAGCACTCACTTAATAAACATATACATACTTAACCATGTAATCGGTAAAGAGGAGGATATCTTAGATAATGGAGAAAGCCAAAGTTAGTGTCATTCAACTATTTGCCATGATGTTTATTTTCAACCTAGGAACCGCATTAATCGTAGCTTATGGAATAAACGCAAAAAAAGATGCTTGGCTTGCTATCCTTTTAGGGATGTGCATGGGGATGGTTTTATTTTTCATTTATTACTCTTTATTCCGTCAATATCCAACTCTCCCTCTTACTGGATATGCAAGGAAGATATTTGGTAAGTATTTAGGATGGATCATTGGTTTGTTATACGCCCTAATTTTTTTGTATATGTCTGCTAGGAATGCACGTGACTTTGGCGATTTACTAGTTTCATCAACATTGACCCAGACCCCATTATTAGCTGTCAATTTCTCACTGGTTCTTGTGATATGTTATGTTCTTTATTTAGGAATTGAAGTGTTAGGAAGAACAGCAGAAGTATTTAGTGTTGTTTTGCTATTCTTGGGGGTAGCAGGAAACTTCTTTATTTTTGTTTCAGGGAATGTTGATTTTCATAAGTTACAGCCGTTTCTTGAAGATGGATGGAAACTACCTTTAAAGGTGGCTTTTAGAGACGTTTTCTTTTTTCCTTTTGGTGAAATGATTGCCTTTACGATGTTGCTCCCTCATTTAAACAGACCTAAATTAGTGAAAAGAGTATGGCTATCTGCCATCGTTTCAAGTGGTCTGATCTTAAGTTGGACAGCAAGCTTAAATATTGCTGTTCTTAGTGTTGATGTAACAAAGAGATCCGTTTTTCCGACGTTAGTAACCATTGGAAAGGTGAATCTTTTAGATTTTATAGAAAGACTCGATGCGGTTGTTGTGTTTACAATGTTGCTTACGGTGTTTTTTAAAGTCTCTATCTTTTTGTATGGGGCCGTCATCGGAATAGTGGATTTATTCAAATTAAACAATCGTCAACAAATTCTTTTACCACTCGGGGGAATTGTCATCTTTTTATCCATGACCATGGCCTCCAGTTTTCCAGAACATTTAGAGGAAGGTCATGACGTTTTGCACTATTATTTCATTGGTGTTCATCTGCTTATACCCTTGCTAATGTTTTTAGTTTCCATGATTCGTAATGGTTTCAAGAAGAAAGGTAGATCGAAATCAAATGTAACATAATAACGACTATGCCATATTCCGAAGCCATCGAATTTAAACAAATTCCAAGGGCTTTTTTGATTGTCGAGAAGAGACATTATGGTAACTAATATGATGCTCAGGATAGGGGTAATTACTAGAGAAAAATAATCAATAAAAACACCGTTTCAAATAAACGGTGTAATAAAAATTTGTCCTAAAATAATTTAGCTTGGATCATTTTCATCTAAAGAGAGAGTCGTTACGCTAGTATATTCTCCTTTAGAAATCTCCTCTGGAGTTGCATCTTTTTGCAATTCATCTTCAGTATTCATTCCTTCTGCAATTGTGGGTTTATCAGTTGAGGTTTTTTGTTTTTTCATCTATTACACTCCTTTCAAGTTTATTTTTCCCAACAATAAATCTTTCATCCTCTGGTTATAAATGAAAAAACTTTTAAACGCGCTACTTAGCATATGATTTCCGATAAAATCCATTGCGTTAACTAGCATAATATGGAAGGACTCATTGTAACTACACCAACTTGTCTTTATTGTAGGAGTGCTGTTCATCCCTCTATTGTAAAGAATGATTTGATTTGATTTAATATCATCTCTGCAATTTTTATGGGTGGACTGTTTAATTTTGTTTCTATATGTTATATGAGGCCCATCGTATATTTCTCCCTATTATCTACAATAAACTATATAAATGAAAAATCTCGACATTTTACCATGTCGAGATTTTTACTAGGCGACGATTTCTATATAGTCTTTTTTTACAGCATCCCATTGGAATCTTCCTTCTTTTACAACAAGATGAGCCTCAAGATCCCAAGGGAAATATTGTTTAGCCATATCTAAACGTAAATGTTCAATACTCGCTGGAGGAAGCTCCCTGTCTCGCTTATTTAGTCCGATAAAATAAATACCACCTTGTGCTAATACATCTGGATGTAAATAAACAAAAACCGGCTGTAGTTCTGTCTTTTCCATTCTTTCTACTCCTTTCAATTACTTTTTAATAACTTAGTTTAATAATTAATTAGAATATCTACTTTTTCATGCTATTGATCTAATATTAATTTCTTTTATATTTATTTTCAGTGGAGGATTCATTTTTAGTTTTCTTTTTATTTCTTTCATCGTGCCTTTCTATCTTTAACTCTTCAGTTGGTATTGGATCAACTGTCTCTTCAGTTTTGAAGTGATCAAATAGAGTTTTATTCTCCGTAGGATATTGCTCAGCATGATCCCTTCTTTTGATCTCTTGAGGATGGTGGGATTTCTTTCTTGACTCTGTCATTTTAATACCTCCCCCTTCCGACCATATAAATTCATATACATCTCCTCCTATAGATGAAATAGTTTATTTACTTTTATCCTAATGAAGGCGATTTCAAACCTATACTTATGGAGGTTTTGATTCGTTTATAAAGGTAAATAAAATGAGAGAAGAGATCTTAAATAATAAAAAAACACTATGATTAATTGGTTTTTGCAAAAAACATTTAGATCTGAATTAGAATCCAATCACGAGATAATCTGCAAGTTAAATTGAACGATCCGACTTACATTCATACCTTACTTGTCTATTTATCAATGAATATCAGGAAGATGCAGTAAATCAGTTAGAACAGGAACATGTAAATCAATAAATTGAGCAATAAGAAAAATTGAAAGGATAAATAATAATGAATGGGAAAATTGTGTAGGTGACTTAATCTTTCTGAACAGAAGAAATGAGTCGCCTATTTGCGTTTCTTCTTAATATCCCCTTTCGTTGGAAAACTATGATTTCTACTCCTTATCGTCTATTAGACTACCCTCTATGTCTCTATTAAGAAATCATTAAATGCACAATAATTATGTATGGATTTTATAACTACTTAATCTTTTAAAAACTTTAATAAGGTAATATATATTTATAGTTAATAATAAATTTATTTTATTAATAGAAGTAAATATATAAATCTACTTCTAAAAATTAAAGTTTCACCATTTACTCTTATTGACGATAAATGTAAGCTTATTATCTCTCCCTATATAAATTGTATAATCTTATAAAAAATAATACGAGATTAAAAGGGATATAAATTTTTAAGTAAATTTAATTTAATGTTATTAACAGAAGTAATAGTTAACGTATTTTATTAAAAATAGTTATATCATTTACCTATCTTGTAGAAAAATGTCTTCTGTGATCTTTTTTAACTGTTAATAACAAATAACTAGATATAAATATATAAGCACAACTGTAATTAAACAGAATTCTGATACCACTAAAAGATTTCAAAAAAAGTTCTTTATAGAAACCTCTTTTTATTTTTAAGATTTAACCTTTGAGCTCTAAGTAGAAAAATATGTTTTACTTTCGGTTTGTCTTTTTTCCTAAAATGCTTCATGGTCAGGCTGTTTAAACAATTTATTCCCTATCCACTAACCCTTTCTTTTAAATAACCTAGAAATCCATTTTGGACTTTAACTATATGGTCACCTATCCAAATACTATTGACCCTAAAATAATACCAACTTCGGGATTCACCTAAAAATTCTCTAACGCTATAACCTTCTTTGATTAAATGAGCTTGAATTTCTTCTTTCCAATCATTAAACATCTTCTTCCCTCCTATTTAAGATTGTTAAGACTTTCCTTTTACTAATCCCCGTTTCATTCAAGGAGAAACCAATCATTCTTATTATTCATATATGTTAGTAATAACTATGTCATATAAGTTTTATAACAATTTCAACTACGCTGAATTGAACACCTTCAAAAGATTTATAGAGGGTAACTTATCAAAAGTGTATAAAAATCTGCATGTTTCATAATGAGGAACTTCTTGAGAACCCTTGCCTCCCTAAGATTCTCTTTTTTGTATATTCCAGAAAGAGTTTTATGTAAATTAGCTAATTTAGATTTGAATTTTAATAATAAGGATATTCCTTCTTGTTCATGATAACAGAATCCCAAAACCAGTATATGATGGCTGCACCTACTGCAAGTATAAACATTTCACGATAATCCCATATTGGTCCCATGAAGCTTATAGGAGATATAAAGGAATAGGATTGCTACGACACAATAGGTAAATAAGTAGAGAATATTGAACTTCTTAGGCCATTTATTTAGAAATATCTGCAATGGTACGGCTGCAACAGAATAAGGAATGATTGTAATAAGTGAGATCATAAAAAATGCAATAACAGCTCTATAACTAGGCTCAATGATGATAAGCAATATGGAATAAGAGACGCTAGAGCTAATAACTGTTAACGCATGATATGGCAAAAGCTCTTTAAATTTCACTGATTGAACCCCCCTTCTTGCCTACTCCACGGATGTATATTATATAAAGATGAAAGCTAGTTAACTTTCGTTTTTTTATTGAGCTTTTTTGATAAATAAAAACAAACTAATCCAGCACCTGCTGCCTTACAAAAAGGAATAAATGCATAGGACGGTGCGACTAGAACAATAACGAACAAATAGATACTTATAGCAAATATAAGCCAACTCGTTATAAGTAAAAAGCTAGATAAAAACTCCTTCATAGACTTCATCCTTTAGAGAAGATTATATTTTTATCATAACAGACATATCCTTCGACAAGGACCTTTTTTCCTATAATTGGTTTTATGGTAACTAAATGCTTACAAGGTATACAACTATATCTCAATCTGATTATTTATAAAATTGGGATATTTTTCTCTGTAAGTATTGATAATTTCAAAATCACAGAATATAATAAAAGCAACAGTTTGCCAAAGGCAAATTTTTAGCGTGCAGCAAAAATATCTAATCATTTAAAAATAATCCCCCCTCATTATGAAATAAAAAGAGTGAGAGATAGCCTGGAACTATCTCTCACTCTTTTTATCATTATTTTACTTGTAATTCGGCAATCATATCTTCTAAACGCTCTTTCTGTGCT
>Ga0209796_10001110_pt1 | contig 12290 bp, 12 predicted proteins | sample AgamicOrSfrz_FD_187167 | JGI IMG/M metagenome (GOLD analysis project Ga0209796, IMG submission 187167) | Agave microbial communities from Guanajuato, Mexico - Or.Sf.rz (SPAdes) (version 2) | ecosystem: Host-associated > Plants > Phyllosphere > Phylloplane/Leaf | place: Guanajuato, Mexico...
TCGCGGTAGCCCGACTTACTGGGTACCGGTCTTGAAAGGAATGACGACGGCCGACTTGGCGTATTGCTTTGCCGGCGCAGGCGCTGCAACGCTGTCATTCGCTGCGGCCGGAGCGGTTACGTTCTCGACGCTTCCGCTTGCTGCCATCTGACGGGATGCAAGCTTTTGCGCTTCTGCACGTGCAGCGTCGGCTTCCGCTGCTTCGATTGCCTTCGCCTTTTTCTTCATCTCCACCATCACCCAGCGTGCGCTGAGCAGAAGAAGGAATCCTGCGACGACAAAAGAGATCGTCGCGAAATACACGACGAAGCACAGGGCGACCAGCTTGCCAGGCGAGGTGATAGCGTTTCTAAACAGAACTTTCAGCATTTTTCTCTCCAGAAAAATTCACAAAGGAATGTCCGGACAACGTCCGGGGGGTTCGATGCTCAACGAGCAAGGAAACTCGGCGCCATGCGCTTTCGTCCGCGCCCGGCTTTTGGGGGCGCGCACGGAAGGGCTGGCGTGTTGTCACGTCGGGCGGAGAAGGTAAGGGATAGGCGCGCGAGGACCTGCACGCTACTTTCGATGCGTCGAGCCGACGCGGGAGATAGACCGAGGTTACCGGGCCCGGCGTTACTGAGAGCCCGGAATGCTCACGAACTTCATGCGGCTTACGCCTTTTCGCCGCCCACCATCGTCGGACCTAGGGACGAGCCGGCTCACGGTCTTAACCCGGAAAGCTCCAGAAAAACTGGAGCTTTCCGGGCTGCAATGTGAAAGTTGGAGATGCCCTGCCCCTTGGAAGCGGTCGCTTGACTTTGTCATTCTCCTGGCAAGCTTGACTCACCGTCTGCTATTTGGAGTGAGTCATGAGTACAAACCTGTGGATTCTGGTCGCGGTTGCCTACGTTGCATGGCGGGCCTTACGTGCACGCGGTCTCAACCCACGCGCCAGGAAGGAGTCGCCGCTCCGCAGATGCGCAACGACCGCAGTGGCGACGAAGGCGAGGCGCGCGTTCAGGCCGAGTTGGTGGACATCCTCACCTGGCTTTGCGGCCGGAACTTTTACCTACACAGCGGCCATCTCCTGCTCAACCATGCGCCCGGCACAGAGTTTCCCACCGCCGAGGTCGATCATCTTGCAATCACGCCCTTCGGGATTTTCGTCTTCGAGACGAAGAACTGGACGGGTCTGATCAAGCCAGGGCCGAGTGCGGAAGTATTGATACGTATCGGCGCCGATGCTGAGCCGCAGGCGCGCAAGTCCCCGCTCAGTCAGAACCGCTCGAAACTTGCGTTTCTGCGCGGGATATTGCCGCCGGTGTGGCCCGTAGAAGGCGCGGGCGTATTCGCTAGCGACAGTTGTGTCCTATCGCCGGAACTGCCCGTCAACATCGTACGCCGCGCCGACTTGCGCCAGTGGCTAAGGGACAAACGTGCGCGGCACGCTGCGAGCACGGCCACTCCGATAAACGTAGCGGTCGCATGGGATGCCATCCAGAGGATTGCCACCGCAGACGACGCAGGGGCTGGAAAGCACCGCGAAAGGTTGAGGGTTAACCCTAAAAAATATCCGAGTTTTCCTAAAGTTTCGGTCGGTTTTGCCGAATCTAAACGTTTGCTTCGGCATATTCGTCTGATGTTTCCGTCTAACGCGGCTGTTTTTGTGCCGCTTTCGGGAATGACAGACAGGAAACGAAGCGTAATCTGGGCTGCAGTTCCGGGGAACTCAAAGAGACTCGTACCTTAAGAGTCGAACGCCCGTTCGGATATTCGCCCAAAGAACGATCAACTAAAGGCTTCCGCGATGAAAATTAAGAAATACCTTCGCCCTCCACTAACTGAACGATTTCTGGCCGAAAGGGCATCTCCGCTCATGACTTTCGATTGCGTCCGGCGCGCAGGGCGTCATGCAGCATCGAAACCACATTGCGGGAACTGAACATGAGCCATCCCAAAGCACTGCAAAACACCAACGAGCCAGAGTTCGACCCGACCGTGCCTGAGGGGGACGACAACGGCGCTGACCTCTCGGCCGATGAGTCCACACCGCTGGCGTTCGCTCACGTACCGGATGAGTCCGAGATTTCGCATACCGTACGCCAGTTTTTCGGCAACGAGATCCCCGAGTCGTTGCGGGCGATCATCGCGTCTGAAAGCAATGAAATCGCGCACTCAACTAGGAAGATTCTCGAAGAACATATGCGCATTGGCGGCATCCTCTTCAATCTGCGCAGCCGGATCGAAAGCCACTTCGCAGCATCGCAGGGCGACACGCGGCACGTACGCAACAAGGCAGCACACCTGTTCTACCGCTATGTAGAGAAGGCATTCCGGAAAAAACAAGACACCGTCAAGGTCTACATCCGTTCCTACCTACGCTTCAGCACGAACGCCGGCGCCGTCGAAATGCTGACGATCACTGATATGCAGATGCTTGTAAGCCAAGATGATGAAGTAATCGACGCGGTGCTGGCGGCAAAGAAAGAGAACCCTGACCTGTCTAAGCGCGAAGTCAAGAAAATCATCGAGAGCTACAAGGCCAAACTCGCCGAGAAAGACGCGAGCCTTGATGTGGTGAAAAGCCGATTGTCCGAGATCGTCGGCCAACTCGACGACGCTCGCAATGAAAACCAGTACCTCATCGAAGAAACGAAGCACCTGCGTCTGCAGATCGAGCAGGACAAGGAAAGGAACAAAAAAACGATGGTCGATCTCGACGGCGCAAATCGTTCCGTCAGCACGATGCACACCGAGATCTCCAGGCTCGAACGGGAGCGCGACACCTTGCTCCGTCAACTTGCCGAGGCGGCCAACCGGGTTCAGTCGAAGGAAGTCATGGTCAGCGGACCGTCCGAGAACATCAAGCACCTACAGGAAGCGGCAGACGGCCTCACGAAACAGGTGAGGGAAGCAACTTCCCAGATGGAAAGCCTTCAGGCCGAGGTCGCGTCGCTGGAAGAACGGCGCAAGCAGCAATTGGCCGAGATCGAGTCGAAAGAGGCTATCGAGCGACACATCCGGGAGCTCATGGACGACTTTGGTTCGTTCATGCAGAAATACAAGACAACCCAGTTGCTCGTCACGGCCGGGGGTTCGGTCGCACCCTTCGCGAATCTTTTCGCAGCCTTTGCAGACCACGTCGGCACCTTCCACCAGGAGTTGCTTGCCGCCGCCAATGCCGCGTGATTCCCCGCCCGCCCAGCAACGAGAGATACAGGTTGAAGAAATGGAAAATAAAGAAAATTATCGGGCCGTCGGCCGTCTTTACGTCCCGGATTGGCTCACCGAACAGATCCAGGTGGCGAACTTCAACATGATTGATCACATGAAGTGGCTGCTGCAACAGGACAGCCGCTTCAGCGAAGTCTTCACCGTCGAACAAAAAGACCTTGATCAGCTTCAGTTGAATCAATTGTCGCTGCGCAATTTGTTGCGTGCACCGTTCCTGATGGTCGAACCGACTCTTCAAACGATCGAGGACTGGCGCTGCTTTGTCGACGATACCGCGACGACTGTGGCGGTAGACATTCTGCGGCGGAAGACGCCGGAACTTGACGCTTTGGCATCGTATGCTGTTGGGCACCAGAACGTGGCGTTCCTTTCGCTTGCGACGCAGATTCTCAATATGAGCGTCCTCGCCGCGCCAATGCTCGGCATTACGAGCGAGGTGGCGAAGTACCTGCTCAATGTTCCGTCGTATCGGCTCAATCTGGCCTTGCAGCGGATGAGCGGCCTGCCTTTGTTTCGCTGGCGCTTTAACAGCCAGTCGTTCTGGTATGAGTTCGTGGGAAGCACATTGACCGACGAGATGATCGCGCATCAGATCATGTTCACCTCGCCCGAGCGGATGGGTGAACTTCCCGGTGACGCGCGATGGGGCGAGCTCCGGCTCGGCCGCGCAAAGAACGAAGCTTTCGCGGGCGCCCTGCTCGCTCATGGACTGCGTGCATCGACGGCGACCGCTCTCTTCAACCTCACGCAGAATCATACGCGCGGGCTTTACTTCAAGATCCATGGCAAAAGCTCACCCTGTGGCAACACAGCCAATTCCCTGGCTTGGTTCGTCGAAACTCCACAACACCGACTGCATGCCACGGTCTATGCATGGCTCTATCGTTCAGCGATAGCAATGGGCGCCTTGCCGCCTGAGGCATTGATCGCGACCAATGACTCTTACGATCGCCTGTTTAATGGTAACCGCGTGATCTCGGCGGATCGCGGCTGGAATCTGATCCGGTCAATGGCGGCCGACACACGTCTCACCACCGCGCCCTGCCGGACATGCAGCACCCACTACGTCCTCTCGAACAACGACGCAAAGATTGAAATGCATAATCGGTTCACTTGTCCCGCGTGCCAGCAACAGCTTGGCATGAAACGTCGCGCCGGGCGGAGAAAGGCCAATGACGCCTGAAACCGCGCTCAACGGATTGCCTGCAGGGCTCGTCATTTTCAGCACCGACGGCAAGGCTCAGTTCGGTTGGCAAAATCCTGAGACCGGGGCTTTCCACGCCGAAGACGACGGACACGTGATCGCGAACGCTGTCGGCGCCGTTGCGTGGCATGCCGGGATCATGCATTGAGTTGAAGAGGATGGGCCCAATGAAAATGCAAGACTTTGATTACCTTGCGCGGGAAAGTAACGCGGCATGGCTCGATGGTCGCGGAGACGGTCGGTTTGACCGCTACGAGCAGTTCTATCACAGTGAGCGGGCTCAAACGGCGGACAAATTCGACCTCGAAAAGGTCAACGAGGAGTATGGCGATTGGTCCGCGGCACGGCCATCGCGACTCCTCTCTACTTTGAGCGCACCATGGTTCGGTCGCGTCGCGATCGCTCTGTTCAGCTTGTACATGGGCTGCCACTTGGTGCCCGGGTTCGCTAAGGCAATGCCCGAAGCTACGGGGTTGGCCCTGGTCGTCGCCTTCATCGGTCTTCGCATATTCCACCGGCGGCGCAAGCGCCGCTGAGAGCCCGCCACTGGCGGGCTTTCGTACTCACGGCGCATAGGGCTCAACCTCGATCGGATTTTTCCGTTAACCCATAGGATCACGCCCGAAATATGGTGTCGGCGCTAACCCGTCCACTAGGTACCGCAACTGGCGGCGACTTGACTTTCGTTGCCGCTCTATAAGATGAAATCAAGGTCGCGCAAGGGGCACGGCCACATGACAATCGAGGACGCAGAACAATGAACCACAAGAATATTTCAGCACTGACCGCCCTTTCGTTCGCCGCGGCGGTAGCGCTGTCGGCATGCGGCGGCGGCGGTGGCGGAAGCGGCGGCTCGGGGGCGGCTGCACCGGCCACCACACCGTCTGGCGCCGGCAATCTCCAAACGTCGGTACCGGCACCGACTTACGCGGCTAGCACCGCTCAAGCCGCTATCTTTTCGCAACTGAATGCCTACCGGTCAGCAATGGGCGTCGGTCTGCTGAAGCAGGATTCAGTGCTCGATACGTCGTCGTCTGCGCACGCGCTGTACCTCGTCACCAACTTGGCGAATGGTGGTATTACGGCGCTTTCTCACAACGAAATATCGACCAACGCTGACTATTACGAGGCTACGCCTCTGAGCCGCGCACGGAAAGCAGGTGCTCCTGCTACCGAATGGATCGCAGAAAATGCGTCGGCGGGCATAACCCAAGCGACCGGCGACGCAAACGCGGGCAACTGTCTCGGCCAGTTCTTGAACACTGTCTACCATCTTCAGGGCGCTACCGACGCACAGGAAACCATTGGTACTGGATTTGTGACCAACCCCGCGCAAGGAACATACGCTTGCGTGCTCGACTTCGGGCAGACAACTAATGTTGCAGGTTCACCCGGTGACAACGCGTTTTCCCCAGTTGGTGGTCAGCAGATGGCTACAACGGCAATCGCCGTGTCGCCTTACGACGGTGAATCGAATGTCGCTCGATCGATGGTCGCCGAAAGCCCGAACCCCGCGCCCGACGTCGCAGCGCCGGGCCGGCCGGTAATGATCCGCGTCAGGGCAGATCAAGCTGGTGACTCGTTGACTGTCACGAGCTTTACGCTCACGGCGAACGGCGCAACCGTGCCTGCACGTATCGTCGTACCCTCGGCTGCGCTGTCGGGATCGACGGGCGCAACAGCCGATGTAAATGGGGCGCTTTTTAATGGCGTTGCCGTGTTGCTGCCGCTCTCGCCGCTCGCGGCCAACACGACATACACGGTGACGTTTTCCGGTCAGCGTGACGGCAAGCCAATCACCAAGACGACGACCTTCACCACTGGCGCGTGATCGCGTATCGGCCCCAAAGTAAAAAGCGCCCTCGGGCGCTTTTTACTTGTTACTCGCTCAACCGCCGTCACCGCCACCGTCAGCCCCCAGGTCTTCGGCATAGCCGTAGCCGGTCAAATCTGCTGTCCCGCTCTGGAACCAGCACATGCCGACGCCGTTGCCTCCGCTTGCGCCGCCAGCTGAAGGATTGCCAAGGTCTGGTGCCCAATAAAAGTCAGCAGGGCCTACGCCTCCCGGGCCGCCCAAGCCAAATCCACCGCCTGAAAATTGGGGCGGATAAGGGTTGCCGGCGCCGACCGCTACCGGCCCTTGCAGGGCGCCCCACCCGCCGCGATAGGTGCCGTTTGTCCCGTTGAACCCGGCCCGCGCCATGTCCGCTGCAATTGCGCTTTCGCAGATCGACGCGACCGTTCCAATGTCCGGCTTAGACGGCTGAATTGGAACGGGGGGCGTACATCCCGGTGAACTCCAAGTCGATCCGTTCCATGCGGGAGGTGATGTTTGTGTGAAATTGGCCGGACATGTCGGCGGGGCCTGATAGTTGCACTGCGGGGCTGAGTACTGAGACCCGATCCATTGCGCCGGTGCCGCCGTCGTCCATCCAGGCTGGTTTGGGCACGTTGGCGGCGTCTGCCACGCCGTTGTCAGATGCCCGACGCACGTGGAGTCCTGGTTGCTCACCGAGCACCGAACGGGTCCTGCCATTGATGCGCTGCTGTCCGTCACCATCCCCGCGAGCACGGCTATCCGCATAAATATCCTGGTGAAACTCATTTTCCCATCCTTTTCAATATGTACAGAAGCTCGTCGCGACGGCACTACCCGGTATGATGTTTCCGCTACCGTCCGTGATAAAGACTGTCCACGGCCCGGTTCCGGCCGTTGGATAACTGACGACGGCAGTCGGGTCGGTGTACATGCTCTGGCCAGTCACTACCAGTAGCGGGGTGCCGCCCGCAGGACAGTTCGGACTCGGCACGAACGTGCCGTTGCCGTTTGGTATGTTTGTGTAGCCGTACCAGAGCTTGGGACCGCCGATCGGCATCCACTGCAGGACGCCCGACACGTTCTGGCATGAGAGCATCAGGCCCGAGTTGTCGCTCGCACCTGTCATCTGGTTGATCTTCGTGCACGCCACTCGCGGCCAACCGATATTGCCTGTAGAGACGGTCGTGCCAGCGGACACCGCACCGCTCGCAGCTACTGCGCCAGTTGCGCCTATGTTGGCCGCACTGACCGTACCCTCAGCATCGAGGTTATGCACGTTGTGAAGGCTGACGTGATTGACGTTCTGGTCACCGGTCCAGGTCAGTGCGCCGTCTCGCCGGATGTACACCGAGTTACCATCCGACGTCGGCCCGTTTGTGGCGAGAACCACCGCGGCCGGGTTGCCTGATAACGGATTGGTCGCATTCCAGGCGCCGTTGATGCCAGTAATGGTTCCGGAGTTCTGCGTCTTCGAAAAACCGAACGCATTACCGCCTGCCTGCGCGATGATGGAAGCGCCGATCACATCCGGATTACCAGCACGCATGACAGGCTTTGACGGGTACAGCACGTAGGTGACGTGACAGTCCCCTGCACTCACGGAACACGTCGACGGTCCGACGCTCATGCTGATCACGTATGCCCCGCCCCAGAATGGTCCATTTGCATGGGGCTGCTGCAGATTGCCCTCCGTCGACAGATCGTTGAGCGTTGGCAGGTCCGTCGCGGGCAGAACAGGCACTGGCCCATTCTGCGTGAGGGTCGCATAGTGCTTGGTCACCCAGTTGCCAAGCGCGGCGTTGATGACGGCCTCATTCTGTCCTTCAGCCGTCAGTACCTGGTTGCGCCGCTTCGCTGCATCCTCCTTGATACCGACGACCGTCATCAATGCCGCAGCTACTAGCACAACCACCATCTCAACGATGCTGAACATGCCGGCTTCCTTAGTTGTTGTGCGTGGCGTACATGCCGATGCTGGCCGTCGCACCTGCCGAAGCGCATGCCGTACCTGCGGTTGCACCGCTGAACGGCGTGTTCGGGTCGTACACGGTTGTGCCGTTGACGGTGACCTTCGCATAAGCCCCAGCAACCGCGCCGATCGACAGGGAGCAAACCGTGCTGGGCACCGGATAGGTCACGATCATGGCGTCGTCAGTCGACGCGATGGTGCCCGGCACCGCGGTCACCGCACCGCCAAAGATGCCGGTAAGCGCCCCGGTGGATGTGTTCACGCGGGAATTCGCTGAGTCAAACGCGTGGTTCTTCGCGAGGGTCTGCTGCGTCTCGCTGGAGAAGTCGACGTCGCTCGAGGTGGCGTCCTGAATGCCGCTACGAAAAAGTTGCGCCTCGCTCTTGAACTGGTGCGCGTGAATGCGATCCATGACGAAGCCGCGGCCCTGATACACGACGAGTGCGAGCAGCGCTGCACCGGCCATGACCGCCGCTCCTTCGATGAGTGACAGCTCGCCCGACTGCCTGCGTCGCCGTGCCATCCTGAGAAGCGACGTTTTCCGGTCCGCCGGTGCGGGCACGGCTACAGGCGTCGGTGAATTGGTCTTCAGGTTCGCGGTGTTGTTGGTCATTTCGGGTCCTCAGTAATTGGCGCCAGCCGTCGATGACGAGTCGAAGCTGACAGCACCGGTCGCGACGTACGAACCGATGCCGAAAACGAAAAATAGGGCGACGGCGAATCCGAGCAGCACGTAGTGCGTGATTCGCGCATTCCGACGGACGGTCGCCACGACGCGATCCAGCGAATTGCGCCCGAGCGACTTGATGGCCTGTACGAACTGGTCGCGACCGGCCGCATCCGCAATCGTGTCCATCACCGTTTCAGAAAAGATCCCAGTGTCCAGCGCGCGCATTGTCTGGTCCGGATGCTGGGTGAGCCTGCGACCCATCCTTTGCAAGTGCCATTTGAGCCATGGATCCGCTGTCTTCGTGAGCCGGTCGAGCGACGCGCGGAGTGTGAGATTCGAATCGAAGAGCCCCGCCAGCGACACGATGAGCAAAGCGGCGCGCAAATCACGACGGTTGCGCCACATCAGTGGCATTGAATCAACCTTGTTGCGCAGATGTCCATTCCAGCGCTTGAGCGTGTGAAAGTATCCGAAGACGACCCCTCCTACGACGGAACCGCTGATCCACCAGTAGTGGTACGCGAAGCTGTCGAACGCATACAGCGCCCGGGCGAATGGCGACCATTCCGAGACCGGCTTCGTATCAGCGACAGCGGGAAAGATCGTGCCGCCGAACAGCATCGCGTACAGGTACATATAGACAATGAGTAGAGCCGGATAGGCCATCTGCAACGATGTCGTCGTCGCGAGGATCCCTTTTGCATTCGCTGCCATCTCCGCGAGCTCGAGGCCGCGAACCGCCGCGTCGTGTTGCGTCGATGCGCCGGCGATCTCGAGAAGCGCGTACTCGTCGTTCGGGATGTACGGCCGCATCGCATTGGCAAAGTTATCGCCGGCCACCATCCGTTTGGCGATAGCCTGGAAGACGGGCCACGCCAGTCCCTTCCGGTTGCGGTGGCGCTTCTCGAGCGTGGTCAGTCGCTCCAGAAGCGTCTCGCGGTTGCGCAGGCCCTTCGCAGCGACATCGAGCCGCGTTTCACGGTAGAAGTTCTCGCGCAGCTTGCTAAAGCGCCACGTCGCCACGCGCATGCGTTCTTTCTGCGGCAGCATCATGAAGACCGCATAGACGAGTCCCCTGATCACGACGGCATCCTCCCATCACGGTCCGCAAAAATCCGGTATTCGTCGAAGGAGCGCATCGCCGTGTCGATGAAGCGCGGGTCGATGATTCCCTGCGACGCCTTGTAAAGGGCGTGCTCGTAGATCGTTTTGCCCGTCATGTCGTCATCGTCAAAACCGGACACGCGTGTCGAACGCCAGACCCTCTCCGCGTTGCGCCAGTCGCGCACCGCCACGAAGTCGAGGAATTCCAGCGTCGGCCGGAAGATTTCCATCGCTAGCGTCTGCCCCTTGGTGCCGGCGGCGACTTTGCCTGCGCGGGTAAAGAGGCCCTTCAAACGGCAGTGCTCACAACCGGCTTCGTCACGGCATGCCATCTTCGATGTATCGAGCCCGAACTTCTTTTCCAGCGTTTGGACCTGTGCCGCGCTCAGAACGTCGCGCGCCGGCACCTTGCAATGCGGGCACAGCAGCGGAATCAGTTTCTGGTTGGCAACAGCGTTGACAAACTTCTCCGACGAGACCTCATCCATCGGCAACTGCAGACGGCCACCTGCGAGCCGCATGAACGCGCCAATCGCGCTATCTGCGTGCAGGGTTGTTCTGACCGGGTGACCGGTGAGTGCCAGTTCTGCAACGAGCGCGGCCATCACGCGGTCGCGGATCTCATTGACCGTCAGATCATCCGGGTCCATCCGCATCAGTGTGCGGATGACCTCAGCGCCTTTGCGGCTCGCATCGTCGTCGGACTCATCCGGCCGGCGGGGAATCGAGATCTCCGATAGCCAGGGATGCGGAAACTCCGACGGCTCGCTGACCACATACTGTTTGCGAAGATCCCGCGACGAGAGCATGTAGGAGAGCGCGCGCAGCAGTGTCGATTTGGCAGATCCGGTTTCGCCAGTGAAGACGGAAACGCCACCACTGACGTTACACAGCGAACCGAGAATTTTCAGCTGGCTGCGTGTGAGGCCCATCTGGTCCGGCATCAGCAACTTCAGATTTCGGAAGTTGCCGTCGAGCAGACGCAGCGCGACATCGAAGCCGCCGACGAGCGGCGAACTCTGCCAACGGATGTTGAGAATGTCCGTGTGCACAACGAGCGGGATCATCGCCGACTGCGGCGCGCTCGGCTGGAACGTCTCGCCCGAGTTTGTATTGCGCGCGACCAAGTCCTGATAGGACGCGGATAGTGCGCGACGCACCAGCGACTTGGACAGCTTGCGATAGGTGTAAAGGTCGCCGTTTACCCGGAAACGAACTTCGACATCATCGTTGAAGTCGCGGTACTCGTAATGGACGTCGCCGGCGCCGTATTCGTGAGCGGCTTCAGCCACGTCGCGAAACGTTCCAATCGCGCGCGACGTTTCGGGGACGATTGCCGCGGAGCGATTACGCTCACGAGCGTAGATCGCGTCGATGACCGCCTCGCCCGCAATCATCTCTTCATGTACCTTGATATCGGCGCGTTCCAGATCCTTCAGGTACGTCGGATAGAGTGCAGATTCATGAAACGATTGCGTGGTGACGACGATCGCCATGCCCGCTTGGACCTCCACCGCCACGAACTCACGACGAGCCGCATCAGTGATGCGCAACGTTGCATCCGCACCGCGCTCGCTCAGGATGCGTTTGAATGAAAGCGCGTCGGCCGACGGAAGTTGTGGCAGTCCGACCGCGATCAGTTCGGGCTCCGGCTGCACAACCGGCGCAGCATGCGCATGAACTTCATGCACGTTGTGCGGCACGGACGCCGTCGTATCTTGATCGCTTGTCGCCGGTAGTTCCCGCTTCGCATTGCTGTCAGCCTCTGGATACCCCGGAGCATGCGTCTGCCCGTCCACGACTTCGGCCGCGGCCTTGCTGCCCCCTGTGGATCTTGCCGTCGTGGGTTCAGCCGCAGTCGGCGGGAACGTCGCGCTGCCGTCATATGCTGCTGGCTCGCCTCGTGCCTCCGGCGCCACATCGACATGCTGCACGAACGACCGTGAGTCCGCGGAGCGCGGAAAATCCGAATCACTCTCATCGTGCACGTCTGCATCGCTGATGTCGGCCATCCGCAGTCGCATACCCAACGTAATGGGCTGACCGGGCGTCGCCTCAACTGGCTCGGCCTTGACCTTGGTACTTTTCTTCCTGAAGCGCGGTTCGCGGTCTTCGGTACTGCCCGTGTCCGTCCCGGCGATCGGCATCGACGCAGGTGAGTCTTCCGAGAAGCCAGCGCGCAACGCGCGCAGGCGCCCAAAGATGCCGCCAGTGGACGGCTCATTCTTCTCAATGCCAGAAAACATGCTCATGGTTAGCGTCCTTACTATTACCGACCGACAGCGGAAAGAGGCAAGTTAGGGGGCAG
>Ga0209796_10001111_pt1 | contig 12289 bp, 11 predicted proteins | sample AgamicOrSfrz_FD_187167 | JGI IMG/M metagenome (GOLD analysis project Ga0209796, IMG submission 187167) | Agave microbial communities from Guanajuato, Mexico - Or.Sf.rz (SPAdes) (version 2) | ecosystem: Host-associated > Plants > Phyllosphere > Phylloplane/Leaf | place: Guanajuato, Mexico...
TCATCACCAATTGCTAATAGTACCTTTTGACAATTAATAAAATCTTCTTTGATCATATTTAGTTGGTCCTGTTTATTCATTCGTAAAATACCTCCAATAATCGGTTTAATGGTTTAAGTTGATGAACAGTATAACTGAACACAACAATATACTATTGTTATGTTAGGTGCAATATTGAGAAAGCAAATCGAGACGAATACATCTTAGAGGAGAAGCATCATTAACTTTTTATGATCAGCAACTAAAAAAAGGGGACTATGTTTGATGATTGCTGTAAGAAATAAAGCAATTTTAGTATTCCACTTGATCCGTTAATTAAGATAAATGCTAGTTAACATAGTCACCATTATAGGCAACAAAAACAGGCTTTAAGAAAAACTTAAAGCCTGTTTTATAACCAGAACGTTTTCTTTAAATCATCATAAAAAACATAGTTAGAAACCCTAAATGCAACCAGATCTAAAAATAGTCTACATTAACATTATGCATTTAAATCTTCAATAAGTTCATCGCTTAAAGTTCCTGTCGCAATTTCTCTAACTTCTCCAGTCATTTTCACATTCCAATTATCCTCTATCTCTATTAATAGCTCTCCACCAAGCATCTTAATTTTCACTTTATTGTCTACTAAATTTCTTTTCCTTAAAACAGAGGCTACGGCACATGATGAGCTTCCTGATGCTAATGTAAAGCCAGCTCCTCTTTCCCATATTAATATTTCTGCTTCATTTCTTGATAAAACCTTTGCAAATTGTACATTTATTCGATTTGGAAAAGAATTGTTAGTTTCTATAAGATGACCGTATTGTTTTATTTCACCAATGTTTAGTTCGTTCTTTAAAATAACGCAATGAGGATTTCCAACAGACACACAATTTATTTCGTATTCTTTATCTTGAATAGTCAGTTTTTCTCCTATTACTTCATCTCCAGTAAATCTAGTTGGGATTTCTTTCGAATGAAAATTTGCTTTTCCCATATCAACTGAAATTATTTTCGCTTTTCCATTTGAAGTCTCAATAATTTTTGCTTGTACAACTCCACCTTTGGTCTCAACAGAAAAATCTTTGTTAGAGGTAAAACCATAATCATAAATATACTTACAAAATATTCTTAATCCATTTCCGCTTTTTTCCGCCTCAGAACCATCTGGATTAAAAATTCTTAATCCAAAATCTGCTTTATTTGATGGGACTTTTAATAAGATTCCGTCGGAACCCAACCCAAAATTAACATTACATATTCTTTGAATGGCCTTTTCAGTTAATTTGAAATTTATCTCTTCTTCATTAAAAACTAGATACTCATTCCCTAAAGCATGCGTTTTCACATAATAGTTTTCGTTCATTTTTGTCTCCTTGTTTCTCTGTAGTTTTGAAATTTTACTACTAATTACTATATAGTATTCTTTTATGAAATTACACCCTTGAAGTTATGTATGAGATATACAAAGTTAGTTAACATAATGTCTCTTTCCGGAACACAGCACAAAAAAGAACCCTTGTCGCAGAACGGTTCCGCCGAGGGTTCTTTTTCCGGAGTATGCAGCTTTTTATACATCCTTGATTTATCAACGTTCTCTAGCAAGGGTATTAGCAAAAATGATGAATAAAAAGTGCACCTTTTATTCATATGCTCGTCCCTATAAAAATAGTCATTTGGAAAAATGTTGTGTAAAATCTATACCTTTAAGTAAATTATAAAATACTTTCCTTAAAATACCTTAATATTTGAAAAGAATGTAGAAAAAACGCCTATTTTTCCACGAAGTAAATTTTTGTTTTTACTTTTTATTCTCCTTATATTTTCTCTTTTATAATCAATATCCTTCTTTCATCCTTCTTAAATGCAGGCTTCCATTAAAAAATGATTAAAAAAGAATATATAATAAAATTTAAATCCCCCTCTGACCTTATTAAAAATATAAAAATTGCCCCTTTTTGTATGGTCAATCATTTAATATACTCATTATAGCTTGTTGGTTATAAAGGGACTAAATCATCATTAAAAAAACCATACATTCAAATGTGCTTAAGGGCCTTTGTTGATTAAGCATAGAGCTAAGATAAATTTCTCGATTTAATCCATTGAGACATTTGCTATTTTGTTCCTTTAAATTTTTATGAAAAGAGGAGATCATATGGAAACTTACAAGGAAAATATTATTGAATTAACGAGTTATGAACAGGCTTTAGAAGCTTTTCCTGTAATGAGTCAGTTACGAACAGACTTATCGAAAGAAGCTTATCTAACACTTTTGAATCAGATGAAAGAAAATGGTTATAAATTATTTGCACTTTATAAAGAGGAAGAGATTGTAGCTTTAGCCGGAATCAGTGTAGGAGTTAATTTTTATTATAAAAAATATGTATTTGTACATGATTTAGTAACAGATGAAGCACATCGTTCTCAAGGTTATGGACATAAATTATTACGTTTTGTGGAACAGTGGGCTGAATCGAATAGTGCTAATACTGTATCTTTAGAATCTGGATTACAGCGTATTGATGCTCATCGATTTTATGAAGAGGCATTAAATTATGATAAGTGGTGTTATTCATTTCGTAAATCTCTATAAAGAACCTAATTATTAGAACTAGATTTATACATATTGATTAGAGTTTATATAACTTATTAAAAGTAATTCAATAAGATTATATATATTTTAATTTTATTTATTTGTGGTAAAGGACTGATGGTTATGCATACTAACTGTGATAAGACTAGATCTAACATTATGGCTTACTTTAATAGAATTGGTTATAAAGGGTCAACAAATGTAAGTCTAAAAACGCTTTCTCAATTACAAGAATGTCATATTTATACAGTTCCATATGAAAATTTAGATATATTGAATGGAGTACCATTATCTTTAGAAATTCCAAATTTGTTTGATAAAATTGTTACAAGAAACCGTGGTGGATATTGTTTTGAGCTTAATACATTGTTTGGCTGGCTGCTGCAAAGCCTGGGGTTTGAAGTAACCAATTATTTTGCTCGATTTTGGAGAGATGAACCTAGTACGCCTGCTAAAAGGCGTCATCAAGTATTAGGAGTAAAGGTAGAAGATGTCCATTATTTATGCGACGTCGGCGTAGGAGGTCTTTCACCTCTTAGGCCTATTAAAATAACTAATGCTTTAGTGAACGAACAGAATGGGGAATACTATAAACTCGAGCATGACACATATTTTGGTTGGATCTTATATGAAAAGAAGCGAGGCCAATGGTGTAAAATTTATTCTTTTACAGAAGAGCCTCAACTATCTCAAGACTATATTACAACATCCTTTTGGTGTGAGAATGCTGAGGATTCTCCATTCACTAAGAGAGCCAAAGTAGCAATACGAACGACTATAGGACGTAATACTATTGCAGATAACGAGTTTCGTATTTTTACACCAGAAGGTGTCCGAGTATTTGTTCCAAAAACATTAAAAGAATATAATAAAGCATTATATACTCATTTTGGTATAACTATGAATGATAAACTCTTGTAATATATTTATTTGTGCTGCTTTATTCGAATTATTTTTACCTTATATAGTGCTAAAAAGCAAAAAAACAACTACCAGAATTGCGGGTAGTTGTTTTTTATTCCATACTGTCAAATACGCATAATAAAAATTATCGGTTATTTAATGAGGTGAAAATTACTAATTTAATCATTTTTTAGAAAACCAAGCTTTTTTAAGTAAGATAATTCCTTCAACTATTTTCTCTTCTGGAATTCCTCCAAAACCAATCATAACTATAGATTGTTCGACTATTTTTTCATCTACATAGTAAGAGGGTGGTTCATAGACCCTTACTCCCACTTTTTTCGCTTTGTTTATTAATTCTTTCGTGGACACATTTTTTACTTTAACTAGTAGGTGCAGTCCTGCCTTTTGACCAATTATTTCTACCTGATTCTCCATATGTTTAGTTATTGCATTTACGAGTAATTGATGTTTTTTTTGATAAACTTTTCTCATTCTTCGAATGTGACTTTGAAAATGTCCTTCATTCATAAATAGATATAATCCCTTTTGAATAATAGGAGAAACTGATTGATTATAATTAATAAATATTTGATTGTATACATCTATCAAGCTCTGCGGTAAAACAATATAGTTTATCCTTGCAGCAGGTGAAAAAGACTTAGAAAACGTACCTAAATAAATTACTTTATCTTTTGCATCCAAAGCTTTTAAAGCTGGAATGGGTTGACCTTGGTATCGAAATTCACTGTCATAATCATCTTCAATAATAAAGCTATTATTTTGATTTGCCCAATCTAATATTGATAATCGCTTTTGAATTGGAAGAACCATTCCATACGGAAATTGATGAGAAGGAGTAATATAAGCCACTTTTGCTTTAGTTTTCTTTAATTGCATAACATCTATACCATCCTGTTCAAGTGGAATAGAATGAATTTCCCATCCGTGATTACTAAAAACAGATTGAGAACCGCCATAACTTGGATTTTCCATGGCAACTGAACGATTTGTAGAAGATAACAGTTGGATAATAAGACTGATTGCATGCTGAGTTCCAGAACAAATAACTATTTGCTCTATTGAACAATTAACTCCTCGTGCTTGAAATAAATAGTCCATTAGTTCACGACGTAAGCCAATGTCTCCTTGTCTTGGACCATAATGTAGTAGTTGTTCAGGCTCATTAGTTAAAGCTTTGGTTAAGCATCGCTTCCAGGTGTTGAGTGGGAAAGACTTCAAATCTATATCTCCATATTTGAAGTCGTATTCAAATATCTCTTCTTTATTAAAATTACATGGTTTTGACTTTATTTCTTGAAAAGAATGTGATAAAACAGTTTGCTCCAGTGGGAGCACAATTAGCCCAATCCTAGGTTTACTTTCTACATAACCTTCTGCTAGTAGCTGCTGGTACGCACCTTCTATTGTAGTTTTGCTGATTTTCAAATGGCCTGATAGGTAACGAACAGCTGGTAAAAGTGATCCTTCTGGAATGGCTCCCTCTTCGATTTTTTGCTTTATATATTGATATAACTGCACATAAATAGGAACGTTAGTGTGCTTATTTAATAAAGGAATAAATTCTAGCATAAACCCTCCTGCTGACCTTATCTGTTTTTTGAAAACTGCCCCTTTTTAAAAGGACAATATTCTAATAAAATCAGTATAACTTATTGATTTTAAAAAAATCCACAAGTTATAAGGGGATGTACTAGATGAAAACTATTTTAAAACTATCTCAATTAGTTAAGGTCGTGTTACCATGCTAAATCCTGTTACACTTCATGGCTCTATAATTGTTTTAGAGCCGATGAAAATTGAACATAGTGACCAACTTTATGAAGCTGCATCCGAAGATAGAGCAACTTATTCCTATACAAATGTTCCTAATGGAAGAGAGGAGGTTAAACGTTACATTAACAGTGCTCTTAATGCTTATTCAAAAGGTGGAGAGTTACCTTTTGTGGTTCGGCATATTGAGACAGGACGGATTGTCGGAACAACAAGATTTCTTGCACTTGAAGTTTTCTCTTGGCCCCCTCCTTGGCCCCCAGGTGTTGGTACAGGACCTTTACCAACTGATAAAAATCCTCCAACAGTAGCTGAAATTGGAAGTACTTGGTACTCGGCGTCATCACAGCGTACGGGAGTCAATACGGAGTGTAAACTTCTTATGCTTAGTTATGCTTTTGATTTTTGGCACACTATTAGAGTGACTTTGAAGACAGATGCTCGCAATATGCGTTCTCGTTCTGCTATACAGAGAATTGGTGCCACCTTTGAAGGTATTCGAAGAGCACATGTTCCAGCAAATGACGGTAGCATTAGGGATACAGCTTATTATTCAATTGTTGATGAAGAATGGCCTACAGTACGTAAGAAACTTCAAGATCGATTCCAGCAAGGAATCGACAAAAAAAAGGGGTAGTTCTTTATCAGTTAAAAAAGTATTGAAAAGTCTGTCTGTGCTTAGAAAGATAGACTTTTCGTAGTTTTCTACTTTATATACACCTAGAGTTAGTTTACATAATTATTATTTATTAATAGTTTATATGTTTGAATTTTTACAAAGAGCTAGTTTCTTTTTGATAAGAGTAGACAGTAATACTAAAGGAATGATGAGATGGTGTACTGGAAACGAAATTTAATAATACTTTGGATTGGATGCTTTTTTGCTTCTGCGAGTTATTCAATGGTTATTCCATTTCTGCCTTTATTTCTTACCCAAATTGGGGTTCATCGACACTTAGAACTATGGTCAGGAGCAATATTTAGCTCAGCTTTTCTAGCTGGAGCAATCTCTTCACCTTACTGGGGAATAATGGCTGATAAATATGGACGCAAGCCTATGATTATACGAGCAGGAGTATTTTTATCTTTAATATACATTCTTACAGCATTTGTTATAAACCCATATGAATTACTTACCTTACGAATTATGCAAGGGTTGCTAACTGGTTTTATACCGGGAGCTATTGCCCTTATTGGTACCAATACTCCTGATAAAAAAGTGGGGTATGCTTTAGCTATGATATCTACAGCAACTGCTTCTGGAGGGATCTTAGGGCCTCTACTTGGAGGGGGATTGGCTGATTTACTAAGTAATCGATGGGCATTTGCTAGTGCAGGAATATTAATATTATTCCCGACAATATTGGTAATGTTTTGTGTAAAGGAGGAAAATTTCACTCCAAATAAGTCAAAAGGTTCTGTCTTAAACGATATAAAGGTTTCCATAACTAATCAATCGTTTATGTTGGTATTGTTCCTCACTCTTATCACTACATGTTCATTAATGACCATCGAGCCTGTCCTCCCTATATATATCGCTCAATTGAATGGCGCTTCTCAAAATACAGCATTTTTAACAGGATTAGTGTATTCATTACCTGGAATAGCTAGTATTTTATTTGGCCCATATTTTGGGAAACTAGCTGATAAAATTGGCTTTCAAAAGACATTAATTATTGGATTGTTTGGTGGGGGCTTGGGGAGTATACTCCAAATCGCATTTAGGGACATTGTTGGGTTTTCTATAATAAGGTTTGTTTATGGAATATTTTTTTGCGCAGTGTTTCCAGCATTAAACGGGCTCATAGTAAAATCAACATCTGAGGAGTTTAGAGGAAGAGCGTTTGGTTTAAACCAAACAGCTAATCAATTAGGAAGTATGATAGGACCTTTGCTAGGAGGTGCTATGGGAGGTTTTTTTCCAATGTATAGCGTATTTTTAATGACAGGATTTTTACTGTTAGTCGCTATGGGAATGATGCATTGGTCTAAAGAGAGAAATAAAGCTAATGCATTCAATAAATAAGAAAAACTCTATTAGGCGAGCTCTTGTTTGTACAGATTAAAGTAAATTTTACTCTTTTACTAAATAGCAAAAGAATGGACATGGTGATGTCTTTCTCTTAATAAAATCAAACATTCAGAAAGAGTAAGAAAATTATTTAGAAAAGGAGAAGATATTTTATGAGTCATGAAAATCGATCTGTAAAATTTCAACAATTTAAGCAACTTCACAAGCAATTTTCTACTTTTGTATTGCCAAATGCTTGGGATGCTAGCAGTGCAAGTATTTTTCAAAAAAGTGGGTTTAAAGCTATTGGAACAACTAGTGCAGGAATAGCAATTTCTCTAGGCTATTTGGATGGTGAAAACCTTCCCTTTGAAAAAATGATAGAAGCTCTCAAATTAATTGTCAATTCTGTAGATATTCCTGTTAGTGCAGATATTGAAGCTGGATATGGAAAGTCCGTGGAAGAAGTAATAGATAATGTTAAACAAGTTATTTTAGCAGGAGTAGTTGGAATAAACCTTGAAGATGGGACAGGAAATCCAAATGAACCTATTCTAGACATTTCAATGCAAGTCAAAAAAATTGCTGCAATTAAAGAACTTTCTCAATCATTAAACATGCCTTTATTTATTAATGCACGTACTGATCTTTATTGGTTAAAGATTGATGACCCTTCACTTCGATTTCAGTCTGCCATCAAACGAGTAAAAGCATATGAGGAAGCAGGTGCAGATTGTATTTTTATTCCTGGTGTAACAAATATAGATACCATCAAAAATTTTAGGGAAAAGATCTCTTGTCCAATTAACTTGTTAGTTGGATCAGATACACCATCTTTAAATGAGTTATCTAAAATTGGAATTGAAAGGGTGAGTAGTGGTTCTGCTCCTTTTAGAGCTACAATAACATTGTTAAAGGAAATTAGTGAGGCTATTATGTTTCATGGAAATTTTAAACCAATGATTGATGATGTTATTACTTATGATGATATGACGGAATTACTTAAGCCAAGCAAAGAACTATAAAAGTCATTAATTAAATGACAGAACTATTTTTTCTAAGTTCATGAAACTTAGGAAATAAGGTTTTATATAAGTTATACACTAAACTACTGATGGTTTAGGAGGATACTTATGAATAGCAAAGAAAAATTTGAATTTATGAAAACAGGGAAAATATATCTATTGGTAAAATATAATATAATTTAATCACTGTGGTATTCATTCTTCGACGAGTGTGAATCCTATAAAACAACCTCAACTCCAATGCCATCAGAGTTGAGGTTGCTTTTACTTTTTTATATTAAGAACAAAAACTAATCAGTTGATGTAATCTTCTCTAATTCATTCAATAATTGATCAACTAATTGACTGATTAGAATTGTATTATGGCTAGTAAATCCTTCTTCTAATCCCACTTTAATCATACGTTCTCTCGCTGCCTCTATATCTACCAGTAAAGCCTTTCTTAAAGTACTATTATATCTATATCTTTGCAATTATGTAATCACCTACCCCTCTAAGTTGTTAAGTCTTTATTTAACATTAACTGGATTTTTAACATATAACAATAATTGTTCCAGTAAAAGCTAATTAAGAGCATAGAATGAGGGTTTTGGGGTTTGAATAGTTAAGTTTTTATACTTAAAACCTATTTTGATTCATAAACTAATGGAGTTTGTAAAAGTATACCTTTACGAACTTTTCTTTAGGATAGAAAATCTATTATTTTTATCGTCCGTTTAAGTTTGAAATCAAATTACGAACGATCACTAAAATACACACACTTTTACGAACGTTTTTTATGGAATAATAGGAAGAGAAACACATACAAGAGGACTGATTTCAGTCCTCTTTCATTAGATTTCCACCTTTGCACCAGAATCCTTCCATTCAACCGGAAATAAAAAAGTAGGATTGCTCCTACTTTTTTAAATATATAATTGATTCTTAAGGTGCAAAGTCCCGAAGTGCAATAGAAAGATATACACCAAATGAAATAACACATATAGAAACAAAATGTAATGATAAAAAGATGAATTTTTGTTTACCTTTGATAAAGAAAGCGTAAATAAAACCAACTATTGTACTCAAAATTAGAATAGAAACAGTAATCTGAATCAGTCCTGCTGTAACAGCTGACAAAAGAAAAACTCCGATTATAACTACATACAAAATTATCGAAATGACTAAAGAGGCTATTGACACTTTTAAAGCATTTTTAAAAAAGTTCTTCATATAATCCCCTTCCTCTATTTTATCCCTTGTAGATATCATTAGAAGATAGCCAATCTATGAATTTGTGATAAGAATAATATGTAGTCCCTTTAAGCTCTATCTTAGGAGCGTCAGGATATTTGTTTAACAATTCTTCGATTTCATCCTTACTTAAATTAAAATGATAATGTAGATCTTTTTCTTTAATTAAATAAGGGTACCTTGATTTTTTTTGTGGTTTAGCAAAGCTCTTTAAACCATCACCTATAAAATACCCAAGAGCAGCTAATCCTACAGCAATCCAAAAGAAATCTATTTCCATAATAATCATCTTCCTTTTTTTTACACAAAAACCATTTTATCACAAAATTTATAGAAAGATAGTTTGTATATATTATTCTTTTCAGTTTATATAATGTGATTTATAGGAAAAATTCATGGGAAAAGGTTTTATCTTTTACCCTAGAGTGTTTTCTTCTTTAGCTCCTGTTCCACTATGAATATACTCGTAATAACTAATAAGATTAAACCTTCTCCGATAATGATTAAGCCCTTTATCTGTACGTCTATAGCCTCAAATCCTCTTATTTCAGTAGAAGCGTAAAAAATCAAAAATAAACCAAATGATAAAGTAATCAAAGAAACTAAAAGAGCACTTATTCTTTTTTTAAATGCTATACTTACGAAAAATATTAAAACAAAAATCATACTAATGGCTACACAATGGTTAAGAATAAAAGACATACACATCTCCTTAATAAAACACCTTTTTATACCATATTATCATAATTATTCTTCAATTAGCGCTGTATACTCTATGCTAGTTTACATAAATCAGATTCGCGGAACCAAACAAAAAAGAAACCCTTGTACACTAAGGGCTTCAGCTACACCAAAATTTATTGTTTATGCAGTTTTTTATACATTGTTGATTTATCAACGTTTCGAGCTTTTGGCAAACCACTCGTACTGTATGAAATAATGTATATTATATCGCTATACATCCCTATATATTCCAGTTTTCTGTCCTTCAAACACCATCTATTGTAAAATAAGTAAATAAAAAGTATAAACAATAAACAAGGTGTGTGAATAATGAAAAAAAGTAGTAAACCAATGCGAACTGCTATCGTTATCTATCAAGGGAAAAGCGAAAGTGTACCTCCTCAAATTGCTTTAAACTATAGAGAAAAAAATGAGAAACCTGGACATATTTTACGTTGCCCTGATCATTTTAAAACTGGTTGTCCAGCATTATTAAAAGTAGTTTCTGGTAAAACTCTGCATTATGCAGTAAAACAACACGAAAACCATAAAGGCTGCGAGTATGAATATGATAATTCTACATTTGCAGGTAACATAAAAGAACATACAGGTGATAAATTACCTGTATTAATGGTTAAAGATTCAGATATGTTTAGTCCTAAAAAGAAAGGCAGTAAAAAGATTAGTGGGAAATCGTCTCCAACACAAAGTGGAAGAAAAAGGACTGGGAACTCTACTAAGGAATACATTAATACAGTGTATGAATTCCATGAATTCTCACATGAATCTGACAAAAAATTAGTTAGTAGCGTACTATCAAAACTAAAGGAAGCTAATCTACTTTATGAACAGTCTGATTTTAACAGGTTATTAAAAAATAAGAGTAATAACATAATATTCGTTCAAGGTTTTTTAGATAAAAGAGATATACAGTTGTTACAAAATAAGGGTTATGTTTATCTTTATGCAAAACATGCGAAGCATTTAGATATCAAAACTCGAATCATGCTTGTTCACAATGGAAATGGCCAGGAAAAATTTAAAGATCATCTTAAACATTTACTCGAATGGATTGAATCTAGAAAAGCCGAAAACCGAAAGTTAACTACAGTAAAGGGGAAAGTAGTAAACAGATATACAGAAAGTAATACCATTGTTTTTCATGTTCAGGATATAGATATTAAGTATAGAGAGAAAGAATGGCATACTTTAGTTCCTACAGAAAAACCTAATAGGGATAGATATAAAATACAAACTGACTCAAACGAAGATCACACTACTAAAACAATTAATTCAAATGTAGCTCCTGAGAAGGATAAGGAAGAAATTTCAACTAATAATATTAAGGAAATACCCGTACTTAATAATGCAGAAATGAAAGCAGAAAATAACTCATTGAAGGAAGATACATGGAAAGATAATGATTCTAATGAAATCACAAACAATAAACCACGTAGTTTATTTACGAGAATTAAAAACCTTCTTTTTTTAACAAAAAGTAAGTAACAAAAGCCTCTTGTATAATGACAAGAGGCTTTTGTTAAACAGTTATTTTACACAACTTTGTATCTTCCATATCATTTCAGATATCTTATCTCTTACTTTTTCATCCTCCACTTTAGCTGTTTATCCCTGAATAGTATTAACCATTAAATATGCATACGTGGAATAGCAATATCCCTATGTTTTACTGCATTTGAAACAAAAATAAAAGCCAGCTACGAGAACTGGCTTTTACCTCTCATTTATCCTACAGGTACGATATCTTTTGACACTTGATAAATTGCTGAATCAATTGGTGTTTTTATTTCTTCAGGGTGATATAAATAAAAGCGATATGTTCCTTCCTCCATGTAAAGCCAGAACTTCAGTGCTTTGCCTCCATAGGTATAGCCTGCTGCTATTTCATAAATATTTTTAAATGTATGAGAAACAATTTTCCCATTATGTTCTACAACTAAAAATAGACTGTCAGAATGGAGACGGAAATAAACTAACTTACACTTATTCTCATAGCATCCT
>Ga0209796_10001120_pt1 | contig 12217 bp, 14 predicted proteins | sample AgamicOrSfrz_FD_187167 | JGI IMG/M metagenome (GOLD analysis project Ga0209796, IMG submission 187167) | Agave microbial communities from Guanajuato, Mexico - Or.Sf.rz (SPAdes) (version 2) | ecosystem: Host-associated > Plants > Phyllosphere > Phylloplane/Leaf | place: Guanajuato, Mexico...
GGGGCCTCTAACCAAAGGCCGTTTCTGGGAAATCATCGCGGTGCCGGACATTCGCGAGCAGGCGGCAGAGGTGGCCCGGGACATCGAGCGGGAGCTTGCGCGATGAGTTCAGATCATGACGACCTTTCCAACGGCGACCTTGTCGAAGGTCCGGCCAAGGTCGATGTGCCAGCGGAGGTAGCCGACGCCGTCCGGACATTGATCCGCTGGGCCGGCGACGATCCGGACCGCGAGGGGCTTCTCGATACGCCCAAGCGGGTGGCGCGGGCGTGGCGGGAATATGCGCGAGGCTATGCCGAGGACCCGGCGATCCATCTCAGCCGCACCTTCGAGGAGGTGGGCGGCTATGACGAGATCGTGCTTCTCAAAGACATCCCGTTCCAGTCGCATTGCGAGCATCACATGGCGCCAATCATCGGCAAGGCCGCGATCGCTTACCTGCCCAACAACAAGGTCGTCGGGATCAGCAAGCTGGCGCGCGTCCTGCACGGCTTTTCACGCCGGCTTCAGGTGCAGGAGCGGCTGACCGCGCAGGTCGCCGACGCCATCTGGGACCATCTGCAGCCCAAGGGCGTCGCCGTCGTCATCGAAGCGAGCCATGCCTGCATGACCGCGCGCGGCGTATCCACCCCTGGCGTCATGATGACGACCAGCCGCATGATGGGCACCTTCCGCGAGGATGAGCGCAGCCGCCGCGAAGTGCTGGCCCTGATGGGTTACTAGAAACGAGCGCCTGGGGCGCCCGGTGAGGCGACCCAGGCCTGGTCGGTTACGCGTTGGACGGCGTCTCCATGCCGTGCTTCAGCTGGCTCATCTGGTCGTGGCCCGACCGGACCGACTGGTACGCGCGTTCGACGACCGCGCGGCTTTCGCCCGAAAGCGTGTCGCCATTGAGTGCCGTTTCGAACTTCCCTTTCAGATAGTCTTCGCCGCGCTCGACCTCGTTGATCACGGCCTGCTCGTCCTGTCCCGTGATCGCTGCCTTCAGATCCTCGAAGCGCTGGTGGGTCTTGCCGAGGAACGAGCCGTCGTCCTCGGGATTGCCGCCGAGGCGCCGGACTTCCTCCCGAAGCTCCTGTACGACCTGCTGACGCTCGTTCGCGCGGTCGCGGAAAAGCTCCGCAAACCGCTCGTTTCCGATGTCCTTGGCCGAATTTTCATAGCCGGTGATGCTGTCGATGGTGGTCGCGATCAGCGTGTTGAGGGTGCTGATTTCGCCCGAATGCTCGTGATCGGTCATCGTTCTTGCTCCATTTTCCAGGGGAACTCGCGAGTCAGAACGCCTGAACTTTCAAGGCGATGCCTTCGCGGCGGCGAGAATTTGCGGGGCATCGCATATTGCTGTCAGTCTGGCGTTCGGGCGGCCTCTCGAGTCGTTCACAGGGGGAGAAGCAGGATGGCGCTCACTCGCCGCGCTCTGCTCGAGCAAATTGGCCGCGTTGGCGGCGTTGGCGCAGCGTACATGGCAATGGAAACCCTGGGACTGGCCATGCCGACGCCGGCGGGCGCGGAGAATTTCGCCCTGCCGAAATCGAGCGGCGCCGGCCGTTCGGTGGTTATCCTGGGGGCGGGCATCGCCGGATTGGTCTCTGCGTACGAGCTGCAGAAGGCGGGCTATCGCGTCACCGTCCTCGAGGCGCGCGATCGCATCGGCGGCCGCGTGTGGACGATCCGCGGCGGCGACAAGGTCGAGCAGACGGGCCGACCGGACCAGCGTGCGAGCTTCGATCCCGGCCTCTATTTCAACGCCGGTGCGGCGCGCATCCCAACGACCCACCGGGTGATCCTCGGCTATGCCAGGCGCTTCGGCGTCCCGCTCGAAACGTTCGTCAACGTCAACCGCAGCGCCGGCTGGGACTTCGGAGGCAAGGTCCAGCCCGAACGGCGCATGGTCAACGACATGCGCGGCCACCTCGGCGAGCTTCTTGCCAAGGCGATCGACCGCAAGGCCCTCGACGGCGTCATCTCGAACGACGAGATCGCCGCCGTGCGACAGTTCCTCGCGCCCTACGCGGGCGTCGGCGCGGATGGAAAATATGTCCCGACCGGAAGCTCCGGCTATGCCGTCGAAGGGGGCGCCTACAACCAGGCGCCGGTGATGCTTCCACCGTTGACGACCAAGGAGCTCGCGCCGTCCGGCAGCGTCGTCCTGCCCTACTTGTTCGAGCATATTTACGACATGCAGGCGACCATGTTGCAGCCAGTCGGGGGAATGGATCGCATCGCCCGCGCCATCTACGCGCAGGTCAAGCCTGCGGTGCGGCTCCGAACGCCAATCACGGCAATCCGGCGCACCGGCGATCGCGTGCGAATCGAGCATGGCCCCGGCAAACAGGCCACCGAGGCCGATTATTGCGTCTGCACCCTGCCGATGCCGATCCTGCAGCGGATCCAGAACGACTTCTCGCCGGCCAAGAAAGCGGCGATCGCCGGCGCTCCGCCGAACCTCCATAGCGTCAAGCTAGCGTTCGAGGCGCCGCGCTTCTGGGAGACGGACGATTTCCTGTTCGGCGGCCTCGCCTGGACCGACCGATTGAACGAGAATGTCATCTATCCGTCCGACAGCTACGGAAGCCCGAAAGGCGTTTTAGTTGGGGCCTATTGCGCCGGCTGGACCGTCCAGGGGAACCCGGACAAGTTCGCGGCCCTCTCGCACGCCGAGCGCTTCCGCATCAGCCGCGAATCCGTCGAAGCGCTGCACCCTGGCAAGTCGCGCCTCCTCTCGAAGGGCGTCACCGTGGCGTGGGGCCTGACGCCTTATTCCGAGGGCGTTGGCGTACTTTGGCCGGGCGACATGGGAAGCAACGCAAGCCGGGGACCCGGCTACCAGGAGCTGTTGAAGCCCGAAGGTCCGATCGTCTTCGCCGGCGAGCATTTGAGCTACCAGCCGACGTGGCAGGAAGGCGCGGCAATGGCAGCGCACGAGGCGCTCAAGCTCATAGCAGCGATGCAGCGCGAGAGTTCATTTGCGCGGGCCGCCGTTTGACCTAGCAATCGACCCTCGAAGAAGGGGGAAACGCTTGCTCATGACTCGCTATTTTTCGGTGCTTGCGGCGGCCGCGATGCTAGCAGGATCAGCCTCGCCCGCCGCGGCAGCGCGCCCGCTGATGCCTGTCGAGAAATGGGTGCTCGACTATGCGGAGACGCAGTGCATCGCCTATCGCAATTACGGGAGCAGCGCGAAGCCCGTGACTCTTGCACTCCGCGCGTCGCCCAACGGCGCTACGTACGAGCTGCTCGTCGCCCGCCGCAGCTCAGCCCCGCAGCTCGCCGAGGAGCTGAAGGGGAGCGTCGATTTCGGCAGTGGCCCGATCAAGGCCTGGGTGCTGCACTACGGGACCCCGGGCAAGAAGCTGGATATCTATCAGTACCGGATCACTGCTGCGGAAATGGGTCAGGCACGCGGTGCAAGGACGGCGCTTTTCCACGCGGAATCCGCTGCCGACGAGGCGTTCACACTCGAATCCATCCCGGAGTTGCTGACGGGCATCGAGCGCTGCACCGCCAATCTCAAGGAATATTGGAACCTCGGCGGCGAAGTGGATGGCCGGATCGCCACGCCGGCCAAGTCGGCGAACGACTTACGTGCGGTGTTCAGCTCGGACGATTATCCGGCCGAAGCGCTCAGTCGTCATCAACAAGGCACGGCCCAGTATCTGCTGCTGGTCAATGAGCAGGGAGCAGTCGCGGGGTGCGAAGTCGAGCGGGCGAGCGGCGTGCCCGTGCTCGACGTAATGGGCTGCAACGTCATCCAGAAACGGGTGAAGTACAGGCCCGCATTGGATCGGGCGGGCAAGCCAGCCAGGAGCGTCATCGTCACTCCACCCGTCAGCTGGGTTCTCCCCTAGGCGCCGACACCGGGGAGCTGCGCCGCCACCTTCGCCCACGGCAGATGAAACCAGAATACGGCGAGCGGCACGGCGACGGTGATCGCCCCCATCGTGAAGCCCAGCATGGTCGCTGGATGCACGTGGCCGAGCGTCCGCCGATCGCGCACGAACAGCGGAATGAACAAGGCCAGGCCCAGCAGCAGGACGATGCTCATCCCGAGCGTCGTCGGCGGAGCGATCGGCAACCGGCCGATCGCCGGCCCCATGACGACCATGATCGCGGCCGACAGCATCAGCCTCTTGTGCGACTGGACGTCGCGGCGCCGCGCCCAGCCATTCCACACGACGATCGCGAACGGGATGATCACGGCGAGCGGGACGATGGTCCAGGTCAAGGGGTCGGTGAACGGCGGCTGGTTGGCGCGCGCAACCTGCCAGACCGCCGTCAGGTACATGACCGGGATCATGGCGATCGCCAGCAGCATGCCGAGCTTGCCAAGCTGCATGTGCATCTCGTGCCGGCGCGCCGAAATCAGCTGCGTCTGGACGACGATCAAGGCCATCCAGGCCGTGAAGACGGTGCCGTGCAGGATGACTGCAAGCGGCAAGGTCGGGTTCGGTCGCGGATAAGCCGGGACAATGTTCCGAAGATAAAAGCTCGGCCCGAAGCCCAGAAGGACGAGCGCGACGAGCAGGAACGCCATGCGCGTGTAGAATTTCCGCTCCGCGGCCTTGCGGTCGCCGACGGGCGCAACGATGGTCGCCATTCCCATTCCCCCAAATGGATTGCCGTTGCACACTCGTCGAAAATCCGCGGCCGATCAACGAGATTTCGTGACGCTGGTGTAACCGGCTGCCGATGGTAGAAGACTGGCAATCCGGAAGGGGGTCTCCATGCGTTACTTCAAGACCGTTCTTGTTTCGCTCGCCATCGGCTCGGCACCCCTGTTCCTGGGCGCGGCCGCCGCTCCGCCGACCACCATCAAGAGCGCGGTCGCTTCGTCCGAGCGCAAGCCCGACAATGTGAAGCTCGACCAGAGCCGCAAGCCTGCCGAAGTCCTTTCCTTCCTCGGCCTTAAGCCCGGCATGAAGGTCCTCGATCTGTTCGGACTCAATGCCTATTGGGCGGAGATTTCGGCCCCGGTCGTCGGTCCCAAGGGGCACGTCACGGTGTGGGAGCCCACGCAGTTCTACAAGGACGAGGGCAAGAAGGCGTTCGCCGACTTCATGGCGAAACATCCGAACGTGTCGATTGTGGCGTCGCCCTTCGAAGCGCCATCCCTGCCGAAGAACTATGCGGATCTTGTGATCATCAACCTCGATTATCACGACACTTACTGGCAGTCGGAAAAGTACGGCATTCCGAAGATGGACCCCAATGCGTTCGTCAAGGCCGTCTACGCGGCGACCAAGCCGGGCGGAATCGTCGGAGTCACCGACCACGTCGCCAATCCCGGCGACACGCGTGCGACGGTCGAGAAGCTGCACCGCATCGACCCGGCCGTCGTGAAGGCCGACTTCCAGCGCGCCGGGTTCGTCCTTGCCGGAAGCAGCGACCTCCTGCGCAACCCGCAGGATGACCACAGCCTGCTCGTCTTCGACCCCAAGATCCGCGGCAAGACCGACCGCTTCATCTTCAAGTTCCGGAAGCCCCGTTGAGCGCAAAGGCGACGGACACGGAGCGGGGCGAGGGGCGCCGCTCCTTCCGCGCTTATTGGGCGCTCGGGGCGCTCGTTCTGGGCCTTCTCGCCGGCTCCTTCTCGCCCGTGTTGCCGGGGCCGCTGCACGACGGCGTCATTGGCACGGCGAGCTTCATCGGCACCTTGTGGCTGAACGCGCTCAAGATGACCGTGATTCCGCTGGTTGTCGCCCTCCTCGTGGTTGGCATCGCCAAAAGCGCCGAGGCCGCGCACGCGGGCCGCATCGCCGGGCGCTCAGTCCTCTGGATCGTCATTATCTGCACCTTGTCGGCGGTGTTCGGCACCCTTGCGACCCTGCTTCTGACGCACGTGTTTCCGTTGTCGCGAGCGACAGCCGCAGGCCTCCAGTCCGCCCTCAACGGCATCGAGAACAAGGCGCCTGAATCGCTTCCCGGCATCGCGGAATTCTTCAAGGGCGTGATTCCCGACAATGTCGTCTCGGCGGCGGCGAACGGCGACATCCTGCCGCTGGTCGTTTTCTCCGTCCTGTTCGCGCTCGCGCTCGGCTTCATCTCGGAGACTGGCAGGCGCTCGATCGTCGCCTTCTTCGAAGCCATCGCCGACGCTCTGCTGGTCATGATCGACTGGGTCCTGCTGGTCGCGCCGCTCGGCGTCTTTGCGCTTGCGCTTGTTGTCGGCTCGGCCGCGGGAGGCGCCGCCTTCGCCGGCCTCGGCCATTACATCGTGATCATCTCGGCCGTTGGCATCCTCGTCACGCTTGCGGCCTATCCGCTGGCGGTCCTGGTCGGGCGGATCCGGCTCGCCGACTTCACCCGCGCAATGATCCCTCCACAGGCGGTGGCAATTTCGACCCGCTCGTCCCTCGCGTCGCTACCAGCGATGCTGGCGGCGACGCGGCCGATGGGCGTCCGCGAGGAGGTTGCCGACGTCACCTTGCCGATCGCGGTCGCGCTGTTTCGCGCAACAGGTCCAGCGATGAATGGCGCCGTGGCCTTTTACGTTGCTCATTGGCTGGGGCTGCATCCCAGCCTTCCGCAGATCATTGCCGCCACCGCCGTCGCAGCCGTCATGAGCTACGGCGCCGTCAGCCTGCCAGGCGAAGTCAGCTACATCAGCTCGATCGCGCCTATCGCGCTGGCGCTCGGCGTGCCGATCGCGCCGCTCGCGCTACTCGTTGCGGTGGAAATGGTGCCGGATATCTTCCGCACCGTGGGCAATGTCACGCACGACGTCGCGCTCGCCGCAGTCGTCGACCGGCGTACCCGGGACCTGAACGGCAGCTGACCCCCGTTCGTCGTTTCGGCGACATACCAACGGCCTTTGTCGGGCCGCCGACAATCCCCGCTTAGTCATCGATGGCCGCGCGACCCTGCGTTCGTCCAGGCGCATATCGACGATGCGACGCGGGCATCCCCTCTTAATCCCCAGGCCCGCGTCGCAAAAAGGAGACGCGAGATGTTGAAGACTATTCCGGCCTTGGCCGCGCTCGCCGTCGCCGGCGCGCTTGTGGTGCCGACGGTCAGCCAAGCCGCGGAGAGCAATTCGGTTCGGGTGTCTTACGCGGACCTCAACCTTGCCTCACAGCGTGGCCAGCACCTGCTGAGCAGCAGGATCACGCATGCCGCCCAAACGGTCTGCGAAATCGAGGATTCGCGCGAGCCCGCGCTTGCTCAGGCCACCAACGCGTGCCGCACCGATGCCGTCGAGCGCGCGCGTCCGGCATACGAAGCAGCCGTGGCCTCGGCGCGCGGAGGGACGGTCACCGTGCTGGATGCAGCTGCACTGATCGTAAGCGCGCGCTAGTCCCCTGCGCGCTTCAGTCGCCGCGGGTTCGCCGGCCCGCGGCGGCATTCTTCAGCGGCCGGCGATCGCCCGCACGCGGTCGGAATAGAGCCGCCCCACCGGCTGCTCGGTTCCGTCCGCGAGGCGAGCGATCCAGCGCCCCGATTGGTTGCGCGTAAAGCCGGTGATGAAGTCCCTTCGCACGATCGCCGAGCGGTGCAGGCGAACGAACATTTCCGGGTTGAGCCCTTCTTCGAGCGCGGCCATCGAATGGTGGATCAGCCAGCTTCGACGACCGACGTGCAGTCGCATATAGTCGCGCTCGGCCGAGACGCGGTCGACGTCCTGCGCCGCGATGCGAACGAGGCCCGACAGGTCGGAGGCCCAGAATTCATCGAGCCATTGCGAGCTCTTGTCCGCCTTGGGCTCGCCGTTGCGTTGCCCGAGATAGACCCTCGCCCGGTCCAGAGCGCGCTGCAGGCGCACCGGGTCGACCGGCTTCATGAGATAGTCGACTGCTTCGACTTCGAAAGCGGCGACCGCGAATTGGTCGAAGGCGGTCACGAACACCACGGCCGGGGAGGGCGCCTGCGCCGCAAGCGCCCGCGCGACGCCGATCCCGTCGAGCCCCGGCATTGCAATGTCGAGAAGCAAGAGATCGGGGTGGAGGGCGTCGCTGAGGTTTATCGCCGAATCGCCGTCGCTCGCGGTTCCGACGAGCTGGGCTCCCTCGGCCCGGGCGAGGAGCAGCTGCAGGCGCTCCGCAGCAAGGGGTTCGTCATCGGCAATGAGGACGCGAAGCGGACCGTCTTCAAGCATTCGTTTCTACCGGCATTGTGATCGAGACCTTGAACCCGCCGCCCGTCATGGGTCCGAACCGGCAGCTCGCGCGGCTTCCGAACCTGGCATCGAGGCGCTGGCAGACGTTGCTGAGGCCAAGCCCCGTGCCTTCGTGCGTTGGCGCCGCCAGCGCATCGCGCCCGCCATTCTTGAGCTTGTTGCTGACCTCCAGCACCATCCGGTGGCCGTCGAGCGGCCTCGCTTCGATGCGAAGAAGCACGGCCTTGCGACTCTTCGAGACGCCATATTTGATCGCGTTTTCGACGATCGGTTGAAGGACCAGCGCCGGCAGCCGTGCCTGCTGGAGCTCTTCGGGAACGTCGATCTCGACATGCAGGCGGTCCGGGAAGCGCGCTTTCTCGATATCGAGATAGAGCCTCTGGAGGTCGATCTCCTCCGCCAGCGTTACGTTGGCGCCGGGATCGAGCGACAGGCTGGTCCTGAAGAAGGTCGACAGCGCCAGCAGCATTGCTTCGGCGCGATCGGTGCGTCCGGTCATCACCAGCGAGGACAGCGAATTCAACGTGTTGAACAGGAAGTGCGGATTCACCTGGTACCGGAGAGCCCGCACCTGCGCCGCTTGCGCCGCGGCTTCGGCGTCGGCCGCGCGTCTTTGCGCGCCGTGGGCTTCCGACTGGGCAAGCATGGCGATGTAGAAGGCGCTCCAGGCGGCGAAGAAGAACAACCAGCTGACCATCGAGTCCGCGGCGATCCGGAACTGCTCATAGCCCGGCAGCGCGCCGATGCTTGGCCAGGTGACGATCACGGCAGGCGCCGTATCGCGCTCGATGCGCATCTCCTCGCCAACCTGGGTGACGTTGTAGCCTTCCTTCGAAACATAGTGGAATTCGTCGTGCGGCTTGTCCTGGTAACGGTCGGCAGCGACCAGCAGGGTGGCAAGGATGCCGGCCGCGACGAAGGATGCGACACCGGCGACCGCCGCCTGGCGGCGAAGGCTCGAGCCGGCTGCGAAGACGCGGATGGCGGCATAGATGGCAAAGGTCAGGACCATGCCGCCGGCAATCGTCATCGACTTGTTCTCGAGCACCGTCGCCGGATCTCGGCCGAGGACGGCGCGAGCGACAACGGTCAGCAGGTAGAAGAACCAGAATCCGACGATCGACTTGAGCGCGAGGGACAGGTCCGAGAAGCGGCTGCGAACCACTGGTGCGGGCGTCATGAACATCAATGACTCCATGTCGCAAAACCCTGCCCGGGCAAACCGCCGCTTGCCCATTGGCAGAAGCGCTGCCGCGGCCCGTCGAAACCCACGGAGCCGGGAACGGCTGGCGCCTCCTGCTCGTTACATGGCGGCAATGGTAAGCGAGGGAGAGGCTGCTGTGAATGACGTCAAGAAGGACAGGGCGCCGCCGGCAGTCCATTCGGCTCCTCCCGAGCGCGATCTCGAGCAGAAGCTGAAGCGCAACCCCGACGATCCGAACCTCAAGGCCGATGTCGGAAGCGACGAGTCCATGGACGCTTCGGACCCGCCGTCGGCGGCTCAACCCGGCTGCTCCGACGAGCCCGCGCCGTCGTCGGGATTCCCGGAGTAAGTTTCGCGAGCGTCACAAAAACGCATCGCCGTTGCAATAATTCAACAATCCACAGTTTTGAGCCGGCGCGTCAATTTCTGGCCTAGACGCGATGACTCCCCTCTGATTCAATCTGAACGGGGGGTGGGATTGTGGTTAAGTTTCTCGAAACCAAAACCGCCGCATGATCCTGCCCGGGCAAAAGGAGTCGGGTTCATGATTACGCGGACCAGCCAGCCGGCAAGCGGGGCGATGCTGATCTCCGAAATGAAGGAGTTCGCAAGCTTCCCGAAGGCGACGCAGCGCTACATCCGCCGCTCGCTGGACGTCGCCTACGGGCGCCGGGACGCGATCGAGTGCTGGGCCCGCGACGAAGGCGAGGCTGCCTCGATCCGCGGCCAGGCCCGCCTCTACAAGCAGCTCGATCATCTCCGCCTGCAGGTTCCGGACGACAGCGGCCTCGACATGATCGAGCCGTTCATCGGAATGCTGATCACCTTGTCCGCGTTCGATCTCGGCCAGGACCGGCTGCTGAACTTCGCCGCCTATCGTTTCCTTTATGAGCGCCTGATCGGCGCCGCGTCGCGGCCGTGGCTGCCGGCGGCATTCTGCGCCGCCGCCGCCCTTCCGCACCTTCACCCGGATCGCCGCCGCATCCTGCTCCAGTCGATCAGCGAAAGCGCCGCAACGGCGCCGGGCTGGTCGAGCCGCGAGCCGGTGTTCTGGCCCGAGTGGGTCGAGAAGGTCGACCAGCAGCAGGCTGCGTAAGCGCTAGGCGCTTTCCGGCGCCTTCACCGACGGAAAGATCTTCGCCAGCTGCCGCAGGCTGTCCTCGGCGCTCTTGTGGTGGACGAAGATGACGCCCGCGGCCTCGTAAGCGGCGCGGTGGTTTTCGCGATCGTCGACCAGCACGTCGCCCCGTTTCATATGCTTGTGCTTGTCGCGCGCCATGCAGGTGATGATCGGGACGCCGGGGAAATGCTCGGCAGCCCACTCGACCTTCTGCGGAGCCGCCCAATTGCCCAGCGGAAGCCCGGTGAGGATGGTCGGCTTCAGATGCTTGACCCCATCGAACAGCACCCGCGCGTCGGGCATTTGCGGCAGGCTGCCGTAGAAATTCTTCGCCGTCGCGAGCCGCTTCCAGAACGCGCCGCGGCCATGCTTCGCTTCAAACTGGCGCACGGGCATGCCGAGCAGTCGGCGAGCGCCCTCGTCGAAGTCGGCAAGGACGCCATCCGCGTCGAGGAACAGCCGCGGCTCCTTGTCCGCCATCAGAAGCGGGCGGGCTCCAGGTCGATGTCGACGGGCGCCTCGACATAATCCCAGCCCTTGTCGCGAAGGACGTCGTTGCTTTCGCGCGCCCGCCGTCCGTCCCCCAGCGACCAGGTGATGTGATAGGTCGAGCCGTCAGGCCGGTCGGTGGTGCCATCGAGCTCCACGACCAGGCATTCGAGGCTTTCGCCGTCGTCGGCCCTGCCGATCACGCGGGCGCTTTCCGGCTCGCGGGGAAGCGGCGTGTCCGGCGTGGCGCCGACGCGAAGCGTGACATGGTCGGCGACCACCTTGGCATATTTCGGCGGGAAGCGTTCGAGCAGCAGGTCGCGATCGTCCTGCCGCAGCTTCCATCCCGTCACGGTTCCCGGCTTGGCCATGACAGCCCGACGCCGCAGCGGCCAATCAGTTCCGGGCGGCGAGCCGCTCGACGAGATCGCGCGTGAAATCGATCAGGGTGTCGTCCCGTGCGCCCATGATGAGGATGCGGTCGCCGCTGCGAGCGTCCTCGACCAGCGCATCGCCGATTGCGGCGCGATCGGGGATGTGGATCGCGTCGTGCCCGCGCGCCTTGATTTCGTCCGCCAGCCAGTCGCTGCCGCGCACCCGCTCGGTGGTCCCGCCCTGGTAGACGGGGTCGGGCAAGTAGAGGCGGTCGCCGTCCGCCATTCCAGCGGAGATGGAGGTCGCCAGTTCCTCACCCATTTTCGCGAGCGGCCCGAAGCCGTGCGGCTGGAACATGATCAGCAGCCGTCCGGGGTGCGCTCGCAAGGTCGCCAAGGTCGCCGCGATCTTGTCCGGGTTATGGGCAAAATCGTCGATGACAGTGACGCCGGCTGCCTCGCCGACCGTCTCCAGGCGCCGCCGCAGCCCCTCGAACCGGCCAAGCGCGGCCGCCGCATCCTCGATCGCGACGCCGAGCGCGCGCGCCGCGGCGATCGCCGCAAGCGCATTGGACGCATTGTGGCGGCCGGGCACCGGCAGATCGACCAGGTGCCGCGCGCCTTCGGCTTCGACGGCGAAGCTCGACCCGTTCGCGTGCAGCTGCAGGTCACGGCCCATGAAATCCGCGCCCGGGCTGTCGAAGCCATAGCCGATCACCTTGTCGGCGGGCACGGTGCCGGCGAGGGCGCGTGTTTCGGGGTCGTCGAGGTTGAGAACCGCCTTGCGTGCGCGGTTGAGGAAATGGGCGAAGAGCTGGCGAAGCTCGTCCATTTCCTTGTGGTCGAGGCTGATGTTGGTCAGCACCGCAACCTCGGGCTTGTAGAGCGCGATCGACCCGTCGCTCTCGTCGACCTCG
>Ga0209796_10001122_pt1 | contig 12215 bp, 9 predicted proteins | sample AgamicOrSfrz_FD_187167 | JGI IMG/M metagenome (GOLD analysis project Ga0209796, IMG submission 187167) | Agave microbial communities from Guanajuato, Mexico - Or.Sf.rz (SPAdes) (version 2) | ecosystem: Host-associated > Plants > Phyllosphere > Phylloplane/Leaf | place: Guanajuato, Mexico...
ATGCGATTAAACGACGATCTGGAAACCGACGGCGAGATGCATGAAATCAACGTCACGCCGTTTATCGACGTTATGCTGGTGTTGCTGATCATCTTTATGGTGGCCGCGCCGCTGGCGACCGTAGATGTTCGCGTTAATCTGCCCGCCTCGACCAGCGCGCCGCAGCCGCGGCCGGAGAAGCCGGTCTACCTGTCGATTAAGGCGGATAAGCAGTTTTATATCGGCAATGAGCAGGTGACGCCGGAGACGCTGGTGGCGGTGCTGAACAGCCAGACCGAAGGCAACAAAGAGACCACTATCTTTTTCCAGGCTGACAAGTCGGTCGATTATGAGACTCTGATGAGCGCGATGGATAAGCTGCGCGGCGCGGGTTATCTCAAGATCGGCCTGATGGGGATGGAAACCGCCGCGAAGTAAATGTACGCGAGTGGAAAAGGGCAGCCTGAGGGCTGCCCTTTTTGTTTTTTGGGCGGGCATTGCTTATCGCTTTGATGCCAGCGCGCGTAAACGAGCCAGCGCGTTAGGTTGTCTCGTTTACCACGTTTTTGTCCTGTCGCGGGAGGCTTTGCTCTCTGGCATCAGACCCTTATCTTTAAAGAAGACTCTGCACGCAGATAGCTGGGTTTTAGTGCTAATGTCCGCTCCGTGCCAGAAGCGGACATTATTGACATCGTGTTATGTTATTAACCGGGAGCAGCCGTTTATAGGGTGTGCAGTTCGCACAATGAGGGCGCTGTCTGACACTGATGAATGATGGAGAAGATGAATGACAAGTGATTTGATCGCGCTTTCTGCTATTGGCGTAGCTATCCTGTTTGGCGCAATGAGCCCAGGTGTTAGCTTTCTTCTCGTGGCACGAACGGCCATGTCCGGTTCGAGACGAGCGGCTTTATCTGTCGCTGCCGGTATGGGCTTTGGTGCGTTTATTTTTGCTGTCATAGCGTTAGCAGGTCTTCACACCCTGCTGACGCTGATCCCATCACTTTACACAGCACTGAAGCTTGCCGGCGGTTGTTATCTTTTATGGCTGGCGTTGAAAATGTTCCGTCGTCCTTTAAATCGTTTTAATGATTCTGCCGGTACCGAGGAAATAAGCGCCTCAAAAGCTTTTATGACTGGCGTATTTACGCAAATCAGCAATCCCCATACTGCACTGGTCTTTGCCAGTATTTTTTCCGCAGCGCTTAGCAAAAATATTCAGCCTGTTATGTATATCATCCTGCCCACAATGGCATTCGTTATTGATGTGCTTTGGTATGCAGTCGTCGCATGCTTATTATCAACTGACGGGCCACGTCAGGCTTACATTAAATACCGTAAGTTTATAGATAAACTCAGCGGAGGCGTTATGGCCCTTCTGGGCATACGACTGCTGTTGAAATAAGTCAGACGAGCACGATGTAGTCTACTGACAAGAAGTGTATATGTCCGCTTTTCGCTCAGAGCGGACATCGGCCTGTGTGTCAGCCCCTTCGTGCCAGAAGCGGTGCTTGCGCCCTGAGCATCCTTTACTCCTTTAAAAATGCCTTAACCGCACTGGCGAACCGTTCTGGCTGATCAAGCATCACAAAGTGAAAACTCTCATCAATGCGCGTGAAACGGATATGCGGTGCAGAAGCATAGGCCTGACGGTACATCCCCTCTACGCGGGTTGCCGGTATGCCAAATAAGGCGTCATACGCATAGACGATCTCCATCTGCGCTTTGATACGGCCAAGCTCGGGACGCAAATCGGTCACCATCAGTTCATACACGGCATCCGCAACGGTTTTGCGATCGGAACGGATGCTCGCCGCCACCAGTGCGGGCCTCACCGCCTCGGTCATGGCTAAACGGGCGATGGATGCTTGCTGGGACGCTTCGAATTGCTCCGGCGACTGCTGCTGCAGCCAGTCCCGCATAGGGGCGGCATGCCGCTCAGCCGTTTCGCTGGTCGCTGCAGGATCAATCATCAACGTGTAGAACGGTAAAGCATCGACAATCATCAGGCGACCGACCTGGCTGGGGTAGCGCGCCCCCAGCATCAAGGCTATCTCTCCCCCAAGAGAATGGCCAATAATCGCCGGCGCGTTGATGTGCTGGGCCTGGATATAATCTGCGATGGCCTCAGCTGCCGGCGCGATGACCTTTCCCTCAGGGTTGGCAATGGCTGGCGTATTCGCAAAGCCCGCAAGTTCTACCAGATGAATGCGGTGTTTCTTACGTAATTCTGCGGCTAAATCGGCCCAGACTTCGCGCGACGACGCCAGCCCTGGAATCAAGATGACATCCGTTCCAGCGCCTTGCGTCTGTACGGAGATACGCTGCGCGTGGGGAGCGGGCGAGGTAAGAGGCTGAGCGGCGGTTGCCGAGAATATGAGTGACATGAATAAAAGCGTTTCTCCGAACATGGCACGGATATGCATTACATTTCCCTGTTAAGTTAAGCTGTTTAAGCCACTGTGTATCGCTATTGTGCCTCTTCTGACACTTTTCCCGTTATACCTGCTTATCTGATACGTCGCTTTGTAGACTACCTGAAGGCAGAGTCAGTCAGCGCGGACAGGTCAAAAGGTGAAGCCTGCTGCATAATTGCAAGGTTAATTGTTTGTTACTCTTGGTTTCATAATTGTAAAGTGAAATGGTGAGGTTAATCACGTTATTCGCGCCTCGCTCAGGCTAAAACGGAGAAAAAACGCAGGAAGCCACTATGAGTCACACTCCGTCTTTACAAAAGCCTCAGGGCAGCGCCCGAACTATCTTCAACGTTACCAGCGGTAACTTCCTTGAAATGTATGACTTTATGGTGTTCGGCTACTACGCCACCGCCATTGCGAAAACCTTCTTTCCCGGCGACGACCCATTCGCCTCGCTAATGTTGACCCTGATGACCTTCGGCGCCGGATTCCTGATGCGGCCGTTAGGGGCAATCGTACTTGGCGCCTATATCGACCAGTATGGCCGCCGCAAGGGGCTGCTGCTGACGTTAGGGCTGATGGCGATCGGCACGCTCACTATCGCGCTGGTGCCGGGCTACGCCACGCTGGGCGCCGCCGCGCCGATTCTGATCCTGCTTGGCCGCCTGCTGCAGGGCTTCTCCGCCGGCGTCGAGCTGGGCGGCGTCTCCGTCTATCTGGCCGAGGTGGCGCCAAAAGGGCGCAAAGGCTTTTTCGTTAGCTGGCAGTCGGGCAGTCAGCAGATTGCGGTTATCTTCGCCGCGCTGCTCGGCCTGCTGCTCAACCATCTGCTGGCGAAAGAGGCGGTGACGGAGTGGGGCTGGCGTATTCCCTTCGTTGTCGGCTGTATGATCGTGCCCTTTCTGTTCTGGGTGCGCCGCATGCTGGAAGAGACCGAAGCCTTCAGCCAGCGCAAACAGCATCCGACCATGCGGCAGATTATGCGTTCGCTGGCGAGCAGCTGGGCGCTGGTGCTGGCGGGCATGCTGATGGTGGTCACCACCACCGTGATGTTCTATATGATCACCGCCTTTACGCCGACCTTCGGCAAAACCGTGCTGATGATGAGCGATAAAGAGAGCTTTCTGGTGACGCTGTGCGTCGGCGTCTCCAACCTGATCTGGCTGCCGCTGATGGGCGCGCTGTCGGATGGTATCGGCCGCCGTCCGCTGTTGATTACCTTTACGCTGCTGATGATTGTCACCACCTGGCCGGTGCTGCACTGGCTGGTGGGCGCGCCGACCTTCGCTCATCTGATGGAAGCGGAGCTGTGGCTCTCTTTCCTCTACGCCAGCTACAACGGCGCGATGGTGGTCTATCTGGCGGAAATCATGCCAGCCGAAGTGCGCGCCTCAGGGTTCTCGCTCGCCTACAGCCTGGCGACTGCGCTGTTTGGCGGCTTTACGCCCGCTATCTCCAGCTACCTGATCCACGCCACCGGCGATAAGGCGATGCCCGGCGTCTGGCTCACCTTCGCCGCCGTCTGCGGCCTGATCGGCACGCTGCTGATTGGCCGCATGGTCAGGCAGTACCGTGCGCGCCACAGCGGCGCGACCGCCGGCGCCTCAGTCTAAAAAGACAGGTCCACCACCACGCTGTCCGTGTAGTTCCCCGCGGGCGGCGTGTTTTGCGTCGTGAGGATGCGCGCGGTATAGCTGTAGCCGCGCGTCAGCCCATCCGTGCTCACGCTGGTGGAGCTGGCGCTGCTGTAGCGCTCGGTGCCGCTCGGCCCCCAGCGGTTGCTGCTGGTTCCCTTGTAAATCTCATAGCTTAACCGGTTAGTGCCGCTCGCCATCTGACGCTGCGTGCCGCTGAGGTAGTTACCATTGCTTAACCCTACCGTGTAGGTGCTGCCTTTGCTGCACACCACGTTAATCGTCTGCGACACGGCAGAGAAGCTGCCCACCAGCGGCGCGCTGCCGAAGCTGATATTGGGCGCGGTGATGGTGGTGCAGTCGTTGGTGACCACCATAGTGACGCTGATGGGAATAACGCCGCTGCCGGTCTGCGGCGACAGACAAACGTTGCCGACGCCGACGCTGGTGCAGATGTTATAGGTCACCGCCAGATTGAGCGTGGTGGTATAGGTGCCGGCGGCCACCGTCTGACCCGGCACGCTGCGCAGATAGACCGGAATAGCGAAGTTAAGGCTGCCTAACAGGCCGGCGAGATTGACCAGCACCGACTGGCTGATGACGTAGGCGGCGGCGCCGATGGTCAGCTCGGTGGCGCAGGCGCTGTCGATGCAGAGCTGCACCGGAATATTATCGGTGCCGGTGTCGCCGCTGCGCTTGAGCGTGCCGCGCGTGCCGTTGACGTTGGTGGCGCCGGTCAGCTGAAAGGTGATCTGGTTATTTCCCAGCAGCGAGAGCGAGGAGCCGGACCCGCAGTTGACGTTAGCGTTGGTTGAGGTCGCCTGCGCCGTACTGTTGACCACAAAGGTCGTCACCGAACCAAAGCTGGCGGTGGAGGCGGGCAGGGCGCAGGCGGCGCGCGACAGCGTCGGGAAAAGCGCCATCAGCGCCAGCAGCAGCAGGATTTTTTTCATGGAATAATTCCTGAGGTGGAGTTATCGGCACTGGGCGCCGGCGCGCCTGCTGGCCTGGGCGGCAGCGGGCAGGTGATGGGGCCATAGGTTTTCAGCGCCTGCGGCTGGCCGCTGGCGATGGTTAGCTCGGCGCTGCAGGTACGGCCGTCCGGCGTGGCGACGCGCATCGGGTTGCGGGCGCGCAGGTTCTCCAGCCAGGCGATGCCGTCCCAGCCGACATATTCGGTCGCCTGACCTTCGCGCAGCACCTGGCTGGAGACCGGCAGCGGCTGGCCGTCGGCATCCTGCAGGATCACGCTGGCGGCGCGCAGCTTCTCCACCGGAAAGTGCAGCAGATAGCCGCTCTGGCGTTTCACCGCGAAGCGCTGTTCAACGTTGGGCGTTGTCATATCGGCGGGCAGATCGAGCGTGTCGATATCGTACTTCGCTGGATAGTAGCTGCTGATCGAGGGCACCAGCAGATAGCCGTTGCGGTCGGTGCGCCCCATCGACTGGTTTTCATAGCGCACGTTGACGTCGGGATAGCTGGTTTTCACCACCACGAAGGCGTCGTTGATGGCGTTGGCGGCGAAGGTCTGATTGTCCATCAGCACCAGCGAACCGGTGAGATCCGCCCACTGGGTGTTGTAGTCGTCGTCGCCGTAGAAGCCCGCCGAGGTGTCGATTTTGTTATTGCGCCAGCGCAGGCTTCCCTGGCGGTAGTCGCCGCTGTTGCCGCCCTGATTAGCCCAGGAGGCGTCCCAGGCGAAGCCGCCGTCGCTCGGCATCGAGCGCGAGAGGTAGAGCCGCTGATTATTTTCGCCCTGCTGGTCGCGCTCCATGCTCACCGAGGCGCTGCCGTGCTCGCCAAACGGGATCACCAGTGAAATCGCGCCGCTCCATGCGCCCTGCTCTTGATCGCGGCTGGCGGAAACGTAGAGGCTGGAATTGCCCCACAGGGTTTTGCTCCAGGAGAGGTTGAGCAGCCGCGTGTGCTGGCCGTCGCCGCCGCTGATATCGATATAAGCGGCGCCAAGACTACCGTACTGGCTCAGCGACAGGCTGGCGTTGTACTGGGCGCTGCGGCGCGCCAGGCTATAGGTGGTATTGCTGGTGTCGCTGTTGCCGGTGCGGCTGCTGAGCAGCGCGAGGTTACCGAAGTCGCGGCTGCGCAGAATATGCTGCGTGCCAATGCTGAACCAGCTGTTGTTGTACTGGTAGCCCCAGCTGTACTGCGTGCCGCCCGCGCCGCTCATCTGGCTCTGCGCCAGCGCGCCGTTCAGCACGCCGAGACTGCCAACGCGAAACATCGCGCCCGCGCCGCCCATCGCCAGGCTGTCGCTGCCTTCGGCGTGGGTTTCCAGCGTCAGCCAGTCGGTGGCGCCATAGCGCAGCGATCCGCTCGCCGCCGCCTCGCCGTAATCGAAATTGCGGATGCCGTAGTTGTCGCGAAACGCGCCGGCGGAAAAAGAGTAGTCGCTCAGGCCCGCTTTCAGCAGCGTGCTGGAAACGTAAAACGGCAGCGTGGTGGTCACCTGTCGTCCTACCGCGTCGGTGGTGGTGATCACCGCATCGCCCGCGCCGTTGACGAAAGGCACGTTGGTCAGCGACCAGGGACCCGGCTGCACGTTCGCCTGGCTGGATCGGTAGCCGTTGATAAAGAGATCGACGGTGGAGGGCACCGCCGCCTGACCGGAAAACGCCGGTAGCGGATAGGTCACCAGATCGGGTCGCACGCTGAAATCGCGGCCGACCTGTATCCCGCCGAGACGCACGCTGTTGCTCCAGCTCAGCGCGTCGGTGGTGAGATCGCCGACGCGCCAGCTCACCGCGTTGTTCTCATCCTCGTTGCTCCACCAGGTATCGTAGCGGATATAGCCGTCATCCTGCGCTGGGGCGCGGCCCTCGATCTGCTGCTGCCAGACGCCGTTGCTGGAAAACTGACCGGCGGAGCCGAAGAGGCGCAGTTCGTTCCAGGCGGAAAGTCGGGTGCCCGCGTTGGTGGTGCGCGTGGCGTAGAGGTCGTAATTGAACAGCGCGCCGGTTGTGGCGCGTCCAGGGTAGCGCGGCCCGTTCTGCGCCTCGCCGATCACCTGGCCGGGGAGCCAGGCGGGCGGCACCGTCAGCAGCAGCCGCTGCCGGCGATCGTCGTAATCCGCTTTGACGTCGGGCCACTGGCTGACGTCGACCTGCTGCGGGTCGGGCAATTTCTCCGCGGGAATGCCTACGCGCTGCAAATCGCCAGCGCGCACCAGCAGGCGGCCGTCGCGCCGCTCTACCGGTACGATAACGCCGCTTTCGCGCTGGTTGATCACCAGCTCCAGCATATAGCGCTGACGATCGCCGCTGCTCTCCTGCGACGGCGGCGGCGGCAGCGACGAAAAGGTCTCCGCCAGCGCGGCGGCCGGCGTCAGACAGGCGCAGACGCTGGCCACCGCCAGCGCGCAGGGGTGAAGTGCGCGCGGCATTTAGCGGCTGGGCGCGCTGCGCCACGCGCCGGCATTGGTGTCCGCCGTCATCTGGCCGCTAAGGGGCGTTTTCAGCGGCCAGCGGTTTTCGCTGCGCGCCAGCACGTAGCCGAACAGGCCGTCGCCCAGCTTGCGTCCGCCGACGGTGACGTTGCTGAGGCGCGCATGGCCGCTGCCGCGATTGGCGATCAGCAGCCAGGATCGGCCGCCTTCGCTCACCTGCCGCCAGCTTAAATCCGGTTTTGCCCCGTCCCGCGTCAGCCCGTCGCCGTAGACGAACAGCGGCACCGAGTAGCGCATCTGAAAATTCAGGCCCGCCTGGTTTTCGCCCGGCGTGCGCGGCGTCGGGATCTCATCGAGCACCACGCGGTACGCCAGCTCCTGGCCCGCGCCGGGCGGCGTCTGCTTGATCAGGCGCACCAGCTGTTTTTTCCCCGGCTCGATGCGCACCAGCGGCGGGCTGGCGACGATGCTCTGCTGCGTGGCGTACTGCTCTTTGCCGCCGACCTGCTGCCAGCTGAAGATACGCACCTGCATCAGCGTGGTGACGCTGCCGCGGTTTTCCAGCCACAGCTCGCTCGCTTTCTCCTCCGGATTGATGGCGGGATCGATTGGCCAGATCATCAGCGAGTTTGCCGCCTGGGCGCTGGCCGCCAGCAGGGAAACAAAGAACAACAGGGCGCGCATCATCAACTTTCTCCTTTAAGCATGCGGCTACCAGCTCAGCGTCACGGTCAGCGTGTCGGTGTAGACGCCGGCGCGCGTCGGGCCGGGCAGCTGCAGCAGGCCGTAAATCGGCAGCGTAATGTTATTGGCATTGCTGTAGCTCAGCGCGACGGCGCTGTTCACCGGGATCGCGGTGGTATGGCTGGCGTTGGTGTAGAGGGTGTAGGGCACAGTATTGGTATTGCTGGTGTGCTTCAGGTTGCGCGTCGTGGTGTAGTTGCTGCCGCCGCTGATGCTCATGCTCAGCGTCGTGCCTGGAGTGCAGGCGAGCGTAATAGCGGCGCTCTGCACAAAACTGGCGCTGACGCTGTTGCTGGCGACCCCCGACTGCGAGCCGAAATCAAGCGTGCCGAAGACGCCGGTATTGGTACCGGAGACGACGCAGCCCGCCACGATGGAAGCCGAGACTTGAAACGTGCTGGTGGGCAGGCTCCAGGCGCTAAGACTTCCTGTCAGCAGGGGCAGCGCGCAGATCAGCCTGCGCAAAGCGCGCGGCGCAGCCACCCGTATGCTCCTGACCGCGCGATCAGTAATTCACGGCGACGTTAATGGTGTCGGTATAGGTGCCTGCCGGAATCAATGGGTTAAAGCCGCCGCCCACGACGCGACCGTAGATGGCGTAGTTGGTGCCCAGCGTCGGATCGGTGGTGCCGCTGGGTGCGATATTGGTGTTGTTAGCGATAGCGGTGGTAAAGGCCGCGTCGCTGTAGAGGGTGTAGGCGATCCCCTGCGTATTGTTGGAACCGAGGATCAGGTAGCGCGGCTGGCCGGAAACGGTGCCGTAGATGGTGGCGGGCGCCGCGTTGCTGCTGGTGACCTGCACGTTGAAAGTCTGGCCGGTGGTGCAGCGCACGTAGATGCCGTTGCCGGACGCGCCGACCAGCGTGGCGTTAAGGGTATCGAAGGTCGCCGCGCTGCTGCCGAAGTTCAAGGTACCGAAGTTAACGCCGGTCGTGGCGGACTGGCCGTTCACCAGGCAGCCGGTGGTCAGCGTCAGGGTGGCGTTGATCGTCCCTGTGGTGGTGGCGGCAAAAGTCACAGCAGGGAGTGCCGAGGTCAGGCCCGCAGCGGCAAACAGAAAAAGCTTGAATTTCATAATTAATCCTTACCGATTATTCAGAGTCAGTGCTTTTTTGCCCGGTGATTAATTATTAAATCAAACAAAGTTTAGTAACTGCGGCCCCGGCAAAGCCGGAAATGGCGCCTCATCCTGAGGATAATCTTAGTTTTGAGCTAAGGGTTTTTTATAAATTTTACTTAATATAGAACAGCGCGCAAGCGCCGGTGAAGCGATAGCGGAATTTTTCCTTAATCAATTGGCATTTCAGGCCGATAAACCTGTAATACCAATACCTTGGGTTAAAGAAAAAAAAGCAAAGCGCGGGGTATTTTGCCCTCTACCGCCGCCTCGTTAACAGTGATATGTTCATACATTAATCAGGTCCAGTTACCCTTTTAGTTACCATGCCAGGAAAAGTCTTAATCACGTCCCGTCAGCATCGGGAGAGCGCTAAACGGCCCTGAAAATAATAAACTGCACGGCTGACCACTTTTTTATCCGTCTGTTTTTTTTGGAATCTTTGTTGATTACAACACAGCGCCTGCTCACAGGCAGGCTGTGGGGAGTTGCACATGCTGTTGGTCACCTGGGATAGCGTCCTGGTCGGCGTTTCGCTGATTGTCGCTTTTATCGCCGCGTTTACCGCGCTGGACACGGCAGGGCGCGTCGCGGTGTCGCACGGCTGGATGGCGCGTTTATGGCTGCTGGCCGGCGGCATGGCGATGGGCATCGGCATCTGGGCGATGCATTTTATCGGCATGCTGGCGATGATGATGCCGATGCGCTACGACGTGAGCCTGACGGTGCTGTCGCTGCTGGTGGCCTGCGCCGCCTGTATGCTGGCCTTTGCGCAGACGCAGCACGGGCGTTTTAGCCGCCGACGCTGGCTGGCGGGCAGCGCCATGCTCGGCAGCGGCATCGTGGCGATGCACTATACCGGCATGCTTGCGCTGCTGATCTCGCCCGCGCCGCACTGGCGCTTTTCGCTGGTGGCGCTCTCCGTCGCCATCGCTTACCTCGCCTCCGGCGCCGCGCTCTGGCTGGCGTTTCATCTGCGCCAGGGCGAAAAATATCTGCTGACGATGCGCGCGCTCGGCGCGCTGGTGATGGGCGTCGCCATCGCCGGCATGCACTACACCGGCATGGCGGCGGCGCAGTTCGACCGCCACAGCATGCCGCTGGCGCAGGGCGTTAGCGGCCAGGGGCTGGCGGTGTGGGTCGCGCTCGGCACGCTCTCTATTCTCGGCTTTACGCTGCTCGCCTCGATGCTGGACGCCCAGCTGCGCGCCGCGCGCCTGGCGCAGCGCCTTAACCAGGCGAATCAGGAGCTGCATCAGCTGGCGATGCATGACAATCTCACCGCGCTGCCCAATCGCGTGATGCTGGAGCAGCGGCTGGACGTCGCGCTCAGCCAGACAACGCGCGATACGCCGGGCTTTACCCTGATGTATATGGATCTCGACGGCTTCAAAGCGGTCAACGACACCTGGGGCCACTACGTCGGCGATCGCCTGCTGATAGCGGTCGCCGACCGCCTGCGCCGCCAGCTCAGCGACGACAAAATATTGCTGGCGCGCCTCGGCGGCGATGAGTTTGTGCTGCTGGCGCAGGGCAACGAGAGCCGGCAGGCGGCGGCGCTGGCGCAGCGGCTGGTGAATACGATAGACGAGCCGTTCGAGCTGGATCGCTACCTGCTGCGCGTCTCGCTCAGCGTCGGCGTCGCGTTCTATCCGCAGCACGGTCGCAGCAAGCAGGAGCTGATGTTTAACGCCGATTCGGCGATGTACCACATCAAGCACAGCGGACGTAACGGCTACTGCCTGTTTGAGCCGGCGATGAGCGCCAGCGCGCAGCATCAGCTGGCGCTGGCCAACGACCTGTGGCAGGCGCTGGAGCGTCAGGAGATGCAGCTGTTCTACCAGCCGAAGTTCCGCTCCAGCAGCAGCGAACTGATCGGCTTTGAAGCGCTGCTGCGCTGGCAGCACCCGACGCGCGGCCTGCTGATGCCCGATATTTTTCTGCCGCGCGCCGAAAAGACCGGGCAGATTGTCGCGCTGGGCAACTGGGTGATTAACGAAGCCTGCCGCCAGCTCAAACAATGGCACAGCGACGGGCACCCAAACTGGACGGTGTCGGTTAACCTCTCGGCCCTGCAGTTTCACCAGCGCGATCTGCTGGAGACGGTGCGTCAGGCGCTGCTGCGCCATCAGCTGCCAGGCAGGTCGCTGACGCTGGAAATCACGGAGAGCATCGCGATGCGCGATCCGCAGTTCAGCCAGCAGCGCATCAGCGAGCTGCAAAAAATCGAGGTCAGAGTGGCGATCGATAATTTCGGCATCGGCTACGCTAACCTGCTGCACCTGAAACACCTTGAGGCCAGCGAGCTGAAGATCGACCGCAGCTTTATCAACAGCCTGCGCGCCGACAGCCAGGACGCCACCGTGGTGAGCGCGATGCTGGCGCTGGCGCAGACGCTTAACCTGCATATGGTGGCGGAAGGGGTCGAAACCGAAGAGCAGCAGACGTTGCTGACCCGGCTCGGCTTCGACGCTTTGCAGGGCTATCTGCTGGGCAAACCGACGCCGGCCGATCGCATCGCCGACTTCGCTACCGTCTGACGATAGATTTTAACGCTCACAGGCATCGGAAGCTTTCATCGTGGCAGGCTAATTACCCTTTGCCTTTTGCCGATAACCTGAGCAGATAATTCATCCTTGTGACTTTTTCATTACAACACCATGGCTGCGATTTTGCGCTTTAACGGGACTTCACTATGTTAGTGACCTCATACGATTCGTTTACCGTCATCGTTTCCATTCTCGTTGCGATGCTGGCGTCCTTTACCGCGCTGGATATGGCGGGCCGCGTCGCCACCTCGACAGGAAAAGTCGCGCTGATATGGCTGTTCGGCGGCGGCTTCGCCATGGGCGTCGGCATCTGGGCGATGCACTTTATCGGCATGCTGTCGATGACCATGGAGATGGTGATGAGCTACGACG
>Ga0209796_10001124_pt1 | contig 12203 bp, 17 predicted proteins | sample AgamicOrSfrz_FD_187167 | JGI IMG/M metagenome (GOLD analysis project Ga0209796, IMG submission 187167) | Agave microbial communities from Guanajuato, Mexico - Or.Sf.rz (SPAdes) (version 2) | ecosystem: Host-associated > Plants > Phyllosphere > Phylloplane/Leaf | place: Guanajuato, Mexico...
ATGTTGTGATCAATGCCGTGGGCATCTTTAACGACGCAACCGGCAAGGAGTTCCAGCAACTGCACACCGATGCGCCGGTCGTGCTGTTCAAAGCGGCCGTTGCCGCGGGGGTGCGGCGCATCGTGCAAATTTCGGCACTCGGCGCCGACGCGGATGCGCAAAGCGCATATCACCGCAGCAAGTTCGCCGCCGACGAGACATTGCTTGCACTGCCGGTGTCCGCCCTGATTGTGCAGCCGTCGCTCGTGTTTGCGCCGGAGGGCCGCAGCACCCGGTTTTTCGCGGCGTGGGCCACACTGCCGGTGGTGCTGCTGCCGGGCGCGGGCGCACAACGCATCCAGCCGGTTCATATCGACGATGTCGTGGCGCTGATCGTGACGGGCGCGCTTGCCGCGCCGGCTCGCGATCCATCGGCCGCGGCCCGGGTGGCGTCGCCCCGGGTCGCCGCTGTTGGCAAGGAGCCGATGACGCTCAAGGAGTACCTTGCCGTCTTGCGGCACATGGCCGGCGGCTCGTATGGCTGGTTCGTGCCGGTGCCAATGGCGCTGGTCAGGCTGACAACCCGGCTCAGTGCACTTCTGCCCGGCTCGCTGATGAACGCCGATGCGCTCGCGATGCTCGAGCGCGGCAACGTCGCGCCGAGTGACCGCTTCGAGAGTGTGGTCGGCCGGGCGCCGCGCGCGCTGTCGCAGATGCCTGTCGAGCCCGAACGTTTTGGCGCGACGGCCCGGTTGATGTGGCTGCTGCCATTGCTGCGCGCTTCCATCGCGGTGGTGTGGATCTGGACGGCGATCGTGTCGGCAGGCCTGTATCCACGCGCCTCCAGCCTGGAGCTGCTCGGGCGGGTCGGCGCGCCGGCGGCTCTCGGCCCATTGCTGCTTTACGGCGCGGCTTTCATCGATCTCGTATTCGGCGTGCTCTCGCTCGTGTGGCCGAGTCGCCTCGGCCCGCGCGCCCGGCTCTGGGCGCTGCAAATCGGGCTAATTGTGCTGTATACGGCGCTGATCAGCTGGCGCTTGCCGGAGTTCTGGCTGCATCCGTACGGGCCGCTTTCGAAGAACCTGCCCATGATTGCGCTGTTGGTCGCGCTACTGCAGTTTGACGGACGCTCCCGCCGGCGATCCAACCATGCACGAACGCCTGCGTGACCCATGACTTATCTCGTCATTAAGTGGCTGCACGTGCTTTCGTCCACGATTCTGTTCGGCACGGGCATCGGCTCCGCCTTCTACATGCTTCTGACAAGCCTTGGCCGCGATGCGAAGACCGTGGCGCGCGTCACGAAGCTGGTCGTGCTGGCCGACTGGCTGTTCACCACGCCCACGGCAATTGTGCAGCCGGTCACCGGTCTGTACCTCGTACATCTGGCGGGCATGCAGCTCGGCAGCCGGTGGCTTGCTTGGTCGATCAGGCTCTATGTGTTGGCCATTGCCTGCTGGCTGCCGGTCGTGTTTTTGCAGATGCGCCTCACCGCCAGTGCCTGCGTGAGCGCCGACGCCGGCGAACCATTGAGCGCCGCCTACTGGCAGATGTTATCGATATGGGCCGCTCTCGGCGCGGTTGCATTCTTCGCGTTCCTCGGCATCTTCTGGCTGATGATCACAAAGGTGGCGTGAGTACTGAAGCACAGGAGCATCGTCCGCCCGGCGGGCTCGCCCGGACCGGAAAAGCGCATGTCGCGCTTTCCGAAGCTTGAGGCCGGGCTGCCCCTGCTTTTGCCAAAGGACAAGCTGAAGCCATCCCAAATCATTACGACGATGGTAGCGCTGCGCGACGCGCAACTGCTCCGGGCTCAAATCAGCAGGTGTGGGACGGGGATAAATTGCGCTCTTCAATGGCGAGGCAGAAGGTCGATACTGTTCGTCGTTGTTGCCGCCATGCCGGGCGAAAACGGGCCCTCAGACAGCACCTCGGAACGCTGAGTGTTCCTTTCAGGGGCGCGGATCGCGAGAGATGTCCCCTGACTAAAACGGCAGCTTGGCGGCACCTGCGATGTGGACCGAGTGATTCTCCTCTGCCAGCTTAACGACGCTGATCGGGATCGACTGTTTCTCGGCAGCAATTGAGGGTGAACATCCGCTATGAGCGCCGATGCGTGGCGCCGACGCATGAAGCATTTTCTGTTGAAGCTGATGCCGACTGGAAGCTATTGCCGCACCAGCTTCGGTGGACGTTCCTCGTATTTTGCGCGCATCATGCGCTGCGTCTTCCAGAACCTTATCCGCAGCAGTACGGGCTGCCCTCCTGTTGGCTATCGCCGGGACCGGTCTTGATAGAAAGCGCTTCGATTGTTTGGCGCAAGACGGGTTCCCTAAGGTGATCGCGTCCATCGGCAAGTCCGTCCAATCGTTCTCGACCATGCCGCGCCAGCAGACCAAAGTGAGCCGCGTGTCCGGCTTGAGCCCACGGCGCCTACAAGCGAACGCCGCCGTAGATCGTGAAGGAACGTCGCTCCGAAGCGCGAGAACAGGATGTCGAACGCGCCTCGGGCCGCTCGGCGCTGCTGGCGTCGGCCGCCCGAACAGTGCCGGCGCATCCTGCAACGCAAGCGCGCGTGCTCGGCGGACCAGCGATTTGGTATGTCCACGCCGAGCACTTGGCCCCCGCGCCGACGCGGGCGGCAAGATCCAGACTAGACGCGCCTGGCCGCAGCCGACGTCCAGCATGCGTTCGCCCGTGGCGGGGTCGGCGGCTTCGATCGAGGGCCGCCGAACACCGCCATCATGGCATCGAGCCGGGGCTGGTAAGTAACCGAGCGCTCTCCGCTTTGGTCATTACAGTCGGCTCGCTTTCGCCTTCCGCGCAAATAGATTTTCGCCGGTCGGCGTGCTCTGTCACGACGGCCCATCAATCGTGTCTCATGCGCCAGTCCAGCAATCCATCGATCTCTGCCTCATCAAGTCGGTTTAACAAAATTACGACTCTTCCAGGTAGCACTTGCAATGTGGCCTTTCACGCGCGCCACAAGGGCCTGTCTCAACGCTGAGGATGCCACTGAGGGCCCCGGGTCGCGGGAGGCGCGTACGGGCGTTCCGTATTGTCGTAGCTGCGCGGTGTCGCCCCAGTCGCATGGCGTTACGGACGCGACCGGTTCAACTCGGCGCCAGCAGCAGTCTGATCTCCAGATATGCATGCACCCGGTGGTTGAGGCGTTCATGGCGCGCCGCTGCCAGCCCAGAACGGCGACCGCGGCTTGCACGGGTACTCAAGGCGAGCCAGTGATGTCATCGCCAAAGGAGCATGGCGCGGGGGGCTGGCAGCCCTGAGCGGTGAGCCGTGGGCCACGTAGATCCATCCGTAATGTCTCCAGACCTAGTCTTGGTTCGCGGGATAGTCTTTGTCGCCGATAACGCCCTGCGGCCATACTTCGGAGGCGTCAGCCCCGCCGGGAGTGTCATCCTTGCTCGCGAAATAGACGATGCCTTGCTGTTCCTCTTCGTCCGCTCATGCTTACTCCGGTCAAATGTCTGTATCGGCAGTGCCGGGGCGGCGCCGTAGAATTGGCTCCGCGACCTGCAGCCGTGAACCATCTTGCATAACGTCGACGCCCGCGCAAAGCGACGTCGTCCGGTGCAGCGGGCCCGTCGTGCGCGATCCTTGGCATGCGGCTAGCTATATCCGAAGCACAGCGATCGAGTACGAGGAGGGCACGAAATGAAGTTCTTCAACCGATCACGTAACGTACCTTCTGCGACGAATCCCGGGCTCTATGTATCGCCATTCGAGCAATTTTTGAATCAATACAAGTCGACGCATCCCGAAGTGGACCGCAGGCAGATGCAAGGGAGGGCATTGCTATGGGACAAGCTTCCCATGGAGAGCCAGACCACAGATGAACCGTACGGAAAAGGCCGACTGACGCAAAGCGGCTACGTCTACTACGGCGACGTCGGCTTGGGGGCAGTGCGATAGCCACCGCCGAGCGCATCGGCGATGCTGGAATGCAGACGGTGGAGCATCGTGCCGAGAAGGTCGTCAGTGCAATGACGATGCCGAAGTCGGCGAATCGCTCTGGGCGACCGACGCATCGTCGGACTCGCTGTTCCACTCATGTTCGTCTCTTCACCATTGCTGCAGGGTGCTTCCGTGTACGGGGCGAGCGCTGCTGCTACCTGGGAAAGCCGCGACGGCTTCCGCCCGAAAAAATGTACGCTAAGAGAGCGAAGCGGACGAAGATTGAGCCCAAGCATGCTATCCCTCGCCGCAGGGATCGTGTCCCCGTCGATGCGATCCCGGCGCAATTACAGCCATTTGCCCCCGTTCACTAACGCCGATGATACTCGCCGGTCCCATTGTTCGCCCGCAGTTCTGACATGCCGGCTTTAACCGGGCGAAAACCTCGTTGTTTCCACAATACTCGCCCTCGTGGGACAGCCCTCGAAGCAAGAACCGAGACTGCTCGAGATCCCCGGTGCCACGATGTGGCCCACACAACTCCACAATGGAGCCACGACTTCCACATCCGCAATGCAGGTAGAAAATGATGCGTCGTTCCATGTCACGAATCTGCAAGAATAGCCTCTGAGGCGGTCTCGAGAAGTGCAGCGGCCGTTCGCGAATTGATTGCCCGCGCCACGTTACGCGCCGAAGAATGTATTGCACATTCTGATCGGTCCCTTGCGGTCAACCGGCCGTCCGTCAGCCAAATGCCAGTTGCCTCGCCTTGAGCGGTGAGACCGCCGGACGGGTCGCGCACGATTGGGTGACTGGTTAAACGCGAATGCCCAGCGTTACTCTCAGCTTTGCGCGTAAGGCTTGCATTCTCTGTCCGTCTGTCCGTCGCGGCTCGGCTCGGCACCAATGACAGGGCTTGTACCTGAGGCGCTTCCCTGACGCCTGACGCACCTGCTTGCCGAGCGTCGGCGCGCGAAAGGATCTGCGCATCCGCTGTGCCTATGGGGCGGCTTGTTTTCTTCCTCGTTCTTGTCCATGTCGTAGTACTGATAGTTTCCCGAGCCTTCCGCGAACGTGACCTCTGGACGATTATCGGCAAGCACGTGATGGCGCTAGAAAAGTTCCGCGCTTGCTTGCCGGGAATCGGATAATAACGATCGCCCCGATTGCTCCGATACTCATAAGTGATGCTCGTTTTTGTTCCTGCCCTGTCGCGAGCTTCGCGTGAGCCAGGCGCGGGGCTTGTGCATTACGGCAGCGGGCCTTTGCGTTGGGATCTGCTCTGAATGATCGGGCCCGGCCTGCACTATTGCAGTACCTTATGGACGGAGGCATTGCTGCTGTTGGCCAACGACCCGTGTCCTCCGGAGTGACTACTAAATCTTGAGCGAGCGGCGGCTCGACGACCGCGGCGAGAGCTATCCGGCGCTTTTCGTTGTGAGTGGTACGGGCATCTCCTTGCTACAACGGGACCGCGCGCACTCGAGAGCCGGACTGGCGGCATACGAGCTCTTGATGGACGAAGCGTGGGGCCATACAAATTGCCGCTGGCAGGCACACAAGCGCATGTCGACGCGACTCGTCAGGACCATATGCGCTGGCTCCACGAGATCGGTGATGCGGAAGCGTTCGAGGTCCTGGTCCTTGATCCGCGGTGCGCGGCCGCGCCCGCTCCACATCTCGCCGGTCTCGGGGTTGCGATACTTCGGCGCCGCCGCCCGACGGCCCTTCCCGCGACGCTTGTCAAAGACGTCTTCCGGCGTGAAGCCGAACTCCCCGACGGCCTCGCGCACCCGTTCGAGCGCCGCCGCGGCCTCTTTCTTGTGCGCTTCTGCGATCAGCTTCTCCAGCCGCTCCTTCTGCGCAAGCAGGTCCTAACAGCATTCCGTTTCGTTGCAGTTTCGTTGGTTATGATGGACGATTCTACCAGGCTCCAGCTGCTGTCAAGTCCACAGCCGGGCCACGCTAACGAGCGCATGCTCGACATTCACTGCAACAGGTACTGATGAAAAGAATTGCTGTCCGCCGCTCGGGCGTTCACGGTCGCGGCGTCTTTGCTCTACGACCGATCAGCGCGGGCGAACTCATCCTTGAGTACGCCGGCACGGTCATGAGTTGGAAGCGGGCTATATCTCGCCATCGCCGTTTCGGGAAGGAGGGCCACACGTTCCTTTTTGGGCTATCCGATGGGCGGGTCATCGACGGTTCGCTTGGCGGCAACAGCGCGCGCTGGCTCAACCACGCGTGCGTCGCCAATTGTGAGGCTATCGAGTCCAACGGAAGGGTACACATCCATGCGGTCTCAAATATCCGGCCGGGCCAGGAGCTTTTCATCACATATGGACTCTCAATAGAGGGCCGCCTCTCGGCAATTGTGCGCGCCCAATACGAGTGCCGCTGCGGTCACCGCGGATGTCGCGGGACGATGCTCGCTTCCACGGGACGCTCGGCCTAGCGGCGTCGGCAGATGCGGCCCGTTGCTTAGATTTCTTCTCCCGGAGAGATACACGGCTCGACAGTCAAGCGCCGCAGCCACTTTTGGCTGGGCTTACCCGGCGCGGTCTGGTGGTGCCGCGGTTCCCGCGGCATGCTGACGTTCACCAGGCAGGACCTTCTCGACGACCGGCACTCCGCGGCGAGCCACTGTCTTTCTCTGATAGCAGGTGTTGCGGAGTGACGTCTTCGATTTCCAGCGCAGTACGACAGTAAAAGCAGTTACTCCCGTCCCGAGCACGTAAGCTCCTTAGACGCGATGACCGCAGGCACACGTAATGCGCCCTCTATTGGTCCATCAATGAACCGGCCAAAGGAGGTCAGATGACGAACCCATCACATCCCGGCGAACCTGCGCGCTCCCAAAGCGAATCGCAGCCCGGTGAACGGCGCGCCGGGGACCAACCGATGCCCGATGAAGCTGCGCGCGATGCGCTAGACCATGGCGATAATGACAAGATCGACCGAACTTTGGAGGAGCTCGACGTATCAACTACAAAATCCGGGAAGGACCAATCTCGGAAGCCGGATACCGAAGGTTCGAATTCGTCGAGCAAGAATGTTGATGACCAAGATGATTGAACGACGTTTGCCAGAACGGCCTGAACGTAAGCATCCCGGCGATCCCATCTGGTTTTCTGTTCCTGGGCGTAAGAGCATACGTTTCCACGATCAGGAAGCGGACACGTGCACACTATCTCCCAGGATATTTCGGCAGGCCGCACACGGCGGACTTATAGCGCCTAGTTTAAATCAGAGCTTATCGACTAATGTCGGCAGGTCGGCGTCTCATGTTCAGCCGTGGCGATCTCGCATGGCATGAATCGCAATGTGCTGCGACGCTGCGACGCCTGCGCCCAAACCGCTTGATATCGACGTCAAGCCTGCTTTCATCGCGCTGCCAACGACCGTGCCGACACCACAAGCGCCCGATGCGGCACAAATGAGCGTGCGAATCGACATTCAGCGCATTGGCACAACCGTGTCGGTGCTATGGCCGCACTTTTGTTTGAGTGACAGCGCGGCGTGGATACGGAGTTGCTGCGATGATCCGCATCGACGCCATTTGGCTTCCAACTGAACCTCTCGATATGCGTGCCGGTGCCCACACCATCCTTGCGCACGTGGTGAAGGTATTTGGATCCGCCAGGCCTCACCATGCTTATTTGTTTGCCACCGGGCATTCGACACGCATGAAGGTCCCGGTGTACGACGGATTTGGCATCTGGCTGGCTGCACGACGCTTGAGCAAGGGCCATTTCGTTTGGGCTAGTGGCCATAGTGAGATCGCTGAGACACTGAATCTCGAACAATTGCGCGCACTCATGATCGGGCTGCCCTAGCCGATGTTGGCGCACGACCACGTAATCGCGGTGGTATAGAAAATGACGTAAACAGTTTCGATTCCCCCGGCCTGCAGGTGCTGGCAAACTTGAGGGCATGAATTCACCCACTGATCTCGATGCCCTGAACCCCCGATCAACTGCGCGCACTCGCGCGGCAGTTGATGACTCTGGTCGAAGAGAAGGCGCTTGAATCGCACTACCGCCAAACGCGCATTGACCAGCTTACCCTGGGCTTTCGGTCATCAAACGCCTGGAATTCGGCAGACGTAGCGAACAGTTCACCGCCGAGCAGTTAAGCTTGCTGGACGAGGCCATTGATGAGGATTTCTGGATGAACTGCGCCCGGACGCGCCGCAGGAGAGACCTCGTATGCAGGCCAGGCGCTTGCCGTTGCCGCCCCGGTTGCCGCGCACCGACATCCATCACGAGCCGACGGAGTTGAACTCCCCTGTGGCTGCCAGCGCGTGCGTATTGGCGAGGATATGCGAGCAAAAAAAGCCAGATCGCCGAACAGGCATTGAAATTCTTCGTGGCGCTCTACGACGTCGAGCGCGAAGCAGCCGACGTGGACCCTGAGCAACGACGGGCGATTCGTGAGGAGCGAGGCAGGCCAGTCGCGCAGGCGTTGCCCGTCTGGATGCTTGCACAGCGCAAACTTGTCTCCGAAGGCTCGCCGATCGCCAAAGCCCTGGACCATAATCTCAAGCGTTGGCAGGCGCACACGCGCTATCTTGACGATCCTCGCGTGCCCATCGATAACAATCGAATCGAGAAGTTGATTAGACCTTGGGCCATCTGACGGGCGAACTGGTTATTCGCGGGTTCTTTACGCGCTGGACAACGAGCCGCAGCTGTCATGAGTCTCGTGCGTTCCGCACAGATGAGGCACGACCCGTACGCATACTTAAAAGACGTCCTCGCGCGGCTGGGACACAGCGTGCCGACCAGATCGCCGAATTGCTTCCGCATAACTGGGTACCAACCGTCCCCTGATTAAGCTCACCCGTGACTTTGCCGGGCGCTTACGAAGCGCATATGGATTGGTTCCGCTTTTCGTTGCAGAGGCCACGACGTATGTTCGACAGCAACACACGTCTGTAGTAGTGACTTCGAGCAGGAAGTCAAGCCAATTCCCCTCGCGCGGGTCTTCGCCGAGTTGCGAATACGGGTTGTGCTCGTTGCGGAAGTGCACGCCACGGAGCGTATCGACAGCAACCAATACCTTAGAACGTCAGTGTTCTGCAAATCAGTGAGAAAGCAATCTTGGGAATGGCTCGCAGGCGGCGCCGGCATAAGTCGTTTTGTGACTGATTGAAGCTACTGATGCGCGATGAATGGAGCACGTCGTCAAAAGAACAGCTTTCCAGAGCAGCTAGCATGGAAGAATCGGTCTGGAGGGAGTGGCGCGCCCGTCTAAAGTGGTCATCAGAAAAGTTAAAACCTTGTTCGCTAGATATGTCTTTACTCATTCGTATCATCGAAGAGTCTTTCAGACATTAAAGCCATTCAATGGATGGGACTCTTTTTATGGGTCGGTGACCGCATCCTGCGGATGCTCGAAGGAAGCCTCAAGCGCAGGGAAAGAAGGAACCACCTTTGCCCGGCTCAAACACCATTGCTGTAACGCCGAGCAGTTGATGGCTCTAGCTATGAGCATCGACCCACGCACGAGCCCAATCCGACCCGGCAACCTCAGCGTCTTCCTCACTTTCATAATGGCCAAGGACACCTGAAGCATGGACAAGCTTGCCGCGAAGGGTGATGGTTCCGCTCGCCGCGTAACGTTTCGTCCGCCACTGGCCCTCAAGCTCGACGATTGAGTGTCCCCATACTTGATACCCGTGGTAGCTCTGCGATTGCATTAGCGGACGACGCGAACGGATAGTGCGTGACCTCTCACGCGAAGGACGTTGCCCTCCGGTGTGACCTGCCGGGGGATTTCAGACATGTCCGGTTCATCTTTAGGCAAAGTCCTTGGCATCTTGCCTTGTGTCGCGACAAGCTTCGATGCAGGCGCCGATGTGCGCCGCGAATACACCTTCTTCGCATGCAAAGCCACGTGCCGCCGCACGGCAAGCTTGTGCTGGGCAATAGCCCTGTGTGGCGCAGTCGCCCGCGCCTCCGGCGGATTCCAGACTTCCGAATATATGCTCGCTCCGAAAGCAGTCGGCGCAAGCACCGCCGTCAACAACGCAAGTCCAAGTCTTCGCACGATTTCCCCTCGCCTAGTGGCCTCCAGAATGATTTCGTTCACGTGCATTAGGCAGTCGAAGGCAGCGGACTCGCTCACCCAACGACGTGAGCGTGCCGAGCGCCGACTAACCCTTAGCCTCAATCGTCGCAATTTCCAGATGGAAAGGCTGCCGCTTGATCTACGCCCAACGACTGCGTCTTTGCTCCGGAGAACTTGGCCGTTCGCCGTCACGAAAACACTCCCCGACACTGTACATCCATACAGGTTTCCATGCAATGACGTCTGCCGCGCCGTTCTCCCGAGCGACACGACGTCTTGCCAGCGCGGCGGTCTACTCGACTGCCCTCACAGCATCGGATGCGGCCCAAACGAGTGGCGGTGACGCGTGTGCCCGTTCCCCGGTTAAGACCGGTTCGCTCGCTATGGCCGGACGAAGGCAACGCTGTCGCTCATCAGCAAAGCCAGTTCGTCGATGTTGAACGGCTTTGCCAAAACGATTACTCCGCCCAGTTTTGCGCGCTCCAGTTCGTCGGCGTAGCCGGTCATCAAGGCAATCTTTTGCTCCGGCCATCTGCTCCGGACGTGTTCTGCAAAGTCGATACCGCTCATCTTTCCGGGCAGATGCACGTCTGAGAGCAGGAAGTCGAAATCGGCCCCCTGACTGAGTACCTCAAGGGCTTCGTCGGCCGTCATCGAGTGCCGCACTGTGCATCCGAGCACCTCGAGAACGGCGCAAATCCCAGCGGCGACTTCCGGATTGTCTTCTACTACGAACACGTGCTGAGGTTTAGGCGCTGCGGCGGCAGCTGGTTTCGGCGACGCCGGTTGGACAACACCTTCTGTACCTATGTATGAAGGCAAAAACAGTTTCAGTGTTGTTCCTCTGCCAGACCCGCTCTCTATCATCGCAGTGCCACCGGATTGCTCGCACGTCGCCAGTACCTGCGCGAGACCAAGGCCGGTGCCGGCGCCAAGTGCTTTGGTGGTAAAGAGCGGCTCAAACGCGTGCTCTCTCACCGCTGGAGGCATCCCGTGCCCGTCATCAGAAAGCGCTATAAGCACGTATTCTCCAACGGGCAGTCTGGTTTCGAGTTCTCTCAGGTGAATATTGGAGCATCGGATAGAGAAATGCCCTCCGTCCGGCATTGCATCCCTCGCATTGACCGCAATGTTGAGAATCGCAGACTCGAGCTCGGTGGCGTCCACCTTGACCAACCCAGTACCTGGCGCGACGTCCATGGTCATCTCGATTTTCTCGGTAAGGGCCGTGCCTATGATGTCTCTCGCACTCCCAAACCATGTGGCAAGGTCAACAACTTCATGCTTCAGCGGCTGCTTACGTGCGACGCTCATAAGTCTACGGGCAAGTTCTTCCGCTCCGATTGTCGCTCGCTTTACAGCAGTAACCTCCTTCTCAACGTTCGTATAGTTCTTTCGCGTCGCTAGTTCCATATTTGCGGCTACCACCATCAGCAGGTTGTTGAAATCGTGGGCCACGCGCGCCACCAGATTTCCCAGCGCGCCCATGCGCCGTAGCTGCCGGCTCGAGGCTTCAGCGGACGCTCGCCGTATCCACTCCGCTTTCCAGTGATTCCATGCCGCTTCCTCGGTTCGCAGTTGACGATGCGAGAAAACGATCAGTGACCAGAGCGCGATGCACGGGACAAGCGCAAACATCGCGACGACCACGAAGTGTTTGCGCCATTGCTCGTGTATTGCCGCCGTGGAATAGCCGCTTGCAACGTACAGCGGGTACCTTCCGACGCGCCGGAACGACAGGATTCTCTCGACACCGTCAACCGTGGAGACCATATTGACCCGGCCAACTTTCACCGCCTGTCCAAGCGCAATCGTAAAGGGAGTATCTGGCGCGGGATTGCTCAGGGTCCCGACGTCCGGAAGTCTAGCCAGAATGGTCCCGTCCTGCCGATACAGTCCAACGAGTAACGCCGGGTTGGAATTGGTCAAGTCTGCGTAGAATTCGCTGAAATACTGCCGCTTGAGCGCGATGGATACAACGCCGAGCAAAGCTCCGTCCTTCCCGACCCGTGCCATGTTTGTCGTGAAAATGTCGGACTGCATAACTTTGCCGGATAACGGCCGGGAGAAGTAGGGAGCGGGCGCTGACGCCAGTGCCCCCCGGAAGTCTTCGCGTCCGGCGATGGAAATTGGCGGCACCGGGAAAAAGCGGCTGCTCGCCAGCAAGTCGCCGTGGGTACCGAACACGGAGATGGCTGCAAGCTGCGGGTAGTCCGCCGCAATTGTGCTGAGCCTGC
>Ga0209796_10001125_pt1 | contig 12177 bp, 14 predicted proteins | sample AgamicOrSfrz_FD_187167 | JGI IMG/M metagenome (GOLD analysis project Ga0209796, IMG submission 187167) | Agave microbial communities from Guanajuato, Mexico - Or.Sf.rz (SPAdes) (version 2) | ecosystem: Host-associated > Plants > Phyllosphere > Phylloplane/Leaf | place: Guanajuato, Mexico...
TTCAGACACGCTGGCACATTCGGGATTCGCAAATAGCAAAAACCGAACGGCCATTCCATTCCGTGCGGACAGCTGATCCCCAGAAAGCGGCGTGTGTGTTTGAGACGGCCCGTTAGCGGGCTTTTTTAAAATTTTGAGCTCTTTCCGAGAGCTTACTATACGCGCGCCGCTTGGAAAACAATTATGCGAATTTAATCCGCCTGCCTTTGCCAGCAAGGCCCACGGCGCGGCACATAAGTAATCAACTTACGAATAACGAATTGTAGATGCGCTTTTCTCATTGGCGGCCGCCCAGGTAGTTCGTACCGCATCAATTAACACTTAAGAGGTATTTCCTTCTCTGCGTTTCAGACCTGAAACGTTTTGAGCCAATTCTTTTAATTGGAATGCCTGGGCGTCGAGTTGCAAGCCGATGGGTCAACGAATTGAGCCGGTTGGCACGGCTTTCGCTAATCGTTGTGCAAGAGGAGACTCATCATGCGATTACCGTTATTGCGTGTGCCGGGTGTCGCGCGCGTCACCCTATGGGACGAGGTCGGCCCACCGACGCCCTTGCCGCCGCCGCTGCCCCTTCGAAGCCGCCCGCAGCACCAGGTGCGGCGCGACAGACGATCTTCGGCAATCACCCGGCGCCGGGCACGCGCCGCCTGCTCCCGCACCCGACGCACCGCCGGGGCGCGCACGCGAGCGGCTGCCTGCGTCAGGTAGAATCGCTCCGGTTACGTTCCCCTTTCCATTCGATGACGACGCTCACCCTGATCGTCGCTCGCGCCAATAACGGCGTGATCGGCCGCGACAACCAGCTGCCCTGGCGACTTCCCGAAGACCTGGCGTTTTTCAAGCGCACGACCATGGGCGCGCCCATCATCATGGGGCGCAAGACGCATGAGTCGATCGGCAGGCCGCTGCCGGGTCGCCGCAACATTGTTGTGACACGCGACGCGACGCGGCGCTTCCAGGGCTGCGACGCGGCCACCACGCTCGACGAGGCGCTAAAGCTTGCCGCGCAGGATCAGGCGCCGGAAGCGTTTCTCATCGGCGGTGCGCAGTTGTATGTGGAAGGGCTGCGTCTTGCGGATAAGCTGATCGTGACCGAGATTTCGGCCGATTTCAAAGGCGACGCGACTTTCCCGGCGGTCGACCCCGACGAGTGGCAGGAGGTCGCGCACGAAACGCATCGTGCGCATGCGCCAAACGACTTCGACTACGCGTTCGTGACCTATACGCGCAAGGGTCATCAGGGTTGATCTGGCGAGGCGCTGCACAGCTGAACGTTGCATGGCGCCGTGAAGCGCACGAAGCGCCATGCAACGCGCCGTCCAAAGCAAAACGCCACGCAAGCCCTGCGTGGCGTTCTGGTTTACAACGTCCTACGTAGCGACTGTCGCGCCAGAAGGACAAGCCCGCTTACTGCCCCGCGATAGTCATCCGCTCGATGAGCACTGAACCCGTCTGCTTGGTGCCCCGCGTGATGGTATCCGCGCCGATTGCGACAATATGCCGGAACATCTCCTGCAAAGTGCTTGCAACGGTGATTTCCTCGACCGGATACTGGATCTTGCCGTTCTCGACCCAGAAGCCCGACGCGCCGCGCGAATAGTCGCCCGTCACGTAGTTCACGCCCTGCCCCATCAGTTCGGTCAGCAGTAGGCCGGTGCCGAGCTTGCGCAGCATTTCCTCGAAGTCGTCCTCGGCGCGCGTGTCCGAGCTCTGCAGCGACAGGTTGTGCGAGCCGCCGGCGTTGCCGGTGGTCTGCATGCCGAGCTTGCGCGCTGAATAGGTCGACAGGAAGTAGCCCTCCACGACGCCGTCCTTCACCACCGAGCGTTGCCGGGTGCGCACGCCTTCTTCGTCGAACGGCGCGCTGCCCATTGCGCGCGGCACATGCGGATCTTCGACAATCTGCACATGCGGCGCGAACACCGGCTTGCCGAGACTGTCGACGAGAAACGACGTCTTGCGATACAGCGCGCCGCCGCTCGTGGCCTGCACGAAGGCGCCGAGCAGACCTGCGGCAAGCGGCGCCTCGAACAGCACCGGCACCTTGCGCGTATCCAGGCCCCGCGCGCCGATGCGCGCAAGCGCCCGCTGCGCCGCGTAACGGCCCACTGCTTCCGGATCGGCCAGTTGCTCTGCGTTGCGCATGGACGTGTACCAGTCGTCGCGCTGCATATTGCGGCCGCTGCCGGCAATCGGCGCGCATGCAATGTAATGGCGCGAGTACGGATAGCCCGCGAGAAAACCGCGCGACGTGGCGAGCACGAACTGCGAATGCTGCGCCGACACGCTCGCGCCTTCCGAATTCTTGATCTGCGGATCGGTGGCGAAGGCGGCGTCTTCCGCGCGGCGGGCGATTTCCACGGCTTCGTCGGCGGACAGATTCCACGGGTGATACAGGTCGAGATCGCGCGGCTCCTTTTCGAGCAGTTCGGCTTCGGCGAGACCCGCGCAATCGTCTTCCGCGGTAAAGCGGGCAATGTTGTACGCCGCCGCGACCGTGTCCTTCAGCGCCTGCGACGAAAAGTCCGAGGTGCTCGCATTGCCGCGCTTGTTGCCGATAAACACCGTCACGCCGACCATCTTGTCGCGGTTGTGCTCGATCGTCTCGACTTCGCCGCGCCGCACGGAGACGGACAGACCGTCGCCCTCGGAGATTTCGGTCGCCGCGTCGGTGCCGCCGAGCGACTTTGCGTGACGAAGGATGTCCGAGGCGATTTCCTTCAGTTCATCCTGGGTATGCGGAAAAAAGCGCTGCTTGACGTCCATGTCTGCTGCCATTGTGGTTGCCGTCCTTTGGGGGCCGAGCGGCCCGGTGTTTGTCCATGCGCGCATCGCACAGGCCGCGCGACTCGCGTGCGCCCCGGTGCGCCTCATTGAGCACGACATGCGCATGGGCGTGATTAAAGCATCCCGCGATCATAGCAAGCTAAGCGCTCGCGCACCTGGCATTCGCAGCGCGGTTTTTTGGCGAGCGCGCGCCGCTGCTGGCGGCGTGGCGGCGGGTCAGCCGGGCCCGGCACGCTACAATATCGGCATGACACGCAAAACCCGCATTCAGCCCATCGAACCCGCCGAGCCGGAAGTCGACGAGAACGGCTACGACCGTCCAAGCAAGTCCCAGTTGAAGCGCGAAATGCATGCGCTGCAGGAACTGGGCGAGGCGCTGATCGCGCTGCCTAAAGACGCGCTCAAGCGCATGCCGATGCCCGAGAAGCTCGACGACGCAGTGCGCGAGGCGCGCCGCATCACCGACCATGAAGGCAAACGCCGTCAACTTCAGTACGTGGGCCGCGTCATGCGCTCGCTGCTCGATGAGGAAACCGCTGCGCTGCGCACCGCACTCGACACCTATAACGGCGTCAACAAGGCGGAAACGGCGAGGCTGCACTGGATCGAGCGCACCCGCGACAAGCTGCTCGCCGACGACGCCGCGCTGACCGAGTTCATCCGCCAGCATCCGAACGCCGATCCGCAGCAAGGCCGCACGCTGATCCGCAACGCTCGCAAGGAAGCGCAGCAGAACAAGCCGCCGCGCTACTTCCGCGAACTGTTCCAATGGATCAAGAACGCGGACGGACCCGCGGCTGCGACCGACTCTGCTCATGACGACGCTCAGGAAGACGACGATGACGACCGCGAAGCCTGACTCCCCCCGTAGGCCCGAGCGCAGCCACCCGGACGAGATCCTGATCGGCCTCGTGTCGATCAGCGACCGCGCATCCACGGGCGTGTACGAGGACAAGGGCATTCCGGCCTTGCAGGAATGGCTCGGCGCCGCGTTGAGCTCGCCCTGGCAAGTGGTCACGCGTCTGATTCAGGACGACGCGCCAACCATTTCCGCGACGCTCACGGAACTGGTGGACCAAGTCGGTTGCGATCTGGTGCTCACCACGGGCGGCACCGGCCCGTCGCGGCGTGACGTGACGCCTGAGGCAACGCTGGCCGTAGCCACCAAAGAAATGCCGGGATTCGGCGAGCAGATGCGGCAGATCAGCCTGAACTTCGTGCCGACCGCCATCCTGTCGCGCCAGGTCGCGGTGATTCGCGAAACGGCGGATCACGCGGCGCTGATCATCAACCTGCCGGGCCAGCCGAAGTCGATCAAGGAAACGCTCGAAGGTGTGCGCGACGCCGGCTCAGGCGGCGCAGTGAAGGTGCCGGGCATCTTCGCGGCGGTGCCGTATTGCATCGACCTGATCGGCGGGCCGTATGTAGAGACGCGCGACGAAGTCGTCAAAGCGTTCCGGCCGAAGAACGCGGTGCGCGCGCCCCGGCCGCTGTGATTGCGGCGCCGCTTATTCGGCGTTCATCGAAGCGTCGGGCGCGGGCGGAATAAGGAAGTGCTCGCGGTAGTACTTCAGCTCGTCGATCGATTCGTGGATGTCGGCGAGCGCCGTATGCATCGCGCGTTTCTGGAAGCCTTTGTAGATGGCGGGCTGCCAGCGGCGGCACAGTTCCTTGAGCGTGCTCACGTCGAGATTGCGGTAATGGAAAAACGTCTCGAGCTCCGGCATCCAGCGCGCCATGAAGCGCCGGTCCTGGCAGATCGAGTTGCCGCACATCGGCGACTTGCCCGGCGGCACGTAGGCACCGAGAAAATCGCGGATCAGCACGGTGGCATCGGCTTCGGTCACCGTCGAAGCCTTCACGCGGTCGATCAGCCCGGACCGCCCATGGGTGTTCTGATTCCACTGGTCCATCCTGGCAAGCGTCTCGTCGCTCTGATGGATGGCCAGAACCGGGCCTTCGGCCATTCTGTCGAGCGTCGAATTCGTCACCACTACCGCAATTTCGATGATGCGGTCCGAGTCCGGGTTGAGCCCGGTCATTTCCATGTCCAGCCAGACGAGGTTCATGTCGCTGCGCACGAGCGGCGGCTGTTGAGCGGATTCGAGGATGTCAGTCATGAAGGCAACCCTGATGGCCGGACCGGGAGCTTGTTGGCAAGCGCTGACGCCGCGACCATCGTTCGTTTGAGATGGATAGGAATGGTTGAAGATGCTTTAAGCAGGTCCCCGCTGCGAGGCGGGAAGAAACATATAATTCTCGCATAGATACCACGGAATCCACGGATGCCTACCCTGTACTTCACCGTTCTGTTCGTCGTCGCCGTCGTGGCCATGGTCGGCACCAAGCTGTGGCTCGCGTCACGGCAGATCCGCTTCGTTGCGGGCCATCGCGAGCAGGTGCCGAGCCAGTTCGCCGGCACCATCGCGCTCGCCGCGCACCAGCGCGCCGCCGACTACACCGTCGAGCGCACGCGTCTGACCATGATCGAGATCGTGGTCGGGGCCGCGCTGCTGATCGGCCTCACGCTGCTGGGCGGCGTGCAGGCGCTCGATCTCGCTACCACGGACTGGCTCGGCCGCGGTTACATCGGCCAGATAGCGCTCGTCGCGGCAGTGATCGCCATTACCAGCGCGGTGGACCTGCCGTTCGACTACTACCGCCAGTTCGTGATCGAGCAACGCTTCGGCTTTAACCGGATGAGCATGCGCATTTTCATCGTCGACCGTCTGAAAGGCGTGCTGCTCGGCGCCGCGTTCGGGCTGCCGCTGCTGTTCGTCGTGCTGTGGCTGATGAACCGCGCGGGCACCTTCTGGTGGCTGTGGACGTGGATTGTCTGGGTCGTCTTCCAGATGCTGGTGCTGGTGCTGTACCCGACCTTCATCGCACCGCTTTTCAACAAGTTCGAACCGCTCAAGGACGAAGCGCTGAAAAGCCGCATCGAGGCGCTGATGAAGCGCTGCGGCTTCGCCGCCAAGGGTCTCTTCGTGATGGACGGCAGCCGCCGCTCCGCGCACGGCAACGCGTACTTCACCGGCTTCGGAGCGGCCAAGCGAATCGTGTTCTTCGACACGCTGCTCGCACGCCTGTCGGGCAGCGAGATCGAGGCGGTGCTTGCGCACGAACTCGGCCATTTCAAGCGCCGTCACGTGATCAAACGCATGCTCGTGACGTTTGCGATCAGCCTCGCGATGCTTGCGCTGCTTGGCTGGCTCACGCAGCAGGTCTGGTTCTACGAAGGGCTCGGCGTGAGGCCCTCGCTGATCGGCGGCAATAGTGCGCTCGCGCTGGTGCTGTTCTTCCTCGCGTTGCCGGTGTTCGTCTTCTTCGTCACGCCGCTTGGCAGCCTGACCTCGCGCAAGCACGAGTTCGAGGCCGACGCGTTCGCCGCCACCCAAACGGACGCGCAAGACCTCATCAACGCGCTCGTCAAGCTGTACGAAGACAATGCGTCCACGCTGACGCCCGATCCGCTGTATACCGCGTTCTATTACTCGCATCCGCCGGCCTCGCAGCGGATCGACCGACTGCTGCGGCACGCATGAACGGCCGCTCCAGACAAACGCCGCGCGCAACATCCGCGACGCGCGTAGGCGGTCTCGTCGTGGCCGCGCATGGCCGCCACTATCTGGTCGCGCCAGAACACGGCGGCCCGATGCTGCAGTGCTTCCCGCGCGGCAAGCGCAGCGAAGTCGCAGTCGGCGATCGCGTGCTGTATGAGCCCACTTCGGCCGACCAGGGCGTGATCGTCGAGATCGGTGAGCGGCGCAATCTGCTGTACCGCTCGGATCAGTACAAGTCGAAGCTCTTCGCCGCGAACCTCGACCAGTTGCTGATCGTGCTCGCCACCGAACCGCACTTCAGCGAAGACCTGCTCGGTCGCGCGCTCGTCGCAGCCGAGGCGAACGAACTCAAACCGCTGATCGTGCTGAACAAGATCGACGTGACCGACGCGCTGGAAGGCGCTCGCAGGCGGCTCGAACCGTATCGTGCGCTCGGCTACACGGTTCTGGAAGTGTCGATCAAGGCGCAGCCCGAGGCCGCCCGTGCCGCGTTGATCGAGCATTTGCACGCTCACTCGACACTTCTGCTCGGCCAGTCGGGCATGGGCAAATCCACACTCGTGAATCTTCTGATTCCGGATGCCGAAGTCGCGACACGCGAGATTTCCACCGCGCTGAACAGTGGGCGCCATACCACGACCTTCACACGGCTTTATCCGCTGCCGGGCACGCTGACCGGCGCCGGCGCGGCCGGCGCGAACGGCGCGCTGATCGACTCGCCCGGCTTTCAGGAATTCGGCCTGCATCACTTGACCGAAGGCCGGCTCGAACGCGCGTTTCCCGAGTTCAGGCCGCTCTTGCCCAACTGCCGCTTCTACAACTGCCACCACTTGCACGAGCCCGGCTGTGCGATTCTCGAAGCGGTCGCCGATGGTCGCATTCGCCGCGAACGACATGCGCTGTACGCACAGCTCGTGCATGAAGCCAGCCAGATAGTGCGCTGACATGAAGCTCATGCGGGCGCCAAATCTCGTTATCGGACAGCATTGGGTCAATTTGCTGGAAGCAGCCGGCATTGCGTGCGAGTTGCACAACCGCTATCTGAACGGCGCGCTCGGCGATATTCCGGCGGATCAATGCGCGCCCGAACTGTGGCTCGTGGACGAGCGCGACGAAGCGTTGGCGCGGCGTCTGATCGAGGCGGCGTCGCGCGGTCCGGCGACCGGCTCGCCCGGCTGGCAATGCGGTCAATGCGGCGAGAAACTCGAGGCACAGTTCACTGTGTGCTGGCAGTGCGGGACGGTGCGCGATCCATTCTGAGTGGGGCTGATGCGGTGGCTGATGCGGCCCGTGGTGAGCGCCAAGAGACGGCAACGAGCGGCATCAAGCGGCATCAAGCGGCGCGGGCGGTGCAGGCGGCGGCAGACGCGTTCGTGATTGACAGCGCAGGCGAAAAAAACGGGCGCTTGCCCGTTTTTTTACTTCACTACGCATTGCTTTGCCTGCGGTTACGCTCACGCGAGCCACACGGCAATCGTCAGCATGAGCAACAGAATCATCCACAGCACGACCGCGCGCCACACGAGCCCCACTGCCGATTGCAATGTGCGCGGCGTGCAGTCGTCGCCGACCTGCATCGGACCGCCGTCACCTGTGGCGAGTGCGTCCAGGCTGGACTGTTCCGCGAGCGGCCCGCTCAGACGCGCGCCGAGCGCGCCGCTGCCGGCGGCGAGCAGCACGCCGTCGTTCGCATCGGGCCACTGGCGCGCATGATTGCGCCAGGCGTAAATCGCGTCTTCGAAATTGCCGACAATCGCAAAGCCGAGCGACGTGAGCCGCGCCGGAATCCAGTCGATCACAAAGAACGCACGCTGCGCGAAGCTGGAAAACGCCAGCGTGCGATCGTCGACCGGACGGGCCCACGTGCGCGACAGATATTCGGCGATGCGATACAGCACAGCTCCTGCCGGCCCGACCGGAATCAGGAACCAGAAGAACACGCCAAAAACATGGCGATGCGATGCAACCACTGCGTGGATCAGCGTATGCCGCACGATCTCGCTCACCGGCATGTCGAGCGTCTCGAGCCCGGTCCATTCGTTGAGGATTTCGCGGGCGCGCGGCACGTCGTCATTGTTCAGCGCGAGATGGATGTCCGTAAAGTAATGGCTGAACTGGCGAAAGCCGAGCGTGAAATACAGCACCGCGACGTTCCACAGGAACGCCAGCACGAAATGAATGTTGTAGAGAACGTAGTAGACGAGCGCGACAGCGAGGGTCCACGGCACCACGACCACCAGCCACGCAAGCAGGCCGTGCTTCGGCTTGCCCGCATCGAATCCGTGCGCCGCCGACTCCGCATGGTATTGAAGCAGCGCGGAGACCGGATTATTCGGCGACAGCGCGCGCACCTGTTCAATGATCAGAGCCAGCAATACGGAGAAAAAAGTCATGCGATGCGCCGTGCTTTTCGAGTTTACGATTGTTTCGTAACGATAGCACAGGGTCGGATGCCGCTGAGCGGGGGGCGTTGCCAAACCGCACGCCGACACTGCCGCTGCCGTCGTTCAGGCCGCAAGAAAGCGATAAAAATTGCGTAGCATCGCGGCTGTCGCGCCCCAGATGAAATAGTGGCCGCCCGTGCTGCTTGCACCTTCTTCTGCTGCTTCTCGTGATACTCCGCGCGGATACGGCATCGCGAAAAAACGGCGCTCGCCGCCTTCGTAGCGGAACACGCGCTCTTCGTGGTGGGCCGGGTTCATCAGGAACGAAAGCGGCACTTCAAAGACTTCTGCGACTTCGAGCGCATCCGCCTTCAAAGCGAACGGCGGATGGACAAGACCGATGACAGGCGTGACGCAAAAGCCCGTGCCCGTCAGATAGTCGGGCAGCGCACCCAACACTTCGACGCGCGAAGGCGCCAAGCCCACCTCCTCTTGCGCCTCGCGCAAGGCGGTTGCTGTGGCGTCGGCATCGAATGGCTCCTGACGGCCGCCCGGAAAACTGACCTGGCCAGCGTGATCGTTGAGATGATCGGCGCGCTGCGTGAGCAGCACCGTCAAGCCGTTCGCACGAATGACGAGCGGCACCAACACGGAGGCGACACGCGGGTCGGCTCCAATATTGCGCCACGGCGCCTCGACGATCGGCTCAGGCGTCCAGAAAAGGTCTTGCTTGAAACGGGCGCGCAACGCCTCGGGCGTAAGCCGCTCCGCGGCTACGGGCGGCAGGTGGGCGCCCGTTGCTTCGACGGGCAGCGCTTCAGGTTCAAAGACGGGGCGGATCAACGGATCTCTCGGATGAGCGGATAGGCGATACCGCTATTTTGACCTGGCAAACAAAAAAGCACCCGCGAGGGGTGCTTTTCCTTACAGCATTTACGCCTGGGAAGCAGCGCGGTCTTTCGAGACCAGCTTTTCCTTGATTCGAGCCGACTTGCCCGAACGGTCGCGCAGGTAGTACAGCTTCGCACGACGCACGTCGCCGCGACGCTTCACGACGATGCTTGCCAGCAGCGGCGAGTACGTCTGGAACGTACGCTCGACGCCTTCGCCCGACGAGATCTTGCGGACGATGAACGACGAATTCAGACCACGGTTACGCTTGGCGATCACGACGCCTTCGTAAGCCTGAACACGCTTACGCGTACCTTCAACCACGTTCACGCTGACAACCACCGTGTCGCCGGGAGCGAATTCGGGGATGGTCTTTTCGCCGAGGGCACGCGCAATTTCTTCCTGCTCGAGTTTTGCAATCAGATTCATCACTGACTCCTAAGTCCATCTTGTCGGCGTTCGTACCTGCCTTGCATGAATTGCCCGGCTACGGCCCCGATAGAGGATGGGTTCACATCAGGCGCCGTACACGCATGTGCGGCGCCGCCTTTTGTCCGCTCGAAAGACCGGGGCTTCACGCCTTCGGCTCTTCCTTCGCCAGACTTGCAAGCCATGCCTCGTCGGCACGACTCAACATCTTGTTCTTTCTCGCCTTGACGATCAGGTCAGGCCGTTTGCGCCACGTATTGCGCAGCGCTTCACGCCGCCGCCATGCTTCGATCTCCGCATGATGACCGCCTAGCAGCACATCAGGCACACGCACGCCGTGATATTCCTCGGGCCGCGTGTAGTGCGGACAATCGAGCAGCACGTCGACAAAACTGTCCTGTACCGCCGACTGCGAATCATTGAGCACGCCCGGCAACTGGCGCACCACTGCGTCCATCAAGGCCATGGCCGGCAACTCCCCGCCGGACAGCACGAAGTCGCCAAGACTGACTTCTTCGTCGACGACACGGTCGAGCAGGCGCTGGTCGATCGCCTCGTAACGGCCACACAGCAGAATCAAGCCAGGCTGCGCGGCGAACTTCATTACACGTTCGTGGTTAAGCGTGGCGCCCTGCGGCGACATCATGACGACACGCGGCGCGTCAATACCCTGTTGCGTCTGCGCCGCCCTGGCCGCCGTGATCGCATCTTCCAGCGGCTTTGCCAGCATGACCATGCCGGGACCGCCGCCGTACGGGCGATCGTCGATCGTGCGGTAGTTGTCGGTTGTGAAATCACGCGGATTCCACGTACGCAACCCGTAGCGTTGCTGCTTGGCTGCCCGGCTGGTAATGCCCCAGTCGGTCAGCGCGCGAAACATTTCGGGAAAGAGCGTGACGACATCGAACTGCATCGCTCTCTCCGTTTTAGCGAAATCGATTTGCTGAACTATCAATAATCGGCTTCCCAGTCGACGGTGATCTGCTTCGCCGCCTGGTCCACCGTTTTGACAAACACACCGACGAACGGGATCAAACGCTCGGCGGTGACCGGCTTGCCGCTTTTGTCAGCCGCCGGATATTCGACGCGCAACACCGAGTGCGCGCCGTTGTCGATCATGCCTGCAACCTTGCCCAGGTTTTCGCCGGCAAGGTTCACGACGTCGAGCCCGAGCAGGTCGACCCAGTAGAACTCGTCGGCTTGCAGCGCCGGGAATTCGCTGCGGCTGATATAGACGCGGGACCCGCGCAGTGCCAGCGCCGCGTCGCGGTCAGCGACTCCGCCCAGATGGGCCACCACACTGTCGCTGTGCGTTTTTGCCTGCAACGACGGCGCGGACTGGCGCTCCCGGCCTTTCAGCAGCCACCAGCGCTTTGCGCTCAGCAAAGCGTCGCCGCCTTGTCCGGCGTCCGCATGGGCGGCCACCTTGACCCAGCCTTTAAGACCGTAAGCGTCGACAATTGCACCGACTTCCACCGCGTCCGCCGGCCAGCTCTCCGCCGTTTCCGGGCGCATGACAGCGGCCTCGGAACCGGCGGTTGCAACATCGGCTTTCGCCTTGCCTCCGGCCCGCTCGCCCGTTTTGCGGACGAATGCACCGAATGGCGCCTGACCAGACGTCTTTGCGCGCGGGCTCGCTTCTGGGCTGGCGCCTTTTGCCGGCGCCTTTGCCGTCACGCGACCTGAACTGCCGGAATCACGCTCAGACATGATTGAACCTCAGATTGAGCCTCGCTGCGGCCTTCGACGCCTGCTTCGGCAAATCATCTTGCGCATCGGACTGCTCACGCAAACTGCGCGAGCCGCCGGCCAGACCGACGACGATACGCATGCAAGCTACCATTAAGCAGCCGGCTGCGCCTTTTGCGCTTCTTTCACGAGACGCTCGACCGTCGGCGACAGTTGTGCGCCAACGCCTTGCCAGTACGTCAGGCGGTCTTGAGCGATACGCAGAGCTTCGCCCTTCGTAGCGATCGGGTTGTAGAAGCCAACGCGCTCAATGAAGCGGCCGTCACGACGGTTACGCGAGTCGGTTGCGACGATGTTGTAGAACGGGCGCTTCTTGGAGCCGCCACGAGCCAAGCGGATGATGACCATACTAGAATCCTTGAAAACCGGGGTTC
>Ga0209796_10001129_pt1 | contig 12134 bp, 9 predicted proteins | sample AgamicOrSfrz_FD_187167 | JGI IMG/M metagenome (GOLD analysis project Ga0209796, IMG submission 187167) | Agave microbial communities from Guanajuato, Mexico - Or.Sf.rz (SPAdes) (version 2) | ecosystem: Host-associated > Plants > Phyllosphere > Phylloplane/Leaf | place: Guanajuato, Mexico...
GCCCGCGCTTGCCCCAGTAGGCGGGCTGAATAAAGCTGCGCCCCAGCTCGATGCTCTGCTGCAAAATCGGCATCATGCGCTCGTCGTAGTGGAACAGGCTGTGGCTGTAAAAGCCCTCCAGCCCGCGTCTGGCGAGCTGCTCGTCGCCGGGGATAAAGCGGTAGGCGCCGACGATCTCCAGCTGCGCGTCGTCCCACAGGATCAGGTGATAATAGTCGTCGTCGTAATTATCCAGATCGCGGCGGCGGCCGCTGCCTTCGCCTACCGCGCGAAAGGCGATTTCCCGCAGCCTTCCCAGCTCGCGCAGCAGCGGCACCCAGGTGGCGCCGTTGCGCCGCCACAGGTAGATCTGCTTGCCGTCGCCGGTGGTGCCGAGATGTTCGCTCGCGCGTAGCGCCCGCTTCAGCTCGCCGCGATCTTCGGCGCGCGCGATCGCTTTTTCGGTCTGGAACAGGCCAGGACGCTGCTGGCCGATGCGATAAAGGTGTTTGCGCAGCCGCTTCGCCAGCGCTTTGCCCGGCGTGTGGCCGTCATGCCAGTGCGCAAAGGGGATCTGCGCGCCGATATGCAGCTTGATGCGCGAGCCGCGCTGGCGGAACATCTCGCGCACCAGCATCAGCAGCGCCAGCGGCTGGGCGATTTTAGCCGCCGCGTAGAACAGGCCGCTGTTGCGCCCGTCGACAAAGACCGGCACCAGCGGCGCGCGGGCGCGCGCGGCCAGGCGCAGAAAGGTGTGATGCCAGCGGCCGTCGCGCACGCCGCGGCTGCTGAGGCGCGACACTTCGCCCGCCGGGAAAATAATCAGCACCCCGTCGTTGCTGAGATGCTGCTGCATACGCTGAAGCTGGTCGCGGCTGGTGCGGTTGCCCATGTTATCCACCGGCAGCATCAGCGTGTTGAGCGGCTCCAGCATCATCAGCATACGGTTGGCGACGATTTTCACATCGCGCCGCACCTGCGCCACCGCCGCCAGCAGCGCCAGTCCGTCGAGCGCGCCGAGCGGATGGTTGGCGACGATCACCACCGGCCCGCGCGACGGGATCTGTTCCAGATCGCGCTCGCTTAGCTCGCAGCGCACGTCGAGGTGCTCCAGCATCTGCTCAACCATATCCAGCCCTTTCAGGTGCGGATAGCGCGCGGCGAAGCGCTGAAACTCCTCTTCATGCAGCGCCCAGCGCAGCACCCGACGCTGCCAGCCAGCAGGCTGAGCCTGCGGCCAGAAGCGTTCGACAACCTGATCGACAGAGAACATAACGCGCCTTTTTTTCGACGATGATGACGCCAAAAATAAGGTGAGATGTTTTCAAATTTATGACGCGCCGCAGGTCAGAAATGGTCGGCGATCGGCGTCCAGATGTCGGTCAGCGCGCCCTCTTTGCCGGTAAAGGGAACGCGCGTCGGCACCGGCACCTGCTTCACCTGTTGCTCGGCCACGTGCAGTCTGGCCGGCTCGTCGCGGTTCGTCTCCGGCGCAAAGCCCTCCGGGTAGGCGCCAACCACCATAAAGTCTTCGCTGGCATAGACCTGCTTATGGCCGACGCCCGCCGGGATCAGCACCGCGTCGCCCGCGCGCAGCGTCACCATACGGCCGGTGTCGCCGCCGAACAGGACTTCCGCCCAGCCCTGCGCCACGCCAAGCAGCTCATGCGTATTCGGATGGTAATGGGTATAGGGAAAGATGTCGTAACGCCAGGAGGGCGGCCAGCCGTTGCGCGCAAAGGTCTGCTCGAACCAGCCGGCGAGGTCGGGTTCCTCCTCCTGCGCTTCATCCAGCGCCACGCGCGGCCAGATGATAAGCGGCAGAGGATTGTTCGGCACGCCGCCCGACGGGCCGGCGAGCATCAGGTGTTGCGGATTATTCGACGAGCCGGCGGCAAAGGTGCCCGCCGCGAAGGACATTAGCAACATCAGACTGGAAGAAGAGGCAGTCATACAGGTTCTCCGGGTAGCTTTCCGCTAATTGTGGCAAACCTGATGGCCGTTGCAATGTGCGCCCGCCAGCAGATCCGCTATAAAAGCATGATTTTGCTAACCAAACACAAATAACAAAGCAACAATCCTGTCACTTTGTGCGGTCGGCTTACCCCGGCAGCGCCGCGCAGAGCGCAGGCGACGGCAGCCCCCCTTTTTTCTGCTCCGGCTCCGGCGCGAAATCGGGCAGCTCCTCGACCTTTTCCGGCGGAACGGGCTTGCCCAGCAGATACCCCTGCAGCGTGTTGCAGCCTAAGCCGGTTAAAAAAGCCTGCTGTTCGGCGGTCTCCACCCCTTCTGCCACGACTTTAAGATCCAGCGACTGCGCCAGCGCGACGATGGCGGAAACGATGGTGGCGTCTTCGGACTGATGCTGCAGCTCGTTAACGAACGCCCGGTCGATCTTAAGCTCGCTGGCCGGCAGGCGTTTGAGATAGAGCAGGCTCGAATAGCCGGTGCCGAAGTCGTCTATCGAGGCTTTAACCCCCAGACGCGTCAGCTCGGTCAGGATGCGCACGCTCTCGTCCGGATCGCGCATTGCGGTGGTTTCCGTGACCTCCAGCGTCAGCAGTTCGGGCGGGATGGCGTGCGTCGCCAGCGCCTCAGTCACCGTCGTCACCAGATTGCTCTGCTCAAACTGCAGCGCCGAGAGGTTGACCGCCACCGACCAGTTGGTATGCCCCTGCTGACGCCACTCATGCAGCTGGCGGCAGGCCTCGTTAATCACCCAGCTGCCGATACTGACGATCATGCCGGTCTTTTCCGCCAGCGGCAGGAAGATATCGGGCGTCAGCAGGCCGCGCGTCGGATGCTGCCAGCGCAGCAGCGCCTCAAAGCCGATAATCGGGCCGCGCGGCGCGCAATATTTCGGCTGGTAAAAGAGCCGCAGCTCCTGATTTTCCTGGGCGTGCCACAGATCGTTGTTGAGCTGCAGCTGGCTCTGCGCCAGGGTGTTCATCGAAGGCTGGAAGAAGTTATGCCCGTTGCGGCCGTTGTTTTTGGTGTGGTACATGGCGGCATCGGCGTTGAACATTAGCTCGCGCTCGTCGTTGCCGTCGCCTGGATAGACGGCGATGCCGATGCTCAGCGACACCATCAGCTCGTAGCGGGAGATCTCAAACGGACGCTCGATGGCTTTCACCAGCGTGTCCGCCACCGTGGCGGCGTCGTTGGGATCGTTAATCTCAATCAGCAGCACAAACTCATCGCCGCCCATGCGCGCCAGGGTGTAGTAGCCCTTCATCTGATCGCTCATGCGCTCGGTGACGGCGATCAGCAGATTATCGCCGACGTGGTGGCCGAAGGCGTCGTTGACCGCCTTAAAGCCGTCGAGATCCATAAACATCAGCGCAAACTGGGTGCGCTCGCGATTGGCTTTATTGATCGCCTGTTCCAGCCGATCCTCCAGCAGAATACGGTTCGGCAGGCGCGTCAGGTTGTCGTGCAGCGCCAGCTGCGCCAGTTCGCGGTTCGCCTCCGCCAGCGAGCGCGCCAGAATAGCGGTGCGCGCCTGCATGCGCGCGTCGAGCATCGACACCAGCAGCGTAATGCCGAGGATCGCCAGCGTCACCACCGTGACCAGAATCGCCAGCCAGTTGCTGTTGACGCCCATATTGTTGGTGTGGCTGTGCGCCGGGAAGCTGGCCGCCGCCATGCCGGTGTAGTGCATACCTGCGATGGCGAAGCCCATGACCACCGACGCGCCGACGCGCAGCAGCGTCGTGCGGCCGGTGGTGCCGTCGCGCAGGTTGAACGCCAGCCACAGCGCCGTTCCCGACGCCACCAGCGCAATCACCACTGAGAACGCGATCCAGCCCCAGTTCCAGCTGATGCCGGGAGAGAACATCAGCGCCGCCATGCCGGTGTAGTGCATCGCCACCACGCCGCTGCCCAGCACCAGCGCGCCGCCCAGCAGTTTTTTCAGCGGCAGCTCGCCCTGACAGACCAGCCAGAGCGCGAAGATCGAGGCGATAACGGCAATTGCCATCGAGACGCCGGTGAGCGACGCGTCGTAGCTCATCACCATCTCCATGGTCATCGACAGCATGCCGATAAAGTGCATCGCCCAGATGCCGACGCCCATGGCGAAGCCGCCGCCGAACAGCCATATCAGCGCGACTTTTCCTGTCGAGGTAGCGACGCGGCCTGCCATATCCAGCGCGGTAAAGGACGCCAGCATCGCAACGAGAATGGAAACGATGACGGTAAACGAATCGTATGAGGTCACTAACATAGTGAAGTCCCGTTAAAGCGCAAAATCGCAGCCATGGTGGTGTAATGAAAAAGTCACAAAGATAAATTATTCGCTCAGGTTATCGGCAAAAGATAATGGGTAATTAGCCCGCCACGATGAAAGCTTCCGATGCCTGTGAGCGTTAAAATCTATCGTCAGACGGCGGCGAAGTCGGCGATGCGATCGGCCGGCGTCGGCTTGCCCAGCAGATAGCCCTGCAGCGCGTCGAAGCCCAGCCGGGTCAGCAGCGTCTGCTGCTCTTCGGTTTCGACGCCTTCCGCCACCATGTGCAGGTTAAGCGTCTGCGCCAGTGCCAGCATCGCGCTTACCACGGTGGCGTCCTGGCTGTCGGCGCGCAGGCTGTTGATAAAGCTGCGGTCGATCTTCAGCTCGCTGGCGTCGAGGTGTTTCAGATGCAGTAAGTTAGCGTAGCCGATGCCGAACTTATCGATCGCCACTCTGACCTGAATTTTTTGCAGCTCGCTGATGCGCTGCTGGCTGAACTGCGGATCGCGCATGGCGATGCTCTCGGTAATCTCCAGCGTCAGCGAGCCGCCCGGCAGCTGATGGCGCAGCAGCGCCTGGCGCACCGTTTCCAGCAGATCGCGCTGGTGAAACTGCAGGGCCGAGAGGTTAACGGACACCGTCCAGTGCGGGTGCCCGTCGCTGTGCCACTGTTTGAGCTGGCGGCAGGCTTCGTCGATCACCCAGTTGCCCAGCGCGACGATCTGCCCGGTCTTCTCCGCGCGCGGCAGGAAGATATCGGGCATCAGCAGGCCGCGCGTCGGATGCTGCCAGCGCAGCAGCGCTTCAAAGCCGATCAGTTCGCTGCTGCTGGAGCGGAACTTCGGCTGATAGAAGAGCTGCATCTCCTGACGCTCCAGCGCCTGCCACAGGTCGTTGGCCAGCGCCAGCTGATGCTGCGCGCTGGCGCTCATCGCCGGCTCGAACAGGCAGTAGCCGTTACGCCCGCTGTGCTTGATGTGGTACATCGCCGAATCGGCGTTGAACATCAGCTCCTGCTTGCTGCGTCCGTGCTGCGGATAGAGCGCGACGCCGACGCTGAGGGAGACGCGCAGCAGGTAGCGATCCAGCTCGAACGGCTCGTCAATCGTATTAACCAGCCGCTGCGCCAGCGCCACCGCCTGCCGGCTCTCGTTGCCCTGCGCCAGCAGTACGAACTCATCGCCGCCGAGGCGCGCCAGCAGCATTTTATCGTCGCGGAGCTGGCGACGCAGACGATCGGCGACCGCTATCAGCAGGCGATCGCCGACGTAGTGGCCCCAGGTGTCGTTGACCGCCTTGAAGCCGTCGAGATCCATATACATCAGGGTAAAGCCAGGCGTCTCGCGCGTCGCCTGGCTGAGGGCGGCGTCCAGCCGCTGCTCCAGCATCACCCGATTGGGCAGCGCGGTGAGATTGTCGTGCATCGCCAGCTGATGCAGCTCCTGATTCGCCTGCTTCAGGCGCTGCGCCAGACGCGCGGCGCGCAGCTGGGCGTCCAGCATCGAGGCGAGCAGCGTAAAGCCGAGAATAGAGAGCGTGCCCAGCGCGACCCACACCGCCAGTCCCTGGCCGCTGACGCCCTGCGCCATCGGCATGCTGTGGCGATCGAACTGCGCCGCCGCCATGCCGGTATAGTGCATGCCGGCGATGGCGACGCCCATTACCAGCGCGCCGAGGGCGCGCATCGTCAGCAGATTTTTCTCGCCCTGGCGGAGATGAAACGCCAGCCAGAGGGCGGCGGCGGAGGCGAGGTAAGCGATAGCGACGGAGAGCGCCACCAGCGAAAAGCGCCAGTGCGGCGCGGGAGAGATGAGCAGCGCAAGCATGCCGGTGTAGTGCATCGCCACCACGCCGCTGCCGAGCATGGCGCTGCCGATCAGCCAGCGTCGGCGGCTAAAGCGTCCGTGCTGGGTCTGCGCGAACGCCAGCATACAGGCGACGCAGGCCGCCAGCAGCGACAACACCGTCAGCCCCATGTCGTAGCGCATCGGCATCATCATCGCCAGCATGCCGATAAAGTGCATCGCCCAGATGCCGATGCCCATCGCCATGCCGCCGGCCAGCAGCCACAAACGCGCCATCCAGCCGTGCGACACCGCGACGCGCCCCGCCGTGTCCAGCGCGGTAAACGCGGCAATAAAAGCGACAATCAGCGAAACGCCGACCAGAACGCTATCCCAGGTGACCAGCAGCATGTGCATCTCCTCACTACCCGCCCGTGAGCAGGCGCTGTATTGCCATCAACAAAGATTTCAAAGAAAGACGGATAAAATAGCGGCCAGTCGTGCAGTTTATTATTTTCAGGGCCGAATAACGCTGTCCCGATGAGAGGAGAAGCGGTCTAAGATTTGTCCTGACATCATTAATGAAATCGTAATTATGTCTGATTAATGTATGAACATATCACTGTTAACAAAGCCGCGGTAGAGGGCAACATAATTACCGCTTTGCTTTTTTAAGGTTAGTCCAACATATTGGTATTACAGGTTTATCGACCTGGAGAATGAATTGATTAATGAAAAATTGCCGCATCGTTTTGCCGAGCCTTGCGCACCGACATATATTAAACAGGACTTATTAAAAACACTTAGCTCAAAACTAAGATTATCCTCAGGATAAGGCGCTATTTCCGCCATGGCGGGGGCCGCAGTCACCAAACCTTGCTTGATTTAATAATTAATCGCCTGGCAAAAAAGTACAGGCTTTGAATAATCGGTAAGGATTAATTATGAAACTCAGGCTTTATCTGTTTGACCGCCAGCGTGAGCAGAATGGAGTGACGCGCGGCGACAGCGACACCGCGCGCAGACTTACCACGCAAAACACGCCGCCCGTGGGAAACGACCCGGGCAGCGTGGTGGTGGAGGTTTCGTTTTAGATCGAGGCGCCGGCGGTCGCGCCGCTGTGGCGCGCGCGATATTGCCTGACCATACGGCCAATCAGCAGCGTGCCGATCAGGCCGCAAACGGCGGCAAAGGTGAGCCAGACGCCGGGCATCGCCTTATCGCCGGTAGCGTGGATCAGATAGCTGGAGATGGCGGGCGTAAAACCGCCGAACAAGGCGGTCGCCAGGCTGTAGGCGAGCGAAAAGCCTGAGGCGCGCACTTCGGCAGGCATGATTTCCGCCAGATAGACCACCATCGCGCCGTTATAGCTGGCGTAGAGGAACGACAGCCACAGCTCCGCCTCCATCAGATGGGCAAAGGTCGGCGCGCCCACCAGCCAGTGCAGCACCGGCCAGGTGGTGAAAATCATCAGCAGCGTAAAGGTAATCAACAGCGGACGACGGCCGATACGATCCGACAGCGCGCCCATCAGCGGCAGCCAGATCAGATTGGAGACGCCGACGCACAGCGTCACCAGAAAGCTCTCTTTGTCGCTCATCATCAGCACGGTTTTGCCGAAGGTGGGCGTAAAGGCGGTGATCATATAGAACATCACGGTGGTGGTGACCACCATCAGCATGCCCGCCAGCACCAGCGCCCAGTTGCTCGCCAGCGAACGCATAATCTGCCGCATGGTCGGATGCTGTTTGCGCTGGCTGAAGGCTTCGGTCTCTTCCAGCATGCGGCGCACCCAGAACAGAAAGGGCACGATCATACAGCCGACAACGAAGGGAATACGCCAGCCCCACTCCGTCACCGCCTCTTTCGCCAGCAGATGGTTGAGCAGCAGGCCGAGCAGCGCGGCGAAGATCACCGCAACCTGCTGGCTGCCCGACTGCCAGCTAACAAAAAAGCCTTTACGCCCTTTCGGCGCCACCTCCGCCAGATAGACCGAGACGCCGCCCAGCTCGACGCCGGCGGAGAACCCCTGCAGCAGGCGGCCGAGCAGGATCAGAATCGGCGCGGCGGCGCCCAGCGTGGCGTAGCCCGGCACCAGCGCAATGGTGAGCGTGCCGATCGCCATCAGCCCCAGCGTCAGCAATAGCCCCTTGCGACGGCCATGATGATCGATATAGGCGCCAAGCACGATTGCTCCTAACGGCCGCATCAGGAATCCGGCGCCGAAGGTCATCAGGGTTAACATTAGCGAGGCGAATGGGTCATCGCCGGGAAAGAAGGTTTTCGCAATGGCGGTGGCGTAGTAGCCAAACACCATAAAGTCATACATTTCAAGGAAGTTACCGCTGGTAACGTTAAAGATGGTTCGGGCGCTGCCCTGAGGCTTTTGTAAAGACGGAGTGTGACTCATAGTGGCTTCCTGCGTTTTTTCTCCGTTTTAGCCTGAGCGAGGCGCGAATAATGTGATTAAGCTCACCATTGCACTTTACAATTATGAAACCAAGAGTAACAAATAATTAACCCCGCAATTATGCAGCATCATTCACCGTTAAAAGGCGCTGCGCCCACTGTTCACGACAAGGTTGAAACCGTACCTCCGCAAGCAGCACAAAAGCCCGCAAGCGGGACCGAGGAGCAAAGCGTCCCGCGACAGGAATGTCGTGAATCCATAGACAGCCTTTCGCCACAAACAAAAAGGGCAGCCAACAGGCTGCCCTTTTTCCACTCGCGCAAACTTACTTCGCGGCGGTTTCCATTCCCATCAGGCCGATCTTGAGATAGCCCGCGCCGCGCAGCTTATCCATCGCGCTCATCAGGGTCTCATAATCGACAGACTTATCAGCCTGGAAAAAGATTGTCGTCTCTTTGTTGCCTTCGGTCTGGCTGTTTAGCACCGCTACCAGCGTCTCCGGCGTCACCTGCTCATTGCCGATATAAAACTGCTTATCCGCTTTAATCGACAAATAAACCGGCTTCTCCGGCCGCGGCTGCGGCGCGCTGGTCGAGGCGGGCAGATTAACGCGAACATCCACGGTCGCCAGCGGCGCGGCCACCATAAAGATGATCAGCAACACCAGCATAACGTCGATAAACGGCGTGACGTTGATTTCATGCATCTCGCCGTCGGTTTCCAGATCGTCGTTTAATCGCATCGCCATAAACTTAACCTACGCGTAATTTCTGAGCGGTCGGGCGAGCTTCAGCGCTTTTCGCGTTAAGGTTGCCCAGGTCGATATCGCGGCTCTGCAGCAGCAGAATCTGCGCGGCCACGTCGCCCAGCGACGCTTTATAGCCCGCGATCATGCGCGCGAAAACGTTATAGATCACCACCGCGGGAATCGCCGCCACCAGGCCGATAGCGGTGGCCAGCAGCGCTTCGGCGATGCCGGGCGCGACAACCGCCAGATTAGTGGTCTGCGTCTGCGCGATACCGATAAAGCTATTCATAATGCCCCAGACCGTCCCGAACAGGCCGATAAACGGCGCGACGGAACCGATAGTGGCGAGGAAGCCGTTGCCGCGACCGGCGTGGCGGCTAAAGGCGGCGACGCGGCGCTCAAGGCGAAAGCTGGTGCGCTCTTTAATGCCGTCGGTATCTTCGACGCCCGCCGAAAGCGCAATCTCGTTTTGCGCGTCATTCAGCAACGCCGCGCTGTGGCTGTGGCTCTTGAACTGCGCGGCGGCGCGGGCGGCGTCGCCCAGGCTGCGGGCTTCGCCCAGCGCCTGCTGCTCGCTTTTCAGTCGACGTTTGGCCGCGCTAAGCTCGGCAAACTTTCCGAAAAAAATCGCCCAGGTCACGACCGACGCCAGCAACAGGCCGATCATTACCACCTTTACCACGATATCAGCATGCTGATACATGCCCCAAACAGAGAGATCCGTTTGCATCAAGTCACTGGCTACCACGCTGCGTCTCCAACTTCATATGCAGGAATAATGGATAAGCGCGAATAATAGCAAAAAACCGGCGAATTGATAGTGGTTCTCATTACTATTTACAAACAGAACGCCCGGCTCACCGGGATGTTGCCAACCTTTTATGACACTTTTCAGCGCTATTTCAGAAATGTGATTTCCCGTATAAATTTATTAAAACATCGTTTCAAAATGTGAGCTTGTTCATTCAATCAACATTGCCGCATTTTCAGCCAGCGCGATTTGCCTATTCTGGCAGCACGCGGGCCACTTCCTCTGCCGCCTATGACCTGTGCCCTCCTCTACCTGCCTGGAGAAAAAAATAATGAGAGTGAATAAATGGATCCTTGCCGTTTCCGTCTCCGCTGCGCTCGGCCTGAGCGCGGCCCCGGCGTCGGCGAAGGTATTAAAAGTGGCGGAGGTCCAGCCTGCTGGCTACCCCACCGTCGTGGCGCTGCAGCATATGGGCGACAAGCTCAAACAGGCCACTAACGGACGGCTGGAGATGAAAGTCTACGCAGGCGGCGTGCTGGGCGACGAAGATCAGACGCTGCAGCAGGTGCAGCTCGGCGCCATCGATATGATCCGCGTCTCGCTGGCGCCGGTCACCACTATCGCGCCGGAAACCAGCGTGCTGACGCTGCCCTATATCTTTCGCGACGTCGACCATATGCACAAGGTGCTGGACGGCGAGGTCGGCAAACAGATTGTCGACAAGTTCGACGCCGACGCCAACGCGCGCATGGTGTTTCTCGGCTGGACCGACGCGGGCGAGCGCAACATGATCACCAAAAAGCCGCTCAGCAAGCCGGAAGATCTCAAAGGGATGAAAATCCGCGTGCAGAACAGCGCCATCTCGCTGGCGACGCTGAAAGCGATGGGCGCGAATCCGGTGGCGATGGGCGTCAGCGAAGTCTTCAGCGCCATGCAGACCGGCGTGGTGGACGGCACGGAAAACAACCCGCCGACTTTCGTCGCCCACAACTATCTGCCGGTCACGAAGTACTACACCCTGACCGGCCACTTTATCCAGCCGGAGATGATCCTCTTTTCTAAAACCTCGTGGGCGCGCCTGTCGCCGGAAGATCAGACGCTGCTGAAAAAGCTCGGCAAAGAGGCGCAGGATGAGGAGCGCCAGCTGTGGGCGGCCTACACCCAGCAGTCGATCGAGAAGATGAAAGCGGGCGGCGTGACCTTTCAGGAAACCGACAGAGACTACTTCATGAAAGCCACGCAGCCGGTGCGCGATCAGTTTGGCGGCAAGTATCAGGATCTGATGACGCAAATCGCCGACGTTAAATAACCCTCCGTCGCCGCGCCTTCCGCGCGGCGTTATTCAGGTAACGCATATGAACCGATACTCTCGTCTGATGGATGGGCTCTATCTGCTGTGCATGGGCATCGCCGCCGTCGCGCTGTTGATTATGGTGACGGTGATCCCCATCGGCATTTTCGCCCGCTATGTGCTCAACGGCGCGCTGGCCTGGCCCGAGCCGGTCGCCATCGTCTGCATGATTATTTTCACCTTTATCGGCGCGCCGGTCGGCTTCCGCGCCGGCACCCATATCTGCGTCTCGATGGTGACCGATCGCCTGTCGCCCGCCGCGCAGCGGCTGATGCTGCGCCTGTGCGATCTGCTGATGGTGGCGACCTGTTTGATCATCTTCCAGGCGAGCTACAACCTGTGCGTGGCGATGTGGATCCAGCCGCTCGCCTCGCTGCCCTCGGTGACCTACGGCGAGATGTATTTGCCCATTCCCATCGGCGCGCTGTTTACCCTGTTGTTTGTTATCGAGCGGCTGCTGAACGGCGATCAAAGCCAGCGGCCTGTGGTGGTTTTAGGCGGCACTCATTAAGGAGCGACCATGGACGCATTGATGTTGATCGGCAGCCTGGTTGTGCTGCTGCTGTTAGGGTTTCCCGTCGCCTTCGCCGTGGGCCTCAGCGCCTTTATCGGCGCATGGTGGATCGATCTGCCGCTGGAAGCGGTGATTATTCAAATCACGAACGGCGTCAATAAGTTCTCGCTGCTTACCATCCCCTTCTTTATCCTGGCGGGGGCGATTATGGCGGAAGGCGGCATTGCGCGGCGGCTGGTGAACTTCGCCTATATCTTTGTCGGCTTTATTCGCGGCGGGCTGTCGCTGGTGAATATCGTCGCCTCGACCTTTTTCGGCGCGATTTCCGGCTCGTCGGTGGCGGATACCGCCTCGATCGGCTCGGTG
>Ga0209796_10001131_pt1 | contig 12125 bp, 8 predicted proteins | sample AgamicOrSfrz_FD_187167 | JGI IMG/M metagenome (GOLD analysis project Ga0209796, IMG submission 187167) | Agave microbial communities from Guanajuato, Mexico - Or.Sf.rz (SPAdes) (version 2) | ecosystem: Host-associated > Plants > Phyllosphere > Phylloplane/Leaf | place: Guanajuato, Mexico...
ACGAGAATCAGGAACTGGCCGTCTTCGATGTCGATGTTGACACCCTTCAGAACCGGCACCCCGTTCGGGTAAGTCTTGTACACGTCACGGATGGAAAGGCTTGCCATGCTGTGAATCCTCTAGTCTCTGGTACTGCTTGAAAGCGTCTTGTCGGATGGCGGCGGTGCTCACGTGCCCATACGTGCGATGCACGCAGCGCCGCCGCGCTCGGATGATCTGGCGAGGCGTTAGCCCTTCACTGCACCGGCCGTCAGGCCGCGCACGAAATAGCGTCCGGCCACGATGTAGACGAGCAAGGTCGGCAGTGCCGCGATGATCGCGCCGGCCATGTCCACGTTGTATTCCTTCACGCCGGTCGATGTGTTCACGAGGTTGTTCAGCGCCACGGTGATCGGCATGGAATCCACGCCGGAGAACACGATACCGAACAGGAAGTCATTCCAGATCTGCGTGAATTGCCAGATCAGGCACACCATGAAAATCGGCAGCGACACCGGCAGCAGGATCTTCGTGAAGATCGTGAAGAAACCCGCGCCGTCGATCCGCGCCGCCTTCACGAGTTCAGCCGGAACGCTCACGTAGAAGTTGCGGAAGAACATGGTCGTGAACGCGATACCGTAGATCACGTGCACGACCACCAGACCGGTCGTCGTGTTGGACAGGCCGAGCGCGCCTTCGAAACGCGCCATCGGCAGCAGGATTGCCTGGAACGGAATGAAGCAGCCGACCAGCAGCATCGTGAAGATCGGATCGGCGCCGCGAAAACGCCAGTGCGTGAGCACGTAACCGTTGAACGCGCCGATGATCGACGAAATCAGCACCGCCGGAATCACCATGCGCACCGAGTTCATGAAGAACGGTTGCATGCCGTCGCAGCGCACGCCGGTGCAGGCGCCGCTCCATGCCTTGATCCACGGGTCCACGGTCCAGTGCGAAGGCGGCGTGAGCAGATTGCCGGTGCGCAACTGGTCGATGTCCTTGAACGACGTGGACAGCATCACGTACAGCGGAAACAGGAAGTACAGGGCAAACAGAACCAGGGCCGCGTAAATGACGGCACGGCTGATCGTCATCTTAGGCTGCATTGCGGGTGCTCCTCGATTCCAGATACATGAGCGGCACGAGCACGGCCACGACGGTGGCGAGCATCATCATCGACGACGCGGCGCCGACACCCAACTGCCCGCGATTGAACGAAAACGTGTACATGAAAATAGCCGGCAGCGACGACGATGTGCCCGGACCGCCCGCGGTCAATGCGACGACGAGGTCGAAGGTCTTGATCGTGATGTGGCAAAGAATCAGCAGCACGGAGAAGAACACCGGGCGCATGCTCGGAATCACGATCTTGCGGTAGATGGTGGGCAGGTTCGCGCCGTCCATCTGCGCGGCCTTGAAGATTTCGCCGTCCACGCCACGCAAGCCCGCGAGAAAGAGCGCCATGACGAAACCGGTGGACTGCCACACCGCCGCGATCACCACGCAGAAGATCGCCTTGTCGGGGTCGCCGAGCCAGCCGAACGAGAAGCTCGTCCAGCCCCAGTCGTGAAAGACTTTTTCGAGGCCGATGCTCGGCGTCATGATCCATTGCCACGCCGTGCCGGTCACGATGAACGACAGCGCCATCGGATACAGAAACACGGCGCGCAGCGCGCCTTCATTGCGAATCTGCTGATCGAGCAGGATCGCGAGAAAAAGACCCAGGCCAATACAGATGCCGATGAACGGAATGCCGAACCAGCCAAGGTTCGCCGCCGAGGTCCAGAACACGTCGTTGTCGAACAGTTCGCGGTAACGGTCGAGACCGACGAAGTCGTAGCGCGGCATCAGCCGCGAGTTCGACATGGACAGATAGGCCGTGATGGCAATGAAGCCATACACGAAGATCAGGCTGATCACGACGCTGGGTGCGAGCACCAGCTTCGGAATCCAGCGATCGGCAAGGGCCGCCATGGGCGACGCGCGGCGGGCGACGGTAGCCGTTTTCCCGTTTCCGCTGATAGAAGCAGTCACTACTCGACTCCTGCTGAAACTGTCAGGTGAAGCCGCCTGCACCCGCGTGCGCGAAGTGCAGGCGACCCACCGCATGGCGCGAATTCACGCGATCAACGGCGCGAAGGGCGCGCCGATACACCGGCGCGCCCTTCGCAACTTCACTTACTTGGTCTTCGCTGCCTTCGCGAGCGCTGCAACCGCGCTCTTCGAATCCTGCTGCGAGTTCATGAACTTCGTGACGACGTCGGAGATCGCGCCGGCTGCCGCATCCGGCTGAGCCATGCCGTGAGCAAGCGAGGGCACATAGCCGCCCGACTTGAGCGCGGTTTGCTCATCCGCGTACGACTTCTTCGCGCAGTCGTCGAACTTCGCCATCGACACGCCGAGGCGCACCGGAATCGAACCCTTGTTCAGGCTGAACTGTTCCTGGAATTCCGGCGACATGATGGTCTTCGCGAGCGCGAGCTGACCCGGCGTGGCCGCCTTCTGGCCTTTCTGCTGGAAGAACACGAACGAGTCGACGTTGAACGTGTACGACTTCTCGGTGCCCGGCACGGCGGCGCAGACGTAGTCCGCACCGGACTTCTTGCCGGCGTTGGCGAATTCGCCCTTCGCCCAGTCGCCCATGAACTGCATGCCTGCCTTGCCGTTGATGACCATGGCGGTGGCGAGGTTCCAGTCACGGCCGGTGCGGCCCGTGTCGAAGTAGCCCTGAATCTTGCGGACCGTGTCGAACACGCCGACCATCTTGTCCGAAGTCAGCGTCTTTTCGTCGAGATCGACCAGCGCCTTCTTGTAGAAGTCCGCGCCTTGCGACAGCACGACGTCTTCCCACAGCGTCAGGTCTTGCCACGGCTGGCCGCCCATGGCGATCGGCTGGATGCCCGCTGCCTTCATCTTGTCGGCGACCGCGAAGAACTCCGGCCACGTGGTCGGCACCTTGCCGCCCGCCTTGTCGAGCGCAGCCTTGTTGATGTACAGCCAGTTCACGCGGTGCACCGAGAACGGCGCCGCGACGTAGTGGCCGTCTGCGTGCATGATCTTGTCGATTTCCGGCGGCAGGTTCTTCTTCCAGTCGCCGGCGACAGAGTCGATCGGCACCAGCACGCCCTGCGAAGCCCAGTCCTGGATCAGCGGGCCCTTGATTTGCGCCGCGCTCGGCGCATTGCCCGAGATCACCTGCGTCTTGAGTGCCGTCATGGCAGCCGCGCCGGCGCCGCCTGCAACCGCGAAGTCCTTCCACGTGTAACCCTGCTTCGTCATGTCGTCCTTGAGGACGCCGACGGCTTTCGATTCGCCGCCCGAGGTCCACCAGTGCAACACTTCGACCGACTCCGCAGCTTGCGCAGCCGAGACGCCACACATCAGACCTGCGGCGCACAGAGCGCCCATGATCGCGCGAATTTTCATTGCTTATCTCCTCCAGACACCTGAACAAAAAACAAATGGCCCCTGATGTCGCCAGGGTGCTGTGGTTGGTTCAAAACAGGCAAAACACTGGGCGATCGAGCATGGTCGGGCGCATGCGCGGAGCATGTGCCGGCGGCCGATGTCCGGTCGCTGGAAGCTCAAGAGATGAGTGGTTCGGGATGCAACTGACTGTCTCCTCTTTTGATTTTTGCCCGCCCGCGTCGCGCGGCAGACTCGAGGTGCCTTGCACGTCAATGAGGGGACCGCTCGCCGATGCCGCCATGCGTTGTCCGCCACTTGTCCGTTAACATGCAGGGGGCGCCTGCCGATTCGCGAAACGCGCAACCTGCCTGCCAGCGCACGCTTTTTTCATCGAATTAGCGCTACCTCTTGATTTGGATTGTAGTTAAACTACAATTCAGTGTCAAAAAATATTTTATCGGACTACGGTCGCCTTTCCGCAAGCAGTGAGCGGTCCGCGCGGCGGCCTCAGGACATCGACGGAGACTCATGCAAACCGATTCAAGCTTCACCTTCGTTCTCTTCGGCGGAACCGGCGATCTGTCGATGCGCAAGATTCTCCCCGCCCTCTTCGAAGCACATCGTGCGGGCGGCATGCTGGCCGACAGCGGCAAGATCGTCGCGGTTGCGCGCCACGTCGGGGATCGCGGCGAATACCTCCAGTGGGTCAACGGGCACGTCAAGCCGCATGTGTCGAAGAACGGTGTCGACGAAACGGCGTGGGCCAGTTTTCTGGAACGCATAGAGTTCGTGAAGCTCGACCTCGGCAATCCCGAAGACTTCGTGCTGCTGCGCGATGCGGTGCAGGCACTGCCTGGCATCCGCGTGTTTTATCTGGCCACCGGTCCGTCGCTGTTCGTGCCTATCTGCCGCGCGCTCGCGTCGGTGGGGCTGAACGAAAACGCGCGCATCGTGCTCGAGAAGCCGCTCGGCTACGACCTCAAGTCGTCCAATGCAATCAACGACGCAGTCGGCGAAATCTTCGCGGAAGAGCAGATCTACCGTATCGATCACTACCTCGGCAAAGAGCCCGTGCAGAACCTGCTCGCGCTGCGTTTCGGCAATGCGCTGTTCGAGCCGCTGTGGCGCCGCGAGTGGGTCGAGAGCATTCAGATCACCATCGCGGAAGAACTCGGTGTCGAAGCGCGCGGCGATTTCTACGACAATACCGGGGCGCTGCGCGACATGGTGCAGAACCATCTGCTGCAACTGCTTTCCATCGTTGCAATGGAGCCGCCTCACTCGATGGATTCGGACTCGGTACGCGACGAGAAGCTGCGCGTGCTGCGTGCGCTAAAGCCTATCGATCCGCTCGACATCGGCAAGGTTGCGGTACGCGGCCAGTATCATTCGGGCGTGATTCGCGGTACCTCGGTGCCCGCCTATGCGACTGAACCTGGCGTAAAGCAGAACAGCAAGACGGAAACATTCGTCGCGCTGAAGGTGGAGATAGAGAACTGGCGCTGGGCCGGCGTGCCGTTTTTCCTGCGCACCGGCAAACGTCTGGCCGACCGCGTCGCGGAAATCGTGGTGAATTTCCGCGCGGTGCCGCATTCGGCGCTGGGCGCCTCGGCGTTGCGCGCGGGCGCCAATCGTCTGGTGATCCGCTTGCAGCCGAACGAGACCATTCGCCTTTACTGTCTCGCCAAGCAGCCGGGCGAAGGCATGAATCTCGCAAGCGTTCACCTCGACCTCGCGTTCGACCAGTTCTTCCGCGAAGGGCAGATGGAAGCGTATCAACGTCTTCTGCTCGACGTGATCAACGGTCGTCTCGCGCTCTTCGTGCGACGCGACGAACAGGAAGCTGCATGGAAATGGGTCGAGCCGATCCTCAACGAATGGAAGGCTTCAAACCGACCGCCCAAGCCGTATGCGGCGGGCACGTGGGGTCCCGCGGCCGCCAGCGCGATGCTCGCGCAGCACGGCACCTGCTGGCTCGAAGAAGAGAATTGATTCGCGGCGGTCTTGCGCCGCGCTAACAAAAAAGCAGCACGGAGGAGAAGTGATCGAGCTTCACGCTTTCGACGATCAACGCGCCCAATCCGACGCGTTGGCGAAGGCAGTCGGCGACGCGTTACATGCATCGCTGGCCGCACAGGCGGCAACGTCGGACGCCGGTATTGCCGGCGCATCCACGGCCGGTAACGCAACCGCCGGCGCGCGCCCGGCCCTGCTGGCCGTGTCCGGCGGCAGCAGTCCGCGCCCGTTTCTGCAGACGTTATCCACGCACAGCTTCGACTGGCCGCGCATAGCCGTGACGCTGGTCGACGACCGCTGGGTGCCCGAGACGGACAGCGCGAGCAACGCGCAGCTCGTGCACGCCACGTTGTTGCAGAACGCGGCGCAGAACGCGGCCTTCTGGCCGCTCGTCGACACTACGCAGGATCTGCATTCGCACGTCGCCGCGCTCAACGCCGACCCGCGTTTCGCCAACGTGCCGGATGTCGCGATTCTCGGCATGGGTGAAGACGGCCACACGGCGTCGATCTTCGCGGATGCGCCCGAATGGGACCACGCCATCACGACAGCCGAGCGCTTTGTCGCCGTGCATCCCGGCAGCGCGCCGCACGCACGCGTGAGCTGGTCGCTTTCGGCGTTGAAGGAAATCAGGCATCTGTTTCTGCTGATCGCAGGACCGCGCAAGATGGACGTGCTGAACGCCGCCGCCTCTTCGCTACAAAAAAATGCCATCTCGCAGTTGGCAAACGACAAGGGAGTGAGACTCGATGTCTACTGGTGTGCAAACTAAGGCTGTTCCGGGCGCGGGCCAGCACGCCGACGGACCGAGGCTGCTCGCCGACATCGGCGGCACGAACGCGCGCTTCGCGCTCGAAACCGGACCGGGCGAAATCGGCTCGGTGCAGGTCTATCCTTGCGCGGATTACCCCGGCGTTGCGGACGTCATCAAGAAGTATCTGAAGGACACGAAGATCGGCCGCGTCAATCACGCGGCGATTGCAATTGCGAACCCGGTCGACGGCGATCAGGTCAGCATGACGAATCACGACTGGACGTTTTCGATCGAAGCGACGCGCCGCGCGCTCGGCTTCGACACGCTGCTGGTCGTGAACGACTTCACCGCGCTTGCCATGGCCTTGCCGGGGCTGACCGACGCGCAGCGCGTGCAGGTCGGCGGCGGCACGCGCCGGCCGAATAGCGTGATTGGCCTGCTCGGCCCCGGCACCGGCATGGGCGTCTCCGGCCTGATTCCAGCCGACGACCGTTGGATCGCGCTCGGCAGCGAAGGCGGCCATGCCACCTTCGCGCCGGCCGACGAACGCGAGGACATTGTGCTGCAATACGCGCGCAAGAAGTGGTCGCACGTGTCGTTCGAACGTGTGGCCGCGGGCCCCGGCATCGAGGTGATCTACCGCGCGCTCGCGGGCCGCGACAAGAAGCGCGTGGCCGCCACCGTCGACACGCGTGAGATCGTCAAGCGTGCGCTCGAGGGCGAGCCGCTCGCGGCCGAATCCGTCGACGTGTTCTGCGGCATTCTCGGCACCTTCGCGGGCAATATCGCGGTGACGCTCGGCGCGCTCGGCGGCATCTATATCGGCGGCGGCGTCGTGCCGCGACTCGGCGAATTCTTCGCACGCTCGTCGTTTCGCAAGCGCTTCGAGGCGAAGGGCCGCTTCGAGGCGTACTTGCAGAACGTGCCGACCTACGTGATTACCGCCGAATATCCGGCCTTTCTGGGCGTTTCCGCGATTCTCGCGGAGCAATTGTCGAATCGCGCGGGCGGCAGTTCGTCGGCGGTATTCGAGCGGATCCGTCAGATGCGCGACGCGTTGACGCCGGCCGAGCGCCGCGTCGCCGATCTCGCGCTGAATCATCCGCGCTCCATCATCAACGATCCGATTGTCGACATCGCGCGCAAAGCCGACGTGAGTCAGCCGACCGTGATCCGCTTCTGCCGCTCGCTGGGCTGCCAGGGCCTGTCCGATTTCAAGCTGAAGCTCGCCACCGGTTTGACCGGCACGATTCCGGTGAGCCATAGCCAGGTGCACCTCGGCGACACGGCGACAGATTTCGGCGCGAAGGTGCTGGACAACACTGTCTCGGCCATCCTGCAGTTGCGCGAGCATCTGAACTTCGAACACGTGGAGCGCGCCATCGACCTGCTGAACGGCGCGCGTCGCATTGAGTTCTACGGGCTCGGCAATTCGAATATCGTCGCGCAGGACGCGCACTACAAGTTCTTTCGCTTCGGCATTCCGACCATTGCGTACGGCGATCTGTACATGCAGGCCGCCTCGGCTGCGTTGCTCGGCAAGGGCGATGTGATCGTGGCAGTGTCCAAGTCCGGCCGCGCGCCCGAACTGCTGCGCGTGCTGGACGTCGCGATGCAGGCCGGGGCGAAGGTCATCGCGATCACGTCGAGCAATACGCCTTTGGCCAAGCGCGCCACGGTCGCGCTGGAAACAGATCACATCGAGATTCGCGAGTCGCAGCTGTCGATGATTTCGCGCATCCTGCATCTGGTGATGATCGACATTCTCGCGGTAGGCGTGGCGATTCGCCGCGCAGCGCCGAGCGCGGACGTCGCCGAAACGGTCGCCAAAGCACGTCAAGGCGCCGACGACGACGCGAGCGCCGTGCTCGACTGGCTCAGTCACGGCGCGGCTTCATCGGCGCGCGACTGAATCCGCCCGAAGCCGGTTCAAGGTCGACATGAAGGCCACGCTGCGGCGTGGCCTTTTCATTGCAACGGACGAAGCACGAGACGGGCCCTCTGTTGAAGCGATAATAGAATCCCCATCGCTCACGGCCAGGCACACCGATGATCATCCGCCCGCACCTCCACTGGTTCCGTATGCTGCTCGCCTGGCGGGGCTCGGTCCTTCCGCAGTTGCTGCCACGGCTCGCGCTCATTTTCGCGATTTCGGTGGTCGCGGTCGCGGCGCACGATCATCTGTTGCCGATCTCGCTGAACCTGAACACCACCGCGCCGTTCTCGCTGGTCGGCATCGCGCTCGCGGTGTTTCTGGGCTTTCGCAATAACGCGAGCTACGACCGCTGGTGGGAAGCGCGCAAGCTGTGGGGCCAGTTGCTCAACGACTCGCGCTCGCTCACCCGCCAGGCGCTCACGTTGCGAACGCGGCAGTTGCCGCAAGAAGACCTGATCGAGTTTTTCGCGGCGCTCGGCGCGCTTGCGCATGCGCTGCGCCATCAGCTTCGCAGAACCGATCCCGGCGACGATCTGGCCGCGCGTCTGCCGCCGGCGCTCCTGGAACGCGTGATGGGGTCGCGCTACAAACCGGCTACGCTGATGCTGGTTCTCGGCGAATGGGTGCAGCGCCATGCGCAGAGCGGCGCGATCGATCCAATGGCGGTGCTCGCCTTCGACCGCAATCTGAATGGCTTGTCGGATGTGATCGGCGGATGCGAGCGCATTGCGTCCACGCCCCTGCCGTTTGCGTACTCGGTAATGATCCATCGCACCGTGTACTTCTTCTGCGCGTCGCTGCCGTTCGGGCTGGTCGACAGCATCGGCATTTTCACGCCGGTGTTCGCGGTGTTCGTTGCCTACACGTTCATGGCGCACGAAGCGATCGCCTCGCAAATCGAAGAGCCGTTCGGCACCGACGACAACGACCTCGCGCTCAACACAATGTCCATGATTATCGAAGACGCGATGCGCGATCTGCGCGGCGAACCGCCGCTGGCGCTGCCGGGTCCGCAGCCGGAGAGCTTTGCGCTCACCTGAACTTGAACGCAAATGCCGAGATCCGGATCCGGCAGGACGTCAAACCCGCTGCGGCTCAGGCGTCTAGTCGTTGCCGGCCGTTTCGGCGAGGCGTTTGAGCGTTGCAACCCGCGCGCCGATGATGTCGATGCGGCCGCGCTCGTCGACGAGCGGCGTGGCCGCATTCAGATACGCAGTCCACGCCTTTTGCGCGCGCGTCAACGTGGGGCGCGCGCGCACCGGCAACTTCGCCCGCAGACGGCGGTAGTAGCGGTTCATATCGAACATGGCGTGTTCGCAGCGAGCGTCGGCAGCACAGGCGCGCAGACGCTTGCCACGCGCCGGCTGGCCGGGGCTTGCGTCGGCCACCGCGCCGCGCAGCACGAGCGCACGGTCGCGCACGGGCTGCAGTTGCATGTCCGCTTCGGCGAGCATGTACATCGTGCCGCGCGTGGTGGCGAACACCGCCGCGAGCAGTTGTCTGTCGGCGTCGCGCGAAGCCTCCCAGCTCGCCTGACTCTTCTGCCATTGCTTGCGCTGCGCCGGCGGCAACTCCGGCTGCAACTGCTGCCACGCGTTGTCGAGCGCGGTCTTCCAACCGATGCGCGCCGTCTCCATGCACTGCACCTGCCCCGCCGTCGACGACATATCGCTGCGCGCGAGACATGTGCGCATCGCCGCGTCGATGGGGTCGGCGGCAGCAACTTCGGCGCGCGCCGCAAGCGGCGCGGCGCCGACCACGAGCGCGCACGTGAACGCGAGTGCAAGCAACCTCGTCAGCCGCATGGTCAGACGCGCACGCAATCGACGAAATACTCGATGCGGCCGTTGATCATTTCGCCAACGAGCCCGTGGATGTCCGTGTGGAAGCCCGGGAAGCGCTCGTTGAACTCGCGCGCAAAGCGCAGATAGTTAACGATGGTCTTGTTGAAACGCTCGCCCGGAATCAGCAGCGGAATGCCCGGCGGGTACGGCGTCAACAGAATGGACGTGACGCGGCCTTCCAGTTCGTCGATAGGCACGCGGTCGATCTCGCGATGCGCGAGCTTTGCGAATGCGTCCGACGGCTTCATCGCCGGTTCCATGCTCGAGAGGTACATCTCGGTCGTGAGCCGCGCAATATCGTTCGCGCGGTACACGCCGTGAATCTGCTGGCACAGGTCGCGCAATCCGACGCGCTCATACGTCGGATGCAGCGCGACGAAGTCCGGCAGCACGCGCCACAGCGGCTGGTTGTTGTCGTAGTCGTCCTTGAACTGCTGGAGCTCGGTCACCATCGAGTTCCAGCGGCCCTTCGTAATGCCGATCGTGAACATGATGAAGAACGAGTACAGCCCGGTCTTCTCGACAATGATGCCGTGCTCGGCCAGATACTTCGTGACGATCGCGGCCGGAATGCCCGACTCGCCGAAGTCGCCGTTCATGTCCAGACCCGGCGTGACGATGGTCGCCTTGATCGGGTCGAGCATGTTGAAGCCCTCGGCAAGCGGACCGAAGCCGTGCCACGAATCGTCCGGGCGCAGCATCCAGTCTTCGCGCGAGCCAATGCCTTCTTCGGCGAACTGCTCCGGGCCCCACACCTTGAAGAACCAGTCGTCGCCGTATTCGGCGTCGACCTTCGTCATGGCGCGACGGAAATCGAGCGCTTCGGCAATCGATTCTTCGACGAGCGCTGTGCCGCCGGGCGCTTCCATCATCGCGGCGGCCACGTCGCATGAGGCGATGATCGCGTACTGCGGGCTCGTCGACGTGTGCATCAGGTACGCCTCATTGAAGCGATGCTTGTCGAAGCGGCTGTTCTTCGAGTCCTGCACGACGATTTGCGAAGCCTGCGAGATGCCGGCCAGCAGCTTGTGCGTGGAGTGCGTCGCGTACACCATCGCGCCGATGCGCGGACGGCCCGCGCCGATTGCGTGCATGTCCTGATAGAACTCGTGAAACTCCGCGTGCGGCAGCCACGCTTCGTCGAAGTGGAGTGTGTCGAGCCATTCGCCCAGCATCTCCTTGATCATTTCGACGTTGTAGATCACGCCGTCGTACGTGCTTTGCGTGATGGTCAGAATGCGCGGCTTCAGGTTCGGGTTTTTCGCGAGCGCTTCGCGCGCGAACGGATTCGCCGCGATTTTCTTGCGGATATTTTCCGGCTCGAATTCCGAGCGCGGAATCGGACCGATAATGCCGAAGTTGTTGCGCGTGGGCGTGAGGAACACCGGAATCGCGCCCGTCATCGTGATCGCGTGCAGGATGGACTTGTGGCAGTTGCGGTCCACCAGCACGATGTCGCCCGGCGCCACGGTGCCGTGCCAGACGATCTTGTTCGAGGTGGAGGTGCCGTTGGTCACGAAGAACACGTGGTCCGCGCTGAAAATGCGCGCGGCGTTGCGCTCGGAAGCCGCAACCGGCCCGGTGTGATCCAGCAGTTGCCCGAGTTCGTCCACTGCATTGCAGACGTCGGCGCGCAGCATGTTCTCGCCGAAGAACTGGTGGAACATCTGCCCAAGCGGGCTCTTCAAAAACGCGACGCCGCCAGAATGGCCCGGGCAATGCCACGAGTACGAACCTTCGTCCGCGTACTTCACGAGCTCCTTGAAGAACGGCGGCGCGAGCGAGTCGAGATACACCTTCGTCTCGCGAATGATATGGCGCGCGACGAACTCCGGCGTGTCCTCGAACATGTGGATGAAGCCGTGCAGCTCGCGCAGGATGTCGTTCGGCAGGTGGCGCGAGGTGCGGGTCTCGCCGTACAGGAAAATCGGAATGTCCGCGTTGCGGCGGCGCACTTCGGTCACGAACGCACGCAGCGCGACGATTGCGGCCGCGAGCTCCGGCGTTTCGCCTTCCACCACAACGTTTTCGACGTACGGCAGCAGTTCGTCGTCGTCGATGGAAAGGATGAAGCACGACGCGCGGCTCGACTGCTGCGCGAACGAAGTCAGATCGCCGTAGCTCGTCAACCCGAGCACTTCCGCGCCTTCTTTCTCGATTGCTTCGGCCAAAGCCCGGATGCCGGAAC
>Ga0209796_10001133_pt1 | contig 12100 bp, 10 predicted proteins | sample AgamicOrSfrz_FD_187167 | JGI IMG/M metagenome (GOLD analysis project Ga0209796, IMG submission 187167) | Agave microbial communities from Guanajuato, Mexico - Or.Sf.rz (SPAdes) (version 2) | ecosystem: Host-associated > Plants > Phyllosphere > Phylloplane/Leaf | place: Guanajuato, Mexico...
GTATTCTTCTCGTCGACGACATGCAGAAAGGCAATGCGCCGCAGCCGCATCCGCCGGGACTTGCACCTGCGGCGCACCCGAAAGTGAAGCGCGCAATTCTGCTGATGGAACAGCACGTGGGGCGTTCGCTTTCACTCGATGAACTCGCGCGCAAGCTGGATCTGTCGCCGCGTCAATTGGAGCGGCTTTTCAAGGCGCAAACCGGCAAGGCGCCGCAGGCCTATGCGAAGCAGGTGCGGTTGCGCACCGCTGCCTGGCTATTGACCAGCTCGGACAAGACCGTGGCGGACATTGCATCGAGTTGTGGCTTTTCCGATGCGTCCCATCTGGGTCGCGAATTCCGCAAACAATTCGGCTTACCGCCGATGATGTACCGCGAGCAACGCGGCACGGCGGCGGAAGCGGAGTATGGTGCGGATTTCGACGAGACGTTTCCGGGGCGGGCGCAGGCGATTTGAGGCCTTGTTTCAAGGCGTTTTGTCGATGCCCTTTGATTTCGTCCCTTGTTTAATAGCCTGAAACCTTGCAACAGGCGGTTTAGCGCCGCGTCAAGCGGCGCCAAAAGCCGATATCACTTCCCCGCCACATACGCCTTCACTGCCGGCAAACCATCCTTGCCGTCGAACGTCTTCACGCCCGCGAGCCACTGGTCGAGCACTGCCGGATTCGCCTTCAACCACTCGCGCGCGGCCTTGTTGGGGTCCGTTTTGTTCATGATCGGCAGCATCACGTGATTCTCGATGTCGGTCGTGAAATGCAGGTTCGACACGAGTTTCGCGACGTTCGGGCAGCGTGTCGAGTAATCGGTCGGCGTAACCGTCATGACCTTGGCCTCGCCGTAGTTCGGACCGAACACGTCGTCGCCGCCGGACAGATAATCGATTTTCATCTGCACGTTCATCGGATGCGGTTCCCAGCCGAGGAACACAATCGGCTTCTTGTCGCGGATCGCGCGGTTCACCTCCACCAGCATGCCCGCCTCGCTCGACTCCACGAGCTTGAACTTGCCGAGCCCATACTGGTTGCTGTCAATCATCTTCTTGATCAACGCATTGCCGTCGTTACCCGGCTCGATCCCATAGATCTTGCCGCCGAGCTTGTCGTAGTTCTTCGCGATGTCGGTGAACGTCTTGATACCCGCCTGATACGCGTAGTCCGGCACGGCAAGCGTGTACTTTGCGCCCGTCAGGTTCGGCGTCGGCAGCACGCTCAGCTGACCGGCCTTTTTGAACGGATCGATCATCGGGTCCATGGTCGGCGACCAGTAGCCGAGGAATACGTCGATCTGCTTGCTCTTCACACCGGCAAAGGTAATCGGCACAGAGGCGATCGTCTTGGTCGGCTTGTAGCCAAGTCCTTCGAGCACCGTCGATGCAAGCCCTGTCGTAGCGGCGATATCGGTCCAGCCAACGTCGGCAAAGCGGACGTCGCGGCATGTTGCGGGTTCGGCGGCGAAAGCCGAAGGAACGGACGACACAGACAGCGCGCACAACGACGCAGCCCACAAACGTTTCATGGCGTTTCCTCAGGGTGATTGAATGCTTGACTGGCTTATTACACTGACTTTTTCGACGCTGCCTGCTGCGCATCGAGGCACGTGCGAACGCACGTCACCGAACTTGAAGCACGAACCTCCTACGCCGACAGTCGCCGCTCGACGCTCGGCGCATGACCGAATTGCGCGCGATATGCCTTGCTGAAATGGCACGGCGAATGGAAGCCGCAAACGGCCGTGACGCGCGCGATCGAAGCGTCGGTATTGCGCAGCAGTTCACGCGCTCGCCGCAGGCGCAACGTGAGGTAATAGTGCGTCGGCGATACGCTCAGGAACATCTTGAACATGCGCTGCAAATGGCGCTGCGACAGATGCACGAGCCGCGCGAGTTCGTCGAGCGATAAAGGCTCTTCGATATTCGCCTCCATCAATCGAACGACCTCGATGAGTTCGGCACGCGAGAAACCGACGCGGGCGTCGACGGGTATGTGCTGATAGTCGGTCGAGCCGCGTATTCTTTCCACGATGAACTGCTCCGACACCTGCGCCGCGACCGGATGACCGAGCCGCATGGCAACCAGTTTCAGCATCAGATCGAGCGGCGCGGTGCCGCCCGTGCAGGTCATGCGGTCGCGGTCGATCACGAAGAGCTCGTCGGCGAAACGCACATGCGGGTAGCTCTTGTGCAGCGGCGACATATCTTCCCAATGCACGGTACAGCGATAGCCGTCGAGCAGCCCGGCTGCGAGTAGCGCATACGGTCCCGTGCAAATGCCGCCGAGCGGTATGTTCTGGGCCGCCACGTCGCGCAGCAAACCGATCACCGTTTCGTTGACGTAGTCGCGCACCTGCCAGCCCGCGCAGACGATCAGCACGTCCGGCATGCCGGCTTGCTCGAGCGTCGTGGTGGGCTTCACCGTAATACCGTTGCTCGCCCGCGCCGGCTCGCCGTCCGGCGTGATCACGGACCACCTGTAATGCTCCGCGCGGCCCACGTAGTTGGCCATGCGGAGCACCTCGACCGCGCTCGTGAACGCGATCATCGAAAAGTTCGGCAGCGTCAGAAAGCCGACGTGCGCGAGCCGGGAAAGCGGTGAATCTGAAGGGGCCTCGACCTGGGTGATCGCGTCGCGCTTCATGTGCGGCTCAGCTGTGCTGCGCCGCCGGCGCGCGGCGCACCTTCATCACACTGCGCAAGCCCGAGAGAAGCGGCGCGCGCGCCATGCCGGGCGAGCGGCCAAAGCTCTCCGTGATACGGTCCAGAATGATCGCGAGCATCACGACAGAAAGTCCGCTTTCAAAGCCGAGCCCGATGTCGAGCCGCTGAATACTGGCGAGCACGTCGTTGCCAAGCCCGCCCGCGCCGACCATGGAAGCAATGATCACCATCGACAACGCCATCATGATGGTCTGATTCACGCCGGTCATGATCGACGGCAGCGCATTGGGAAACTGCACCTTGTAGAGCAATTGCCACGGCGTGCAACCGAACGCCTGCCCTGCTTCGACGATCTCGCGGTTTACGTGCTTGATGCCGAGCGACGTGAGACGCACCGCGGGCGGCATGGCGAAGATCACCGTGGAAAGAATGCCGGGCACGCGGCCGAGGCCGAACAGCATCGCGGCCGGAATCAGGTAGACGAACGCGGGCATGGTCTGCATCAGGTCGAGCACGGGACGCACGATCATTTCGACGGTCCGGCTTTTCGCGGTCCAGATGCCGAGCGGCACGCCGAGCAGGAGGCTGATCAACGTGGACGACAGCGTGAGACCGAGCGTGATCACCATCTGATCCCAGAACCCGGTGCCGTAGATCAGCAGCATCGCCAGCAAGGTGAAGAGCGCGAAACGCCAGCCCACCCGCCACAATCCTATGCCGACGAAGAACGCCATCAGCGCCCACATGGGAACGGCTTGCAGGCCTTGTTCGATCAGCGCTGCAAAACCCTCGATGACTTTGCCGATGGAATCGAAAGTCTTGGCGTCGTGGTCGAGCAGGTAGTGGACGCCGTGGTCGACCCAGGCGCCAAGTGGAATGACTTCAGACATGGGAACCTCGATGGCGCGTAAGAACGTGCAACACGTTCGTCTTGTTGACCGAACCACAGTAGGAGCCGTCTGCTTCGACGACCGGCAAAGGCGCGCGGCTCGCGACCACGCGTTCGACCACATCGTCTAGCGGTGTGGTGCGTCGAATGCATTCGACGTAGTTCAGTTTCGCCGACGCGCTGCCTGTTTCGTCGCGGCACACGAAGCCGCGAATCTTGCGTTCGCTGTCGAGCACGAACGCATAGTCGGCGCTGCCGTTCAGGGTGGCGGCCACGCTCGACGCGTCGATCTGCGGCGAATGCGAATGCATCAGCGGCACGGCGTCGGTCTGCATCAGGTCGCCGGCCGTCAGATAACGGCTGGTGTCGATGCCTTCGAAGAAGGCGCGCACGTAATCGTCGGCGGGATTCGTGATGATCTCCTGCGGCGTGCCGATCTGCACCACCTTGCCGCCTTCCATGATCGCGATGCGTGTGCCGATCCGCATGGCTTCTTCAAGATCGTGCGACACGAACAGGATCGTGCGCTGCTGCTCGCGTTGCAGATCGAGCAGCACGTTCTGCATTTCCTTGCGCTTTAACGGATCGAGAGCGGAGAACGCTTCGTCCATGATCATCAACGACGGGTTGACCGCGAGTGCTCGCGCAAGACCCACGCGTTGCTGCATGCCGCCCGACAGTTGTGCGGGCAGCTTCGCCGCGAACGGAGCGAGGCCGACCTGCTCGAGCACGGTCATCGCGCGCGCTTCGCGTTCCTTGCGGCTGACGCCTGCCACTTCGAGCCCAAACGCTGCGTTCGACAGCACAGTGCGTTGCGGCATCAGCGCAAACGACTGGAACACCATGCTCATGTCCTTGCGGCGCAGCGCGGTCAATTCGGCGCGCGGCACGCTGGCCACGTCGCGCCCATCGATCAGCACCTTACCCGCCGACGGTTCCACTAGCCGGTTGATCAGGCGGATCAGCGTCGACTTGCCGGAGCCCGAGAGCCCCATTAGCACGAAGATCTCGCCTTCCTTGACTTCGAAGGATACGTTGTGAACGCCGACGATCTGACCGGTCCGCGCGAAGACTTCTTCTTTCGTCGCGCCGCCCGCCAGCATGGCGAGCGCCTGTTTCGGGTTAGTGCCGAACACCTTGCACAGCCCTTCGACCACGACCTTGGGGGAATTCATTGAATGCTCTCCTATGTCGGCCAGAGTTTGTGCAAAACACTTACCCTGGTCCCATGCAAAGCTGCGAGCGGACGTCGTCCGCGCTGTGCATACATAGTTGCCAGAAAAAAGTACGCCTAGCCGACTATTTGCGACAACCACATGAGGAAATACGACACTCATGTCGCACGGACGAAGTTTAGCCGCCGCGAAAGCCTTGATGGGTAAGGGTTTCGCCGATATGGAAAGCGCCAGGCGAAGATGTCGCTACAAGCCAAATGTAGGGTTTCGAGAGCAGAAAAAACGCCGTGCGACGATCAGATGCGCTGGTGTCGCCGCGTAATACCGAGTTTTCTCTGGCGGCTAGTTGCGTGTTATTCGTCAGTCGAAACGATAGTTCGCGCCACGCGCGCCGTTCGAAAGAGCATTGCGCCGGACAGCATCGGATAATCGCGCTGCCCGGTGGCACGAATTACGGGTTAATGCTTACTGGCTCGCGCCTGTGCCTATGCCCGCCTTCTTCTGCGCATTTTGCAGATCGGTCGGATAGTTCGGGTCGTTCCGCGACGGCTGATAGCCCGCGTCCTCCAGCTTCTTGAGCTCTGCATTCTTTTTCGCGCGGGCCTGTTTGCGGGCCGCTTTACGCTCGGCCTTGGTCGGCTTGGCGGCGCTGGCGCCGCCGGGTTGCGCGGTCTGTGCGTCTGTATCGGTCGTGGTTTGCGCGGCGGCGAGTGGCATACCGGCTGCGACCATCGCGGTAACCGCAAAGCCCAGCATGATCTGTTTGATGGCAACGCGCTTCATGGCTGACTCCCTCTTAAGTTGGCAAGTGCATTCAAGGTTATGTGCGACTCATCGTTCTTCGGCGGATCGTGCGCGATGCAACGCACGGTTCGCCGTTGAGAGCTTAATGCCAAACTGCATATGGCGTACTGATGCCTGCCAGTACAGACGCCACCGCCAGTTTTTCCAGCATGAGCGCGCGTGCTGAACTATTGTTTAAGCGCGCCGGGAGCGCCACGGCATTGCGTTTGTACAAGACAGGATGCTCCCAGTGAGCGGACACCGTTCACAGGCGCGTATTATTTTGCATGCAACGAAGCGACATCAACTTTTCGAGGATGGAGAAAACGTGAAAACAGTCAATCTTTTGAAGACGCTCGGCATCGCATTGTGTCTGGCAACTGCATCGAGCGCCTATGCGCAATCGAGCGATGCGGCGCCGTCCGACATGACGGACTCCTCCACTGCGCGCACAAAAGCGGTGAAAAAGACGGACCGCAAGCTCGGTCTCGACGTGCGCAAGGCGTTGGCAAAAGCGCAGGGCTTCGATGTGTCGAACGTGTTCGTGCGGGCTCGCGGCGGCGCAGTGACGTTAACAGGATCGGTGCCTGACGGCGCCCAGATTCCGCAAGCCGAGGACGTGGCGAAAAGCGTCGCCGGTGTGAAGTCCGTATCGAACAAGCTCACGATCGGCAACCCGAACGGCGGTGGAGGCTGATCGCCCGAGTCGTTCAGTGGCATTACGCCTGATTGCATCGGACGACGAAGGGTTGCGCCTTGCACTGCTCCCGCGCTGCTGTCGCCTATGAGGCGCTACCCTTTGTCTTGCTACCCTTTGTCTTGCCCACCTTCTTCCTGGCCGCCCTTTATCCTGGTAAGTGAATCACACGCGCGGCTCTTCGCCTATACGCGTCGCCCATGCGACGACCGCGCATAACGCGCGAGCAACCACACGGCCGCTGCGCCCGCGGCAAGCAATGCCGTCTGCTGCGGATACATCGACGCCTGCGTGTACAGGCTCGACTCAAACACCCGGCGCTTCTGTTCGGAACGCTCGCGCAACGCACCATCGCCGCCGTTGTTGCCGGCCGCCGTGTGCGGCGGCTCCTGAGTCCGTTGCGACAATATGCCAAGACGGCCCATCACGCGGTCATACAGATTGGGCGCTCGACGCGCGAACGTGACCATTGCCGCCGATGCACCGCCGACATACAAATCGCGCACCGGCGTGGCCGCGGCATGCAGAATCGCCCTCGCGACAATATCCGGTGCATAGACCGGCGCCGGCAGCTTTGGCTGCACGTCGAGATGATTGCGGGCATGCTCGACAAACTGCGTATGAATGCCCGACGGCTTGATCAGCGTAACTGAAACCGGCACGCGCTCTTCCAGCAGTTCCATGCGCAATGCGTCGGTATAGCCCTTTACTGCGTGCTTCGACGCGACATATGCGGCCTGCAGCGGCAGCGCGACGTCCGACAGCTCGCTGCCCAGATTGATCAGCGCACCGCCGCGCTGCCTCAGGTGCGCGAGCGCAATCATCGAACCTTGCACGACGCCCCAGAAGTTCGTCTCGAACAACTCTTTCTGCTCGTCGATGGGCACATCGGCGCAACGGCCGTAGATCGACGCGCCGGCGTTGTTGACCCACGTGTCGAAGCCGCCGAAGCGCGCAATGGCCTTGTCGGCGGCGGCCTGCAATTGCCCGGCGTTGCTCACGTCGGCAACCGCATAGTCGACGAGCGCGCCCTGGTCGCCGAGTTGCCTCGCGAGCGCGGTCAGCGCTTCCTCGTCGCGAGCGATCAGCATCAACCGCGCTCCTTTGCTCGCGGCAAGACGCGCGGTAGCAAGGCCGATACCGCTCGTCGCCCCGGTGATGACGATGACCTGCTGACCGACCGGTTTGAGCTTCACTGTCATGGCGAATCCTCGGAAAGAGATGACGGGATCACGGCAGCGCACGTTTTTGGCGGCCTGTCCGGCGAGCTACGTCTGGATGCCGGAGCATCCGTCGTGCCGGGCCGCAGTGGGTCAACTACCGCTTGCTGCCGCCGCGCGCCAGTGTCACCGTCAGCACAACGACAGCAACGGTTATCGGAATGAATGGCGATCGAGAGCCAACGTAATATGCGCGCCCTTAAATCTTAATCATCGAGTGCTTCAATGCGCGCAGCTTGTAGTTGCCGCAGCGTGGAGCAGCCACAAGCGCCGCACTATTTCCAATAAACAATATCCCCAGCGAACTCCACACGTACATCATGGAAGCGCTGAACGGCGAAGTCGAATCTGGAGCCAGTCACATGTTCCGTAGAACCCTGTTACCCATTCCCTTTGCCGCACTGCTGACGCTCGCCGCTTGCGGCAACCACAGCATCAGTCCGAGCGCATCATCGCCGACACCCTCGGTGACGGCACAGGATGCCCTGGCCACTGCCACGCCGATCAAGCACGTCGTCGTGATCTTCGGCGAAAACGTCTCGTTCGATCACTACTTCGCGACTTATCCGCAAGCGTCGAATCCGGTGGGCGAGCCGCAATTCACGGCGGCTGCAGGCACGCCGGCGGTCAATAACCTCGCGAGCAACAACCTGATCGCGACCAACCCGAATGCGCTACCTACGTCGCCGAATACGGCAGGCCGCACGGTCGGTCTGGTGACTATCGCCGGGCTCGGTCTGCCCGCAGCGGATCTGTTGCCGTTCCGCCTCGACCGCTCGCAAGCGAACACGTCCAGTCAGAACCACGCATACGCCGCCGAACAGCTCGCCTATAACAACGGCGCAATGGACTCGTTCCCGCTCTTTACCGCAGCCGGTTCGACGATCGCGGGCAGCACCGGAGCATTCGCGACGAAGGGCCAGGTGCTCGGCTACTTCGACGGCAACACCGTCACCGCGCTGTGGAACTACGCGCAGCACTTTGCGATGAACCAGAATGCGTACACCGACACGTACGGTCCGTCGACGCCGGGCGCGCTTGCAGTCGTTTCCGGCCAGAACAACGGCGTAATCGTTTCGGGCGGCACGTCCGGCAACGCAATTCCGGATTCGGCTGGCGGCTTCACGATGGTCGGCGACCTCGACCCGACCGGTGACGTCTGCACGACCGCGGCGGGCAGCACGGTGACGGGCACGATGTCGTCGAACAACAAGAACATCGGCGACCTGCTCAACGCGAAGAACATCACGTGGGGCGGCTTCATGGGCGGCTTCAATCTGCAGACGGTCAACGCGAACGGCACAACGGGCTGCGCCCGCTCGACCTTCTCGCAGGTGCTCAACGCGACGAAGACAGACTACGTGCAGCACCACGCGTGGTTCCAGTACTACGCGAGCACGGCGAACCTTGCGCATACGCGTCCGTCTTCGACGGCCGTGATCGGTGCGGCCGATCCGCTCGACAACACCGCAACGCCGGTTCATCACCAGTACGACACCGACGACTTCTTTGCCGCGGTGAAGTCGGGCAACTATCCGTCGGTCAACTTCCTGAAGGCGCCGGCAGTCGAGGACGGCCATCCGGGCAACTCGGACCCGATCGACGAACAGGCTTTCGTCACGAAGGTCATCAACTTCCTGCAGCAGCAGCCTGACTGGAAGAACACCGCCGTGATCATCGCCTACGACGATTCGGACGGCTGGTACGACCATCGCTACAAGGCGCCTACGAGCTCGTCGTTCGACTCGACGACGCCGCAATCGGCAGGCGGCAAGACGGTGGCGGGCAGCGACAACCTGAGCGCGGCAGGCCAGTGTACGGCCGCGGGCGCAGTGCAGCCGCAGGGCGTGAACGGCGGCGCGGTGAACGGCCGTTGCGGTCCGGGTACGCGCACGCCGTTTATCGTGGTCTCGCCGTGGGCGAAGGCCAACTTCGTCGACGACACGCCGATCACTCAGGCATCGGTCGTGAAGTTCATCGAGGATAACTGGCTCAGCGGTCAACGCATTGGCGGCGGTTCGTTCGACGCCACTGCGGGCAGCATCATGAACATGTTCGACTTCGCGGGCTCGGGCAACAATGCGCCGCTGTATCTGGACCAGAACCTCGGTACGACGCTGGCTCAAGCGCCGGCAATCTGACCAGAGCTGGTCACGAGCCGTGCAGAAACTTGCGATCAGGCAACCCGCGTTCATGCGATGCGCGAATATCTCGCGCGCATCGCTGACGAACGCGGTGTCATGACGCAGAGCACGGCTTGCAGCAAAGCGTAGTCGGCGTCGAGCCAGTGCATATGTACTGGCTCGATTTGCCCTTTTGATCGCATCAGAAGAACTATTGTCACGACCGCCATGAACCAAGCTCCAGACGCCGCCCTGCCGCCGACTCTTCCCGCGAGCGGCGAACCCGGTCCCGTTCTCACGCGCCGCTCAGCGCTCCGGCTGCTTGCGCGAAGCGCCGCCTGCATCGCTATCGCGGCCGTCGCGCTCAGCGCATATGCGCTTGTTTATCCGGAGCGGATGCCGGCCGCAGTCGGCGCGATCGTTGAAGATCTCACGGGCGCGAACCCTCGACCGGTGCATCTTTTGCGTCCGGCAAGCGCGCCGCTGAGCGCGGTGGCGCTGCTCGGCAAGGAGATTTTTTTCGACCAGTCGCTGTCGGCTTCCGGCACGCAGTCTTGCGCGTCGTGCCACTCGCCGAAGAATTCGTACGCGCCGGATAACGCGTTTCCTGTTCAGCTCGGCGGCGCGCATATGACCGACGCTGGTTTTCGTCCGCCGCCATCGCTCACGTATCTGTATCGTCAGGCGCCGTTCAGCATTGGTCCCGACCAGGGCGACACGGATGTGCCGGTGGATCTGACGCAACTCGCTTCGCAGGCAAGCGGCGTCGCGCGCGCGCAAAAGACCGCTCTCGCCGCGCCCGCCGCTCCGGCAATGGTGCCGCAAGGCGGGCTCTTCTGGGACGGTCGCGCCGATACTTTGCAGGACCAGGCAATCGGCCCACTGACGAATCCCGTCGAAATGGCCAACAAAACGCCCGAAGACGTCGCGCGCAAGCTGCTGCAGACGAAGTACATCGACCAGTTCAAGCAGATGTTCGGGCCGGCCATTGTCGGCAATCCGAGTCTGCTGATTTCAGAGGCCATGTTCGCGGTAGGGCGTTATCAGATCGAAGATCCGTCATTCCACGCGTTCACGAGTAAGTACGACTACTGGCTGGAAGGCAAAGCTCGCCTCACGCATGCAGAACTGCACGGCCTGCAATTGTTCAACGACAAGGACAAAGCGAATTGCGCGGGCTGCCATCTGAGTCAGCCGAGCAAGGACGGCTTGCCGCCAGTGTTTACCGATACGCAATACGAAGCGCTGGGTGTGCCGCGCAATCCGGCCATTCCCGCGAATAAGGATCCAAAGTTCTTTGATATGGGGGTATGTGGGCCGTTTCGTGGAGATCTCGCGAAACAGACGCAGTATTGCGGCATGTTCCTTACACCCACGCTACGCAATGTCGCGAACCGCAAGGTGTTCTTTCACAACGGCGTGTATCACGACCTGAAGCAGGTTATGGACTTCTACAATCTGCGTAATACGTCGCCGGAAAAGATCTATCCGCGCGATGCATCGGGCAAGGTGCAAAAGTACAACGATCTGCCGCCGCAGTTTCACGCGAACGTAGATGTGTCCGACGCACCGTTCGATCGCAAATTCGGAGATCAGCCTGCAATGACGGATCAGGATATTCAGGACATTATTGCGTTCATGAAGACCTTGAGTGACGGGTTCGACGCCAAGGGATCGTGACTCTTCGCGCTGCGCGCGGTCATGCAAGCGCGCAGCGCCACGCGGCGCGTTGTTGTATGCTCTCCCGTTCCGCGATCTCTTCCCACTCTTCCCGATGGCCGATTTTCCGTTTCACGCCGTACTTTTCGATTGCGACGGCGTGCTCGTCGACTCAGAGCCGATCACTAACCGCGTACTCACCGAGATGCTGGGCGAGTTGGGCTGGCATCTGAGCATTGAAGAGACGATGCGTATTTTCGTCGGCAAGGCGGTGAAGGACGAAGCGCCGCTGATCGAAGCGCGCACTGGCGTTGCGATCACGACCGACTGGCTGATGCAATTTCGCGCGCGCCGCAACGCAGCGCTCGAACAGGAATTGACCGCGATACCGGGCGCAGCGACAGCGGTACGTTCGCTTCACGCAATCTTGAAGGGACGAATTGCCGTTGCTTCCGGTGCGGATCGGATCAAAGTCGAATTGCAGTTGGCCAAGGCAGGGATCCTGGACTGCTTCGAGGGACGCATCTTCAGCGGTCACGAAACACCGCGTAGCAAGCCGTTCCCCGATGTGTATCTCGCCGCAGCGGCGGCGCTGGATGTGGACCCGGCGCACTGCGCCATTGTCGAAGACACCGTGACGGGCGCGACTGCCGGCGTTGCAGCCGGCGCGACGGTATTCGGTTACTGCCCGGACGAATTCGGGCATAGCAGCGCTGCCGCATTGCAGGCAGTCGGCGTGGCTCAGGTGTTTCGGGACATGAACGACTTGCCCGGTTTGCTTGCCGCGTGGCGCGGCAAGGCGTGAATCGGCCTACTCGAACGCTGCGTCGATCGGCACGCGATATCCCACCGCGAGGCGGTTCGTTTCGTTAGCCATGCCAACTACTGCGAGCAGTTCGC
>Ga0209796_10001134_pt1 | contig 12097 bp, 11 predicted proteins | sample AgamicOrSfrz_FD_187167 | JGI IMG/M metagenome (GOLD analysis project Ga0209796, IMG submission 187167) | Agave microbial communities from Guanajuato, Mexico - Or.Sf.rz (SPAdes) (version 2) | ecosystem: Host-associated > Plants > Phyllosphere > Phylloplane/Leaf | place: Guanajuato, Mexico...
TAACCAATTGTCCCGGGCAGTTGTAATTAGCCGGAACAACAACATCACTGATCTGATGGCAAACGTCCTCAACTGTAAAATCATCAAGTCCTAAAATGGCCGCCATAGTTGATGGCTGAATTTCGCAGGCGTGTTGCATAGCGTTTGCTCTTGCCGCAACCAGCCTTAAACCGTCTTCAAACGACATGGCTCCTGCTGAAACTAAGGCAGAAAACTCACCCAGTGAATGCCCTGCTACCATATCAGGCTTAAAATCATCACCAATGGCTTTAGCGAGGATAACAGAATGAAGGAAAATAGCAGGCTGGGTAACCCGGGTTTGTTTTAAATCTTCCTCTGTTCCGTTAAACATTATGTCAGTAATCCGGAATCCTAAAATTTCATTGGCTTTCTCAAACAGGTTACGGGCCAGTTCTGATTGTTCATACAGATCTTTACCCATACTCGGAAACTGGGCTCCTTGCCCCGGAAATATATATGCTTTCATGTTAGTGAATAGTTAAATGGTGATTAGTGATTAGAGATTGGTTACTAGTTAGTTAGAGATTAGTTGATCAGTGATTAGAAATAATTGGGGGTATTTACTATAACACCTACTCTCTAATCACCAACCTCTAACCTCTATTCTCAAATCAACTTAACCTCGACGATATCAAATTCAAAAATTCGGTTCTTGTCTTTTCCTGTAAAAACTCGCCGGTAAAGGCTGATGTGGTAGTAACAGAGTTTTGCTTTTGTACACCGCGCATACTCATGCATAAATGACGGCACTCGATCACAACTCCCACACCTAAAGGTTGAAGTGTATCCTGTATGCAATCTCTTATCTCATTGGTTAAGCGTTCCTGTACCTGCAGGCGACGGGCAAAAACATCAACAATGCGTGGTATTTTGCTTAATCCAACTACATACCCATTAGGTATATAGGCAACGTGAGCCTTTCCAAAGAAAGGCAGCATATGGTGCTCGCACATTGAGTAAACCTCAATGTCTTTAACCACCACCATCTGGCTGTACTCTTCCTTAAACATAGCCGATTTAAGTATCTGCTGGGCATCCAGGTCATAGCCATGCGTAAGGTATAGTAAAGCCTTGGCCACCCGTTCAGGTGTCTTTAAAAGACCTTCCCGGTGCGGGTTTTCTCCTATCTGTTTTAATACTTCCTGATAGTGGCCGGAGAGGCTTTCAATTAATTGGTGGTTATATCGGTCAATTTTAACGTAGCCGTCAATGCCTTCGTCGCGGTCAGGTATGGAGTTGTCGTTGTTCATGTTTACAAGTTAATCGCCAAAATATTCGGCATAGTTGTTTTCGGTCTCGTACAATTTTACGGAATGAAGAAAAACACCTTCATTAGCTTCAATAGGAGTTTTTAGCTGGTTAAATATTTCTATGCAAAGTAATTCTGTAGATGCCATTTTGCCCGCCATAAATTCTACATCCTTATTAATGTTCATGTGATCAAGCTTTTCGATCACATAATCGTTAATGATTTTCTTGAGATCCTTCAAATCGAGAAGATAGCCTGTTGCATGTGTAACTTCGCCTTTTACAGTTACAAAAAGGTTATAATTATGACCATGCCAGTTGGGGTTGGCACATTTACCAAACATTTCGGCGTTCTTTTCTGCACTCCATTCCTCGCGGTACATACGGTGTGCGGCATTAAAATGCTCTCTGCGCGTTATGTAAATCATCATATCAAATAATTGGGTGCAAATATACAAAACAATTGCTGCCTGCTTGTTTTAACTTAGCAGTCAAATAATTGTAATATGCGTGTTTTAATAGTAGCAGCAACGGAAGCGGAGATTGGAGGTCTTCGATCTGTAATCGGTGATCAGAGATTAGAGATTGGAGGTCAGAGGTTAGAGAATAGTGAACAGAGGTCAGAGGTTAAAGATGAGAACCTTATTTCTGATACTTACTCTAACGACGAATCACAAATCACGAATCACCAATCTCTAACCTCTAATCAACTAATCACCAACCTCTCTTTCCTTATAACAGGAGTGGGTATGGTAGCGACAGCCTTTGCCCTGGGAAAGCACTTGAGCACTAATCAACATGATCTGGTCATCAACCTGGGCATAGCTGGTAGCTTTGACCGTAACATTGAACTGGGTGAAGTGGTAGAAGTTATAGAAGATACCTTTGCCGAACTTGGTGCAGAAGATGATGAGGCGTTTCTTCCCCTCAATGAAATGGGCTTTGGTGAAGTTACTTTTATCCCATCAAGGCATCCCTTCCTTAACATCAGGCAGGTTAAAGGCATTACAGTTAATAAAGTTCATGGTAATGAGGCGTCCATCCAAAAGATGGTTAACACACTCAATCCTCAGGTTGAAAGTATGGAAGGCGCTGCTGTTTTTTATGCCTGTAAGCAGTTCAACTTACCATGTGTACAAATCAGAGCAGTGTCAAATTATGTAGAAAAGCGTAACCGGGAGGCCTGGAAGATTGGTTTAGCTGTTAAAAATCTGAATACATTTGCTGTGGGTTGGTTGAAAAGTTAAGTTGATTTGAAAATAGAGATTAGAGGTTGGTGATTAGAGATTAGGTTTTAATTAACTAGCTGCTAAGGAACTATCTCTAATCACTAATTAACTAATCTCTGATCACTAATCACCACTCACTTAAAACTATAATAAATGAAACTAACACTTGGCTTTTCGCCGTGCCCAAATGATACCTTTATTTTTGATGCGGTGATCCATCATAAAATTGATACCGAAGGTTTAGAATTTGAAGTTTTTTATGATGATGTAGAAACGTTAAACCACAAAGCTTTTAATGGGGAACTTGATATTACCAAATTAAGCTATCATGCTTTTGCTTATGTGGTAGATAAATACGTTTTGCTTGATGCAGGCAGTGCGTTAGGCTTTGGAGTAGGGCCGCTTTTGATTTGCAAGAAGGATGAGACCGAAATGCGCGCTCAACTCGAATCTCAAAGTGCACAACCAAAAATAGGCATTCCGGGTAAATATACTACTGCTAACTTTTTATTAAGCCTGGCTTTTCCTAACGCAACTAATAAACAGGAGATTGTTTTTTCCGGGATAGAAGATGCACTGCTGGATGAGAAAATCGATATCGGATTGATCATCCATGAAAACCGCTTCACTTATCAAAACAAAGGTTTAAAAAAGATTATTGATCTTGGGGATTTTTGGGAAAAGAAAACAGGATGCGCAATACCTTTAGGCGGCATTGTAGCTAACCGTAAGCTACCCCTGGAAGTTCAGCAAAAAATCAATCGCGTACTTAAAAAATCAGTAGAATTTGCTTTTGCCAACCCTAAGTCCGGCCTCAACTTTATCCGTTCACACGCGCAGGAAATGAGCGAAGAGGTAATGTACAAGCATATTGAACTGTACGTAAATCAATACTCCGTTGATTTAGGAACCGAAGGCAAAAAAGCCATTAAGCTAATGTTTGATACAGCGTTAGAAAAAGGTATTATTCCGGAAATTAAGCAGGAGATATTTCTCCCCCCAGCCCCATGAAGGGGGAGTTGAATTACGATTTTAGAGTTACGAATTACGAGTTAGTGATTTTCCAGGTTAATCTAAAATCGTAATTCGTAACTCGTAATTCAACTGGGCTTAGTAGAGTAACTTATCATACGGATACCGCTCCGTATGTATCGCGATCACCTTATCATAAAGCAGTTGCTTAAACTCTTCAATATTGTCTTTATTTAAAGCTGAAATAAAGACAGCCGGACTGTTATTGCTGGCCATCCAACTGTGTTTAAAGTCGTCGATTGTGAGCGGTTGTGCAGGATCTTCGGGGTGATTTTGTGTAGGTTGATACGCATCTATCTTATTAAATACGGTAATGACCGGTTTATCAATAGCGCCAAGGTCCTTTAAGGTCTCATTCACCGTTCTGATCTGATCCTCGAAATTTGGATGGGATACATCAACCACGTGAACCAAGATATCTGCTTCACGAACCTCGTCCAATGTCGATTTAAAACATTCAACTAAATGGTGTGGTAGCTTCCTGATAAATCCTACAGTATCACTAAGCAGGAACGGCAGGTTTTCAATCACTACCTTTCTTACAGTGGTATCCAGGGTTGCAAACAGTTTGTTTTCTGCAAATACATCCGACTTAGAAATCATGTTCATGATGGTGGATTTACCAACGTTGGTGTAACCCACTAAGGCGACACGTACCAGCTGATTCCGGTTTTTACGCTGAACCTCATTCTGCTTGTCTATTTCCTTCAGTTTATCCTTCAGCAAAGCAATTTTGTTCAGGATCAAACGACGGTCGGTCTCAATCTGTGACTCACCCGGACCACGCATACCGATACCACCTTTCTGACGCTCTAAGTGTGTCCACATTCGGGTCAGTCGTGGTAACAGATATTGCAGCTGTGCCAGTTCAACCTGCGTTTTAGCCTGGGCTGTACGTGCACGGCCTGCAAAAATGTCCAGGATCAAATTGCTTCGGTCCAGTATTTTAACGCCAAGTTCCCTTTCTATATTCCGTAGTTGCGATGGCGATAGTTCATCATCAAACACAACCATGTCAATTTCTTCAGCAGTAACGTAGGCCTTTATTTCTTCAAGCTTCCCCGTACCCACAAATGTGGCTCTTTCAGGGCGCTGCAGTTTTTGTGTAAAGCTTTTTACAGTTTTACCTCCGGCAGTATCCACTAAAAATTCAAGTTCTTCTAAGTATTCTTTTTCCTGTTCTTCGGTTTCGTTCGGTGTGACAATACCTACTAAAACAGCGGTTTCCTGCTTCACAGCAGTATCATAAAATTTTTGTCTCATTAAATAGTTATATATCGAGTTCTACATATTTAACAATGTAGAACTTAGTAAAGTGTTTAAAGTTATTTATTTAACTTCAATACATCAATTTCTTTGCCATGAATATAGAACACCAGGTTTTACCGGAACGGATTACTTTAATACCAGATTTTGGGTGGAAAGCCTGCAATAAAAGGCATGCGGTTCCTGGTAAGTGACATACTGGAACTTTTGTCATCAGGCATGGCAGAAGTTGAAATTCTTGAGCAGCATCCCCTTTTAGAAAAGGAGGATATACAAGCATCACTGTTATACGTTTAATACAGCTATAGTTGAGATAGAATAATCCCTATCTCAACTCCGCAACAAATTCCCGCATTGCCGCTCCCGGATCAGCTTGTTTCATGAAGTTTTCGCCAATTAAAAATCCGTTAAACCCTGCTTTTTTAAGCTCTTTGATTGTAGAAGGATTACTGATCGCGCTTTCAGAGATCTTCATAAACTCGGCCGGTATATGCTCAGCTAATTGAAAAGAGGTATCAACCGAAACAGTAAAATCAGCCAGATTGCGGTTGTTAACACCAATGGCATCCAGGTTCGGATCAATGCTGCGTTCCAGTTCTTCCAGGTTATGTACTTCGAGCAGCACATTCAAGTTTAGGCTTTTGGCCAAAGATGCAAAACGTTTGATCTCTTCAGGAGTAAGGATAGCCGCAATAAGCAGAATGATATCAGCCCCTAAAGCCTTAGCTTCAATGATCTGGTACTCATCGATCATGAAATCCTTGCGCAGAATAGGAATCTGGTTATTCTCACGAGCTTTAATGAGGTCGAACTTGCGGCCCATAAAGAAGTCGTGGTCGGTTAAAACAGACAGGGCAGAGGCGCCTGCTGCAGCGTAAGCAGTGGTAACATCTTTTACACGCACCTCATCGTTAATAATGCCTTTTGAAGGCGATTTACGCTTAAACTCAGCAATAATGCCGGTGCGCTCCGGGTCCAGTAAAAATTTTTTGAAAGAATAAGTCTCGCGGTGAAACAGATCTGATTCTTCCAAACCGGTATAATTTATTTCCCTTTTAGCAGCAGCTACTTCTTTCCTTTTATGTTCTACTATTTTATCGAGTATTGTCATAACCCCTAACCTCCGCCAGCTAGCGGAGGAACTTTTGATTATTTTAATTTTTATTCTTGTTTTATTACTCAGCCATGCCTTCCCCCTTCAGGGGGCCAGGGGGCTTAACCAATTCTTCATCATCTCCCTGCCGTATTCCGTTAACACTGATTCCGGGTGGAACTGCACACCGCGTACATCGTATGTTTTGTGGCGCAGCGCCATGATGGAATTATCTTTTTCATCAACAGCTGTGATCACCAGTTCTTCCGGTAAACCATCCTGATCTACTACCCACGAGTGATATCTGCCTACATTGATCTCATCAGGCAGGCCTTTAAATAATTGCTCCTGCTGGTCTGTTACCTTTACAGGGGTTGCAATACCATGCATTGGTCTGTCCAGGTTAAACAGTTTTCCGCCGAAAGCTTCGGCTATAGCCTGCTGACCTAAACACACGCCAAAAATACTCTTTTCCGCAGCATATTTCTCAATAACTTCCAGTAAAAGACCTGCTTCTGACGGAATACCCGGGCCGGGCGAAAGGATGATCTTATCAAACTTTGCCACATCCTCAAGGTTAAACTTGTCATTTCGCCATACTTCGCATTCCAACCCAATTTCATTAACCAAATGAACCAGATTGTAAGTGAAGGAGTCGTAGTTATCTATGATTAAGATCCGAGCCTTTGCATTATCTGCAGAAGGGGTATTATCTATATTTTCCATTTCTTTAGTATTAAGTTTATGATAGTCAAAATTCCCTCTCCTTAGTCCAATGGAGGGGGGCATGGAGAGGTTATAACTGCTCCGCCAGCTCCAAAGCCTTTCTCAACGCTGCTATTTTGTTATTCACCTCATTCAGCTCGCTTTCGGGAACGGAATCTGCCACTATACCTGCACCGGCCTGATAGTGTAAAGTGTTGTTCTTGCTCAGGAACGAGCGGATCATGATGGCATGATTGAAATCGCCGTTAAAGCCAAGGTAACCTATGGCGCCGCTGTAAAAGCTTCGCTTAATATTCTCATTCTCATCAATAATTTCCATGGCCCTGAATTTAGGAGCTCCGCTTAACGTACCGGCCGGAAATGTATCTGCCACAATTTTAAATGATGATGTTCCGGGCAAAAGTTTTCCGCTTACATGGGAAACCAGGTGGATCAGGTGCGAATAGTATTGAACCTCTTTAAACTTTTTCACTTCTACATTAGTACAGTGTCTGCTCAGGTCATTCCGCGCGAGGTCAACCAGCATTACATGCTCTGCAGATTCTTTGGGATCCTTCTGCAGGTTACGTGCAATTTCGGCGTCCTTTTCATCATTACCGCTGCGCTTAAATGTGCCTGCAATAGGGAAGATGCTGGCTACCCTGTTCTTAATAGTGATCTGCGCTTCGGGTGAGGACCCAAAGATCCGGAAATTGCCATAGTCAAAATAAAACAGGTAGGGCGATGGGTTGATGGATCTGAGCGCGCGATAAACATTGAACTCATCCCCGGTAAAGCCTTTTGAAAATGCCCTTGAAGGAACAATCTGAAATACATCGCCCCTAAAGATATGCTGCTTCATTTTCTCTACTATTTGCATAAATTGCTCATCGGTCAGGTTAGACTTTTCGGCCTCTTTGCTTGTAAAATGGTATTCAGGAAAGTTTTTATTCTGGATAAGGTATTCGATCTTTTCCAGTCCGCCATTTTCCGGTAGTCCATCCGGCTGATTATGGAAAATGTACAGTTCATTTTTAAAATGATCCACAGCAATAATATACCGGTAAATATGATATTGCATTTCCGGGATCTTACGCTCATCGCGCTCAACTTCTTTTAAACGGATAGTTTCATAGTGCTCTACTGCTTCATGAGTAAAGTAACCGAATAGGCCGTTTGAAATGATCTTCTGATTATTTTCATCAGCTTCAAAACTTTTCAAAAAACTATCTATCTCTTCAATCAGCTCAAACTGTCCTTTCGATTTAACTTTTTGTGATCCATCTGGATAGTTTATCTTTAAACTGCCTTCGTTTAAAACAATACCACTTATGGGTTCGCAGCAAACGTAGCTCATGCTGTTCTCACGGCTGTGATAATCGGAGCTTTCCAGCAACAGCGAATTAGGAAAAACATCTCTTAACCGCAGGTAAATGCTTACGGGAGTAGTTGTATCGGCTAAAAGCTTTCTCGAAGTAGTTTTTATTCTGTATTTATGCATTTTCTTAATCGTATAAAAATAAAAAACCCGACAGTTGGGCTGCCGGGTTATATTTAGGTTTATAATTGCTTGTTGGTTTCAAATTTCAAAATAACATCCGGCTGCCTTTATTATTAAAGTGCCACCAGTTGTTAGTATATAATGCTTTGTTTGTCATTTGTTTCTGAAGCAAATTTATAAAGAAATTTGAAAGCGCAAATTTTTTGTAAAAAAAATGTTAATGTGTTATTCCAAATAGCGGTCTGTGCCCCTGTGCAATTGCTGCAACTATAATTACTACAGCTAAAATATAAAATATAGCTATGGCCCGATGCTTAGCCTCAGGAACTGCAGCTTTTTTGGAACGGCTATGACCGATGGTGATCAGGATAATAGCAAAGATCATCATGGCCAGGTGTTCTACCGTCCAGTAACGGGTAGTAGCATCTTTCATGGTGCCGCTGCCAAACTGTACAAAAGGGCTTAAGAAATAAAGCACAATACCTAATAGTAATTGAACGTGTGCCGAGATCATGGCAAAGAGGTTAAGCTTGCGGTTACCTTCGGTGTATGATTTTTTACCTAACCAGCCGGCCAATGCGTTGATAATTGCCAGCAATACCAAAATAAGTACGATAAACCTAAAACCAGAGTGGATGTACTTAAAAATGCTATAAGCGTTCATGGGAAGTTAATTTTTGTCGAAGATACGACAATGAGCATTATGAAATTTTAAAAAATGTGTGTAACAAATATATGATGATATAATAAAACGGCAATACCAGTAGGGGGATTTATATATTTTAGTGGAAAACCCTAAAAACGCAAATGAAAAAACTTTTACTTTTTTGTTTTGCCCTGTTGATTACCCGTTTTTGTTTTGCTCAGGAGACATTTCCTGTAAACGGAGCATGGGATATCAGACCGGGGCAGTATGCTTTTACCAACGCAACTATTGTGGTTAGCGCTGGTCAAACCATCAGCAATGGAACTTTGCTCGTTAAGGACCGTATTATCGAAGCCGTGGGTCAGGGGGTAAACATACCGAAGGGTTATGTGACCATCGACCTGAAGGGTAAGTATATTTATCCGGGGCTAATTGATGCCTTTTCAACTTATGGCATGCCCGAGGCTCCGCGTCAGCTTATTCCGGGAATGGGCGGCTTTAACCGTACCTATACTCCTGTATCTACTAAACCAGGCGCGTACGGATGGAACGAAGCGATCCGTCCGGATGTAAATGCAAAAACTATTTTCCATGCCAATCCCACAGCAGCACAAGAGTTAAAACGTAATGGTTTTACCGCTGTGCAAACCTTGGTTAGAGATGGTATAGCCCGCGGAACTTCGGCCTTTGTTTCTTTAGGAGAAGAGCGGGATAACCAGGTTGTAATCGATGATCAGACTGCTGCACAATATTCTTTTAGTAAAGGAACTGCTCAAACAAACTATCCCTCCTCATTAATGGGTACCATTGCTCTGATCCGTCAGACTCACATTGATGCCCAATGGTATAAAAATCAAAAGGAAGAATATAATATCTCATTAGCCGAGTTTAACCGCATTCAATCGCTACCGCAATTGTTTGAGGTGAGTGACCTGCAAAGCATCTTCCGGGCCGATAAGATAGCGAAGGAGTTTGGCAAGCAATATATTTTGAAGACGGACGGTAAAGAGTACCAGGATATTGCTGCTGTTAAAGCTACCGGTAACAGCTTTATTATTCCGTTAACATTTCCTGCTCCTTATGATGTTGAAGATCCCCTCGATGCCCGCAGCGTAACTTACGAGCAGCTTAAAGACTGGGAGCTGGCGCCAACTAACCCGGCAGCTTTAGAAAAAGCAGGAGTGAAATTTGCCATTACCTCATACGGATTAACCAACAGCCGTGATTTCTGGACCAACCTGCGTACTGCCATTACTAACGGTTTAACCGAAACAGAAGCTTTAAAAGCACTAACCGTAACACCGGCAGAAATGCTTGGTGTATCTGACAAGGTAGGCACCTTAACTAAAGGAAAGCTTGCCAACTTTATCATTACCTCAGATAACTTGTTTAAAAACGATAATATTATTTACGAAACATGGGTTGAGGGCCGCCAGTTTGTTGACAGCAAAATGGATATTGCCGACCTTCGTGGCACTTATTCAGTAAGCAGTGATGTTATGGGCGGCGCAACGCTTCGGATCAGTGGTACCCCGGCTGCTTATGTGGTTAGTGTAGAAAAGACCACAGGCTCTGATACTTCCCGTGCCTCCGGAACCATCACCCGTAATGGCGACCTGGTTAGCATTTACTTTAATTTAGGTAATAAGCCTAATAATATTACCCGTCTTAACGGTTACATTTCATCAGTTTCTCCGGTTACTTTAAAAGGTAACGGCGTATCTCCTGATGGCTCTTCCTTTAGGTGGACTGCTACTTATAGCGGCCCGGCTCCTGCAGGCGGGGGAGGCCAGTTTGCGCGTAGCGGCGCTTTTGGTGGTGGTGCTGGTAGCAAGCCTACCGGTCCGGTTGGCCCGGTGGTATATCCGTTTGCTGCTTATGGCTTTACCGAAGTGCCTAAGGCTGAAACAGTATTGTTTAAAAATGCAACCGTTTGGACCAATGAAAAAGAAGGTATCCTTAAAAATGCTGATGTGTTGATTGAAAATGGTAAGATCAAAGCTGTAGGCAAAAATCTTGCAGCAGGTAACGCTAAGGTTATTGATGCTACCGGCAAACATATCTCTCCGGGAATTATCGACGAACACTCGCACATTGCCATAACCGGCGGCGTAAACGAAGGTACCCAGGCAGTAACTTCCGAAGTTCGTGTGGGTGATGTTATTGATGCTACTGATATTAATCTTTACCGCCAGTTAGCAGGCGGAGTAACTACTTCACACCTGCTGCATGGTTCGGCTAATCCTATAGGTGGTCAAACTTATATTGTTAAACACCGCTGGGGCCTTTTGCCTGAGCAGTTGAAATTTGAGAATGCTCCTCAGTTTATCAAGTTCGCTTTAGGTGAAAACGTAAAACAAAGTAATTCACCGGTACAGTTTGGTGCGCGTGAAATGCGTTTTCCTCAAACGCGTATGGGTGTAGAGCAGGTTTATGTAGATGCCTTTACACGTGCAAAAGAATATAAGGCTGCCCGTGCTGTAAAAGGCAATAACGTGCGTCGCGACCTGGAGCTGGAAGCTCTGGCTGAGATACTGGATGATACCCGTCACATCACCTGTCACTCTTATGTGCAGTCTGAAATTAACATGCTGATGCACGTGGCTGATACGATGGGTTTCAAGATCAATACCTTTACCCATATTCTGGAAGGTTATAAAGTAGCTGATAAAATGGCTGCCCGTCATATTGCAGGATCTACCTTCTCCGACTGGTGGGCCTACAAAATGGAAGTTCAGGATGCCATCCCTTACAATGCTAACCTGATGACCAGCGAAGGGGTTACCGTTGCCATTAATTCTGACGATGCCGAAATGGCCCGTCGCCTTAACCAGGAAGCCAGTAAATCAGTTACCTATGGTAAAATGAGCGAAGAAGAAGCATTGAAACTGGTTACGCTTAACCCGGCAAAAATGCTGCATATTGATAATCATGTAGGCAGTATTAAACCTGGCAAAGATGCTGACCTGGTATTATGGTCTGCTGATCCGCTTTCTATTTATGCTGTTGCGGAGAAGACTTATGTTGATGGTGTACCTTACTGGGACTACGAAAAAGATGCGCAGCGTCAAAAGGAAATGAGAGCCGAAGAAGGTCGCATTATCCAGAAAATGATTCAGGCTAAAAGTGCTGGCGCTAATACCCAACGTGTAGGCGGGCCGCGCCGTCGCCAGTTATATACTTGTGATGATGTTGAAGAAAGTGCTTACGTAGTTGCAGATGATTACAACGGTATGGCGAAATCTGAAAGCGGCAACACCCAATCTGCTCAAAATAAAAAGTAATTCTTATTGAAATCGAGACATGAAAAAGAAGATATTATTAAGTGTTAGCGGATTGCTGTTGAGCAGTGTGCT
>Ga0209796_10001147_pt1 | contig 12018 bp, 11 predicted proteins | sample AgamicOrSfrz_FD_187167 | JGI IMG/M metagenome (GOLD analysis project Ga0209796, IMG submission 187167) | Agave microbial communities from Guanajuato, Mexico - Or.Sf.rz (SPAdes) (version 2) | ecosystem: Host-associated > Plants > Phyllosphere > Phylloplane/Leaf | place: Guanajuato, Mexico...
GCGGCACCGGCCAGCAGAAAGGTGGCTGCTTTCATCAGTCAGACTCCGGAAGTGTGAGGGTTAAGGGCCGGTCAAGCATAAGGCAGGCGTCGCAGCCGGTCGATAGGCGACACAGCTTTTTACAAAATTTTCCCTGACGCTTTGCAAGCGGAATAATCCTGTTTCGCTTCGCTAAAGCTTTTTACCGCCAGGCTGCGTCCGGCGTCTTGCCGAAATAACAGGCAAAAATAATGTGACGTTGTCACATGATCGCTGTTTACGCCTGTTTCACACACATAGTTTTAAGCAAGCGTCAGCCCTTCTCTTTCTGAATCGCTAATCATTTGATCTCGCTCAATAAAGGGCGCGCCTGACCCGATGCTATTGAGGCCCGGTTAAGAAACGCCGTTCTATAGTGAGCGCCGAGGCAACGCCTCACTACAACAAGTACGGCTATTGATTCACTTAGCCGGGTCCTCCGGTAGCGCTCCACGACAGGAGCGTTTTTTATTTGCCGGGTTAATGCCCGCAGCCTTTACAGCTGCCGCATCCGCCCTCTTTAACCGGCTGCAACCCAGGCTGCAGGCTGACGCGCAGCTGGCGCAAAAGGGTTACTGCCGCCATGCCCGCGGCGACAATGACCGCCAGGCAGATCAGGCTGAAGCCGGGATGCTGAGTAAAGGTGCCGATCTGGTAAACCAGCGTTGCGGCGCTATAGGCCATAACGGTTCCCCAGATCAGCGCGAACCACATCCACTGCCGCCCCGCCTCTTTCGCCAGCGCGCCCATTACCGAGACGCAGGGCATGTAGAGCAGTACGAAGACCAGATAACTGTAGGCCGCGAGCGAGCTGCCGAACATCGTCTGCATAACGCCTATCGCGCCCTGGCTCATCTCGCCGTCTCCTTTGCTCGCTTCGACCGGATTAAACAGCGTCTGCGGACTAAGCGCCTGCTTCAGATTCTGCCAGGTTTCATCCAGCGCCGAGGCGAAAACCGCCGTCAGGCTCTGCGCTGGCTCGACGTCGGGCGCATTTTGCGGCTCCGCCAGGTAGAGCGCGTTCAGGGTGCCAACTACGCTCTCTTTCGCCATGGCGCCGGTCACCAGCCCCACTGTCGCCTGCCAGTTGTCGGACCGGATTCCCATCGGCGTAAACAACGGCGTCAGGTAGCGGCTGGCGGAAGCCAGTACCGAGTCGTCGACGCGCTGCGCCTGATGACCGCTGGCCGTCAGGTTGGAAAGCAGGCCGATCGCCACGCAGGCCGCGACGATCACCATGCCCGCGCGGATAACGAAGGCGTGCAGACGAAACCAGGTCTGCAGCAGCAGGCTGCGCATTACCGGCACATGCCACAGCGGCAGCTCCATGATCGCAGAGGAAGAGCCGCCCTTCAGCAAGGTATGCTTCAGCACCAGCCCGGTAAAGACCGCCGCCACGATACCGAGCAGATAGAGCGAAAAGATCACCCCCGCGCCGGCGTTGCCGAAAAAGGCGCCGGAAAACACGGCGAATATCGCCAGCCGCGCGCCGCAGGACATAAAAGGCGCCATCAGCATCGTTACCAGCCTTTCCCGCTCGGTTTCCAGCGTGCGCGCCCCCATCACTGACGGCACGTTGCAGCCAAAGCCGACGATCAGCGGCACAAAGGATTTCCCCGGCAGCCCCAGCCAGCGCATCAGACGATCGACCACAAACGCGGCGCGCGCCATATAGCCCGACTCCTCCAGCAGCGTCAGAAAGAAGAACATCAGCGCCAGCTGCGGCACCAGCGGCAGTACGGTGGTGATGCCGCCGCCGATGCCCTGCGCCAGAAAAGAGGTGATCCAGTCGGGAAGGTGAAGCGTGGCGCAGAGCTGTGCGGTGCCGTCGATAAACAGCGCCGTGGATCCCTTGTCGAATACCGGCTGCAGCGCGCCGCCGATATTGATGGAGAAGTAGAACATCAGGTACATCACCCCTAAAAACAGGGGAAAACCGAGCCAGCGGTCGAGAAAGAGGTTATCCAGCGCGCGCGTCAGACGATGGGCGCGATGCGCCGCGCGATCGCAGGCGGCCCGGCAGATGGCGCTGATGCGCGCCAGCCGCGCTTCCGCGTCGACTTCCGTTCGGTTCAGCAGTAGATCTGCAGGCGGCGCGGCGGCGACGCTATCGATGGCCGCCAGCAGCGCCGTTAGCCCTTCCGAGGTCGAGGCGGACATCAGCACCACCGGACAGCCGAGCTGCGCGGCCAGCTCATCGGCATCCAGCTCGACGCCGCACGCTCTGGCGACATCGGCCATATTAAGCACCACGATCATCGGCAGGTTCAGCTCGCGCAGCTGCAAAGTGAGCCACAGGCTCTTCTCCAGGCTCGACGCGTCGATCACGTTGATCAGCACGTCCGCCTGGCCGCTCATCACATAGCTGCAGGTAACGCGTTCGTCTGCGGAGAGCCCGTCTTCGGCCTGAACCGTTTCAAGGGAATAGATGCCGGGCAGATCGATCAGCGTGACGGCAGCCTCGCCGGTGGTGAAGGCGCCCTGCTTGCGCTCGACGGTGACGCCGGGCCAGTTGCCGGTGCGCTGCCGCAGCCCGGTCAGCAGATTAAACAGCGTGGTTTTACCGGCGTTAGGGTTGCCCGCCAGTACGGCGTTGATACGCTTCATGCCTGCTCGCCTCCGTCAACGGCCTCAAGGCGCAGCATCGCCAGTTCGGCCTTACGTAACGCATAGCTGCTGTGGCTGAGACGCACTTCCGCCGGGTCGCCCAGCGGCGCGAACCTGACGATATCGATTACCGCGCCAGGCACAAAGCCCAGCGATAAAAGTTTACGACGGAAAAGCTCGGACAGGTCGTTCCTGAACCCTGTAATACGCCATTGACTCCCGGGTTTTATCAGCATGATCTCATCTCCGATATTTCTGTGCCGCAACTATGCAATTGCGAACAATTATCGTTATTGATTTAGATCGCGTTAGGGGCGAGAAGCGGACAAAGAGTGGCGCGGTTGATGCTGTGTTGAGGCAAAGCCGCTTGCGGGACTGGGCGGTTAAATGTCCGTTAAGGCATAAGGCGGGAAAATAGCGGTTACATGGTGAACGGAAATCTCTCTATGCTGAAACCTGTTGCGCTTGTTGTCTGCCTGCTGCTTTCCGGCTGCGCGGTGCCGCGCCATCATCAGGCGAAAAACCTCAACGCCCCGCCCGAGTGCGCCTCCCACGACAGCGAGATCGACTGCACCTGGAACGACGTGCCCGATAATCCGCAGGCTCAGGCGGCTGCAGAGGCGCAATAGCGCCTCAGCTACATTTGTTGCGCAGCCGCCAGTCGAGCCACGCATCCAGCTCGCGGTCGGGCAGCGGTTTGGCATAGAAATAGCCCTGCGCCTGGTCGCAGCCATATTCGCACAGCATGCTGGCCACGTCCCCGCACTCGATGCCTTCCGCCAGCACGACATAGTCCAGCTCTTTCAGCATGGTGATAATGTTGCGCGCGATAATGCGCGACGCCGTGTCGGAGGCGAGGCCGCTGATTAATGAACGGTCCAGCTTAATCACGTCCAGCGGCATGCGGCGCAGATAGCTGATATTGCTGTAGCCGGTGCCGAAGTCGTCCAGCGAGATGCCGAATCCGCGCAGCTTAAGCATCTCCAGCCCGCGCATCGCGGCCGGACTCTCAATCAGCCGTTCGGTTTCCAGACACTCCACGCCAAGCAGCGCGTTAGGCAGCCTGACTTTCAGCATTTTATCTTCCAGCGTATCGGCAAACCCCTGCCGGGCGAAATCATGCAGGCTGACGTTAACGGAAACCGGCAGCTGGATGCAGTGATTTCGCAGCCGCGCCAGACGGGCAATAACGCGATCGATTACCCAGGCGTTCAGCTCGGAGAGCAGTTCGGTCTGCTCCGCCAGCGGCACGAATGCCGAGGGCGACAGCTCGCCCAGCAGCGGATGCCGCCAGCGGATCAGCGCCTCAAGACCGACCGGCGCGCCGCTCTGCAGGCAGATCTTGGGCTGGTAGGCCAGATAGAGCCCCTCTTCGTTTTTTAACGCCGCGGCAAGCTCATGCATCAGGTTGAAATCGCGCGTGCGGCGCACATCCTCCGACGCGCTAAAGGTCCGCGTCGCCACTCCGCTGCCGATCGCCTCATGCAGCGCGCTGAGGCCGCGACGCAGTATCTCCTGCGCCGGCGACTCCACGGCCGTGAAGTCCACTCCGCCGGTAAAGGTATTCAGGGTCACCGATAGCCCCTCGCCCAGATCCGCGCTGATGCCCTCCATGCGATTCGCCACCCAGGCCGCACTGAGCGAGCTGCTCGCGCTGGTCAGCAGCGCAAACCGGCCGGTGGCCACGGTGTAGAGCAGATCGCCGGGCCCCAGACGCAGGCGCAGCGGCAGAAGCGTAGCGACGTCTTTAAGCAACCCCTCGACCGGCCCCATTCCCATCGAGCGCGCCAGTTCGTAGGCGCGCGGCATGTCGATGCAGTCAATGAGGATCAGCCGCCGCGGCAGCGTATCGTCGCCCGCCGTCAGGTAGTGCAGATCGCGGATCAGCCGCTGACGATTAGGCAGCCCGGTCACCGGATCGGTAAAGCCGGCGGAGTGCCAGGCCTCCAGAAAGGAGATCACCAGCGCGCCGAGCAGCGTCAGCGCAGTCAGCTGCTCAGGACTCAGCAGATGCGGCTCGCCGTCGGTTACGCACAGCGTGCCGAGGATATGGCCGGTGCGGCTTTTCAGCGGCACGCCGGCATAAAAGCGAATCCAGGGATCGCCGATGACGAACTTATGCTTAACGAAGCGGGCATCCTGCCAGGTATCAGAGACCACCATCGGCGCTTCGGAATCAATCACGTAGCGGCAGAGCGAATCCTCCCGCGTCGAGTGCTTGAGCGAAAAATTGCGCGCCGCCCGAATGTACTGAAATTCATCATCGACGATAGAGATAAAACAGCCGGGAATGCCGAGCGCCTGGCTGGCCAGTCGAACAAACTTCTCAAGTACCCCATCGCGACTTTCGTCGGGTTCGCGCAGCGCTTCAAGCGCGCGCAGGCGACTTTCGTCGTCGCCGGAACATGTTTGCATGGTTCCTCCGGCCCGCTCCAGTACTGGAACGAACAGAAAATAATAACGTTTAAAAGCAGACCGGGAAAAACCGACTAAAGTACAAGGCGAATTATCTGATTTTATCTGGTACGAAATCTTAAGCGCATTTCGTCCCTTTGGCACAATAAATTCTTTCGAACAATATCAAATAATCCGAAAAATAAAAAAAATACAAAATGATCGTTTCCTTTTTCCAGATTCACTGCCAAACTGAAGACCTCAATAAGATTGCACGCAATTAAATAGCAAGCTACATAAAAAACAACATTTCGCAGTTCTTTACACAGCAACAACGACACCAGGGAACCCTATATGCACTTCCTCAGAAATTTTACTATTCGTCGGGTTGTACAGGCTATTTTGCTGGCTGCGCTGCTGGTAGTAGCGCTGGCAGGCGCTTACGGTTCTGTTGTTATGCGCGACCTGCATCAGCGCGCCGAAGCGAGAGACGCCGCCAGCGCGCAGCTTGTTTTTCTGACGCGCGCCGGGAATGCGATGGCCTCAGGCTCCGCAGAGGAAAAAGCGGCGCTGCAGGCTGAGGCGCCCGCCGGCGCCGACTGGGCGCGCCTTAGCGTCGCCCTGAACGACACGCCCGCCCGCTTTTCCGCCGCGGCAAACGAGCGGCTTAGCTTTCTGCAGCGTCAGGTTGCATCGGACGAAGCAGCGACCGCCCGCGATCGCCAGCGTCTGGAGATGGCGTTTCTTGTCGCCGCGCTGATGACGCTGGGGCTGCTGGCCTTCTGCGACCGTTTTCTTGTCACCCATCTGGTGAAGCCGCTTGGCGTGATGCGCGAGCATTTCAGAAGCATGGCCGCAGGCGATCTCTCGCGCGAGCCGCAGGATTTTGGCCGCAACTGCGTCGGACAGCTGGTTCCGCTGGTGCGACTGATGCAGCAAAGCCTGCTCACGACGGTGCAGGCGGTACGTGACAATAGCGGCGTGCTGCGTCGGGAAGCGGCGGATATCGCCGCCGGTAATACCGATCTCTCTGACCGCACCACTCGCCAGGCGGCGGCGCTCGAACAGACCGCTGCCAGCATGGAGGAACTGACCGCCACGGTGAAGAATAACGCGCTGAGTGCCCGGGAAGCGCGCGAGCTGGCTGGCGCCACCGCGCAGACCACCCGGCAGGGCGAGGCGCTGGTTCACTCGGTTTCTACGCTGATGCGCGATATCGCTGAAGAAGCGGAGAAAATTCGACAGTTTACCGCCACGGTCAACAGCATCGCTTTTCAGACCAATATTCTGGCGCTCAACGCGGCCGTCGAGGCGGCGCGCGCGGGCGAACAGGGTCGCGGCTTCGCCGTGGTCGCCTCCGAGGTGCGCACTCTCGCCCAGCGTAGCGCCGCGGCAGCCAAAGAGATCGAGGACTTAATCGGCGGCGCGGTAACGCGCGTGCAGGAAGGCGCGGCGGCAGCCGGCCGGGCCGGAGAGACCATGGGCAGCGTCACGCAGCGCGTCTCTGCGGTGAACGATCTTATCGGCCAAATCGCGCTGGCCTCAGAGGAGCAAAGCAAAGGCATTTCTCAGGTCACGCTGGCTATCGCCGATCTGGATCGCGTCACGCAGCAGAACGCTTCGCTGGTTCAGCAGGTCACGGCCTCTGCGGGCAGCCTGAACGGACGCACGGAAACCCTTGCCGCCGTTATCAGCCACTTTAAAACGCCGGTTGACGCGGCGGATGACAAAGGTCGTCACGCGGGATTTAACAACGTCAATGCGTCTGTCGCGCCGCAGGCGGCTGGCGCCGCTGCCTGACGATGGCGTCAGGAACAGGGGCGGCGCGAAGGCGGATTATCTTTCAGCCAGCGGCGCACCTTTTCCACATCCGGGCCCGCCTCTTTGACGGCCCGGATGAGCCGGTCCTGGGTAATATGCAGCGTCAGCATCCAGAAAGTGATTTGCCACTGTTCGTTAACCTCCACGCAGGAAAGATCGGCAGGGACGCGACGAACGATTGGGTCTCTCATATCAGGGTCCTTATTTCCGGCAATGAAAAAACGCCGGGATAATATTCAGCTTGCGAAGCAACACATCCTGAATGTCTGGCTCAGGATATAAAGCGGATTTATCCCTAAACGATTCTGTCGCGGAATTATGAGAGGGTTCTGAGAGGCGCAGCCTGCCTTAAATCGGGCAGTGTATAACAGAGCGCCTTAAAAACAGATTTGGTGGCCTGAATGAGCCGGTACGCTAATCGAACAATGCGTTTATTTGGCGCGGACGGGCGTGTCGCGTGACAACGCAACCTAAATACAGCAGAAGCGAGCATCTACGATGCTTAACGTCTGTTAATCCTTTATCGATTGTTTTGTGTATGCCAAACAACGCCCTGCTGGAGCAGAGCTGGCGACATAAGAGAGAAAATTATGACGAATAAATCCTTTAAGCCAGGCGTAATTGTCCAGCCTGATGTCCGTTCTCTGCGCATCGCCGCCGGCCTGACGCAGGAGCGTGCCGCCGAACGGTTCGATCTGAGCCTGCGCGGCTGGCAGCTTAAGGAAGCCACATCCAAACCCGGATTGCTCAGCCAGGGAGAATATGAGTTTCTGCTGTTGCTGGCTGGCAAACATCCCCATTTCACTCTTGCGCCGCGCTAGCGCCTCAGCTTATAGATAGTCGCGCCGCTTTTTTATGCTTTTCGTTGCTTATCCAGTTGAAAATAAAAAACAAACCAGTAAGAAAGAGTGTATTTCTCGTTGCTCATGCTTGCAGAATTTTAATTGAAGTCGGCACCATTCATGCCGATAACTTATCGGTTTTACGGCTCTTCAAACTGCTCTGTTAACGTATGTGGAACGAGAAATAAATGTTCAGAAATTTACCTATCAAGAAAAAATTCTTTTTTGCCTTTGGCGCCGTTGTGGTTTTATTGCTGGCTCTGTCCGCAACTTTCTACAACAATTTTTCCAGCATCGTTAATACCAACGACTGGAATATTCATAGCTGGCGCGTCGTTGATAAAAGCCGCGCCCTGACCCAAAGCCTGGTAAATATGGAAACGGGCCTGCGCGGCTATGCGATTAACGGCAAAGAGGAGATGCTCGATCCCTGGAAAGCAGGGAAAGAGGAATTTGTTAAACTTCTTCAGGAAACCAAAGGCTTAACTGCGGATAACCCCGCTCAACAGCAGCGTCTGGATAATTTACTCAGCCAGGAACAAGCCTGGCAGGATAAATTCGTCGCTGAGCTGCTGGCGCACCGCCGCGCGCTGAATGCCGGTTCACTGTCGCAGATGGAGTTCAATGCCGCCTTCGAAGCCAACACCGGCAAGCCGCAGATGGATCAGATGCGCAAAACCATCGATGAGATCGTCAACGGCGAAAAAAGTCTGCTCGGCGAACGGCAGAACTCTGTCGATGCAATTGAAACCCAGACCCGGCTGACGCTGTTTATCGGCGCGCTTTTAGGCTTAGGCATCGCCTCCGCTTTAGGCTATGTTCTTGCCCGCTCGATTACGCTTCCACTTGCAGAGGCGGTAAAAGCGGCTAAGGCGATTGCCGCCGGCGATCTCTCCACCACGCTGGTGGCGCGGTCCAAAGATGAAACCGGTATTCTGATCGCCACCTTTACCGCCATGCAGGAGCAGCTCAAAAAGGTGGTTTTCGATATCCAGACTGCCGCCTCCTCTATCGACAACGCCTCTAAAGAGGTCGCGCTGGGCAACACCGATCTTTCTGCGCGAACAGAGCAGCAGGCCGCCTCGCTGGAAGAGACCTCAGCCAGCATGGAGCAGCTGACCGCCACCGTCCGGCAAAACGCCTCTAACGCGCAAAACGCCAGCAGCCTGGCGTCCGACGCTTCACAGGTCGCGCGGCAGGGCGGCGACGTGGTGGATAAAGTCGTCACTACCATGGCCGCTATTTTCGACAGCTCGAAGAGCGTGGTCGATATTATCGGCACCATTGAAAGCATCGCCTTCCAGACCAATATCCTGGCGCTCAACGCCGCGGTGGAAGCGGCTCGCGCCGGCGAACAGGGTCGCGGTTTCGCCGTGGTAGCCAGCGAAGTGCGCGCCCTCGCTCAGCGCAGCGCGACGGCGGCGAAAGAGATTAAATCGCTGATCGAAGCCTCTAACCATCGCATAGCGGAAGGCACCGACCTGGCGGCGCAGGCGGGTAAAACCATGACCGGCATCGTGACGGCGATCGGCGACGTCTCGACGCTTATGTCGGAAATCTACACTGCCTCCGGCGAGCAGGTTAACGGCATCGAGCACGTCGGCATCGCCATCACCCAGATGGATGAGGTGACCCAGCAAAACGCCGCGCTGGTGGAACAGGCCGCCGCCGCCGCCGCGTCGCTGGAAGATCAGGCCGCTCAGCTCAGCCGCTCGACCGCGATCTTTAAACTCGCCTGATAGAACGCTTTACCCTTAAAAAAACCTCGCCATGGCGAGGTTTTTTATTATGCGAGAAAGCGGAATGCGCCACCAAAAGTAACGATCTGACACGCTGGTCACTAACGAAATTTATTGCAAATGCCTTACCGCCGCGCGTCAGGCATTGGCCACGCTGGGACGTTCATAGACGCGCGCTTTCCACGCAAGCAGCGCGCGATAGTGCTGCGGCACCGGGATACCGGCGTAAAAGGCAAACAGTAACGCGCCAATCACCGTCGCATCCGCCATGGAGAAACGGTCGCCGGCAATATAGGGCTGTTTTTCCAGCAGCTGATTAAAATAGCCGAGCCCTTTTTCCGCTTTAAGACGATGCATCTCGCCCCACTGCTTACGCTCCTGCCACTCGGGGTGTTTGTAGCGTTGCAGTTCGGGACCGAGCCCTGCGGTGGCGTAATGGAAATAGAGGCCGATGGCATCAATCAGCTCGGACTCCGCGCGCTTTTGCATCATATGTATCAGCGCTTTTTCGCGCGGTGAAACGCCTGTCAGCAGCGGCCTGCCGTCCAGATTGTCGAGATATTCGGTGATGGCAGTGCATTCAGCGATCCAGGTGCCATCCTCCAGCTCCAGAACCGGGACGGTACCCAGCGGATTCATGGTCAGAAAGGCGGGCTGCTTATGTTCCGCAGCCGGCAGATCCACATTGATAAACTCTACCTGCGAGTAGAGATTTTTTTCTCCCAGCACAATCCTCACGCGTAAGGGATTCGGGAAGCCGGGCGTATCATAGATTTTCATGCTGATTCTCTGGTTAACAACAGGGGATAAATCACCGCGCCGCCTCGCCCACGCGCGGGCGACGCGACGGCATTAAAAGAAGCGCTGCTGATTGTTGCGGGCAAATTCCGCTACCGTCATCGGTGCCTGCCCGGTAATTTGCTCGATAAGCGAATTGGTGCCGGAAAACAAACCTTCGCGATAGTCCTGCGCCACGGCACACAGATGCTGGATTAAATAGTCTGGCGCGCCGTTTTCCTTTAGCTTCATGCGGAAGGGTTCAATTTCGATCGGCCGGTAGATCACCTTTCGGCCGAACAGCTCGCCGAGCCTTTCGGCGATCTCTGCGTAGCTCACCTCCTCCGGACCATAAAGGGGATAGGTTTTGCCCGCATGCGGCGCATGATCAATCAGCAACTGCGCAATCAGGCGCGCCTGATCGTAAGCCGCCACCGGCGCATGCTTTACCGCCGCAAAGGGATATTCAATATAGCCCTGGCTGCGCACGGGAATAAGATTGCTGAAGGTGGGATAGATAAGCCATTCGGCGAAGAAGGTCGGTCGCAGATGAGTGACTGGCGTGCCGGACCAGTCGAAAATGCGCTCGCCCGCCCAGTGATCCAGCGCGGCATTGCTCGCGGAGTCCTGCCGCGCGGAAATCTGCGACATATTCACCAGCGCCTCGACGCCCGCCTCTTTAGCCGCCAGAGCGAAATAGCCTGTCGCCTCTACCAGTCCCGGCTGAATGGGATAAACGAAATAGGCGGCCTGAATATCCTGCAGCGCCCTGCGCACGCTGCGTAAATCGAGCAGATCGCCTGCCACCACTTCCGCACCCATCTCGCTCAGCGCCTCGGCTCGGCCGTCGCGGGCGTGTACCATCGCTCTGACCGAATATCCGCGCTCAATAAGTTGCTGCGTCGCGTACCGTCCCGTATCCCCAGTCGCGCCGGTGATTAATATCTTTTTCATTTAGTCTCTCTCTTGTAGCTTTTCATGCACCGCGCCGATCTCTGTCAGACCGGCCCCGCCCTCTTTATATGTGTAATTACACACATAAAGCAACAGCGCGAGGCACAAAGCGCTAATGGTAAAAAACATAATACTTTAGGGTAAATCTATTGATGGTAGGGGAATATTATCGAGATATCCGCAGCTTGCCATAAAGAATGCGCTGCCATAAAATGCGTGCATATACACAATTAGAGAGATTGCTATGTCAAACCTGGCGAATGAGCTTTGCTACTGTCTGGCTGCGCGGCGCAGTGCGCGCTACCTGAGCCGTCTTTACGACCGCCATCTGGCGCAGGCGAATATCTCCGTCTCACAGTTTTCCATTTTGGTCAGCCTCTCTGACTACCCCAACAGCACGCTTTCCAGCCTGGCGAAGCTGATGGTGATGGAGCGTACCACGCTGGTTCGGGCGCTGAAGCCACTGCAGAACAGCGGCTATATCGTCAGCCGCGCTGAGGGCAAGCGCGGCGCGTTAAGCCTCGCGCTTTCCGCTTCAGGCGCGGCCAAGGTCGCCGAGTGTCTGCCCTACTGGCAGGCGGCACAGGAGGAGTATGAGGCGTTGATCGGCGTGCGTACGGCCATCTCTATCCGGGAATCCTTGCTGGCCAGCGTCGAGCAGGGTTAAGCGCTGCCGTTTTACCTCGCGGCGAAGCGCGGGATTACCAGGGCACGCTCTTCCCGAAGCGATCCAGGAAGGCCAGGCCAGGCTGACCGCGCCGGCTTTCGATGACGCTGACGATATCGGGGATCGTCTCCTCCAGGCTGTAGGCACCCTCCTCTCCGCCTAGCGCGGTGCGGATCCAGCCTGGCGCCAGCAGCAGTAG
>Ga0209796_10001149_pt1 | contig 11996 bp, 9 predicted proteins | sample AgamicOrSfrz_FD_187167 | JGI IMG/M metagenome (GOLD analysis project Ga0209796, IMG submission 187167) | Agave microbial communities from Guanajuato, Mexico - Or.Sf.rz (SPAdes) (version 2) | ecosystem: Host-associated > Plants > Phyllosphere > Phylloplane/Leaf | place: Guanajuato, Mexico...
CGAGCTGGGGCTGCTGGCGATCATTAACGCTATTCTGGCGGTGGCTACCGTGCTGCAGGATATGGGGATGAGCAGCTATATCGTGCATCGCCAGGAGATTAGCCGACGCGAGCAGAGCACCATTTACTGGGTCAACGTTTCGCTGAGCCTGGTCACCGGCCTGATCCTGATTGGCGTCGCCTGGCCCATCGCCTGGTTTTATCACCTGCCGGAGCTGGTGGGGCTGATTATGCTCACCAGCCTCAACTTCCTCGTGCTGGGGCACCTGTCGCAGTATCAGGCGCACTACATCAAAACCAAACGCATGGTGCTGCTGGCGAAAATCGAGATGGCCACCAAGCTGTTTGCGTTCGCCTGCACCGTGGCGATGCTCTACTTCACCTCGCTAACGGTAGCCGCGGCGATCCTCGGGCTGTTTATCAACGCCTTTACCCGCATCCTCTGCCTGATCGCTTTCGGCGAGAAGTCGTGGCGGCCGACCCGGGAGTTTGACAAAGCCACCTTTGTCAGCGCGGTGCGTTACGGCATCTACCAGCTTGGCTCGCAGACCATCAACCAGTTGCGCACCCAGGCGGATGCCCTGATTGTCGGCAAGGTGATGGGGGCGGAGATGCTCGGCATCTACTCGCTGGCGAAAGAGCTGATCCTCCAGCCGCTTAAGCTGGTGTCGCCGGTGATCAACCGCCTGGCGCTGCCGCGCTTCGCCGAGAAGCAGCAGGATCCGGAGCAGCTGAAAAAACTGTTCCTGAAGGGCACCTTCGTCATCATGCTGTTCAGCAGCGCGATGTATCTGGCCATCGGCATTCTCTCGCCGGTGATTGTGCGCGTGCTGTACGGCGCGTCGCACGAGCAGGTCTATCATCTGATCCCGCTGATGCTGCTGTTCGGCATGCTGCGACCGATGGGCGGACTGACCGGCGCGATTTCGCAGGCCAACGGGCGCACCAGCGTCGAGTTCTACTGGAACGTGGTGGCGAGTCTGGTGGTGCTGGCGGTGCTGGCGACCACCTTTATCTGGCCGAACGTGCTCTATGTGGCGCTGACGCTGTCGATCTCACAGGTATTGATCTCCGCCTTCGCGCACCCGTTCTTTATCAAGCCGGTTATCGGCATCCGCTTTATGCCCTATGCGCGGCAGTGGGTGTCGGTGTCGGCGATATTTATCGCGGTCATCGCGCTGGTGAACCATTTCGACCTGTTCGTCAGGCCGGAATGGTTTGAAGGCTGGCTCTGATCCTGAGCTGTTATCCCGGGCGGCCGCAGTGCCGCCCGAGTCTTTTTTAGCCTGGCATTAACCCGGGTCTGCCGCCGTTATTGCGGCAGGTTTAAGCGTGCAGGTTAGCGCTTGTCTTTACTCACTTTATGACCTGTTTTAACAGTGGGAAAAAGATGAATTTCTAAGGGATGACAGGCATTTAGTGTCGGATTTTCGGATAAAGATTATACTTGCAGTTCTGGCCGATCCTGCATAATCGACCGCACGTATTCACTTCATGAAATGGAAAAAATATGACCAAGCTTAAAGCAGTAATCCCGGTTGCGGGTCTCGGTATGCATATGCTCCCGGCGACGAAAGCAATTCCAAAAGAGATGCTGCCTGTCGTTGATAAGCCGATGATTCAATATATTATTGATGAGTGCGTTGCAGCGGGCATCAAAGAGATCGTGCTGGTCACCCATGCTTCCAAAAATGCGGTGGAAAACCACTTCGATACCACTTACGAGCTAGAAGCGCTGCTCGAAGCGCGCGTAAAACGTCAGCTGCTGAGCGAAGTGCAGTCAATTTGCCCGCCGGGCGTGACCATTATGAACGTGCGCCAGGCGCAGCCGCTGGGTCTTGGCCACTCTATTCTGTGCGCCCGCCCGATGATCGGCGACAACCCCTTTGTCGTGGTGCTGCCGGACGTGCTGCTGGATGACTCCACCGCCGACCACCTGCGTTACAACCTTGCCGCTATGGTGGCGCGTTTCGAAGAGACCGGCCACAGCCAGGTGCTGGCGCATCATATGCCGACCGCCGATCTCTCTGAGTACTCCGTGATCACCACAGAGCAGCCGCTGGATAACCCAGGCGACGTCAGCGCTATCACCAACTTCGTCGAGAAGCCGGAAGATCCGACGCCGCTGAACTCCGATCTGGCTGCGGTTGGCCGCTATGTGCTCTCCGCCGATATCTGGGGCGAGCTTGAGCGCACCGAGCCGGGCGCGTGGGGCCGTATTCAGCTTACCGATGCTATCGCCAGCCTGAGCCAGAAGAAGCCGGTCGACGCCGCGCTGCTGACCGGTCGCAGCTTCGACTGCGGTCGCAAACTCGGCTATATGCAGGCGTTTGTTACTTACGGCCTGCGCAGCAACAGCATGGGGCAGGAATTCCGCGCCGCCATTGAGAAAATTCTGGCAAAATAACCTTTTCTCACGTTTTGCCGCGCACCGACGCGGCAGCTTAGACAGGAGCACACATGGCTATTTTGGTAACGGGCGGGGCGGGATATATCGGCTCGCATACGGTGCTGGCGTTACTGCAGCGCGGCGACGACGTTGTAGTACTGGATAACCTGTGCAACGCCTCGCGCGAGGCGATTAATCGCGTTGAAAAGCTGGCAGGTAAAAAAGCGACTTTCGTTGAAGGCGATATTCGCGATCGCGCCTGCCTGCGCGATCTGTTCGCCAGCAACGATATCGCGGCGGTGATTCACTTCGCCGCGCTGAAGGCGGTAGGGGAGTCGACCCGCATGCCGCTGGAGTATTACGAGAACAACGTTGCCGGCACCGTGGTGCTGCTGGAAGAGATGCGCGCCGCTGGCGTCTATGACTTTATCTTCAGCTCTTCCGCCACCGTTTACGGCGCCGACGCGCCGGTTCCCTACGTGGAAACCACGCCGATTGGCGGCACGACCAGCCCTTACGGCACCTCCAAGCTGATGATTGAGTTCGTGATGCGCGACTTCGCCTTCGCCGAACCGAAATTCAAAGCTATCGCGCTGCGCTACTTCAACCCGGTAGGCGCGCACGAGTCTGGCGAGATTGGCGAAGACCCGACCGGCATTCCCAATAACCTGCTGCCCTATATCGCGCAGGTGGCTATCGGCCGTCTGCCGCAGCTCGGCGTGTTCGGCGGCGATTACCCGACGCCGGACGGCACCTGTCAGCGCGACTACATTCACGTCGTCGACCTGGCGGAAGGGCATCTGAAAGCGCTCGATCATTTACCGAAGGTTGAAGGTTATAAGGCCTACAATCTCGGCGCGGGCAAAGGCTACTCGGTGCTGGAGATGATCAAGGCGTTTGAAGCGGCGTCCGGTAAGCAGATTCCTTATGAGATCAAACCGCGTCGCGACGGTGACCTGGCGGCCTTCTGGGCCGATGCGAGTCTGGCGGATAAAGAGCTGGACTGGCGCGTGACGCGCGGGATCGAAGAGATGATGCGGGATACGTGGAACTGGCAGAGCAAGAATCCGAACGGATTTAAATAACTGATAAAATGATCAAAAGCCTGTCTATGGACAGGCTTTTTTACGTTATAAGTAATATAAACTTGTAAGCTTTGAAGTCATAAAAGGAAATGATAATATCAAACGTTTATCATATTTCGTTGAAGCAGTCATATGATGCCGACAGGCAGTTATAGCCTTTACTATTGTTACTGAAGGACCCTAAAACGTGGCTTAGTGTGTAGTCTACTGGTAGCTGTTGAGCCAGGGGCGGTAGCATGTTTAATGCACTTGACCGAACATAAATTAATCAATTTCGAAAGTTGAATACAGAGCGTAAAGTATGAAGTTTAGTTTAGGTTATCTCATTGATTTAGTGTCAGTTATCACTGAGAAAGAGCTCAAAGTTCGATACAAAAGTAGCTTTTTAGGATATTTGTGGTCAATAGCAAACCCCTTGCTTTTTGCCATGATTTATTACTTTATTTTCAAACTCATCATGCGGGTACAAATTCCTAATTACACAATTTTCATCATTACAGGATTATTCCCATGGCAATGGTTTGCGAGTACCACGTCGAATTCACTATTCTCATTTATAGCTAACGCTCAAATAATTAAAAAGACGGTATTTCCTCGATCTGTCATTCCCTTCAGCAACGTTATGATGGAATGTCTACACTTTTTATGTACTATTCCAGTAATTATCGTTTTTTTATTTATTTATGATATGAGCCCGCACTGGAACTGGATATATGGCATTCCGTTAATCGGGGTTGCACAATTACTGTTCTCGTATGGTATTGCCCTTTTTCTGTCTACATTAAATCTTTTTTTCCGCGATTTAGAAAGGTTTATTACCTTGGGTATTATGCTGCTCTTTTATTGCACGCCGATACTCTATGCCGGAGACATGATCCCTCAAAACTATCAGTGGCTAATTAAATACAACCCATTAGCTGATATGGTTTTAAGCTGGAGGGAGCTATTTATGAATGGTTATGTTGATTATGAAAAAATCCTTTCTTTGTATGGAATGGGTATAATCACACTCATAATTGGTTCATGGGTATTCAATAAATTAAAATTCCGATTTGCTGAGATCTTATAATGGAAGTCGCAATAGAATTCAAAGGGGTAACTAAACGTTATCCTTTATATCATCATATTGGTTCTGGCATTAAAGAACTGATTTTTAATCCAAAGCGTGCTTTGACACTGCTTTCCGGTAGAAGTTATTTGGCAATTGAAGATATAAGCTTCACTGTCAATAAGGGTGAATCTGTTGCACTTATTGGACGAAATGGAGCGGGTAAAAGTACTTCGCTGGGCTTAGTGGCTGGAGTAATCAAGCCAACCAGCGGGACCGTAACAACCAAAGGAAGAGTCGCCTCTATGCTGGAACTGGGCGGTGGCTTTCATCCAGAACTGACTGGACGAGAAAATATTCGCCTAAATGCTACTCTTCTTGGTTTACGACGTAAGCAGTTAAAGGAAAGGTTAGACAAAATCATTGAATTCTCTGAATTGGGTGAATTTATCGATGAGCCAATAAGAGTTTATTCCAGCGGTATGCTTGCGAAACTGGGGTTTTCAGTAATAACCCAGGTTGACCCGGATATTCTCATTATTGATGAGGTCCTTGCCGTAGGTGATTATGCTTTTCAGAAAAAATGTATCGAAACCATTGATAAATTTAAAGCTAAAGGGGTTACGATCCTGTTTGTTAGTCACAACTTGAGTGATATTGAGAAAATCTGTGACCGCGTTATTTGGATTGAAAACCACCGATTAAAAGCGAGTGGTAATGCTGAAAATATACTAAAACAGTATCGGTCTTCAATGTAAGGAAACATCTAATGAGCCTCTATAAAGAAAAGGTAAAACTCTATACGAGTCACCATAAGCCAAGCGCATTTCTATCATCACCTGTTATCAAACCTATCCATGTTGGTAAAGCTAACAGCTATAATGATATCTGTTGTGATGGAGATAACACAGGTGACAATATTTCCTACAAAAACCCCTTCTATTGCGAATTAACTGCTCAATACTGGGTTTGGAAGAACGATATATCATCTGAATATGTAGGCTTCATGCACTACAGAAGGCATTTGAATTTCTCTGAAAAGCAAGATTATCCAGAGGATGTATGGGGGGTTGTAAATGAAGATGTCATTTCATCTGAGTATGAAGAAAAGTTCGGACTAAATGAGAAATCTATAGTAGAGGCAATTGGCGATTGCGATATTCTTTTGCCTAAAAAATGGAGTGTTAGGCAAGCGGGCAGCAAAAATAATTACGAGCATTATAAAGTCTCACCTCATTTACATATTGAGGATTATCAGGCAGCAATAGATAGCCTTTTGTATCTTTATCCAGAGTATGCTTCTGCAGTCAAAGTGTTTAACAGTGCACATGATGGATATTACACAAATATGTTTGTCATGCGAACTGATCTCTTTGCAGAATATTCAGAATGGCTTTTTAGCATATTTAATGATCTTGAGGCGAATTTTGCGCTGCGGAATTATAATGCGCAAGAAAAAAGAGTCATTGGTCATGTCTCAGAAAGACTTTTCAATATATTCATTATTCATAAAGAAAGAAATTCTTCTTTAAAGAAAAAAGAACTACAGCGAACTTTTGTTAAAACTGAAACATTTAATGGTAAGTTAAAGCCGGCATTTTCTGAAAAAAATGTTCCTGTCGTCATCTGCTTTGATGATAATTATTCCCTAAGCGGCGGCGCATTAATTAACTCTATTATTAAAAACAGTCATTCGGAGGATAACTATGACATTGTTATTCTTGAAAATGGCGTTTCTGTAAGAAATAAAACTCGTTTCTGTTCGTTGCTTAAAGGAAAAGATAATTTTTCTATTCGTTTCTTTGATGTAAATGCTTTTAGTGAGATGAAAAGCGTTTACACGCGCGCTCATTTTAGCGCAGCCACTTATGCAAGACTATTTATTCCCTCACTTTTCTCCAGCTTCGAAAAAGTTCTGTTTATTGATGCAGATACTATTGTTGAAAGCGATGTAGCAGAGCTTGTTCACATTGAACTTGGCGATAACTTAATTGCTGCTGTTAGAGATATAGTGATGGAGGGGTTCGTCAAATTTGGTGCGATAGCTCATATAGATGAGCCTAAAAATATAGCTGCAAAAGAATATCTTGAAACTGTTTTGGAAATGAAGGATACACAACAATACTTCCAAGCAGGAATTATTCTCTTCAATATTTCTCAGATGCAAAAAGAGAATACTTACGGTAAGCTAATGCAAGCCATGAAGGCACGGAATTATTGGTTCCTTGATCAAGATATCATGAACAAGGTCTTCAATGATCGTGTTTATTATCTTTCAAATGAGTGGAATGTATACCATGGTAATGGTAATACAGATGATTTCTTTCCTAATTTAAAATTTGAAACCTATATGGGCTTTTTAAAGTCACGTCAGCATCCTAAAATGATACACTTTGCAGGTGAAAATAAACCATGGGATACTCCTCATGTTGATTTTTTTGATAATTTTATCTCGTATATAAATAATACACCATGGCAAAAAGAAGTTTATGACCGGCTCAATAAAAAATTTTCATCAGCCCCGGCTGAAGTGAATAATAAGGTTTTATTTCAGACGAAAATGAAAAGAATATTAATGCCTTATTTAAATAAGTATGCGCCTGTAGGAAGTAAACGTAGGCAGTTAATAGCTCGTAATTATTACAGAGTCCGTCGTGTAATTTTAGGTTAAACTATGAAAAAGAATATTTTGATTGTTGGTGCAGGTTTCTCTGGTGCAGTTATTGGCCGTGAACTGGCAGAAGATGGACATAATATCCATATTATTGATTCGCGAAATCATATAGCCGGTAACTGTTATAGTGAAAGAGACAGTAGTACTAATGTAATGGTGCATACCTATGGCCCACATATCTTTCATACTGATAATGAAGAAGTCTGGAATTATATAAATACTCATGGCGAAATGATGCCATATGTGAATAGAGTAAAAGCGACTGTCAATGGAAGCGTTTATTCTTTGCCTATAAATCTGCATACAATAAATCAATTTTTCAATAAAACATGTAATCCTTCAGAAGCTAAAGAACTGATTGAAAGTAAGGGCGACAAGAGTATTACTGATCCTAAAACCTTTGAAGAGCAAGCTCTAAGGTTTGTTGGAAAAGAATTGTATGAAGCGTTTTTTAAAGGTTATACCATAAAGCAATGGGGTATGGAGCCTAAAGAACTACCTGCTTCCATTCTGAAGAGGTTACCTGTAAGATTTAATTATGATGATAATTATTTCAACCATAAATTTCAAGGCATGCCTAAAGATGGATATACCGTTATCGTAGAATCCATTTTAAACCACGAAAATATTAAGGTTGAATTAAATACTGTTTTTGATAAGAACGAAAAGAATAATTATGATCATGTATTTTATAGCGGGCCTTTAGATGGCTATTTTGATTTTGCATTAGGTCGCTTAGGGTATAGAACATTAGACTTCCAGCGCTTTGAGGCGGAAGGTGATTTTCAGGGTTGTGCAGTAATGAACTATGGGGACGTGAAAGTTCCTTATACAAGGATAACAGAGCATAAGTACTTTGCGCCTTGGGAGAGTCATGATAACACAGTGTGTTATAAAGAATTTAGTCGTGCTGCAACTGAGAAAGATATTCCTTATTATCCCATTCGTCAAATGGGTGAAATGCAATTGTTGAATCAATATCTGGATGCTGCAGAAAAAGAAAGTAATCTTACCTTTATTGGACGCCTTGGCACTTATCGTTATCTGGATATGGATGTCACGATAAAAGAAGCGTTAGATGTAGTTAAAATATACCGTAATTGTATTCAGAATGAAACAGAAATGCCGGTATTTGTGGTCAATCCTAGATGAAAATTGCCGCCCTAATAGTCACTTACAATCGTCTTGACAAACTAAAACAATGTTGGTCTGCCATTGAGCCGCTTTCATTTCACGAAATAATAATCGTGAATAATGCATCAACTGATGCTACAGGAGAGTGGCTCAATGAGCTGCGAGATTCGCGTCTAAGAGTTATTTCAAATGACGTTAACGAGGGTGGTGCAGGTGGCTTTTATAAAGGCTCTGAATGGTTAGCGAAAAACAGCACCCCCGACTGGGTGCTGTTCTTTGATGATGATGCCTACCCTGAATCAAACTTGCTTGAAAAATTTATGGCGAGTCATAAAGACAATGCGAAGGTAGTTGTTACTAACGTTGTCGATATGAAGGGTTCAAGATGTAAAATGAATATCCCCTGGCTTAAAATTCCGAATAGTTTTGGGGAAATAATTAGCTATTATAAAAAACCTTTTCAATACGAAGCGCCTTCCTCGAATATTTCAGAAGTCATTACGTTTTCATTTGTTGGCGTTTTTGTTGATTTCAATATTCTTAAAAATACTTATCATAAAATAAATAAAAATCTGTTTATTTATTTTGACGATGTTTATTTTTCGTGGGAACTTCACCTTAATGGCTGCAAAATGATTTGCAATCCAGACTTGAAATTCTATCACGATGTTTTAGAATCAAACTCAGCAATGTTGCCATGGAAGGTTTATTATTTGTCGCGAAATTTGATTTTATCAAGATACCTTTTTAAGAATGCTAAACCTTTTAGTTTACTTTCTATTATATTACGATTAGTTAAATGCTATTCTATGATTGTAAAATCAGATAACAAGCTTAGTTATGCCAGATATCTGACAAAAGGAATCTTTGACGGGATCAGTTTCAGGTTAAAGGAATCTAAGAATGGCAGGGTTTAATGAAAAGACTTTGTTTTTACATCAATTCTGATTGGTATTTTAATCTACATTGGAAAGAGCGAGCGCTGGCAGCTAAGGAAAATGGATACGAGGTTCATGTAGTTTGTAGTTTTAATGATCAAACTATTATGAACGATTTTAAAGCTGAAGGCGTGAAAGTCCATAATTCTAAAATGTCTGAGCAATCTCTTAACCCCCTGGTTCTGGTAAAAGATTTAATTAACTCTTTCAAAATTATTAGTAGCATAGATCCAGATATTTTGCACTGTATTACCATCAAACCCTGCATTATCGGAGGGTTATATGCGAAAGTTTTCAGAAAAAGACTTGTTATGAGTTTTGTTGGATTAGGACGAGTTTTTTCTTCTGGCTCTATAAAGTATAAAATTATTAGAAGTTTTGTTTCTGCTTTTTATCGATGGATCAGTGCCAAACCAGATATATTCATGCTATTTGAACACGAGAAAGATCGAGCAGATTTGATCAAAATCACCGGCGTAAGTCATGAAAAAACGATGGTTATTGATGGTGCAGGCATTAATACGGATGAGTTTCAATATTTATCGGATCCCCTAAATGCTATTCCAGTCGTTCTTTTTGCAAGCAGGCTTATCTGGAGTAAAGGATTGGCAGATTTAGTTCAAGCAAAAGGCGCGCTCGAAAAAAAAGGCGTTAATTTTGAATTAATGGTTGCAGGAATAACTGTTAAAAATGATCCTGACGCTATACCACTTCATAAAATTAAAGAGTGGTCTGACTCTAAAGTTATACAGTGGTTGGGAAAGCGCGATGACGTCAAAACCTTAATAGAAAATTGCAATATTGTTGCTTTACCCTCTGTTTATGCTGAAGGTGTGCCGCGTATTCTTATTGAAGCAGCAGCTGTAGGCCGTCCTTCGATAGCTTATAATACCGGAGGATGTAGCAGTATAATATTAAATGACTCAACCGGCTATATAATAAATAATGATATAAATGAATTTATTGAAAAGCTAGAGTGTTTAATAATAAACAAGGAGTTAAGGAATAAGTTTGGGCGTAATGCCCATTTAAGAGTTAAATCACATTTTTGCTCTAAATATGTGATAGAGAAAACACTTAGTATTTATCAGCGTCTGAGCGAATAAGTGGGGAAATTAATGCCTAATAAAATAGTAGTAGAAGTCCCTGTCTCTTGGACTAAAAATCCTGTGGATGGATATAAACATAAATCTTTTATTACGAATCTTATTTTGGCCTTAACGGAAAGAAAGATCCCATTATATTTCAGGGAGGTGCCATTTGGAGCAGATGAAGCACCTCGAAAACCAGAAAAAGGCACTTTGGTTTTTTCTTATCATTCTTGGGGAACAGAGAAAAATATCATAAGAATGAAAGAGGCAGCCATTACTCCATTATTTTCAATGGATTTTTCTGGTTATTCTGGATGGTCGGATATTTCTCTTAATTTCGAGCGATACGAGAGAGAAATTGCTAAAATTGATGAAGGAACTGTCAATCAAGTTCTTGAAGAGTGGAAACAGAGATTTATTGAAAAAAATAATTCTAAGTATCCTCAATCAGATGAAACAGTTCCTGAAGTAGCAACTGATTTTGTCTTCTATCCTATGCAAGTACAAAATGATCCCGTATCTATTCATAGTCCGTATGACGGTGTTAAGTTACTCCATGATGCGGCAGAATTAGCAAGAGAAAATGAGGTGTATTTGCTTGTAAAACGTCACCCATTTTGTCAGTCTTTCGCCGTAGAAGAAAGCATTACGCTTCTGACAAGTAACAATCCGTGGGTTATCCGCACTAATAGTAATATCCATGATCTAATAAGAAAGTCGAGATCAGTAATAACTATAAATTCAGGTGTTGGTATTGAAGCACTAATCGACGGCGCAAGTGTCTTTTGTGCTGGGAAATGTGAATGGCAGCAATGCTGTAACAGCATTTCAGATAAAAACGATCTTAGAAAAGCCTTTTCTTCACATCCTGAAAAAATGAATCTTTTTCAAAAGAAAATGCTCACTTATATTCTTACAAAATATTGGATAAATCCCGAGTCTCCAGCTGATTTCGATAATGCAATAGATATTGCTTTGGCTAATTTTGATCGTGAATCTGGCGCTATTGATGCGCAAATCAATCCTTCTGATGTTTTAATGCCTATCATTCTCGACCTCCAGGGTCGCCTTGAGTATGAGCAACGTAAATCGAAGCAATCAACACTAGATGTATATGCCGCAATAGATCTTTATGAAAATTTAAAAAAAGAAAAAGCTATTTTAGCGGCTGAGCTTCAGGGATATATAGAGCGTGTACGCTCTTGTGAAGAACAATTAGAGCAACTCCGTAACAATATATAGATTTTTTTTGCATATTAACTGTGTGGATTTTGTCAGTTAGTGCTTGATTTTATTATGCTGATATATGTTATCTGTATCCTACTGTAAGATAACAAAGCTCATTTCATTTTGTATGATTATTAGCCTCAAACTCAGACAGGAGTAAATAATGTCCAAGCAACAGATCGGCGTTGTAGGTATGGCAGTGATGGGACGTAATCTGGCTCTCAACATTGAAAGCCGTGGTTACACCGTCTCTATCTTCAACCGCTCTCGCGAAAAGACTGATGAAGTCATCGCCGAGAACCAGGGCAAAAAACTGGCGCCTTACTACACCATCGAAGAGTTTGTAGAGTCCCTTGAGAAACCGCGCCGTATCCTGCTGATGGTGCAGGCGGGCGAAGCGACTGACAAAAC
>Ga0209796_10001151_pt1 | contig 11987 bp, 7 predicted proteins | sample AgamicOrSfrz_FD_187167 | JGI IMG/M metagenome (GOLD analysis project Ga0209796, IMG submission 187167) | Agave microbial communities from Guanajuato, Mexico - Or.Sf.rz (SPAdes) (version 2) | ecosystem: Host-associated > Plants > Phyllosphere > Phylloplane/Leaf | place: Guanajuato, Mexico...
CGCGGGAATGGATGCTTTTGCAATCGGCCTAAAAGTAGCAAACAAGTTACTAGAAGACCGTGTATTCGAAAACTTCATTGACGACCGTTACAGCAGCTTTACAAAAGGCATTGGTTTAGACATCGTTGAAGGAAGAACGAATTTCCGTGAATTAGAACAGTATGCCCTTGGATTAACTGAAATTAAAAATACTTCAGGCAGAACAGAAGTTTTAAGAGCTACACTTAACCAATATCTATTAGAAACACTTTCAAGTGTGGCTGTGAGATAAAACAACCTACGAATATAACAGAATAAAAATGAAAATGTGCTGGAAAATAATAATCCAGCACATTTTTGTAGAAAAGGATGATTTATAGATGAAATACGTTATCGGTGTTGATCTTGGCACAAGTGCGGTAAAAATTCTGCTTGTTAACCAAAATGGGGAAGTATGTCAGGAAGTTTCTAAGTCTTATCCATTAATCATCGAGAAATCAGGTTATAGTGAACAAAACCCGGAAGAATGGGTGGCAAAGACAACTGAAGGATTGGCTGAATTGGTCCAAGCATTCGAAGGCGATGTAAAAGATATAGAGGGAATCAGCTTTTCAGGGCAGATGCATGGATTGGTTTTACTAGATGAATCAAACCAAGTGTTAAGAAATGCGATACTTTGGAATGACACAAGAACCACAAAGCAATGTCAGGAAATTTATGAGGTTGTGGGTCAAGAGAAACTTCTTGAGATTACGAAGAACCCTGCATTGGAAGGCTTCACCTTGCCAAAAATCCTTTGGGTAAAAGAGCAGGAGCCTGAAACTTTCAAACGTGCAAGCGTATTCATGCTTCCGAAAGATTATTTGCGTTACCGCATTACAGGCAATATTCATATGGAGTATTCGGATGCAGCCGGAACATTAATGCTAAATGTAAGTAAACGGGAATGGAGTCCAGAAATCTTAAATCTATTTGGAATTGCTACTGAACTTTGCCCGCCACTAGTAGAGTCCCATGCTTGTGTTGGCACGGTAACCGCTGAATTTGCGCAGAGTACAGGATTGTCTGAGGCAACTCAAGTGTTTGCCGGAGGAGCAGATAATGCTTGCGGTGCGATTGGTTCAGGGATTTTATCAGAAGGGAAAACACTTTGCAGTATTGGTACATCTGGTGTTGTTCTTTCTTATGAAGAAAGAAACGACCTGGACTTTGAAGGAAAGGTGCACTATTTTAACCATGGCGAAGAAAATACTTATTACACCATGGGGGTTACTCTTGCTGCGGGCTATAGCTTAAGTTGGTTTAAAGATACGTTTGCGAAAGAAGAAGCCTTTGATCAATTTTTAGAAGGTGTCGATGGGGTAGCGGCAGGAAGTGATGGGTTATTATTTACTCCTTATATAGTAGGAGAAAGAACACCACATGCGGATTCCAATATCCGAGGCAGCTTTGTTGGAATTGATGCTGGCCATGAACGGAAGCACTTTGCCCGTTCAGTTCTTGAAGGGATTACATTCTCTTTAAACGAGTCAATCGAAATTTTTAGAAATAGTGGAAAAACGATTGATTCGATCATTTCTATCGGCGGCGGTGCCAAAAACGAAACGTGGCTGCAGATGCAGGCGGATATTTTCAATGCCAAAATCGAAAAACTTACAAGCGAACAAGGACCAGGAATGGGTGCAGCGATGTTAGCAGCCTATGGCTGCGGCTGGTTTACCTCACTGAAAGAATGTGCAGAAAAGTTTATTCAAACGTCAAAAACCTATTATCCTATTGAGGAAAATGTAGAAGCTTATAAAAACCTTTTTGCTATTTACCAACAAGTTTATACACAAACAAAAACTCTAAATGATCAATTAAAAGAATTTAGAAGATAGTTTTGGATGAATGCGTGAAGGATCATATAAAATGACAGCCAATGCCGTAAAAGCTGTTCACTCTGACCTGCAGGTTGGGATGAACAGCATACCGGTCGTTTTTGTTTTAATAGATTAGCGGAGACGGGCCGTCCAAGAGTCCTGGATCAAGAGAGTGTAGAGATACTAGTGGCCAAGCCGTATGTTCGAACTTCGAGAGCAAAGTCATCTAACGGAAAAGTAACAATCCGAGCCATTACAAAAAATGAAATCGTTTTAATTGAATTAATCCTTGTTAAAGATGAAACGGATACATATATTGGCTTAGATGATAGTTTAATAACTTCCTATTAATATAAGTTATTGTGGAGGGAAAACATATGACAAAGTTAGTTGAAAAGCAAGAAGGATCTTTTTACACTGGGGACTATCGAAATCTCTTCAAAGAAATTGGCAAAACAGAAGAAGAAATCAACCAAAGAATCAAAGATAATTGGGAAGAACTTTTTAATGGTGACGAGGATACAAGAATCTATTATCCAGTTGGCGATGATTTAGGGTATATGCTCGATACCGGAAACCTCGACGTCCGTACCGAGGGCATGTCCTATGGAATGATGATGGCGGTACAAATGGGTAATAAGGATGTGTTTGACCGGCTTTGGAACTGGACTTTTGAATACATGTTTATGACAACAGGGGAGCACGCTGGTTACTTTGCCTGGTCTTGCCAGCCTGACGGTAAGAAAAATGCCTACGGTCCGGCACCGGATGGGGAGGAGTTCTTCGCAATGGCCTTATTCTTTGCTTCCCACCGCTGGGGAGATGGGCCGGAGCCGTTTAATTACAGTGTTCAAGCAAAGGACATCCTCCGGACTTGCCTACATAAGGGCGAAGATGGTGAAGGCTTTCCTATGTGGAATCCGAATAACAAGTTAATTAAATTTATCCCTGATTGTGAGTTCTCTGATCCATCTTACCATTTACCCCATTTCTATGAATTATTTTCGTTGTGGGCTTATGAGGAGGACCGTTCGTTTTGGAAGGAAGCAACCATAGCAAGCAGAGAGTATTTGAAGATTTCCTGCCATCCTGAAACAGGTTTAGCCCCAGAGTATGCCTATTATGATGGCACGCCAAACAATGAAAAGGGCTATGGTCATTTCTTCAGTGATGCGTATCGTGTTGCCGCAAATATTGGTCTTGACTATGAGTGGTTTAGAGGAGACGAATGGGAAATGGAAGAGGCGAATAAGATTCAAGCCTTTTTTGCAGATAAGGATCCAGTGGATTACCGGCGTTATACGATTGCGGGTGAACCATTTGAGGAAAAATCTCTCCATCCGGTCGGATTACTTGCCACCAATGCCATGGCGTCCCTTGCTGCCGATGGTCCAAACCGTTTAAAATGGGTGGAATTATTCTGGAATACACCTGTCCGGACTGGGGTAAGACGGTATTACGATAACTGTTTGTATTTTTTCAGTTTGCTGGCATTAAGCGGCAATTATAAAATTTGGATGCCTTAAACAGAATTATTTCCTAATTAAAAAACTAAAAAGAAGCCCCTTAAGCAACAGCTGAGGGGGTTTTTTCTTATAAGATAAGAAAATATTTAAAATTAATTTTGAGAATGTACAGCTGTTGCGCCTAGGTCAAGGCGTTTATCCTTTTCTAAGATTTTTTGGAAATTCACAAAAATTAGGAAATTATTATATAACCTTTAATAGTAATAAAAACAAAATAAACCTTTTTTCTCTATATTCTTATAATTCTCGCAATACTCAATTAAAACCTATGGTATAGTAAAAAAATCAGATTAGTAGTTATCTTCAACAATGTAAGCGTTTCATAAAACTAGTGGCACCTATTCACTAATTTCATCTAATTGGAGTTGAAACGACATGCACAAAGTGATTTTAGTTGATGATGAAAATTTTTTCCGTAAAGGATTAAGAAGTTTAATAGATTGGGAAGCATGTGGATTTGGGGTTGCAGGAGAGGCAGCAAATGGTGAAGATGCGTTAGCACTTATTGATGAAGTTAATCCAGAACTCGTCATAACGGATATCCGAATGCCTGTTTTAGATGGATTAGAGTTAATTAAACAAGTCATGCAAAAAGGGGGATATCATCCAAAATTTATTATTATCTCGGGTCACAGTGATTTTAAATACGCCCAACAAGCGGTACGTTACGGGGTTCATGATTTTATACTAAAGCCGATTGACCAGGAAGAAATAGAAGAAACCTTGCAATCGCTTTCTAATTCGATAACAGAACAAAAGCTCGTTTTTGAACGGAACATTGAAATGAAGAAAGCCGTGTTACTTGAAAATTTGATTTATGGAAAAGTGAATGAGGAGGATGCTTACGCTTTCTCAAAAGAACTGTCCTTGAGCAGTGCAGCCGAATATTATTATCTGATCTTGGAGGTAAATGGACATCCTCAATCTCCAGGTGAGACGGCCCCTGAAAATCAAGTGAAGGAAAAAATCACTAGAATCATTCGCGATATTTGTGATCCACAAGTGGGGGTATTTGTTCAAGAGTTAGAACAAGGGAGCTATGGATTATTAATTCCTTCCACTTATCTGCATCGTTTCCAAATGCAAATCAGTCATTTTGTGAAGTGGATTAATGGATTCCTTACAAGTAATATGACTCAAGAAGTTACCTTTTATATTGGTCCTGCTGTTCCTAAATTATATTTGTTAAAAGACTCCTTTGAAGCAGCCAAACATGCACGCGAGTATAAGTATGTGTATGAAGATGAAAATATTATTATTTCAAAAGAGATAGAAAACAATAAATCGATTACTTATACAGAACTAGAAGATTCCTATTATCAACTATTAATGGAGCAAATAGAAGAAAATACAACCATGGCCATTATGGAAACAATAGATAAAATTTTCCTTCAGTTTGCCTTGAAAAAAATGGCTCAAGTAGCAGTGAAAGCATCGATCAATCGATTTGTACACGCGATTTTAAAAATTATTAAAAATATGGAAGGGGAAGTATCAAATTTAAAAAACTTCCGGACAATGCTTCAACTACAAAACTATAATTTAACTTTACAACAACTTAGGAAACAATTTCTTGAATTTGTATTAGAAAGTAAAGAAATGATCACAATCCTTCGCAAACAATCTGCAGATGGTGAGGCTCATAAAATTAAACAATTTGTAGACTCACACTATTCGGAGAATATAAGTTTGAAATCCATCGCAGCAAAGTTTTATATGAATCCTGTCTATTTAGGACAGTTATTTAAGAAAACCTATGGGATCTATTTTAAAGATTATTTATTGCAGGTAAGAATTAATGAGGCGAAAAAGCTGTTGAGGCAATCGGAACTGAAGATATATGAAATTGCAGAAAGAGTTGGTTTTAATAATACTGACTATTTTGTAACGATGTTTGGGAAGTTTGAAAAAATAACTCCCTCTGAATATCGGAATAAACTCCTGGAGAAAAGAAAAGTGTGATTACCATGAAAAAAGTAAAATTTAGTTTTCATAATGTGCGTTTAAGTAAAAAATTATTGATTATGTATATTTTTTCAGTCCTTATTCCGATTGTGTTAACCAATATTATTTTTTACACGGTTACGATAAACAATGTAAAACAGCAGCAAATACACGACTCGCAGCTGGCATTGAACCAAATAAGTGATGATTTTGGGAAGATTATCGACGATGCCGTCGGGATATCTTCCTCTCTTTATACCAATACCAATATTAATTTATTCCTGGAAAGAGATTATCCGTCAGATGTGGATTATGTGGATGATTATGACACTTATTTACGAACCTTTAATCAATCAAGCCCAATTAATCCTTCCATCAATTCGATACGATTTTATACGGATAACCCTACGATTATCTATTCGGGCGGTGTCTATCCATTAACAGAGGAAGTTAAAAAATTGGTTTGGTATAAACAATTAATGAAAACGAATAATACGTCTCCTATCGTATTGAATTCAATGATTGATAATCAAACCTCAACGTTCAGTATCATAAGAAAGCTTGATTACTTTAACTTTAATAATAAACAAAAGATTGTAAAAATCGAAATTAATCCCGCAACGATCGAAAAAATATTCAAAAATGTTACCTTTAAAGGAGATGTATATCTTCTCAATGATAAGGGGCAAATTGAGTATTCAACGAAAAAGGATTTAGCTTGGAGAGAAAAGCTCATCCCATTTACTCACATTTCAAAGTCAAATAGGACGGTGTTCTTAAATTCGACAGACTTGGACCAAGCCTACCTTCAAAACTGGAAGGTGGTCGGGACTCTCTCCGAAAAAACGATGCTTAATACCGTTAACAAATCAGGACGCTTTATTCTCTATTTGGCTTTTATCAATATCATCATTCCTACTATAATCATTATCTTAATTAATCGATCCTTTTTAAGAAGATTACAGCGCATATTTGGACATGTTAAAAAGATGGGAGATCAAAATTTTGAAAAGATCCCCGATCCGGAGTACACGGATGAAATAGGAATCTTAACTAGTGAGTTTAATCGTATGATAAGGAAAATTGAGGAATTGATTCAAGATGTATTTATGGCTAATATCCAAAAGCAAGAGATGGAAATTAAACGAAATCGTGCTCAGCTTAGCGCTCTCCAAAGTCAAATTAATCCGCATTTTTTATTCAATGCGCTTGAAACCATCAGAATGAGAAGTTTAATGAAAGAGGAGATAGAGACCGCTAATATTATCCATAATATGGCCAAAATCTTTCGTAACTCCCTTACTTGGGGAAAAGACATGGTAACGGTCCGATCGGAAGCAAACCTGGTCGTTAGTTTTCTTGAAATCCAAAAATACCGATTTGGTGAAAAGCTAGAATATGAAATTGATATAGATGAGGCTGCAGAACAATGCATGATTCCCAATATGGCTCTCCAGCCATTTGTTGAGAATGCTAGTATTCATGGAATAGAGCCGTTAAAGGGAAATGGGAAAATCAGTGTAAAAGTCACAGTTAATCAAGATATATTAACTTGTATCGTCATGGATAATGGTGTAGGAATGCCGGAAGATAAAAAGGAACAAATACTCTACTCCTTAGAAAATGAAGACGAAATGGGAAAAAGCGTTGGTATAAAGAATGTGTTTTATCGTTTGAAACTATACTACTCGGACCAATTTCGCTTTTATGTGGATAGTGAGAAAGAAAAAGGAACCATTGTTACGATAAAAATTCCCTATAAAACTAGTATAATAGACAAAAAAATTGAAATTTCACAAAACAAACTATACTTTCCTAAGTAACAACTATAGTTTTTAGGTACTTGAAGAAAGCCCTTACATTTTATAATAAACATGTAATTAAAAAGAAATGGGGGTTAGCAAATGATTAACAAGAAGTATTTGGCCGTACCATTAATGGCTGCCATGTTATTTACTGCAGCAGGATGTACAAAAGATCAAAGTGCAAGTACAAGTTCAAGCAAGAATGACAAATCACCTGTCACCTATACTTATTTTAATGCCGGTGCCGCAGGAAAAGACTTAAATACTGATGAAACCACCATTGGTAAAGAACTTGAAAAACAAACTGGTGTAAACTTTAAGGTCGAGCACATTGTGGGTGACGTTAATACCAAGATAGGAACGATGATTGCTAGCGGAAAATATCCAGACCTTCTTGTTCCCGATCAAGGGATCGATAAAGTGGTACAAGCAGGAGGATTTATTGATCTAACTGATCTGATCAATAAACATGCCCCGAATCTTAAAAAATTATATGGTCCTTACTTAAATCAAATGAAAGATCCGAAGGACGGGAAAATTTATTTTATTCCGTTTGGTGCCAGCCAAGGATATGCGCCGTATCCGGATATTCAGCAAAGCGCATTTTGGATCCGTCGTGATGTCCTAAAAGAGGCGGGCTATCCAAAAGTGAAGACAGTCGATGAATATTTCAAATTAATAGAAGACTTCCAGAAAAAACATCCACAGACGAATGGTGCTCCTACGATCGGCTATACATCACTAAACTACGATTGGAGATTTACCGTAGGTGATGGTGCAAGGCATGCTGCCGGTTATGGGAATGATGGCGGCGTTATTGTCGATACGAAGACACAAAAAGCCTCTGTTTTTGCAAACAAGGATTGGATGAAAAATTATCTTGAAAAATTAAATGACCTTAATGCTAAAGGAGTATTTGATAAAGAATCATTCGTTTCCAATTATGACGAATATCTTGCGAAAATTGCTTCGGGACGTGTCTTGGGATTCTTTGATTATCAATGGGAAGTTTCTCAGTCCTTAAATAGTTTGGCAAAAGCCGGCAATGATGATTTGCGTTACATGGCATTGCCAATTACCTTTGATTCCAGCATAAGAGATGCCTATGTCGATCCGCCAGCTTTTGTTAACAACCGCGGTATTGGTATTACTGTTAGTGCAAAAGATCCTGTTCGAATCATTAAATACTTAGATGCACTATGTAAAGAGGAAAATCAGAAGTTAGTTATGTGGGGAATTAAGGGACAAACTTACGAAGTCAACGATAAAGGCAGATTCTACCGTACTCCGGAAGAAATTGCAAAAACACAAGATCAGAAATTTAATGACGAGTTTGGCTTTACGACCTTTGATTGGTACTGGCCTGTCGGTGATGGTCTGTATAGCGATGGTAACGCATGGGGCCCAGCGAAACAACCGGAAGTGGCGCAAGCTTCCTACACCGAAGGGGATAAAAAATTATTATCCGCATACGGCATAAAAGTGTTTTCCGATCTGTTTGCGAAACCGGAAAACCGTCCGTGGTATCCGGCATGGAGCGCACAGCTTGAACAAGGTTCTCCAGCGCAAATTTACGACCAAAGAAGCCAGGATTTGCAAAAGAAATATTTTGCTAAATTAGTATTAGCTAAGCCATCTCAATATAATTCTCTCTGGAGTGAGTTTGAGAAACAATACAATGCCCTGGATTCTAAACCATATGAAAAAATAATGAATAAAGTAGTTCAAGACCGGGTTAAATTAGCTGAGCAAAAGTAGGATAAAGAGAATGCAATCAAGGCCGATATTTGCCAAATTGACTATATCGGCCTTGACCATTTTAGTAGACACTTATCAAGGGAAGCTTTATAACATTTGAAGGAAAAGGGACTTAGTACTTTTCTTAAAGGGAGGGCTAGTAATGCAGGCAGAAACGAAAGTTGCTGATGAGTTGATTCAAACTTCAGTTTCCATTCAGTCTAATAAGAAAAAGGGGCTATTCCTCAAAAAATTGAAGACCCAAAAGGCACTTATGGCTATGAGTATTCCATTCCTGATTTGGCTGTTTGTTTTTAAGTACGTCCCTTTATGGGGCTGGAGCATTGCTTTTCAGGATTATAAACCGGCATTAGGCATGTTTGATCAAACATGGAGTGGATTAAAACATTTCAAGTTTTTATTCGATGACGCAAACTTTTACCGGGTGCTTCGCAATACTTTGGGTATGAGTGTTATTAATCTTGTATTGGGGTTTGTCACCGCAATTGGTCTTGCCCTACTTTTAAATGAAATCAGACATAGCAAATTTAAGAAAATCGTTCAAACCATCAGCTATATGCCTCACTTTCTTTCATGGGTAGTGGCGGCAAGCATCATTTCTTATTCTCTTTCCACAGATACGGGAATTGTCAATATTGTATTAATGAAACTGGGTATTATTCATCAGCCGATCCTATGGCTTGGAAAGGAAACCTGGTTCTGGGGAATTAACGGGGTTTCCGATGTTTGGAAAAATGTCGGCTGGAATACAATCATCTATTTGGCCGCCATTACGATGATTGATCCAGAACAATACGAAGCAGCAGATATTGACGGTGCAACCAGGCTGCAGCGGATCAGGTATATTACACTTCCGTCTTTAAAACCAACCATCATTATATTGCTGATCATGAATTTAGGATATATTTTGGAATCTGGCTTTGAAGCCCAATATTTACTAGGGAATCCAATGAACCTTGACTACTCGGAAAACCTCGATATATATGTATTAAAATACGGAATTTCAATGGGTAATTTTTCGCTTGCCACAGCAGCCGGTATTTTTAAGACAGTCGTTAGTTTCATCTTCCTGTTTACTGCTAACCATATCGCTAAAAAGTTTGATCAGCCAAGGCTATTTTAGGAGGGAGACTTATGAAACAAAGGAAATTCTTTAAAGCAACAAAAAATCATAGCGGAGCAGGCGATTATCTTTTTGATTTTTTTAACTATACATTTATGATTTTTCTTTGCGTAGTTATGCTATATCCGTTTTTAAACCAGGTGGCTGTTTCTTTGAATGAAGCCACGGACTCCTTAAAGGGCGGAATCTTTTTATGGCCAAGGATATTTACGTTGGCAAATTATAAGTATGTATTTGGCGAGGCCAGCATTTTTCATGCCTTCTTTATTTCGGTTTTAAGAACAGTAATCGGAACACTGACTTCCGTCCTTTGTACAGCAATGGTTGCTTATACAATCAGCCGAAAAGATTATGTCCTGCGAAAATTCGTGACGATCGCCTTCGTTATCACGATGTATATTAACGGCGGGCTGATTCCGAATTATTTACTGATCAAGGACCTTGGTTTATTAGATAGCTTCTGGGTATACATTGTCCCAGGAATTATTGGAGTATTTAATCTCATCGTTATTCGCTCATTTATTGAAGGAATTCCTGATAGTTTATTTGAATCAGCAAAAATCGACGGCGCAGGCGATTTTACAACTTTTATCAAAATTGTCCTCCCTTTGTCACTTCCCGTTTTGGCGACAGTATCGCTGTTCGTTGCCGTTGGTCAATGGAACTCCTGGTTTGACGTATTCTTATATAATTCATCTACACCAAATCTAAGTACGCTGCAGTACGAGTTGATGAAGATTTTGCAAAACTCTAATGCCTCGATGTCGGGTAAAACAGCGTCTGATGCCATGGCGAATACAACTGCACAGGCAAACATGGTAACGCCTACTTCGATTCGGGCAACGATGACGATTATTGCCAGCTTGCCGATTATCATGGTCTATCCGTTCCTGCAAAAATATTTTGTTAAAGGTTTAACACTTGGTGGGGTTAAAGGCTGATTCTATAAAACTCCTAAAACGTGATAAAGGTGAAAAGTGTAAAAAAGGACTAAATGTCCTTTTTTTTGAATTACTTTTTAAAAGTAAACATACAGAGAAAGGATGAATGACTTTGGAATATGGCGAATCAATTTTTCCTGTTCAACCAGATGATCCGAAGGCCTATGTGTTTTCGGCGGAAGAGTTCGGCGCCGACGCAAGCGGTAAAGGTGATAATACAGCCGCTATGCAGGCTGTGATCGACAAACTTGAAGCGGAGGTCGAAAACGGAATTATCTTTATCCCGGAAGGCACCTATCGTTTCGAGGGCACGGTGAATTTGTGGCGGGGCATCCGCCTTATCGGTTTTGGAGCCGAACGCCCGGTAATCACTGTGGCGGAAAATACTCCGGGCTTTCAGGGACCGGATTCCAAATACATCTTTCATTTCCGGGTGAATAAACCGGGCCAAGGCGAAGAGCTGCGGGATGCACAGAACACCACTTTTTATAGTGGCATTCGGAACATAGACTTCAAACTGGGCATTGGTAACTCAGGATTGGTCGCTTGCCGGTTCCGTGTGGCTCAGCTTTGCTCCATAGAAGATGTCGACTTTTATATGGCAGACAATCGTGCAGCTGTAGAAATGGTTGGTAACGAAATGGAACGTTGTCGCTTCTTTGGCGGGCAATTCGGCATTCTCACCGGTGAAACCGTCCCCTATTGGCCTTTCTATCTAGGTGACTGTGTTTTCTCCGGTCAGTCCAAGGCATGCATATCGACTTATCGCGCTGGCATGACCATGCTGCGAAACACATTATCCAATGCCCCATACGGTGTGTACGTACCCAACAAGGAGCGGGACAACCACTATATTGAAGAATTTGAGCGGTTATATATGCAGGATTGCCGCCTTGAGAATTTGACAGAAGCCGGCATCAGTATGAACATGGTGCGTTATCCCCAGAACTGGCTGCACGGAAGCGAAATTCATTGCAAGAATGTGCCGAGGTTCTTTGAATCCTTCGGCTATCAATATAACCACCATATTGGCGTGCCCCACATCGAGC
>Ga0209796_10001156_pt1 | contig 11942 bp, 17 predicted proteins | sample AgamicOrSfrz_FD_187167 | JGI IMG/M metagenome (GOLD analysis project Ga0209796, IMG submission 187167) | Agave microbial communities from Guanajuato, Mexico - Or.Sf.rz (SPAdes) (version 2) | ecosystem: Host-associated > Plants > Phyllosphere > Phylloplane/Leaf | place: Guanajuato, Mexico...
ACGATGTTCCTGTCGAGGCGCGGTTGAAGTGGCGTGCGGACGTTTCCCTGACGGGACTCGCCAGAAAGCATTTCCTGCATGGTCCGTTGCTCGCCGCTGACGTGAGCAATCCGATTGATGCGGGGGACGCGTTCCAGCAGGCTTTCTTTGCCTGGGTGAAGCGCCAAACCGCATCGCTCAAGCGCATCACGCTAAAAGCGTGTCTCTTCGACAGCCTCGCAGTGCGGGATGTTCTCCAGCACACGGGCACCGCGAACAACGATGAAGATCCCTCGTCGCTGTTCTTTTCGCTGGAGTCGCCCGAGGAATGGCTCTGTTCCTTCGGGCCAATGGTGGGCAAGTTACGCGCGGCGCACCCGTTGCTCCTGCGTACGGTCATGTCTGTCATCAATCGTGCTGCCTGGCGCACGGTCTGGCTGCGCACGCCGGACTGGTTCATGTACGAGTTTGCGTGCTGGTACTGGGACGGCGACGAGAGCATCACCGACGCGGATGCGGAGGAGATGCTCAAGGAGCGATTCGGCGAAGACGCAGAGGCGCGAAAAGCGTATCTGCCTTCGACGGTCAAGCCAATGCTCTGTCCTGAGGATGCGGAACCGTCCGTCTTCTCGGGCGGCCGCTGGCGGCTTCGTCAGGCATTGACCGATGACGAGCTGCTCACCCTGCGCAACAGAAGCAAAGGAACCGTTCGGCGCGTCTGCACCGAACTGCTCAGGCTTAACCGCCTGATGCACGGCACCCGCCGGCGAAAGCTGTTTAACGCTTCGTATGAGACAAACCCCGTCTACGCGGGATGCGCGATTGTTTTGGATGGCAACGAGTTCATCGGCGACATCCTCGACTGCCATTTCGATAGCGAAGCCCAGAGCGGTGAGGTCACGACCTATCACGGCTTTATCGCTTTGGGCGACAACGCGCGTGCGATCCGCCGGCAATACGCCGATTGGACGCTCGCGTTTTCAATCCTCAAACGTCTCGACAGCCTGCTGGCGCTCGTGACGCATATTCTTTAAGGAGTTTCCGATGACCGGTATTACGACTGGCCGCGCCAGCGCAGATGTGTCGCTTCAGTCCGCGTTGCTGCTGTATGGCTCAAAGCCTGAGGAAACGGTGTTCGCCACGGCGCACCCGATCGCTCTTGTGAAAGGTCGCCCCACGATCGGCGCTGGGCGGCCGTTGCAACGTGACGCGCTCATTTCGGCGCTGACGAAGCTCGCGGAACACGCTGCACCGAAAGCGGAATTTCTGCCGCCAACAGTGCTGGGGATGTCTCCCGCCGCTGTTACGTGGTGGTGCCCGCCGGCATTGCGTAGGGTGTTCTTCAAGTGCGCGACGCTTGGCGAACGCTCGGCGATCGTGCCGCATCCCGGCCTCGTGTTTCAGGCGTCGAACGTCGGTTTTCGCGTCTTCGCAGTCGCGGACGCAGATCGGCCCACCGCCGGAACAAAGCTGTTCGAGCCGCCTTATTTCAACACCTGGGACAACGGCGGTATCTGCATTGGGACTGCACGTGTCCCAAAGCGCGTCGACGTTGCCTCGATCCCCCGCTGGGAAGCGGGTTTCTTTGAGTCGGCATTCACCCATCCGAACGCGGGCGGAAAGCGCGTGAGCTATACGAATGGTGAATACGCTTTCTGGCGCGACATGCTGGACGGCAAATTCGGCGAAGCGTTCCCGATGGAGTGTCTTGTGCCAACGAAGTTTGCAGCGCTGGCGCTGGTGAATGGTCGGGTTGGGGGTGTGGCATGAACGCACTCGATACGGTTCTGCAGAAGTCATTCCCGTCCGTAATGGTGCCGCGCAGTGAGGCGGTGGAACCCATGACTACAGACGGTGAACGGCTGCTGATTGCCGCCAACGGTATCTGGCTCGAAGTGCAGCGGCCGTGGATTCGTGTGGTTCGCCGCATCGCGCGGTATGACGTGGCCACCGCGATTCCGTACGGGGAGGTCGCCGAATCGACGGACCTGCTGTGCGGCGCTATACCCGCGGAGCACGTCGCTGCTTTTTACCGGATGGCGCACGCTGCGCTGCCAAATGAAGCGGGGGCGTGGATCGTCTGGAATCGGCACACCGGTCAGTTTCGCACGGTGTCGTTGCCTTCGTTGTCGCATGGTCCGGGTCATCTCAGCTACGAGCGCCCCTTGCTGGATGACGGCGAAAGCGTTGTGGTGGACTGCCACTCGCATGGTTCGGGCGGGGCATTCTTCTCTCGCACGGACAACGATGATGACCGGCATGACGTGAAGCTCGCGCTCGTGCTCGGTAATTGTGATCGTTCGCCGTCGATGGCATTCCGTCTGTGTGTGAAGGGGATTTTCGAGAAGCAGGGCGGGATTCCTGGAACGTGGCAAGTGGCGTTGGAAGCGGAGGTGACGGCATGAACACCGCCATCAAACACTGCATCCCTCAACACATGCTCACGCAGGCCTGGCGGGTGGTCGTCGTCGGCGCGGGTGGCACCGGTAGCGCATTGCTACCCAGCCTCGCGCGCCTGCACCACGCAATGATCGAGCTCGGGCACCCGGGCGGAATCGAATGCACGGTGTACGACGATGACACGGTCAGCGAAACGAATGTTGGCCGGCAGGGGTTTTATCCGAACGATGTTGGCCAGTACAAGGCGCTGCTGCTTGTGAACCGGCTCAATAACCTGATGGGCACGCGCTGGGTGGCAGAAGCACGCCGTGTCGATTCGAGTGTCCGCCTTCAGGCGGACCTCGTGATCGGTTGCGTCGACACCCGGCGCGCGCGCCACGCGATTGTGCAGTCTGCAAAGCGTGGATCGTGCCGCTATTACCTTGACTGTGGAAATGAGACGGACCGCGGTCAGGTCATTCTTGGCGAGTTCGGCAAGCCACGGCATGACAGGCTACCCCATGTGGGCGACCTGTTTCCGGACCTGCTGAATGCGAAGAATGACAAGGGCGACGACACGCCGTCCTGTTCGATGGCCGACGCACTGCGCAAGCAGTCGCTGGTCATCAACCAGGCGATTTCGGTGCAGGCGTTCAATCTGTTGTGGACGCTCTTTCGCACCGGGTCGCTGGACTGGTCGGCCGTGTTTGTGAACCTCGCAACGGGGCGAACGAACCCTGTTCCGACCGATCCAGCAGCGTGGGCACGATTTGGATACGACGCGCCTGCCCCCAGGCAACGGAAGTCGCGGAAGAAAGCAGCATGATCACTGACGCGAAGCAGATGCAATGTGGTGGTTGCGGTTGCGTTGATTTCAGGCTGTACACCGCTGATGCGGAGGTTCGCATCGCCGCGGAATGCCAGAAATGCATGGATGTCTCGTATATCCAGCCTGCAACCACGAAACTTGAAATCGAGTGGGGCGAGAAGTCGGACGGTCGTCTGACGGTCTGACCGCTATGCCCCGTTCCACACCTTGCCGCTTCCTCCGGGAGCGGCATTTTTTTGGAGGTCGTGACGCTATACCTGATGCAGCGCATGTCGCTATAGCCCAAGCAACATCCCTTCTAACCTGTGAGCAAATCTCATCATGAAAAAACTGTTTAGCAAACACCTACTCGCGCGCACAGCGAGCAATCCGCACACGCACGCAGGTGCGTTCGTATTCACCCTGATGGCGCTCTTCGTGGCGGCGTTTCATCGCTTCGAGGGTTTCGCCGAGCCGTATCAGGTTTGGTTCCGTTATGACGAAATCCATTACCTCGGTTCATGGGCGCCGTCGTTTGTCGAGCATCTGGCCGGGGCGTTCGCGCTCTGCTCGTTGTTTACGCTGTTCTGGGGCCTCTTCGTGAAGCCGACGGCGCGCAATCGGGCGTTGCTGGCGGGCACGTTCGCCATCGTGTATTTCGTGTTTTCGACGGTGATGCACGACGGTATGCAGTATGTGAGGACGCACGATACCGACCAGTTGCTGCAGATGCTAGCCGACGTATTGGGGCTCGCTGCTGCGCTGCTGTGGTTGGCGTGGCCGGCGAAGTCGGACGACGAACCCGCGTTCGCGTGATTCGTTCCTGACGCGTGTACCCCGTAATGCTCCGCTGAAATTCTTTTCGCGCGGGTCATTATTCCACCAAGCCGCTTCCCTTTCGGAAGCGGCTTTTTAAATGAGCACCAGGACGGCCATCTCGTGCGGCGTGGCGTCGTTGGCGCGTCCCCATCCCGCTCCGGGAGGAATCATGAAAGACAAGATTATCGACGGCCTTACGCAGTTGGGCTGGCATAAAGACAGAATTGTCGATGCATTTGGCAAAACGTTTGAGACGGTTGTCGCACCGAAACGGGCCAGCATCTGGCTGAGGCTCGAACAGGAATGCAATCGATGGTGGCTTACCGACGGTGACTTCACTAGCGCTGGCGAAAATGTCCTGGCGGGCAGCTATGCGATTTTCCCTGTCGATATGCCCGACAGGGAAATCGCGCAGACTGTCGCGGCGCTCGTCGGAGAGATGGAACGAAAGATCGCCGGAGCGTATTCAGTACGTCTTCTTCGTCATAACACCGAGACGGGCGAACGAAATCTGGAAGGAGGGGCCGGCAGTTAAGGCTCTCATATCATGCACGCAGCGCCGCATCCTTCGGGAGCGGCGTTTTTTTTTGCAACCAGTTGGACTCACCAGTCGAAGCGGTGGCGGCGATATTGGGAAGTCGAGTCCGTGGAAATGCACGCGGCGAAAGAAGGGTGGTTTTCCCGATGTTTCCGGGCATCGGTGACTGGCGACGCCTCTAAAATCAACGTATCACCCGCGCTTCTGCGCATCGAAAGAACACTCCGGCTTGCTGGAGTGCTCGAACCTTTGACCGGCAATGTCGGTCCTCAACGACGGTTCAAACCCGTCTGTCAACCCTGTTGGGAGCCATCCCAACGGGACCGGCTCCCCTTTTTTTGGAGCCGCACCATGTTGCAGCAAGTCACTTTCTCGCCGGAACTCGTCAAGGCTTTGGCAATCTCTGCCAGTCCCCTCAAGGTTTCGGAGAAGTGGGGTTTCCGCGAAAACCAACGTGTCGTCGCGCAAGCCGTTGCCGAATTGCCGATCCAGACTTACTCGGGCACGATTCTTTATGTCTGGGAAGATGGAACGGCAACCGTGAAATTCGACTACCAGATCCCGTTTGATACCGAGCGTGAGCTCGTCAAAGGCGGTCGCGTCGACCTGCATTACCTCACCCGCATTTCGTCGTAACCGCGTCTGTCCAATGCGTCAGGTGAAACCCACCTGACGCACTCATCCAATCCTTTTGGGAGCCAATCCCAACGGGATTCGGCTCCCGCATTTTTCGGAGCTGTTCAATGTCTGATCGCAACCACGCGGCCACAGCCGTTTCGTTCCAGTTCGTTCTTATCGTTGCTGCCGTTCTCGCTTTAACCGGCTGCGCACTGGTCATTTTCGGCTGTGCGTTCGAAGCGCAGGGTCAACTCGACCTGCTGCGGGCATCCGGACCGGCTGCTCTCGCTACCTATCTGGCGCATGTCGGTTCGCATCAGTTGTCATTCGCTGCGCTCATGGTCGCGTCCGTTACTGGACACGGCTACGCGTACGGCGCGTTCATCCAAGGCATCGGTCTCTGGTTCGTCTTCGTTCTCGCACCGCTTTCGGTCGTGCTGCTCACTGCAGCGCGCTGGTTAGCTGTTCGCGACCGGAGCACGAGCCTTCGCCCTGCTATGGCTAACTGAAGCAAACACCTTTTTCTTTCCCGTCCGGGCGACCTCCCTGACGGGACGGTTGCCCCAATCTCGTTGAGGCAATCAAATGTTCAAGATCATCGTCAGTCTCGTTCTCGCTTCCATGCTTTCCGCTTGCGCAGGTATCGACTTCGGTTCGCCGAATACGTACCAGCGGTATGACGTTCAGCACGCGGGTTCCCTTGAACAGGGAACGGTTCTCCGCACTCGCGCAATCACGATCGAAGCCAGCCAGGACAACTCCGGGCTGACGTCGCTCATCAGCGCGGGTGTCGGTGCTTTCCTTGGCTCACGCACGATTGGCAACGGCACCGGTCGCTACATCGCCGGCGCCTTGTCCGGAGCCGCATCCGGCTTCATCACGCAGAAGGTTTCGCAGGTGCTGTCGCATCACGCAGGCCTCGAAATCATCGTGCACACGAGCACAGGGCGGGACGTCGTTGTCGCCCAACCCGACGATCAGCAGTTCGCACCGGGCGATCACGTTCTCCTTATTTCCACCAACTCGGGTCTGCGCGTTACGCACTGACCCGGCTTCTTTCCTGCACGCGCCGGTTTTCGCCGGCCTGTCTTTTCATCGCGAGGTGTTCCCGAAAGGGCACCTCGCATTTTTTTCGAGGTCCGTATGTTGAGAGTTCCCAAGGTGTTCTATGCCGACCGCCGCAGTTCGGGCGCGGCCTCGGACGCCGCAATAACTGACCACGCGACGCGGATGTTGCGCCGGGTGGCGCGAGATCTTCGTCTGCGTCCGCACGATCACGAGATCGTCACCGAGCCGGCGCGTCGCGGCCGCGGCTGCCGGCTAACGCTGCGTACGCCGGCGGTCATGCTGGAAGTAGCGGACACGCCGACACGTCAGATGGTTGCCGTGTCGTTCCGTACCCGCCGTGGCTGTTCGGACATGTCGGGCGGTGGTGAGAATGCTGTACCGCTCGACCAGCTCTCGTCCGCGGAGGGTTATAAGGTGCTGCTCGGTGGTCTCCGGCTTGCCGGCGGTCTCGATGCTGAGCAGCGGTAGGAGGCGCAATGGAAATCATCGATATTCTTGTCGAATACGCCTCCGGCATGACGATCGCCGATAGGGCTGCCCTGCTGCCGGATTCAGGTGAGGTCTGCCTGTCTGAAAGGCTCGCGGTGCTTTTGCGTGAGTTTTCGATGACGGAGGCTCCTCCGAGGGTTTCTGCAACGATCAGAGGGCGTACGGTGACGCTGGACCCGGCAGTCGATGGAAGTTTCATCGTTCCGAAGGGCGCGTTGGAATCGGCTCCAGTTCCAGTCTGGTGGCTGCGGGTTTTGCAGGCTTTAACGCCGAAAAACAAGGATCAATGGCAGCAGTTTGGTCGTTTCATGCATACGCTCTCCGCAGCGTCGTTGATCGGTGCGATTGGCTTCTGGCATTCCACGTCGTCGTGGACCGCCAGCAATATTCTGAGCGAGGTTAATCTGCTCCTCGCCTTTGTGATAACTTACTACGAGGGCATGGTTTCCATGAAAGGAGCATGAGCATGGGTTTCAGTTTCTTCGCTCTTGGTGTTGCGCTGGCTTTCCTTGGCTTGGGCATCTTTGCGGAGCACAACCGCCGCAAGAACACCGAGCGTCAGCATTCGCGCATCCCGCGTTAATCGGGTATTTGAGCCTGCCTGACAGGCTAAAAACCAATCTGGCCGCACCTTCGGGTGCGGCTTTTTCATTTCTGGGATCCTCCATGCCGTTAACCCTTGATTTGCCCGTCGCCCTGGCGGCAGCCCCGTTTGAAACGGTCGGTATGACCGTTGGTAGTGTCGTAGACCAGATTTCACGTGCGTTGCGTCGTACGGAGATCGAACCGGAATGGGTGACCCACGCCAATTTTATTGACGCGGATTGTCCTGACAGGTTTGGCCTTGGGCCGTCGGCGCCGTGGCCTGTCGAAGAGTCAAACCGCCGCGTGAGTCTGGCGGTCGGGCGCGGTAACTCCGAAGGCTGGGTTATCCGCATCGACGTGCTGGAACTGGCCACAAATGGTGAGTCCCAGTTGTGGAAGAGCGTCCCGCTCATCCGGATCAAGTCGCTGTCACGCTCCCAGGCGTGGTCGATAGCGGCGGTGGTGTCGCGCCTGCTCGATATCGACTGAAGAACCTCAATTTTTTTACCCCGATGGGCCAACATCCCATCGGGGACGTTGGCCCTTTTTCATTTACGGAGCCAACATCAATGTACACACTGTCCATTCCCAATGAGACATTCACCGTCGCAACGCTCGCGGGCATCATCGCCCTGTTCGCTAACGAGCGCGTGAAGGAGACGGAAACATCGTCGATATCGTTGTTCAGCGAAGGCCCTCCGGCGAGCGTGACGCGATACAACGGCACGCTGGCGATCCGATGTGCCGGTTCGGCCGCCGAGATTGTCAATCGGCTATTCGGCGAAGTGCACGCGTTCTGGCTGTCCGCCTACGGCGAGCAAGCCCGTCCGTGGCAGATTCGCCCGACGCACTGGGACGAACTGTTCGGCCTCTTCGAGTTGGCGCGCGCGCCGCACACCTTCCTGACGACCGACCAGATTGACGCAGAAAAAGCGGCCGCGCGAGACGCACGACAGTTTTTCAGCCTGTCGTCGTTGTTCCACGAATCGGCAACCGCACGCTTTGGCTTCGGCGCGGGTGGTCCGCCCGTGACGGGCGGGCAGGTGAACGGCCGCCATGAGGTTCATGTCGCCTATGCTCTGCTTCGCAATGAAGACGTCCCCGCGGTGGTCATGGATGATTACCGCGCGATGGAGCGGCCATTCCGCTATGACCTGGAGTGGGCGGTGCCGCTGTTCGACGTACCGGAAGTTCGCGGCCGGTTCTCGACAAGCAGATGGCAGAGCGTAAGCTCGGTCATGCGTCACGCAAAGCAACCGATTACGTCAGAAAACATCGACGCTATCGTTGCTGCAACGGCGCATCTGCCCGAAGCGGCGGGATACATCGAGGTAGATGATGCTCTCTTCGATGCGCAGATCGTGAGCGCCGAGGCATTGCCTGCAATGTTCGGAACGCCCGTAGCTATTGGGGAGCCGCTGAACGACTTCGCGGCGCGGCTGCGACAGTTGCTGGCGGACTGGCGGCGCGACAAGACCGTGGACCGCGCCGACATGGAACGCACGCAAGGTCGGATGAGTGCGCGCCGGCACAAGCTCGAGTGCGAGATGGCGCTCCTGTCACATGGGCGCGAGTCGTTCGAGTGGCCCAATCGCGTAGCTTCAGCGATCGAGGAGCGTGATCTTTCGATGCTTCTGAATCTGCTCGATACGCCGGACGATCACAACCGCAGCAGCAAGCAGGCCGTCGAGGAGTTCCACGGCGTAAAGCTGCGGGGCTTGAAGGCGAAAGCCCGTCGCCGTGCTGTCTTCAGTTTGTGTGGCTTCGACGAAACCGCTCAGCGAGAGTGGGAAAAGGCCGACGAACAGCGCAGGGTGGAAAAGCGCAGGGCCGACGACGCACAGCGCGCCAGGGACGCGGCACAGAGCGCGCGTTACAAGCGCACTGACGGCACGGTCATCGACGGGGTCACGCACGTTGACGACGCCATCGCATCGGGTTTCAGTGAGATCCGTAACTGGCGCGCCGGTGCGATTCTTCAGTACGCACTGGTGAACCCGGCGCTTAACGAAGGACGGCGCCTGCAGGCGAAGGATGGCACGCTCGCGTATGCGCGGGCGGTCCTCGAGCGCCTTGCTGCATAAGGGGAGGGCATATGCGATTTGACCGTCAGGCCCGGCCGGAAGGTTTCTCCTGGACGAGCCGCCGTCAGGCACTGTTCCTCAGCCGCGAGCAGCGACAGCGCGAAAAGCTCGCGCAGGCATATCCGCTGTTCAGCGAGCAGCTTGAGCTACCGCCCGCACGGACGCTGGACGAAGAGCAGGCGCGTCGCGAGCGGTTGTTCCTGGAGGCCGAGCAGCGTATGCGGGATCTGTACGCGCAGCAATGGCGGCGCACGCGTCGAGAATACTTCGCGTGCACGCCGGACCAGCGCGCCCGTATCAAGGAGGAATGGGAGCGTTGGCGCGGCCCCGCGAGACCTTCCGCGTTCTCCTACGTGATCGAGAAGCACAATGGCGTCGGCGAAGAAAAATCGCGCGTGTTTCGTGAGCGCGAACGAGCATTGAATGCGCGCATCGATGCAATGTTGTCCGCGCAGTCCTCGTTGTCGTTGTCCTGATTCGACATTTCTATGACTCAAACCGGCGCAATGCGCCGGATTTTTTTCGTCCGCGGAAACCGGAGCGCACGCTGCAGCGCATTTTAAGCGGGGCGTTTTTTCGCAGCATACGCGTCGAACAGGGATGGCCGCATGCCTACACTGTGTCTATCACCCGCGTCCTGGACGCATCGAACTGCCGGATACGCGGCAACAATTCTGCCCCGAGGGACTTCGTCCCTTTCGGGCGTCGTCGGGGCACTTCTTATTGAGGATCCCCCATGAACAGCCCTGTGAGTTCCGACGCAACAGAGGTCTCGATCGCGCAGATCGAAGACGCGATCAACGTCTGGCGCAACCGCAATCCGTCGATGTTTGAGACGGACGTGCTGGTTCTTTGTGCCGAAGCGCGCTGTCTCGCCAACCTTTACGGCGAGATGATCTTCCTGCGCACTGCATCGGTTTCGCGCGGTGCGCTGACGCCGGCGCAACTGGCCGCACTGGTCGGCGCGCTGGCGTAACGCACCACTGATTTTCCCGCGTCAGTATCGACGCATCGAAGGGCCGCGCGAGCGGCACACCTAACCCGCCCCATAGGGACCACGTCCCCTGGGGCGCTGGTTCGTGGGGCATTTCTATTTGCGAGAACCCCATGAACGCACGTAATAACGCTGCTGCATCTGTTGCTGCCGCCGATCAGGCGCCTGCCAACCAGGTCACCGCAGGGCAGCTGATCGAACTTCTCACGGCCTATGTGCCGGCGCGGTTGCCGGTGCTGATTACCGGTAGCCCGGGCATCGGCAAGAGCGATATCGTCGAGCAGGTTGCGCGAGCAACCGGTCACGCGCTACTCATCAGCCATCCGGTGGTCGAGGATCCGACCGATTCGAAGGGGCTGCCGTTCCCGTCTGCTGACGGCGCGACAGCACGCCACCTTCCTTTTGGCGATCTTGAGGCAGCCGTCAACAGCAAGACGCCCCTGATCTGGTTTCTTGATGATCTGGGGCAGGCGTCGCCTGCTGTTCAGGCGGCCAAGATGCAGTTGCTGCTGGCGCGGCGCATCGGAAGGCACGTCCTGCCGGATCACGTCACGTTCGTTGCTGCGTCTAACCGGCGCAATGACAACGCGGGCGTGACAGGCATTCTTGACCCCGTCATCTCGCGTTTCGCGACTGTCGTGCAACTGATTGCGACGATCCAGGACTGGTCGCACTGGGCGGTGCGCCACAACGTACCCGCCGAGCTGATTGCGTTTCTACGGTTCAGGCCGGATCTGCTGTCCGTGCGCAAAACGACGCGAGACATCGAAAATTCGCCGAGCCCGCGCAGTTGGGGATTCGTCGGCAAGACGATGAACGTGGTTCCGAAGTCGCTCGAGTTGACCTCTTACGCCGGAACGGTGGGAGAGGGAGCGGCGACGGAGCTGCTCGCCTTCCTCGGTATTTATCGCGAGTTGCCCTCGCCGGACGCGATCCTCCTGTCGCCTGACACGGCGCCCATTCCGGAAACGCCGGCGGCGCTGTTCGCAACGACAACCGCGCTGGCAGCGCATGCAACCGAAGGCAACTTCGATCGTGTGCTGACCTACAACGACCGGCTCATTGACGCCGGGCATCGCGAGTTCGGTGCGCTGCTCGCGCGTGACGCCATCCGGCGCACGCCGACGTTGCAGAACACTCACGCGTTCATTCGTGCCCAGAGCGGTCCGCTCGGAGCAATCATCCGCGGCTGACCGGTCTTCTTTCCACGCTTCATCCGTTGTCCCTTGCCACGGCCCGCTTCGCGCGCGCCGTGGCTTTTTTATTTCTGCCTCATCCATTCATCTATCTCTCGGAGTCATTCCATGAACATCACCAATATCAAGTCTAAAGTCATGCTGTCGTCGGTCACGATCTCGACGTGGCAGGCACGCTGTTTCGACGTCAAGGCGACCGAAGAAGTTGAGAAGTCGCACGAGACGAAGGGTATCGGCCGTTTCAACAAGCGTCTGATGCCTGAACATGCGCCGAGCTACAGGGAGGTGGTGTCCATCGGCAACCGCATCCGCTCGTACTACTACGACCACTCGCTCAAGTACGATCAGCTGGGTGTACGCCTTCTACCGACGATGGTCTATATGG